>WNGB01004861.1_pt1 | contig 20277 bp, 24 predicted proteins | sample 5400681 | NCBI WGS metagenome assembly WNGB01 (sample SAMN13153367, study PRJNA577476) | soil metagenome | isolation source: 115 cm soil or saprolite under grassland replicate 2 | place: USA:California | collected 2016-06-15
CGACCGGGACGTTGAGGGAGAAGATCGACCGCCATCCCAGCCCGTCGGTGAGCGCCCCGCCCACCAGCGGACCGATCGCCACCGCCATGCCGATGGTGGCGCCGTACAGCCCCATCGCCGTGCCGCGCTGGCGCCCGGCGGGGAACTCCTGGGCGACCAGGGCCAGGGAGACGGCGAACAGCACCGCCCCGCCCACGCCTTGGAGCGCGCGGGCCAGGCTGAGCAGGGTCGGATCCGGCGCCAGCGCGCACAGCAGGGAAGCGACCGAGAAGATCGCCAGCCCGGCGGCAAACAGCCGGCGGCGCCCCAGCCGGTCGGCGAGTGAGCCGGCCGTCAGCACCAGCGCGGCCAGCGTCAGCGCGTAGGCGTCGACCACCCATTGCAGGTCGGTGAAGCTGGCGCCCAGGTCCTGGCGGATCGACGGCAGCGCCACGTTCACGACCGTGATGTCCAGCAGCAGCATGAATGTCGCTAGCGAGACCACGAGCAGGGTCCACCACTTGCGTTGCATCGGAAGGCGATCTCCTTGTCATGTGGGCCGGGCCTGGCCCAGCCAGACCTCCTACCAGAAGGACGATCGGCGACCCGCCCGGTACGACAACCGCACGAGGACATCACGCCAGGGCGTGGATGCGATGCCCGACCGGTTGGCGGGCATGCCACCCAACACCCAGGAAAGACGAGCATGACCGACGACGCGCCATCGGCCCGTCGCATAGCAGGTCGAACGCCGGGCTAGGTCCAGGTGAGGCGCTGCTGGAGCACGGCCTGCTCGGCGGGGTTGGCGGTCAGCTCCAGGGCGAGCCGGTCGGCGGCGCGGGCCTGGTCCGGGTGGCCGAGCTCGCGTAGTAGTTCGGCGCGGGTGGCGTAGTACAAGTGGTAGCGGCCCAACGCGCCGGCGAGGGCGTCCAGCTCGCGCATGGCGGCTCCCGGGCCCGAGCTGTAGCGCAGGGCGATGGCGCGGTGCAGGCGGGTCACGGGGGACGGCGCGAGCGCCAGCAGCATGTCGTACAGCAGCACGATCTGCTCCCAGTCGGTGTCCTCCCAGCGCTCGGCCTCGGCGTGGCAGGCCACGATCGCGGCCTGGAGCTGGTAGGGGCCGGGGCGCCGCTGTCTGGCGGCGCGGGCCAGCAGCCGGGCAGCCTCGGTGATCGCCTCCCGGTCCCACCGGGACCGCTGCTGGTGTTGCAGCAGCACCAGGCCGCCGTCGGGGTCGAAGCGGGCGGCCGCGCGGGCGCGGTGCAGCCGGATCAACGCCAGCAGACCCGCCACCTCCGCCTCGGTCGGCATCAGCTGGTAGAGCAGCGACGCCAGCCACTCGGCGTCATCGACCAGGTCGCGTGACTGCGCCTGCTCGGCGGTGGCCAGGTAGCCCTCGTTCAGCAGCAGGTAGATCACCGCCAGGACCTCGGCCAGGCATGCGCCGAGCTCGTCGTCGGCCGGGATCCGATACGGGATCCCCGCGTCGGTGATCTTGCGCTTGGCGCGGGTGATCCGTTGCGCCACGGTCGCCTCCGGCACCAGGAACGCCCTGGCGATCTGGGCGGTGGTCAGCCCGCACACCACCCGCAGGGTGAGCGCGATCTGGGCCTGCCGGGGCAGCGCCGGGTGGCAGCAGGTGAAGATCAGCCGCAGCCGCTCGTCCGGGTCGGGCTGGACCGGCCACTGCAGCTGCGCGAGCTTGGCGCGGTAGGTGCCTTCGCGCCGCATGGCGTCCAGGCCGCGGCGGCGGGCGACGGTGAACAGCCACGCGTCCGGTCGCTCGGGGATCCCTTCCACCGGCCAGTGCTGCAGGGCAGCCACCACGGCGTCCTGAACCAGGTCCTCCGCGGTGGCGAAGTCGCTGGTCACCCGCATCAGCGAGGCGGCAAGCTGGCCCGCGTGTTGCCGGACCACGCGGGCCAGCTCGGCATGCGACGCATCAGGCGCAGGGCTCATGACTCCAGGGGGCGGATCTCCACGACCGGGCAACCGGGCCAGGTCCGGACCATGCGCAGCGCCTCGTCCAGGTCGGCGACCTCGATCTCGGCGTAGCCGCTCACCACCTCCTTGCCCTCCACGAACGGGCCGTCGGTGATGACGGGCTCGGCGCCCTCCAGCCGTACCGTGGTCGCCGTCTCCGGTGCCTGCAGCTTGCTGCCACCCCGGAGCTGTCGGCATGGTCGGCGAACCACTTGTCGGCCTGCTGGTAGGCCCGTTCGCGCTCGGCCGGGCCCATGGCCTGCAGGTCGTTGGCGAACTGCTCGGTGTCCACGAACAACAGCACGTACTTCACGGCCACACGCTCCTCGCTTCAACGCTGCAACCGTCCGGCAGGCTAGGCCTGGCCGTACAGCTCGGCCATCCGGCGCGCCAGCTCCTCCGGCGTCACGTCCTCGACGTGCGTCGCGACGGTCCATCCATGCCCGAACGGGTCCACGATGGACCCGTCCCGGTCGCCGTAGAACTGGTCCTGGGGCGGACGCTGCAGGGTCGCGCCAAGCTCCACCGCTCGCCCGACGACCGCGTCGACGTCCTCGACGTAGATGAACAGCGAGGTCGGGGAGCCGGCAACGCCGCCGGGCGGCGGCGCCTTGGTGCCCCGCTCCGGGACCTCGTCCTCCACGATCACCACCGAGTCCCCGATCTGGATCTCGGCGTAGGCGAGGGTGCCGTCGGGGCCCGGGAAGCGCATGCGTTCGGTCGCCCCGAACACCTCGGCGTAGAACTCGAGGGCCTTGACGCCGCCCTGCACCACCAGGCAGGGCGTAACGCGGCGGTAGGCGTCCGGGATCGGCTTCGGCTTGGTCGTCGGTGCCATCTGACCTCCTTGCTGGAGATGTGCCTCATCAAGAAGACGATCGGCAGACCGCCTCATACGACAACCTCTCAAGGCCGGTCAGGCGTGTTGCTGGCGATCGCCGCGCGAGCCTTCTCGATGCGGACGCGGGTGAACAGGTAGGCGATGGCGACGGCGCCGATGGTGGCGACGAGCCGATTGACGTCGACCGCCGGGCGCCACCACACCCTGCCGTCCTTGATGACATAGGCGCCAGCTGGCCGAGCGATCACCCCAAAGCCGCCGCCCTCGCCCTCCTGGCCGCGCTCGTCGTGGCCCCCGCCACCACCCGCGCCGCCCACCACGGTGGCGGCAGCGATGACAGTGACGCCGTCCTGCTCGTAGGGCTCGGCGAACACCCTACTAACGGTGATCGCATCGCGGACCGTGGTGACTAGCTCAGCAACCTTCATGGAACCTCCTGCCTCGTCAGGTCCGAGTGCTCGAGCATCCTAGGCTCCACGCATGCCCCAGCACTGAAAGTGGGCAATGTGAGGCCCCAGCGACCGGGGTTCTGGAACTCACGCTCGACCTGCTGCTGGAGTTCCTCGGCGTCCATGATCGACCGCAGCAGCCCTTGCAGGGCGGTGAGGTACTTGAGGGTCATGAGCCGACGTCACCGCACGGACCAGCTCGGTGGTGATGCTGCGCACCAGGGACGTCAACCACCAGCCGAGCAGCGAGCTCACCGGTCGGTGCGGCCAGCGGTTGCCCCTGCCGGGGAGCAGGGTCGCCATTCACCTTCTCCGTGAGGCCTCCCAGGCATCGAGGCGGTCCAGGCCCACGGCACAGCCCCGCCTCGGCGCGGCCTCCCCTTTTCGGCCACCGAGGAGCCAGGGGAGTGCGCCAAGCTCGCACCCTGGGCTGCGGGTCAAGATGGCGACCGGGAACGAGACGGCCAAGGCGCCCCAGACCAGCAGATCGCCGGCGTAGGTCCACCCTGCCAGCACCGGGTTCCACACCCCGCCGCCGGCAAGGGAGCCGACCAGGCCGATCGCCGCGCCTCCGGCCAGGAACACCACGGCCGGCCACAGCCCCCAGCGTCGTCGGAAGGTGAGGGCGAACACCTCGGGGAGCCACCAGATGGTGAACAGCGTGTACAGCCGCCCCGACGCGATGGGGTCGCGCTCGAGGAACCCGTTCCATTTGGTGAACAGCGCGGCGAACCAGTACATCACGGTCGCCCCGAGGAGTACCCGGATCCCCAGGCCGATCGGGCCCGGCCGGACCAGCTGCGGGCCCTTGGGCTTGGTTATCTGCATCGTTTCCTCCCTTCCTTGCGCCTCTTGCTAGGACCCGCGCTCCGCCACGCCGAGGACGTGCGGGCGGACCAGCGGCGGCATGGCCTTGAGGTCGAAGCGGTCCAGCTGGACCAGCCGCAGCCTGGCAGCACCGATGGCGGCGACCGTGTCGAGGTTGGGGTGGCAGCCGCCGACCAGCCATCCCCAGGGGCGCTCCAGCCGGTCCTGCCAGCGGGCCAGCCGCGGGTCGGTGGCCCGCACGTGCTCGTAGAAGCGCAGCCTCCCGCCCGGGCGCAGCACCCGACGGACCTCGGCCAGGGCCCCCTCCGGGTCGGTGACGGTGCACAGGACCAGGCTGGCCACCACCGCGTCGACGCCGGCGTCGGGGGCGGGTAGGGCCTCGGCAGTGCCATCCACGACCCGGATCGGGACTGGCGCCTGGCTGGCCACGGCCAGAGCCTGGCGGCGCAGGTAGGGCTCGGGCTCGATGGCCAGGACCTCGGTGACGGTGGCCGGGTAGTACGGGAAGTTGAGGCCGTTGCCGGCGCCGACCTCCAGGACCCGACCGGTGAGGCCGGCCAGCAGGCGCCGGCGGTGGTCGCCGGTCTCGGCGTCCATGAGGTGGCCGACCCGCGCATAGACGCGGGCGAACAGAGGGTGGTGGACCGCTCGTTGCTGAGCAAGCGTGCGCATGGGCATCCTTCCGAGCCTGCGAGGTGCTGGGTACTAGCGGACGGTGCGGCGGTAGGCGCGCACGGCCAGCGGGACAAAGACCGCAGTGATGGCGACCGCCCACAGCAGGGCGAGGACGACCTGGCTGGCGACGGTCCGCCCGGGTGGGAGGGCGCCCGGGCCCAGGACCAGGCCTCGCAGGGCGTTGGTGGCTACGGTGACGGGCTGGTTGGTGGCAAACGGCTGCAGCCAGGCGGGCATGGTCTGGGTGGGGACGAAGACTGAGCTGGTGAAGGCCAGTGGGAACACCACCAGGTAGGTGGCCGCCTGGACCGCCTCGGCGGTCCGCACCAGCAGACCCAGGAGCGCCATCACCCACGACCAGGCGTAGCCGAACAGCAGGCCGACCGCCGCGGCCCCGAGCAGACCGGGCAGGCCGGTCTGGGGGCGGAAGCCAATGCCGTAGCCGACTGCGAGCATCAGCGTCAGGGTGAGCGCCAGGCGGACCAGGTCGGAGAGGGTCCGGCCGGCCAGCACCGCCGCGCCGGCCATCGGGAGCGAGCGGAACCGGTCGATGGCGCCCTTGGCGAGGTCCTCGGCGAGGCCGGACGCGGTGGTCGCCCCGCCGAACAGGGCGAACTGGGCCAGCAGGCCGGGGAGCAGCCAGTTGACGTAGCGGCCGGCGGCGGCTGGCGGGAGAGCGTTCTGGATGGCGCCGCCGAACACGTAGGTGAACATCAAGATGAAGATCACCGGCATGACGCTCGACAGCACCAGCACCTGGGGCAACCGGACGGTGAACAGTAGGTTGCGCCGGGTGATGACCGCGATGTCGCTGACCGAGCGGGCCAGCCAGCCGTGGATGGTGGGGGTCGTTGCGGTGGCGGTCATCGGGTCGCCCTTTCGTGGTGCTGCTGGCCGCGGCGATCGCCGCCGCCGTCAGGGGTGTTGTGGCCGTTGCCGCTGGGCGTGGTGGCGAGCTGTCCGGTCAGGGCGAGGAACACGTCGTCCAGGGTCGGCTTGTGCAAGGCCACGTCCTCGGGGGTGACGCCGGCGGCGTGCAGCCGGCGCAGCGCCTCCGCCAGGGTGGCCGAGCCATGTGGCGCCGGGACCACGATCCTGCCCGTTGTGGATGACCGCAATCCGGTCGGCAAGTTGGTCGGCCTCCTCCAAGTACTGGGTCGTAAGCAGGACCGTGGTGCCGCCCTCGACCAGGTCGCCGACCAGTGCCCACAGCTCGCGGCGGCTGGCGGGATCGAGCCCGGCGGTCGGCTCGTCCAGGAACAGCACCTGGGGGCGGCCGACCAGGGAGGCGGCCAGATCCAGCCGCCGGCGCATCCCGCCCGAGTAGGTCCTCACCTGCCGGTCGGCGACCTGAGTCAGGCCGATGCGCTCCAGCACTTCGATGGCCCGCCGGCGTGCCTGGCGGCGGGGCAGCCCGTACAGGCGGCCGACCATCTCGACGTTCTCCCGACCGGTGAGGTGGTCGTCGACCGCGGCGTACTGGCCGGCCAGGCCGATGCGGGCGCGGACCTCGGCGGGGTGTCGGCGCACGTCGATCCCGGCCACGTGCACCCTGCCCCGGTCGGGCTCCAGCAGGGTAGCCAGCACGCGGATGAGGGTGGTCTTGCCGGCCCCGTTGGGGCCGAGCAGCCCGTAGACGCCGCCGCGCTCCACGGTCAGGTCGAGGCCGTCCAGCGCACGGACCGGGACCTTGCCGCCGAACACCTTGACCAAGTCCTCGGCCTCGATGATCGCGCTATCCATCGGTGCAGCCTCCGTCTGTGTACTCCAAGTTGTATATTTTGGAATTAACCATAGATGTTGTACACTCTCGTGTCAACAAGACGAGCAGCGGGATGGAGACATGGCGACCAAGCGAGAACGCGCCGACCAATCTGCGGCCACGGCCACCGCGCCGCCCTCGGTGCGGCGGCTGCGCCGCGCTGAACGCCGCCAGCAGCTCCTGGCCGCCGCCACCCAGGCCTTCGCCCGGACCGGGTTCGCCGCCACCAGCCTGGACGACATCGCCGAGCAGGCCGGCATCAGCCGGGTCCTGCTGTACCGGCACTTCGACTCCAAGACCGACCTGTACCGCGCGGTCCTGGACCGCGCGGTCGGGCGGCTGACCGCCGCCGTCGGCACCCGCGACTACACCTACGCCAGCATCGACGCCCTGCTGGGCGCGGCCGCCGAGGACCCCGATGGGTTCCGGCTGCTGTTCCACCACGCCGCCCGAGAGCCGGAGTTCCGCCAGCAGATGGACCGCTTCCAGCGGGGCATGGTCGCCACCGCCCGCCGCGAGCTCGCCAAGGTGATCGACGACCGGGCCTGGACCCAGTGGGCTGCCCAGCTGGCCCCGGTGGTCGCCATCGAGGCGGTGATGGCCTGGCTGGACGCCGGCCAACCCGACCCCGACCAGGCCGCCGACCGCATCCGCCAGGCCCTAGCCGGCGTCATCAACGCCGCCCAGTAACCCAGCGACCACCCCGACGCCCAGGGGCGCGGCCAGCAGCCGCCCGATACTGCCGCCCTGGTCGCGGTCGGGTCACGGTGACCGCGACCCCGGACGCGCCTGGCTCGTCGGCCAGCCCGGCGTCGCCGGCCGACCCCTTTCTGCGCGTTCCCGCCAAGCCGAGGTTCTAGGCCCGACACTGGCCCCAGACCTGCACCAGTGTGAAGTCGAGTCCCCAGCGGCCGGGTCCTGGAGCTCGCGCTCGGCCTCCGCGCGAAGCCGCTCCAGCTCCTCGGGGTCGACCAGCGACCGCAGCAGCCCATCCAGCGCGCTGAGGTACTGCAGCGGCTCTTGCAGGGCAGGATCACCGAGAGACAGCGGCCGGATCTCGGCACGGACGTTGGCCTCGATGCCGGCGCTGCGGAACAGCTCCAGCTGGGTGGCCGCGGCCTCGGGGTCACCGCCGGCCCTGCGGAACGCCTCGATGACCAGCGGCTTGAGCCGATCGAAGGCAGGCGCGGGCGGGAGGTGGTGCAGGGAGGCGGAGTCGACCTCCTCCAGCACGATCGTGCCGCCGGGACGGACCAGCCGCAGGTGGGTGGCCATCTGCTCGGGCCCGCGGCCGAGGGGAAAGATCAGGGCCCGGGCATGGACCAGGTCGAAGGAGGCGGGCTCGAGCTGGCTGGCGAACAGGTCGTCGTTGACCAGGGTCACGTTGCCCAGCCCCTCGGTGGTCACGAACTGTTGGGCGGCCGTCAGCATGTCGTCTTGGATGTCGGTCCCGATGACCTGCCCGTCGGGGCCGACCCATTCGCTGAGCGGCCGCACCCAGCCAAGCGCGCCGCAGCCGACGTCCAAGGCCCGTGCTCCCTGCCCATCGCCGATCTCAGCGAGCAGGCGCCGGCCGGCTGGTTCCAACATTCGCGACCCTCGCTGCAGCCGCTCCAATTCCTTATCCTTGCCGGCCAGCAGGTACGAATCCGTGCTCATGGCGTCCCCTATCCCTCGCTGCCGGGTTCGATGACGTCATCGAACCCGACGTCACGCCCGCCTTCGCGGCCACCGCAGCCGCCTGGCTGGCCGAGACTGAGCCCCACGCCGAGGAGCTCGCCCGGCTGGAGGCACCCGGCGCCTTCGAGGAACGACAAGCCGACCGGCGCACAATGCTGGCCGCCATCCATGCCGGGCTGCTGCGCCGCGTCCTCCTCCTCGCTCGAAGAAGAGGAAGGCAGCCGACGGCGAGAGGTTGATGCGACCCGGCAGTCATGCCCTTGACCGGGACAGAGGGCCGGGTTTCGCGCCTGTCAGCAGCCAACCTCCAGCACCGTCGCCGGGACGGGGCAGAATGCCGCCTGGCTCGCCCGCATGACTCTGGGTGGATCTCCACTGCCTACAGGGAGCTGGCATTCCTGGCTGGCTGCCCGGACGTTGTGCGGAGCGCCTCTGTGGGGAGCAGTGATCGGCCTTCGCTGCGGGCCTCATCGAACGCGGAGCGTCCCAGCGTCCGCACAAGAGACTGGGGCAGATCCTCCGCGGGAGGCTCCGGGCGCCGCCGGAACGAACTGATCGAACCGCGCCGCACGTCCGCGGCGCCGATCAGCACGGCAGCCTCCCGCGGGCGGCCCTCGGCGGATAGCACGGCTGCCAGAGCCTCGAGCGCATTCACCACCACGGTCCCCTCTCCGGCGGCCTCGGCCGCCTCCACGCTGCCGCGCAGCAACTGCTCAGCGCGGGCGAACTGCTGTTGCTGGCGCGCCCGCTCACCGAGCAGATGGAGCCCTCTACCGGTGCAGCGCTGGTCGCCGAGCCGCCGCATCATCGGCACGCACTCCTCCAGCAACTCCACCGCGTAGTCCCGGTCGCCGCGCAGCCACGCGAGCCGGCCGAAGCCGAGCAGCGCATGCGCGCGGTCATGCTCGCTGCCGGCGGCCTCGCTCAGCGCGAGGCTCTCAGCCAGCCACCGTTGGATCTCGTCGCTGGCCACGCCAGCGTCAATCGACATGGTGGCCATGACGAACAGGGTATTGGCGACGCGCAGGTGGTCGCCGACCCGGCGAAACAGCGCCAAGCTCTCCCGCGCCCAGCCGAGCGCTTCGGCCGGCTCGACGGTGGCAATCGCAAGCGCCTGCAGCGCCCGTGCGCGCTCCCACGGATGCTCGTCATCGAACAGGGCCACTGCCTTGCGCAGCGCGGGCAACGCCAGATCCGATCGGGCCCCGTAGGTGGCGGCCATGCCCACTGCCTCAGCCGCCCTGGCCCGCTCGATGTCGCCGAGATCGGACGCGAGCTGGGCAGCCCATTGGGCCAGGCGCAGCGCGGCTTCGTCGTCCCAGGGCTGGAGAAGGGCGCTGGCCGCGGAAAGCCCGGCAACACTCGCGGGCGTGGCCGGCGGGTCACCGCACGCCAGGGCTTGCCGGATCCACTCGTGGGCTTCGCGACGCTGCCCGGTGCCGTCCCAGAACACCTCCAACGACGAGATCCAGCGCAGGGCGGTCTCGATGTCCCCGCTGCTGACGCAGTGGTCCAATCCGGCACGCAGGTTGGGCTGCTCGATCCTCAGGCGCTCCAGCCACGCCCGCTGCTCCGGCCCCCGTAGCCGCTCGGCGGCCAGCTCAGCCAAAGCCAGGTAGTGGGCGCCGTGCCGCTGCCGTAGATCGGTGTCGGCACCGCTGGCGGCCAGGCGTTCGGCAGCGTACGCCCGGAGGCTCTCCAGCAGCCGGTAGCGGGGCGGGTCGCCACCGGCGGTGGACACCAGCGACTTGTCCACCAGCGCCGGCAACAGCCGGACCACCTCGCCGTCGGAACCGTTGGTGGCGCACACCGCCTCGACCGCGTCGTAGTCGAAGTCGGCCGGGAACACACCCAGCCGGTCGAACAGGGCGCGCTCGTCGTCGTCGAGCAGGTCGTAGCTCCAGTCGATCGCGGCCCGCAGCGTGCGGTGCCGCGGTGCGACCGTTCGGGCACCGCCGGACAGCAACTCGAAGCGCTGGTCGAGGAGCTCCAGAAGCGTGGCCGGCGGGAAGCTGCGCACGCGGGAGGCCGCCAGCTCGATGGCCAGCGGTAACCCATCCAGCCGCTGGCACAGCGCCGCCACCGCCGAGGCGTTGGCGTCGGTCAGCACAAAGCCCGGCGAGGCCTGCATCGCACGGTCCACGAACAGGCGCACGGCGCCGTACCCGCCGGCGGTGGCCGCCCGGGACGATGCTCGGCGGCTGGGGACGGGCAGCGGCTGCACCTCGTAGCTCACCTCGCCGGGTACGCCGAGGACCTCCCGGCTGGTGGCCAGCACCCGCAGCCGGCCGCCGGCCGTCAGCAGATCGGAGACCAGTTCAGCGGCCTCGGTGACCACGTGCTCGCAGTTGTCGACCAGCAGCAGACACTGCAGCTCGCGCGCCGCGTCGCGGAGGCTGTCGCGCACCGGGCGGGTCGGCTGCGGGCTGACGCCGAGTGCCCGCGCCAGCGTGTCGGCGACCAGATCGGCGGAGGCAACCGCAGCCAGGTCGGCCAGACGCACGCCGTCGGGAAATCGTTCGGGGCCGGATGCGGCCACCTGCAGGGCCAGACGGGTCTTGCCCGCGCCCGCCGGGCCGGTCAGGGTGAGCAGCCGATGGCCCTGGAGCAACGCAGCGATCTCCTCGGTCTCACGCTCCCGGCCCACGAAGCTGGTCAGCGGGACGGGCAGGGCGGTCCCAGGCTGCGCCGCCCGGCCGAGCTCTGCGCCCACCTCGACCAGGGCCGCCCGGTCGTCGACGCCGAGCTTGCGCAGCAGGGCGCTGATGTGGCTCTCGACCGTCCGCACCGAGATGTACAGACGGTCGGCGATCTCGCGGTTGTGCAGGCGCTCGGCAACGGCCGACAGGACCTCGGCTTCGCGTTCGGTGACGCCGGCTCGGGCCAGCCGCTCTGGCGGGCCGCCGGGAAGGCGGGTCATAGGGGCATCTTGCCAGGTCAAGCCGAGCACTGGACGCCAAAGCTTGCTCGGCTGCTCCACGGACGCCGCCACCCAGACATCGTCCGTGCACAGATCCGTGCCTTGCACGGATGTGCCGCCGCCTGGCGCCCCCGACACTTGGGCGAGGTGAACGACCCACCACGGAAGGACCGACAGCCCGGGTCGAAACGAGAGAGGCAGGCACCATGCACACCATCGCCCGTGACGAGCTCGTCGCCCAGCATGTGGCCGACCTGCACCGGCAGGCCGCCAGACAGCGGCTGGTGCGGGAGCTGCGCGCCCGCCGCAAGCCGACCGCCCCCCGCCGCCGGATCTGGGAGCGGTTGACCATCCGGCGCCCACAACCGGCGCTCATGACCAGGACCCCGCCGACGGAACCTGCCGTGGCCGGCGGTGCCCAGACACCGGCTCGCCGCGCTGGCTAAGCGGCGGTGGCGGAGGCCAGGCCGTTGGCCGGAGTCCACATCTGACCCGCGCCTCACGAATACGGTATGCGGCCGCCAAAGACACGGTGGTCCTGCGCATGCTGGCGATGCTCCCGCCCTCTAGCGTTGAACCCGAGCCGAGCACAACGAGCGGGGAGCGTCCGAAATGCAAGCGCTGCTGATCCTTCTTATCTGCCTGGTGGCCCTGGGGATCCTTGCCCGCCGCTACGGCGTCGACTCCCGGGACGGATTGGACTGGTCGCCGCCCGACGGGGCCAGGAGCCGGGGCCGCCTACCTTCCTGACCTGAAGCGTGACCGACCTGACGGGAGCCACCCAGCCATGCAGACCGCGGACCGCAGCCGTCACGATGTCGTCGTCGTGGGCGGACGAGTCGCCGGATCGGCCACCGCCATGCTGCTCGCCCGACTCGGGCATGACGTGGTGGTCGTGGACCAGGCGTCGTTCCCCAGCGACACCGTGTCCACCCATTCGCTGGCCCGCAGCGGCGTGGTCCAGCTGCGCCGCTGGGGGCTGCTCGACGAGGTCCTGGACAGCGGCGCCCCGGCCATCAGGCAGGTCACCTTCTACGCCGACGGCGAGGCGACCAACCGGACGATCAAGGACAAGGCCGGGGTCGACTTGTCCTGGTGGAAAGGGTTCGCCTTCGGTTGTTGCAGCGAGGTAGTCGGAGACGGATAGACGCCACGGTCGTCCTGAGGATCCGGCCTGACGCAGGAGGGTCGCAGCGCCGTACAGGCCGCCGGGCTCGAAGTCGGACGAGACGGCGATCTCCCATCCCACGGCAACGGCAGCGTTGATTAGTCGAGTGACGGCTACGGATGGTGTGCCGCCTCTGCAAACGACCGGGACGGGGACGCGGCGAGCTGCGGCGGCGACCAGGACGCTCATCCCTTCGACCACCCAGATCGTGCCGGTGGGTGGCGGTGGAGCAACCAGAGGGCCGCGAGTCGCGGCGATGATGCCGACAGTGAGCAGAGCGGGCTCCCTGGCGGCGTGGTAGGCCGTCGCTACGGGGGCGGCAGGGTGAGATGGGTCGAGGGGCAGTTGCCAGCCGGCGACCTGGCTTGACACTCGGTCGACCCATACGCCGACCGCTTCCCACGCGTTGCGGATGTCGGCGGCTGCGGTAGGCGGTGGGAGGCCGGCGATGACGGCGGCAAGGCGGCCGCCGAGGCGCCCAAGGCTGGTGTTGGGATTCAGTCCGTGCGTGCGGTGCACCACACGGTCGGCAAGGACGGACAGAGGAAGGCCTTCAGCCGGCAGGCAGGCGGCGAGAGCACAGAGGTCGTCGACCACGGAAGCGCGCGTCACGCTGGAGGTGGACGCCGCGCCGATCAGCCGAGGGGCGTCATGCACCCCCAAGCCTCGGCGGCGGCTGGTAGGGCGTCGACGAGTCGGCTCGTAAGGCGAGCGTCGAGGACGTCGAGGTGGGCCAGCCAGGTGTCGAGGATGGGTTGGGCAGCTGGTCGTGGTTCGACCCACACCAGTCGTCCCAGTCGGGACTGGGCGGTGGATAGGTCGAGTTCGAACAGCAGCCGGAACAGGCCCGAGGCTGCAGCTGCGTCGGCAAGCGCCCGGGCGCGCTGACCTCTACGTGGCCGCTCGGCCAGCCAGCGCAGGTCGCGTTCGGCCAGTCCGCCGGCAGTCTCCACCGTCGAGGGCGGGGGCGTCGGCGAGTAGACCCACACGTGGTCGAAACGCAGCCGGCCACGGCGGTCGACGCGGTCACGGGTTCCGCCGGCCGCATCGGGCAGTTGCCGGATTGCCGCGAACGCGGCTTGGCCGGGAGGGAGGCCGCCGACTGCGACAGGGTGCCCCTCAGCCAGCATTACGGTGGGCGCGTCGCGCGGCGGTGTTGGCTGCGGCCGCGGCGTCATACACGGCAAGCAATGATGACCACCGAGGCTCCCGGCCGGCGCTAAGGAGGTCGGTCAAGGGGACCAGCGCCGCTTCGCCGTCGCCGCGCAAGTCGCCGGCGAACATGTAGGTCGGCTCGTTGAGTAGTTCGACCTCCGACGGGTACCGCAGCACCAGTACTTCCGTGCAGCGCGCGAACGCCTCGTGCTGCATGTCGTCCTGAATGGTAGCCAGCACCGTGATACCGGTCTCCTCGGCAGCGCGACGCAGGGCATCGAGGACTCGGTCACGGTGTGCATCGCCGAGCCCGTCCCCGAGTTCGTCGAGGATGAGCATGCGTCCGATCGGGTCCTCGTTGGCAAGGAGGGCGGCGAGCACCAGTTGGACGGTGGCCAGCTTGTACTGGGCGGTGTTGGCCTGCTCCCGATACGAGATGTGCTCGACCCGGGTGTCGTCTGGCGGGCGGCGCGCCCATCGGGGCGTGGCCGTCAGGACCCACGTCTTGCTCGTCGTGCTGGCCTCGGATGGTAGGTCGAGGCTTGGGGGCACGATCTCGAAGGCAAGTTCACCGCCGTGGCCGCCGTCGCGGTAGCGGATCTCGTTGAACCGTTGCGACACGCGGGTGAACAGGCCTCGGACTTGGTGCTCGAGGCCCGCTGGATGTTGCGCAGGTTGCTGTCGGTGGCGTGCACCTCGTCGTAGGCCGATTCGTACTCGCGGCGCAGCCTGTTGCGCTCGGTCTCGGCCCGTTGAAGCGCAGAGCGTACGCCTTGCACTTGCCGCGCGATGGCGGTGCGCAGTGCGGTGACCGCGGCGTCGAGCCCGGCGACTTCGCGTTCCTCGCTGTCGCGAGTTCGACGGCGGTCGACGCTGGCCACCTGTTCGTGGTACCGGACGAGCGCCTCGTGGGTGACCGGGTCGAGGGCGCCGTCTCGGCTCTCGACGGTGGCCCGGGTCGTCTCACTGCGGCCGGCGGTCACCGTGACGTCGATGCCAAGGTCAGCTTCGAGACGAGCGAGGAGGTCGCGGTGGCCGATGCCACTCGGCCGTTCCGCCAGCACCGCATCGGCCCGAGCTCGGATGCCGTCGGCCAGGGCGGGAGGCAGGTCGAGCGGGTCATGGGTGGCGACCTCTTCGACGAGCGTGCGGGTAGGCGGCGGCGTGCACGTGTCGAGGTGCGCCACCCATGCGGACAGCAGGAAGCGATCAGCCAAGCCGACCAGATCACGTAGCCTCTTTTGGTGCTGGTCAAGCTGCATTTGGCGGGCTTCCAGGTGGGAGGCGACTTCGACCTGGCGTTCCTTGAGGTTCCGCTGACGCGCCTTGGCGTCGCGGTGGGCGCCGTCGGCTCGCTCCACGGCCTCATCCAGTGGATGTAGCTGCGCGGTGACCAGGGCGGCCTCGGAGCGTAGCCGGTCGCGTTGCTCGACCAGCTCGGCACGGCGTTCCTCGGCCCTTGCGGCCTCTAGCTCACTTGCCAGCGCCGCCAACGTCTCCTGCGCTTGGGTCGCCGACTGCTCGGCAGTCTCGGCCTCAGCGGTCGCCTCCTCCAGGGCGGCAAGCGCGGCCGCCTCGCGGGCGGCCCGCCCCGTGCTGGGCTCGGCAAAGCCGCCCACAATCGTGACACTCCCGGCCAATCTGGCAGCGCCGCCGACATCGCGGCCTTCCGCGGTAAGCCAGCTCAGCAAGGCTCCGGCTCCAGGTGGAGCGGCGATGACCCCGGCGGGCAGCGGGCCATCGCCCGACACCAGCATCGTGCCCGGTAGGTCGGCTATGGCGGTGAGTGCGGTCGCACCGTGGTCCGAAGGCACGCAGACCGCACCCTCGAAAGGGGGCAAGCAGCGGCTCGAGCAGCGCACGGGCCTGGTCGGCGACTTGGACGCCGTCGTGGAGGAGCTGCCAAGGGATGCCGGCGTCGTCGAGCCGACGGCCGACCAGCCCGGCATCGCCACGGCGCACGGCATCCAGGTGCTCGCCTGCTGTATCCCGCCGCTGGGCTGCCACACGGGCCGTGGCGTCGGCCCGGCCCGCAGCCGCTTCCACCTGAACGTATTCGGCTTTGACGAGGAGGGAAGGCCGTCCGGACCAGCTGAGCGCCGCCGAGCTGACTACTCGGAGCTCACGTTCGGCAAGCTCGAGATCAATCCGGAGCTGCTCGGCCCGTCGGCTGATCGGCTCGCGCAGACGGCGCGCCTCCGCGAGCCTCTCAGCCGCAACTGTGACGTCACGAGCGACGACGGCAGGATCCAAAGCGTCGAGCCGCTTCCTCACCACCTCCAATGCTTGCTTCGCGCCCTCCACCTCCATGACGGCGGCGTCTCGGTCGGAGCGCAGCGCGTCGAGGTCCTTGAGCGTCTGGCGGGCGGTCTCCGCAACGTGGTGGTCACGTGCGGCACTTGCCTGATCCAGTAGTCGGAGCCGGCCCTCCGAGGCGCCGACCTCTCTTGCGTAGCCAGCAACAGCAGCGTCCGCCTGCTTGACGGCCTGCTCCTTAACCCTCAGCTGCTGGGAGAGGCGAAAGAACTCCACCCGCTGCGCGGCTTCGTTGTCGAACAGGTGGTGCATGGCGGCCAAGTCGATGAGCTGCCAGGCGATCTGTTCGGGGTGAGCTGAGAGACCTCGGAGCCGAGCAGCGTCGTCCGCTGCTCGCTGCGGCCTCCGCGGGTTGCCACATATGAAAGGCAGCTCACGCCGGACCCGTATAGCTCGCGCGCATAGCGCTGCGGTCCCCACTTCGGGCCGCGCAGCGTCGACCACACCCGCTTGGCGTCCTCAACCCGCTCGCCGTGGGTGTCACCGCACGCCAATCGCACACCGGGCGTGACGGCCACCTCGAACGCGGGGTCGTCGTGGCGGCGCAAGCGGACCCACACGCTCACCGGATCGCCGCCGCCCACCAACCGCCCAGAACCGCCGCCGGCGGCGTCGGCGAACACTGCGACGATGAAGCCGACGTCGGCCCGAACCTTCGCGTTGGCGGGGGCGTTGGGCGGGTTGAACAGGAGCTGGGCGGCGTAGCCCGAGAACTGTGGCGAATCCTGCCGCCAGCCGGGGTCGCCGTGCACCAGACTGAGCGCCGCCTCGAAGGTGGTCTTTGACGACTCGTTGGAGTCGATCGGGCCTTGCCCTGTGACGGCGATGAATCCGCCCGGCACCAAGTAGACGGGGTCGGAGGTGAGCCGGCCGATGTCGATGGTCTGCAGACACGTCAGCACCCGCCGGCCCACCATGCCACGAGAAGCGGTCGGTGCGCTCCTCATTGTTGCCCGTGTTCTCGGTGTCGTCGCTGCAAGGCGACAGCAACAGGGTCGGAAGGCGCAGCGAGCACGAACAGATCCTCCTCGATCCGCTGGCGCTGGGCGGTCGTAAGTCGATCGAAGGCCGGGCCGGGCCGGATGCCGACGGCGCGGCCGTTGACGAGCACGTGCAAGTCGTGCAGGCGGTTGACAGCGTCGCGCACGATGGCCTTGCCGAGCCGTCGGTTGTCATGCAGGCGGGCGAGGCTGACCGGCGGTGCAGCCGACCACCGATGCGGCGGCCGCCCCTGGACAGTGGGCATGGCAGCGCAGCGCAGCAGCACCAAGGCGACCACCGCACGGTCGATCGGTGTCAAGATGCCCAGCCCCTCGGCCGCCAGTCGTTCGGCGACGTCGTCGGCGTAGCCGCTGCTATAGCCTTCCACCCTGCCGTTGGGACGATGGACCTCGACCACGACCCGTCCGACGGCATCCAGCTCGGCGTCCACCACCGGCCGCAGATCCGGATGGCTGAGTACCGGCAGCATCGCCGCATCGATCACCCCGTGCACCTGCTCGAGCACGGCCACTGCGCGGGCGACTGCGGCCGCGTCGGTCTCGGAAAGGGCAGCCAAGCTCACTTGGACCTCTGCCGTTGCTCGACCACTCGCGCGACCAAGGCGGTGGGCTCGGCGATCCACGGACCCGACCACGAGGCGACCACAGGTCCAACGCGCACCGCAGTGGTGCTGTCGATGTCGGTAACCTCGTCTCCGTCGCAGCCCAGCCTCGCGAGCCGCCATAGGTGCAGCTTGTTCAGCGAGCCTTTGACATGCGCCGCAGCTGACTCGCCCAACAGTGGCCAGTGCAACACCGCGAGCACGTCGCCGACCGTGGTCAGACCACCAGGGTAGGGATGCGAGGCGCCGGTCGCGGTGGCCACAAGGACCGCAAGCAGCGTTCTGGCCTGGGTGGCCGACAGGCGGATCGCGGGAAGCTTGGTCAGGTCGTCGTTATGCAGTTGCAGGTCTGCGGCGACGGTCAACATGCGCTGTTCGCCGGCCTCCACAACCCGCCACAGGCCGGGTTCAAGGGCGGCCAACTCGCCGATCTCGTCAGCCTCTACGCCGCGGCGGGCCCGAGCGCGAGCCGCTGTCAGCCGGGGACCGCTCACCGGGCTGCATCCCTGGTGATGCCCGTCGCGCCGAGCCACTCGACCGGTCTTGGCTCGACAGGCAGGCGGCGCAGGCGCAGCGGGTGGCGGACAGCGACCTCCGCCCCTGGCTCCACGAGTGGTGGGTCGCCGATGTCGGCCGCCATGGCCACGACTGGATCGCGAGATAGCGCCATCGCATCAGCCAGCAACCTCGCCGCATGCGGCCAGGTGGTAGCGTGCGAGGTGACATCGACGTCGTCGTGCTCGGCAAGTAGCCGTGCGGCCCAGCTTCGGCGCACCTCCGCACGCTGTTCGGCACGCCGTCGTCGCTCAGCCAGTGCGTCGCGCGGATCCAGGCTCGGGTCGGCCTGGGGCGGCACTGGGACTCTCCGGACCTGGGGGGCAACGTCCAATTCGGCAGCCGCCTGCGCCAAGTCGGCCAGGTGCACCACCGGCGGGGCAGTCTCCAGCGGGATCGTGGCTCCGACCGCGGCCAATTGGTCGAGGTTGCGCGAGATGGCGGCGTGAAGATACTGCTCGAAGTCCGCCAAGCCGAGCACGCCGCGGCCTTCCCCACTGGTTGCCACCTCCACCAGCCGCTCGGTCAGCTGCTCGGAAGCGGCCACGAACCGTTGGCCAGCGGCAAGCAGTCGGTTGGCGTCGTGGAAGAGGTGACCATATGGGCTGTCATTGCGGTTGATCGCTCGGCACACTCGCTCGATCTGTGCCATCTGTCGGCTGGTTGACGAGCCTGTACGCGCCCGAGTCAACTCCTCGTAGGTACCGGCGGTGGACGCGGCCTCCATGCGCTGGGCATAGGCGTGCAGGAGCACCGACAGCTTCGCGACCAGCGCTGCCACTTCCTCGGCGGTAGGAGCCGGAGCGTCCAGGTCGTCGCGGAACGCCGCCTCGAGTCGGTCAGCGGCAGCCACCAGCAGACTGTGGAGCTCCTCGGCGCCATGGTCACCGCTGAGCCTGGCGAGGATCTCGGCGGCGAGCAGTGCGACCGGGTCCGGCAGGTAGCGGCTCTGATGCTTCTTGTCACCTCTGAGGTGCTGCAGGGCTCCCGCCCGGGCAAGCATGTCGAACCGGGCGGCAAACCGGGGATCGGCCGCATTCAGCCCGGCGCGCGCCGCGATCTCCGAACGGGTCAGGCCGATACCGTCGGCCGACTCGGCAGCGACCAGGATGGCCTCCGCCAGGTCAACATCCGCAGGGTCCTCGGTGACGCCGTCGATGCGGACCAGCACAGGCGCCAGTAGGACCAGATAGGTATCCAACCGCTTATCTGCCACGAGGGCTTCCTCTCGCCATCGCGCTTATGGAGGTGCATTCTGCCCGTCGGGTGTGACAACCCCAAACCCGCCGGGCAGGCATCCCCACTCGAAAGGGAGCTGCCGCCGGCGCTGTGTTTCGCCGGCTTGTCCAGGTGGAGGAGGCCCCTCTCCTGCCTCCGACCTGGTTCCAGCTGCTCACCTTGTGCCGGATGGACTGACAGCTTCGTTCGATGCACGTGTTTTGGCGGCGAATTACCGAAACGGCGATGTCGAGCTGCCTGTCGAACACGTGTTCGATATGATCTCGCGACCTCGAAGTGCCCGCAAGTCAACCCGAGGAGATAGCGTGCGAGCGGCCCAACTCAAGGTCGGTGGGGAGTATGCCCGATGGCGGGAATGGTCCATGAATCCCCCTGAGCGGCTTGTGCTGCTGGAACTCCAAGGGAAGGGCTGGGTCATGGTTCGACGCGACGACGGCCAGCAAGAGCGGATCCGCACAACCGACCTGGCCGGCCCCTTCGACGTGGTGCAGCGCCAGTACGAGACGCGGAAGGCCGAGCACCAGCGCACGATGGAACTGCGCCTGACCTGGGAGCAGTTCAGGGCCGGTGAACCCTGCCCGGGTTGTGGACGCCCCTATCGGGGTTTCCGGGTCGACCTGCCCGGTCTTGCCATCCAACTGCTCGACGCCGGAGCGGAATCAGGGACTCTCGTTCCAGCCCTCAGCTTGGGCGCCGCGCCTCTTCATGCTCGGATGGTCGGCTTTGCGATCACTGACCGTGGTCGCAGTGTACTTGTCGACCGACGCGAGGACGAAGCCGTCCTGGCCGGACACCGTGGCTGCCATGCGATCCGGCATGGCGTCGCCGGTGGGCCGGTGCATTGCGGTCAGTGCTGCCCGCCACCACCGCTCAGCCCTGAGGTGCTCGCGAAGTGCTTCCTGGGACCGAGCCTGGCTCATCAACGGTCCGGTTGCGACAGACCTGGCTTCGTGATCATCCGCGCAGGTCAGCGGCGCCATTCATTCTGACAGAATGACAATCCCGCTCCTGCGGTCATCCATTGGGTGTCGCCGTCGGTGATGAGCCCGCCGCCGCCGTTGGAGTCCTGGTGCTGGAAGATGCCGTCGATCATGTAGGTGACGGTCTCGAACCCGCGGTGGGGG
>WNGB01007665.1_pt1 | contig 20273 bp, 22 predicted proteins | sample 5400681 | NCBI WGS metagenome assembly WNGB01 (sample SAMN13153367, study PRJNA577476) | soil metagenome | isolation source: 115 cm soil or saprolite under grassland replicate 2 | place: USA:California | collected 2016-06-15
GTTCGCGCGCTCGGCCATGAACCGCTGGAGCGCCGGCGGGATCGCCTTGTCCTCGGTGCCGAGCAGGTACCAGCACGGCAGCGTCTTCCACGCCGGCGGGCCCGACGGCCCGCCGAACGCGGCTGCGGCGAACGGCCGCTGCGCCGCGGCCATCACCGCGGCCGTCTCGGGGTCGACGTCGGCGGCGAAGGCTTCGCGGAACGCCTCGGGGTCGAGGAAGAGGTCGGCGCCCTCGCTCCCGTCCGGGCCGGTGAATGGCACGGGCCTGATCGCGGGCCCCACGAGGCTGCCTTCGAACCTCTCGAGGAGCTGCTGCTGGCTCTCGCCTTCGTCGGTCATCCAGCCGTTGAAGCAGACGAGCGCCTGCACCTGGTCGTTGCCTGTCGCGGCGTTCGAGATGACAATGCCGCCGTAGGAGTGGCCGACGAGCACGATCGGACCGGTCAGGGTCCGCAGGAATTCGGCGAGGTAGGTCGCGTCGCCAGCGAGATCGCGAAGCGGGTTGGCGAACCCGATGACGGTATACCCGCGGTCGCGGAGGGCGCGGATCTCGGCGTCGAAGCCGGTGGCGTCGGCCCAGGCGCCGTGGACGAGGACGATCGTCGGGGTCTCAGCGGCCATCGTCGTCTCCGCTCCTTTGTTGACGGTTTGACCGATGTCGCGACTGTACCCCGGCGGGCATACGCAGCCAAGGCAAGCGAACCTCCGTTGGTGTGGTTGCCACGGGTTGCTGAGCGACTGGCGGTCGGGGCGCTACAGCTAGCGCCCTCGCCCGGCGGGTGCCGCTGCGCGGAGGGCGGAACGCCCGACCCGTGTCCTTGGGACCATCCGGCCCGACCCGGGTCAAGCTGGAGCCCCCGCAGCCGCCGGTCGGCCGCCTACCGTCCCAGCTGGCCGGTGCCGGCGGCGAGGAGGTACGACCTTGACGCCGGCCGCTTAACGGGCCGGATGGTATTCCGCCGGGTGAGGCATCGGCCGAACGCGGCCGGGTGCAGGGTCCCGGCCGCGCCGAGGCCGATCCTCACCCTTGGACCGTCACCGTTGCGGGCAATTCGCCGCAGCCATTCCGGGCTGGCTCGGGGCGCCGCTCCGGGGAATTGTGCGGTTGGGCCGCGGGTACCCGGATCGGTACCCCAAGCACTACCCTGATGGGTACCCAGGCCACCCGGGTAGCTGGGTGCCGGCCTCTCGCCCGTTGGTGCTGGTCAGACGTTCCGCGGGGCGGGGCGCAGCTTCGATGACGTGTTCTACTTCAGCCACGTCTCGCCCATGGCCTCCGCCGGACAGCGCGGCGGCCCGCTCCTACCGATCTTCGATCATGGCTTCGCCCTCGCGTCCATCCAGCCCGCCGTTCCGGCCCGTTCCTCCGCCAGGGCGAGAAGGCCATCAAAGCCACGCCGCATGTACTTGGCGCTGACCCGGAACACGATCCGGCTGACGCCAGGGGTGCGCAGGATCCAGGGCGCGCCCTCAAGGCGGGTGAGGTCTTCGGTGTAGGTGACGTGGCAGCCGCCCGCCTGCGGAGCGATGACGTAGCGGTGGACGGCCGTGGCCAGCCACGGCCGGCGGCCGGGCTTCCCCTGCCGCCGCCCGTCGGTGACGAACTCGAACACCTCAGGGCGGGTGGCCTCGGTGACCACCGACCGGTCCGACCATCGGGCGACCTTGCCGTCTGACCCGGTGGTGAGGAACTCGACCCCGACGCCGGCGGGCCCTGGTGGAGCCGTCAGGGTGAGCAGCCGCGTGGTCTCCAACTGCCGCTGGCCGGCCCAATCCAGGTGGCTTTGGAGGTCGGCCAGCAGGTCGTAGACGACCTCGGCCGGAGCTCGGCAGGGGCCCTCGAACCGAAGGACCGGGTTCCGCCACGCCGTGCGGGGTCCATCCCGCTCGACATCCGTCTTCGCCATCTCCCTCGCCTCCTCTGGTGGCAACCGGGCCGAGCGTGGCAGGGCAGGACGGAACAAGGATCGGAAGAACGACTGATTCCGAGCCGGAATAGGCGCTACGGCCCCGCCGCGTCTGGGGGAAGGTGCCGATGGGCGAAGGCGGCAGCCTCCGCTCGGTTGCGGAGGTGGAGCTTGGCGAACACGTTGCCGACGTGGGTGGCCACGGTCTTGGTGCTGATGTACAGGCGGGCCGCGATCTCGGCGTTGGTCAGGCCCTCCCCGAGGAGGCGAAGGACCTCGAGCTCCCGCTTGCTGAGCTCGCCCACGAGCTTGGGGCCGGTTCGCCCCGCCACCCCCAGGGAACGAAGCAACGCTGCGGCCCGGTCTGCGTCGTGGGTCGCACCCAGATCCTCGAAGGTGCGCAGGGCCTGGCGGGCCTCCTCCACAGCGGTGTCCGGGTCGGTCTTGGTCAGGACCCGCGCCAACGCCAGGTGAACCCGACCCGCCGCGTGCGGCATCCTAAGCTGCACAAACAGTCCCAGACTTCGGTCCAGGTGCTGGCGTGCTGCTGCAGCATCGGCCGCGGCCCGAACCGATCCCAGTGCCAGCTCCGCCTCGGCTTCGGCCCGCGCGTGCCCGGACCGGGCGGCGATGGCGGCGAGCGACTGCGCCGTCTCGGCTGCGCCCCCCGGATCCGGCTGGGCCAGTTGCACCTCGACCAGCTGCGCGAGGAGCCGGACGGCGACCAGGTTGTCCCGGCCGATCTCGTTCAGGCGGCGATGCAAACGGGCCGCCGCCAGGGCGGTCTGGCCGCGAGCCAGGTGCAGGGCCACCATGGCCTGGACGGCCTCGGGGAGGTCCTCGTAGCCGCGAAGCAGTTGCTCGGCCTCCTCCAACCTGCCTTGGGCGACCCGGAACGTAGCCAGCCGGGTGGCCGGATGGACACACCGGGCCTTCTGCCCGCTCCGCTCCAGCTGACCCAGGGTCCTGGTCAGCCATCCCTCCCCGTCCTGCCACTGGCCCGCTGCCCGGCACACCTCCGCGCAGCACGTGCCGCAGAAGGTGAGCACATCGGGATGACCGGTCCGCTCCATGAACCCCATCACCACCCCGGTCCACTGCCCGAACCGGCTCACGTCCAGGGTGATCTCCGCGGCCAGGTTGGCAGCGCAGTACAGGTCGCCGAGGGTGCGAAGATCGGCTGCTTCACCGGCTGCGCTGGCGGCCATGCCCTCGTCGAACCGGGTCATCCCCTCATCGATCCGGCCCAGGGCGATCTCGGCGAGTCCGGCCCTGCCCAGCGCGGCCAGCTCCAGGTCGGGGTCCCGGGTTCTTCGCGCAACCGCCAGCGCCCGCTCGGCATGTCCGAGTGCGACCGTCGGGTCGACGGCCCGCTCCGACTCCACCAGGGCCACCCACCCCCACTGGATCGAGTCGGGGTGACCGCCCAACAGGTCCCTGGCCCGCGCCAGCCAGCCGTTCGCCAACGCGTCGTTCCCCAACCCTTCGGCGTGCTCGCGGGAGAGGAGGATTGCCACCTGCGCCGCGGGTTCGTCCAGCCCGGCTCGACGGTAGCCGGTGTAGGCGCGCTCCCAGGCCTCGACCGCACCGGGGATGTCGGATAGCCACCACCGGGCCCGGGCCAGCCCGTCAAGGGCCGCCGCCGTCTCCTGGCGTGCCAGCTCAGCCTCGAAGGCGGCTCGAGCTTCCTCCCAGTTGGCCGCGCGCAGCGCCCCCCATCCGGTCGAGGAGGTCTGTGGCGTCGCCGAGCCGGCCATGGCCTCGATCATCGCATTGCCTGCTCCGGGCCGCCATCTGTCCGACCCGGGCATGAGCCCCGAGACCTCAGGCTCGCTGTCGAGTGGTGCCGCAGGTCAGGAGCCCATGCCTTGAAGGTTCTTGGCCACGACCGCCATCGTCTGCGCGTACTCGTCACTCGGGCTGAACTCGACGACCTTGGTCCCAGGCAGACCCACCTCGCTGGTGTGGCCCTCGCCCTCCTCGAACACCTCATCGCCCTCAGGCCGATGGAAGATCATGCGCCCCTTGATCACGTAGCCCCAGTGGTGGCTCCGACACAGGTCATCCGGAAGGCCCAGGTACATCGGCGTGAAGTCGGCAGCCTGATCGAAGGACTCGAACCCGAGGACGTAGCCGTCCGCTTCCACGTATCGCCCCCTCGAAGCCGGGCATGCTCTCGACCCGGGCCGCACCCTGCCTGGATAGTTTGGCGATGGTTCCCATCCCTCCTCCTTCCATGGACTCCGCCCATCCGTCAACGCCCGCCGAACCATCGCAGGCGCGCTGGCCAGAAGGCGGGTCAGGTTGTGGGAGCCGGGTGGATCAGGCCGTGCTCCATGGCGAAGACGGCGGCGCCGGCGCGGGTGGACACGCCCGCCTTGTCGTAGATGTGCACGATGTGGGTGTGCACCGTCGAGGCGGCGATGAACAGCTCGGCCGCGATCTGCCGCTCGGAGCGGCCGCGCACCAACAGCCGCAGGACCTCGACCTCGCGCCCGGTGAGGCCGGCGGGGAAGCCGACCCGCCTGGCCGGCCGGTGCCCGGCGGCCTCGAGGACCGCCGCGGCCGCCTGGCGGTCCAGGCCCGGCTCGACCTCGAGGGCGCGGGCCGCTTCGGCTGGCGCCCGCGCCGGGCGGTGCGGGCGCTCCTCGACCAGCGCCTGGTAGACGTCCGCGGCGGCCAAGACCCGCGCGTCCATGCCCAGCAGCTGGGCCGGTGTGCCCCGGTGGTAGCCGGAGCCGTCCAGCCGCTCGTGGTGCGAGCCCGCCAGCCGGCCGACCGCAGCGAGCATGGGCGCCCGACCCAGGATCCGCTCGGTGTGGTAGGGGTGCAGGCGGACCTGCTCCCAGTCCGAGCGCGACAGCGGCCCCGGCTTGTCCCACACCCCGGTCGGGACACCGGCCCGGCCGAGGTCGTGGAACAGGCCGGCGCGGCGCACGGCCACCACCTCCGGCTCCCGCATCCCCATGAGCCGGGCGGCCCCCTCCGCGAGCTCGGCCACACCCGAGGAGTGGCCGTGCAGATAGGGCGATTTCAGGTCGACGACGTCGGCGAAGCCGCGCGCGACCCGGTCGAGCTGGCGCTCGGTCACCGAGCGCCGCAGGCCGGGCTCGGCGGCGACCACGGCGACGTGCAGGTCTACGATCCGCTCCAGTTCCTCCAGCAGGTCATGCCCGCGGCTCGCGAACGCCCCCGCCACGCCGGGGTCGAGGATCCGTCCCGACCACCGCCGCACGGTCTCCACCGCGGTGTCCGCGCCGGAGCCCGAGAAGATCACCGCCGTGTACGCCACCGCCGCGAAGCGAGCGGCCAGCGGGATCTGCTCGCCGCGTAGGCCGTGCGGCCCCCCGCGGCCGTCCCAGCGCTCGAAGATCGCCCACAGCGCCGCCTCGACCTCATCGTCCAGCCCGAACCGCCTGGCCATGCTGGCCGCGACCTCGCAGTCCGCGCGTGCGCCCTCGCCGGTGACGCGCCTGGCGCGCGGCAGGGCGTGGGCCATCAGGCGCATGCGCGCGAGCGGCGAGGCGCGGTCGCCGAGCCCCCAGAGCAGGCCGAGCGCCTCCGCGGGCACGGTCGCGTCGACTTGGTCGCCGCGACCCCGGACCCTGACGTCGTCGCCGCCGAACGCCTGCGCGTACTCCAGCGAGGTCGCGGTGCAGCCCACGAAGCGCAGCAGGGTCGTGGAGTGCACCACGGCCGCCTCGGGCTCGCGCAACCCCTCGATGCGTGCCAGCCGCGTGGCCAGCAGGCAGGCGCGCATCGCCTCCTCCGGTGGGCGGCCCCTTGCCAGGTCGGTGACCAGCGACAGAGCGGCGAGCAGCTCCGCCAAGCGGGCTGGCGCAGGTGGGTCCGGGGCGGGAGGCGTCACCCGGCAAGCTTATGGCCCGGCCGTCCCGGTCTGCGGTCGGCCGGGCCGGAGCCGGCGGGCGCTATGACCAGAATTCGTCCACGAAGCGGCCATTGCCGACGAACTGCCAGACCTCGACGGCCTGGTCGCCGCGGAGCTTGAAGACGTGCATCTGGCGGTCGTCGAGAGTCCTGCCGTCGCGCTTGGCCTGGGAGCGGGCCATGAAGGCGACCCCGTCGGGGTTCGAGTAGCGCTCGGTCACCGTCACCCGGAACGTGCCCCTGCTCATCTCCATCGTCTCGCCGAAGAAGCGCAGCACCTCCGGCCAGCCCCGGTGGTCGCCGGACAGCGCCCCCAGCCGCTGCGCGTGCCAGACCACCTCCGGGTGGAACAGCGTCTCGACGGCGCCGAGATCGCCCCTGGTGAAGGCGTCGTAGCCGGCCTGCACCAGCTCGACGTTCCTGGCCGCGCGCTCGGCGTCGCTCTGCTCGGTCATGGCTACCTCCGTGTCCGAGGTGGTGGGTGTCTCGGAGGCTAGAGGGCAGCCCGACCGCCGCCCATCCACTGGTCAGTGGATCTTCCGCGCCCTCCACCACGCAACACATAAAGCCGCAGGTCAGATGGCCCGCGGTCTTCCAGTTGGGTGGACGCGGCGGCCGGAGGTCAACTGGCGCCCGTCACGGGCCGGTACCGCTGGGCGACCCTCACCCTGACACTCGCCAGCGTCGTCTCCCAGGCCTGGGGCCAGCGTCTCCACCAGCGGTGGACTTCGCTGGCTGGCCTCACCAGGTAATGGACGTTGCGGTGACGTCCGGCTGGCAGCACAACAGCTACCGAGTCAGGAAGCCAAGGCTGCATACCGCTGGAGCCCGCCCCGGGGTGAACAACCGTGGTGAAACCAAGCTGTTATTCGAACTGGAAGAGTGCCTGGTGGAGCAGCCTGTCCTCATGACGGCGCGGAGGTTCGGCGAGGCGCAACGAGTCGTGGAGGACCGGCCAGTTGCCGGATCCACCCAGCTCATCAGCACCACCCATTCGGTGAGCATCGCGTTGGGGATCGGCCGCGTCGGATCCGGCTCAGCGTCGTCGTCCTCCATCCTCCGCGGCCCTCATGCCTTCAGGGCCACGATGCTGCCGATCCTAGTGTCCGTCACGACTCTGGGGAGGACAGTATGGCGAACAGTAGTTGCTTGGCCTCCTCCAGATGGGCGTTCGCCTGGACCTCGCGGTAGAAGGCGAGCGCGGCGGTCACCGGCCGCTGGGTGAACTGCTCCGGCGCCATCCAGCCCGGCGAGCCCATGAGCCTAGCGGAGGCTGTGGTGGCGCTGGCGTCCAGGGCCCTGGCGATCCCGAAGTCGATCACCTTCGGGCCGAAGTAGGAGAGCAGCACGTTGCTCGGCTTGAGGTCGCGGTGCACCACCCCGGCCCCGTGGATCGCGGCCAAGGCGGCTGCCATGCCGACCGCCAGCCCTTCCAGGTCGGTGGCCGACAGCCGGCCGCTGCCGGCGATCGCCCGGTCCAGGCGCACGCCCTGGACGTACTCGGTCACCAGGTAGGGCAGCGGGCCGGTCACCTCGGCGTCCAGCACCCTGGCGGTGCAGAAGCCGACCACGCGGCGGGCGGCGGCGACCTCGTGGCGGAACAGCCGCAGGAACGACGGGTCGCCGGCCAGCTCGGGGCGGAGGACCTTGACGGCCACCGGTGGCTCGTCGCCGCGGCGGGCGAGGAACACCGTCCCCATCCCGCCGGCACCCAGGCGCCCGAGGATCTGGTAGGGCCCGACATGCTCGGGATCACCCGGGGTCGGCTTTGATCTCCCCGACGGCCCGAGGTCGGCGGCCCCGCCGCGCTCGGCCAACCAAGCTCCTTGCGTCCGCGGCGCCCCCGCCGGCACGGCGGGTCGGTGGCGGCGCCGGTGGCCAGCCGAGCCTACCACCCAGGGAAGCCGGGTGGACCCGACCTCCCCGGAGCCACTGTCACCGGCCTGACGTCGCTGCTGCGGCGCCTCCGGGCGGGTTATCAGTTGGATCGAGGGTGAACGCGGCCCAGTATCGCGAGCTTGCTCGGACGCTGTGCTCCAGGCGCCAGCCCGCCGGAGCGGCCAGGTCGAGCAGCGCGGGGAGGCCAGCCTGTAGCCACCGCCTCCAGGGCCCAACCTGGTCCCGGTACTCGTCGCGCACGACCAGGGAGCACAGTCGCCCGTTGTGAGGGCTGCGGCCGCCAACCAGCAGACGGCCCCCTGGCCCACAGGCCCTGGCCAGGCGGTGCAGCAGACGCCGGGCTTGGGCCGGCGTTCCGGCCAGGCCCAGGTTGCCGTCCAGGAGCAGGGCGGTACGGACCGCCGGCAGCGGCCCGTTGCGCGCGTCGGCCTGCACCCACCGGCGCAGCCCGAGCGACCGGGCGACGCCGAGGGCCAGCGGCGACCGGTCGAGACCGATGGTGACCAGGCCGCGGGCCTGGAGCAGCCGGGCGTGCCTGGCCGGTCCGCACCCGACGTCGAGCACTGGACCGTCGGCCAGGTCGAGCAGGGCCCGCTCTTCGGCGGCGACGGGCGCGAAGTAAGCGGCCACCTCGTGCTCGACCCGGCTCCCCGACGCGACCCTGAGCCACAGCGGACCGGATCGCCCGGCCGTGAAGTCGACCATGGCCGCGCCGAGCAGGTCGGCCCCTGCCACCGTGATGACGGTCACGCCGTCGTGGCCGCGACCCCGGCCAGGAGCTCGGTCGCGACCGCGCGGGTGGCCGGAGCGTCGGCGAGCTCTCCGGCGGCCAGGGCGAACGCGAGGTCCTCGACCCGGTCCAGGTCGCGCAGCGGCGGCAGGAGGGCGGCGGTCAGCCCGCGTCGGGCGGCCCTGGCCAGGGTCTCAGCCAGGACCACCTCGGTGCCCATGGGAACCCCGACGAACAGCCCGGGATCGGCCGCCTTGGCCGCGACCAGGTAGTAGCCGCCGTCAAGGGCAGGCCCAAGAACGACGTCGACCTCGTCGAGCAGGCTGAGCGCCCGCCTGCAGCTGGCCGACGGGAGGTGGGGGGTGTCGGCCCCGACGATCGCGACCCGCTCGGCGCCGGCCGCCAGCAGGTCGGCCAGGCAGGCCGCCAGGCGGTCGCCCAGGTCGCCGGGTGCCTGGGCGAGCAGGCCGAATCCGGGCGCCAGGCGGCCGAACCGCTCCCTCGCCTGGGGGGGCGTGAAGCACAGCCACGGGTCGGCGCCGACCGCCCGCACCACGGCCACCGTGTCGGCCAGCATGGCCGCCGCCGCCCTGGCCGCACCGGTCGTACCCAGCGCCGGCGCCAGGCGGGTCTTGGCCGTCCCGGCCACGGGTTCCTTGGCGATCACGGCCAACGCGTCTCGTCGACTCATCGGCGAGCGCCCTGGTTCCGCGACGTGGCCGGCCGCCGCTCAGAAAGCATCCGGCAGGTGACGGCGGCCATGGCCGCGGCGGCGCGCAGGCTTCCCCGCAGCGACCCCGAGACCTTGCTGGCGCCGCCGGCCCTGGGCCGATAGCGGACTGGGACCTCGACCACGCGCAGGTCGGCTCGGCCGGCGCGGCCGATCATCTCGAGCGGCCACCCTTGGCCGCGGTCGCGGATTCCCAGGGCCAGGAGGGTGTCACGGCGGACGGCCCGGAACGGGCCGAGGTCGGTCAGGGCGACGCCGAACAGCAGCCGGCAGGCCAGCCCGAGGGCCCGGTTGGCGGCGACGGCGAACGGCGGCATAGCCCCCGGGTCCCTGACGCCGGCCAGGCGCGATCCGATTACCAGGTCGGCCTGGCCAGCCACGACCGGCCCGGCGACTGCGGCCAGGTCGGCGCCGTCGAAGGAGCCGTCGGCGTCGGCGAAGGCGATCACCTCGGCGTGCGGCGACGCCTGCACCCCGGCCCAGCAGGCGGCGCCGAAGCCCCGCCGCGGCTCGGTGACGACCCTGGCTCCGGCCGCCGCGGCCACCGAGGCCGTGCCGTCGCTGGAGCCGTTGTCGACCACCAGCAGGTCCACGCCGGCCGGGAAGGAGCCGAGCGCGGCCGGCAGCGCCGCGGCCTCGTCAAGGGCCGGGAGCACGACGGTGACGCCGGACAGGTCCATGCCGGCCAGTGTCGGGCCCGACCCTGACCAGCTTCGCGCAGCGGCCTTACGGACTGGTGACGGATGCCCCATTCCCGTCCGTGGCCTCCCCGGCCCCGGCTAGCCTCGGGCCATGCGGGTGTTGAGGGGTCCCGAGGGGCCGGGTGGGCGGCGGACGGTCCGGCTCCTCGGGCCGGGTCGCCAGCCCGCGACCGGGGGACGGTCCGGCGACCCGCCCGACCCGCCCGACCCGGCGTTCGCCGCCGCGACCGTGGCGGCCGCGGTCGCGGCGGTCATTGCCGGGACGCTGGGCACGCTGTGGCTGCGCGGCTGGGGCCGGGTGGGGTTCGACGTGCCCAGCGTCCCGTACTACTTCAGCTTCCCCTTCTACGTGTTCCCCGACCCGCAGCTCGACCTCGGCTGGGCGGCCGCCGCCCTCCCGGTGGTGGCGGCCGCGGTGGCGGCGACGCTCACCCTGCACCGCGCCCCCGTCACCTGGCCGGCCCGGGTGGCTGCCTCGGCCGGGCTGGCCGCGGCCATGGCGCTGGCCGTGGCCGCCCTGGCCGGCGGTCCCCAGGCGTGGGCGGCGCCGTTCGACTACGCCGGGGAGTACCCGGCCGGGACCGGCCGCGTGGGCGCGATCCCAACGTTCCTGCGCGAGTTCCCGGACCACCTCCCCGACCTGCCCAGCCACGCCACCGGCCACCCGGCCGGCGCCATGGTGGTCTACGCCCTGGTCGATCGGGTCTGGCCCGGGCTCATGGCAGCCGCCCTGGCCACGGTGGCGCTCGGTTCGCTCGGGGCGTGGGCGGCCGGCGGGCTGGCCCGCGACGAGCTCGGCGAGCGCGGGGGCCGCCTGGCCCTGGCCCTGTGGGTGCTGGCCCCAGGGGTGGTCCTGTACCTGGCGACTTCGGCCGACGCGGTGTTCGCGGTCGTGCTCGGCGCGGCCGCCCTGGCCGCCCACCGGGGCCTGGTCCGGCGCTCGGCCGCCTGGACCGTCGCGGGCGGAGCCCTGCTCTGGGCCGCCTCGATGCTCACCTACGCCGCTGCACTCCTGCTGGTCTTCCTCGGTGTCCGCGCCCTCGGCCAGCTCCGGGACGAGCGGGCCTGGGTCTTGCGCTGGGCGGCCGCCACCGCCGCGGTCGTGGCGGGGCTGGCCGCCGGCCTCTGGCTGGCCGCCGGCTACGACGTGCCCGCCGTGGTGGCGGCCGTCCACGACGCCTACCAGGCCGCCCCCGGGTCGGCCGGCCGGTCCCTGGTCTACTGGCTGCCCGGCGACCTGCTCGCCTTCGGCGGGATGCTCGGGGTGCCGCTGCTGGCCGCGCTGGCGGCCAGGGCGGTCGCCGTGGTCCGCGAGCGGGCCTGGGTCTCGGTGGACGCCGCCGCCCTGGCCACGCTGCTCGCCGCCGCCTCCTGGGGCTTCACCAAGGGCGAGGTCGAGCGCATCTTCCAGTTCCTCGTGCCGCTCGTCCTGGTCCCGGTGGCCCGCCAGCTGCTGGCCTGGCGGGTCCGGGTCCCGGTGGTGGTCGGGTTGCTGGTCGTCCAGACGCTGCTGGTCCAGGTGCTGTTCGATACCCGCTGGTGACCACCGAGGCCTGATTCGACAACCTCGAACACCGCTGAGCGCCTAACCGGCCGCGACGGGCTCGCGCAGCTCCGCCGTGGCGAAGGCGGTCATGCCCTCGGCGAAGCCGACCGATGCGCGGAAGCCGAGGCGCTCAGCGGCCAGGTTGGGGGAAGCGAACACGTGGCGGACGTCGCCGGGGCGCCAACCGCCGACGACCTCCGGGGCTGGGCCGCCCATGGCGGCGGCCAGCACGCCCGCCATCTCGCCCACGGTGTGAGGCCGGCCGCTGGCCACGTTGAAGGCGCCCTGGACCGGCTCGGGTGCGATCAGGGCGAGCAGGTTGGCCCTGGCCACGTCGGTCACGTGGACGAAGTCGCGCCGCTGGCCGCCGTCCTCGAACACCCGGGGCGGACGCCCGGCGGCCAGGGCGCTGCGGAAGATGGCGGCCACCCCGGCATAGGGGGTGTCGCGGGGCATCCGCGGCCCGTACACGTTGTGGTAGCGCAGGGCGGTGACGGCCGGGCCGCCGGCCAGGGCGCAGGCGGCGGCCAGGTGCTCCTGGTGCAACTTGGTGGCGGCATAGACGCTGCGCGGGTCTGGCGGGGCGTCCTCGGTGACCGCCACCGGCTCAAGGTCGGCGCCGCAGCGGGGGCAGGGCGGCTCGAACCGGCCCGACCTCAGCCGCGACGGCGGACGGGGACCGGGGCGGACCGGCCCGTGCTCGGGGCAGCGGTAGGCGCCCTCGCCGTAGACGACCATTGAGCTGGCCAGCACCAGCCGGCCGACCCGGCGGTGGCGGGCCACGGCGGCCAGCAGGGCGGCGGTGCCGAGGTCGTTGTCCCGCACGTAGTCGACCACGTCGCCTAGCTCGCGGCCCAGGCCGACCATGGCCGCCTGGTGGCAGGCCGCGTCGACGCCGTCCAGGGCGCGGTCCAGGACCCCGGCGGCCGCCGGGTCGGCCAGGTCGGCCTCGAGGTGCTCGACGTCGCCGCGCAGGTAGGCGGGCCGGCCCGCGTGGGCTCGCGGATGCAGCCGGTCGAGCGAGATGACCTCGTGGCCGGCGGAGACCAGGAGGTCGACGACGTGGCTGCCGACGAAGCCGGCCCCGCCGGTGACCAGGACGCGCATGGCCGATCAGGTTGACGGCCGGCCGGCCCGAAGGTCAACGCAAGGGCGCTTACGAACTCGTGACGGGATCGGGACGGACCTGGCGACGTCAGCTCTGATGTGCCACCGTCAAGGCCGGAAAGGAGCAGGCGTGGCGCGGGAACGGGTGCTGGTCGTCGACGACGAGCCGACGGTCCGCGAGGTCGTCCAGCACTATCTGGAGCGGGAGGGCTATCGCGTCCACGTGGCCAACGACGGCCCTGGGGCGCTGGCCGCGCTGGCCGCCGAGACCCCGGATCTGATCGTCCTCGACCTCATGCTGCCCGGCGTCGACGGCCTGGACGTCTGCCGGCAGGTTCGCGCCACGGGCGCGACTCCGATCATCATGCTGACCGCCAAGGGCCACGAGTCGGACCGGATCGTCGGCCTCGAGCTCGGTGCCGACGACTACGTCGTCAAGCCGTTCAGCCCACGCGAGCTGGTCGCCCGCGTGCGCAGCGTCCTGCGCCGGACCCGGTCGGGTGACGGCCAGCCTCCCTCGCCGCTGCGGGCGGGGGACATGGTCGTCGACCCGGCCACCCGGGAGGTGAGCGTTGCCGGCCGGCCGGTGTCGCTCACCGTGCGCGAGTTCGACCTGCTGGCGTTCCTGGTCGGCCACCCCCGCCAGGTGTTCACCCGCGGCCAGCTGCTGCGCCAGGTCTGGGAGTACACCTGGCTGGGCGACACCTCGACGGTCACCGTCCACATCCGGCGGCTGCGGGCCAAGGTCGAGGACGACCCGTCCAACCCGACGCGGCTCCAGACGGTGTACGGGGTCGGCTACCGCTTCCTCCCGGTCGAGCCGTGAACGTCCCCGCCCGCGCCGGCCTGCCCCCGCTCGGCTGGTTCCTGGCCGGCCTGGCCGGCAGCGCGGTCGTGGCAAGCCTGGTCGGGATCCCCCCCGGCGAGACGGGCACCCTGCTGGCCGTCATCACCCTGGCCGCGCTGGGGGTGGTCGCGGCCGGTCTCGGCCTCCAGCGGCAGCTGCGCCGGCGCCGGGCCAAGGTGGCCAGGGAGAGCGCCCTCACCGCGGCGGTCACGGCCGTCGTCGCCCTGGCCGGCCTGTGGGCGGTGAGCGCCCAGATGCTCGTCTCCCGACACGACCTGGCTGTGGTGCTCGCCTCCCTGCCGGTGGCGGCCGGGGCCGGGGTGGCCTACGGGGTGGCCACCGCCAGGCAGGTCGCGGCCGATCTGGAGGCACTGGCCCGGACGGCACGGCGGCTGGAAGCCGGCGACCTGGATGCACGGGCCGAGGTCCAGGGGACCGCCGAGGTGGCCCTGATCGCCGAGACCCTGAATGCGGCCGCGGCCAGGCTCGCCGAGGCCCGCGAACGGGAGCGGCGCATGGAGCAGGGCCGGCGTGACCTGATCGCCTGGGCCTCCCACGACCTGCGCACGCCGCTGGCCAGCCTGCGTGCCCTGGCCGAGGCGCTCGCCGACGACATGGCCCCCGACGAGCCGACCCGGCGTCGCTACCTTGCCGGCCTGACCGCCAACGTCGAGCGGCTCAGCGCCCTGGTCGACGACCTGTTCGAGCTGTCGGCGATCCAGGCCGGGGCGGTCACCCTGCAGCTGGAGCCGACCTCCCTGCCCGACCTGGCCGCCGAGGTGCTCGACCGTTTCGAGCCGGAGGCGGCCGCAGCCGGGGTCGTCCTGGAGGCCGAGCTCCACGGCGGCCGTCCGGTGCCGGCGGGCCGGGACCAGCTCGGCCGAGTGCTGGCCAACCTGGTCGTCAACGGCATCCGGCACACCCCGCGCGGAGGTCGCGTGCTGGTGGCCGCCGGGGTGGACGACGGCATGGCGGTGCTGCAGGTGCGGGACGGTTGCGGTGGCATCCCCGAGGCCGACCTGCCCCACGTCTTCGACCAGCTGTGGCGTGGTGACCCGGCCCGCACGAGCAACGGCGCCGGCCTCGGCCTGGCCATCGCCCGCGGGCTGGTCGACGCCCACGGCGGCACCATCGGGGTCGCCAACGTCCCCGGCGGCTGCCAGTTCACCGTCCACCTGCCATGGGGAGGCCACCCAGCCCGCGGGAACGGCCGGCAACGGCTTTCCGGCCGCTGATCGACTCCTTACAGCCTGGGAACGCCGGGCCCATTGCGGCCCCAGTCTCCCTAGGCTGCGGCTATGGGCTTGACCTTCACCTCCAAGGCCAGGGACGAGCGCGGCACCGCCATCCTCGGGGTGGCCGTCGGCGTCCTGTTCGGCGTCTGCTTCCTGAGCGGCGTCGTCTCCCATCTGATCCAGCAGCCGCCCGCCTGGTTCGCCTGGCCGAGCCGGCCCGTCTGGCTGTACCGGTGGAGCCAGGGCCTGCACGTGTTCGCTGGGCTGGCCCTGATCCCGGTGCTGCTGGCCAAGCTCTGGTCGGTCTACCCGAACCTGTACCGCTGGCCGCCGGTCCGCGGGGTTGCCCATGCGATTGAGCGGGCGGCGATCGGGCCCCTGCTCGGCGGCGCCTTGCTGCTGCTCGTCACCGGGCTGATGAACATCGGCTACTGGTACGGCTGGGGCTTCGACTTCATCCGGACCCACTACTGGACGGCGTGGATCGTGGCCGGGGCGATCGTCGTCCACGTCTCGGCCAAGCTGCCGGTGGTGCGCCGCTCCCTGGCCCGGCGGCAGGCCGAGGCCGACGAGGCGGCCAGCCCGGAACGGCGCCGGTTCCTGGCCACCACCGCGGTCGCCGCCGGTGTGCTTCTGCTGGTCACCGCCGGCTCGGCATTCACCCCCCTGCGGCGTCTGGCCGTCCTGTCGCCGAGACGCCAGGGCGTCGGCCCGCAGGGCCTGCCGGTCAACAAGGACGCCGGCTCGGCCGGGGTCGCCGATCGCCTCGGCGACCCGGGCTGGCGGCTGACCGTCGGCGGCCGGGTCGCCCGCCCGGTCACGCTGTCCCTGGCCGACCTGCAGGCGCGCATGGCCGGGAGCATGGGCCATGCGGCGCGGCTGCCGATCGCCTGCGTCGAGGGCTGGAGCCAGGAGGCTCACTGGCAGTCCCTCCAGCGCGGCGGCTCCTCCAGCGCGATGCTGAACCCCGCCCACGCCCGCGACCCCGACACCCTGCTCGCGCTGGAGCTGAACGGCGAGCCACTCCACCCCGACCACGGCTTCCCGGTGCGGCTGATCGCCCCCAACAATCCCGGGGTCATGCAGACCAAATGGCTCGAGTCGGTGACCGTGCTGTGAACGCGAGCGCGCCGGAACCGCTGGCCGGCTGGCGGTGGTGGGGCGGACTCGCCGCCGGGACCGCCATCGGCCTGTTCGGGCTGGCCGGGCTCCTGGCGGACGCGGCCAAGACCATGCCCCTGCTGTGGCTGCGCTGGCTGGTCGGGCTGCTGCTCGTGCACGACTTCGTGGTCGCGCCCCTGGTCCACCTGGCCGGCCGCCGCCTGCGGGACCGCGCCCCGGCGGGCTGGCGGTGGCCGCTTCAGCTCGGCCTGGTCACCTCGGGCGTGCTGGTGCTGGCCAGCGTGCCCGTCCTCTACGGGGTCGGGCGCGCCACCCAGCCTGGCAACGCCTCGGTGCTGCCAGGCAACTACCCCCGCGCCCTCGCCGGTGTCCTCCTCGCGGTCTGGCTGGGGGTCCTGACCATCGGGTTGCTGAGCGCACGATCCCGAAGGCGGTAGTACGGCCCCACCCTTCGGGGCGATGTGGCGATCGCCTCCCGCGTCGACCGCCAGGCCCTGCGGGATGGACTCGCTTTCTCGTACGACCGGGGGGGTGTGCAGTGGGGACTGTGCAGGTGCGGAGTCTCGATCAGCCGGACGAGGGCTACTGCGTGTCCGGCTCGGCGATCGTGCAGGCCGAAGACGGATCCGAGACCCGTATCGGGCCCGGCGATGGCTACGTCATCCAGCCAGGGCACGATGCGTGGGTCCTCGGTGATGAACCGTGGGTGACGGTCGACTTCTCGCAGGCGATGGCGGACTACGCCAAGCCGAGCTAATCGGCCAGACGTTCTATCTGCAACCGAAGGATGGCGACTCTGCTGACGTCGCCGACGCCCCCCAACGTGTGTGGTCAACGCACCAGCGGGTGGGCTGGGGTGGCGGCGCTGCGCTCGCTGGTCTGCTTGAGGCCCTGCAGCAGGCCATCGACGAGCTTGCCCATCCGCCGCTGCAGCAGCAGCCGGTTCAGCAGCGTGTACAGCGGGTTGCGGGGGGTGTAGTAGGTGTCGATGCGAAGCGCGGTGGTTCGGTCGGGCCGCGGGTCCAGGGTGATCGTGAAGCCGTAGTCGACCAGCATCCGGCTGAACCCGACCGTGTCATCGTCGACCACGTAGCCGGCGCGTCGGTTGGGGACGAATTCGACGCACCGTTCGGTCATGGTGCCGGTGCGACCGCCGAGCTCCACGTTGCACCGGCGCGTCATCCCCACGCCCTCCTGCCCCTCGCCAAGGTAGGTGACGTCGGTGACCACGCCTGCCCACTGTGGCAGCAACCTGGAGTCCGCAATCACCCCCCAGATGGCTGCCGGGCCGGCGGCGACCTGGACCGTACGAGAGACCTGATGCTTGCCATTCATCGCGCTGCTCCTCTGGTGAGCGTCAGCTCCAGGTAGCGGCTGAAGTGGGTGACGGCGGCGACCGCCGCGGGGTTGGCGGGCTTGTCACGGTCCAGCAGGAGCCCTCCTTCGATCGCGGCCAGGAGCCCGTCCGCGAGCTCTGGTGCATCGACGCTGACGCCGCGATGCCGGGCCGCGCCGGCGATCAGCTCGGTCAGCGTCGCCTGCCAGTCCCCGAGTGCGGTCTGGGCGGCGGCGGCGACGGCCGGGTGGGTCTGCGGGGTCTGCAGGGCCATCGCGCCGAGCAGGCAGCCCCGCGACAGCAACGGGTCACCCAGCAGCGTTTCGACGGCATCCAGGTAGCGCCACAACAGCTGGGCGGGGTCGGCGGGCGCTGCGCCCATGGCGTGGCGGCCCTTGTCGACGAGCTGGCCGTAGAAGTGCTGGATGGCGGCGACGGCGAGCTGCTCCTTGGACTCGAAGTGGTAGAAGAGCCCTCCCTTGGTGACCTGCGCGGTGGCGCAGACGTCGTCGAGCGCGGCCGCCTCGTAGCCGCGCTCCAGCAGCAGGCGTTGCGCTGCCTCCAGCAGCTGGTCTCGGGCTGGTCCAGGTACTCTCGGCATGTCATTACTATACCAACCAGTCGGTAAACTTACCAGTGGCCACGCGGTTGCCACGGGTCAGGCCGATGCCACCTCGTTCCGGCCCTGGTTGGGGCTGGTGCACCCTGGTGGGCCAGCAGAGAGTGCACCGGGCGGCGGCGGCTTGCGGCCGGGCGCCGACGGTGCCAGGTTGCTGCCGAGCCGGCGATCCCGAGGGAGGTGGCTATGGCCCAGCACGGACGGGTGGAGCTCGAGCTGATGCGGGGGGTCTACCAACGGGAGCGGGCCGCCCTGGCCCGCGCCGCACCGGCCGAGCGCAGACGCGTCATCCGGGCGCAGGCCAGCATCGACCGCAACACCCACATGGTGGGCCGGGTGGGGCGCTTCCGGCTGGAATCCGACGAGCCAGCCGAGCGAGGCGGGACCGGGCTGGCGCCGACGCCGTTGCAGTACCTGCTGTTCGCGGTGGCGACCTGACTGCTCACGCAGTCGGCGCGGTTCGCGCCCCTGTACCAGGTCGAGATCCAGGACGCCGCGGTCGACGTCCGAGGCAGCTTCAGCCCGGCGGAGAAGTTCGGGTTCCAGGCGCCGGTGGGGGCGTTGGAGGAGGTGACAGTCGCGCTGGAGGTGCGCAGCCCAGCCCCGCCCGAGCGGGTCCGCCAGCTCGTCGCCCATGCCGAGCGGGGCTGCCACACGGCACAGTCGCTACGGGCGGAGGTGCCGGTGCGGCTGCTCGCCCGCCTGAACGGGGACGACCTGGAGCCGTAGCCTCGCAAGGAGTTCACGATACGCCGCGTGCAGGTGTTCGACGTCGCGACTCAGGCAGGGCTTGTCGGCGCCAGCTGGCATGACATGTGACGCGGGAGTGTGGCGCCCACCGACCGGCTCGCAGGCCACCACAACAAGATCGCCATGCCGAGGACGATGTTGTCCGCCACCGCCTCACCGGGGTGTGAGCAGGCGGAGGCGGTCGCGGTCGGTCTCGGCCACGACATAGCGGCCGTCGGGGAGCCGCGCGATGCCGACCGGCCGGTCCAGCCGGGCGGCGAGCACCCTGCCGGGGTCGGACGGGCCGGCGACCAGCAGGAGCCTGCCTTGGCCGCGGTCGCCAGGGTTGCCGCCGTAGTCGAGCACGACCAGCCCCTGCGGGGTCGGCGCAACGCCGATCGGCGCGGCCGCCCGCGCCACCACCCTGGGCCGGGCCGGCCGGTTGCCGTCCCGGTCGGGCCGCAGGGCGACCACGACCGCCGGGCCGCCGGTGGCCGGTGCGCCGCCGAACAGGGCCACGTAGAGGGTGCCGTCGTCGGCGCGTGCAAGTCCGGTGGGCACCCCTTGGGTGGGCCGGCCGCCGAACGGGGCCATGCTGGCCAGCGCCGCGACCGTGCGGATGCGGCCGGAGCGGTCCACGTGCAGCACGGCGTTGGCGGCCGCGTCGCTCACATACCAGCCCTGGTGGCCGTCCCAGGCCACGTCGTAGGGGTTGCTTGCCCGCTCCCGGCCGTCGGGGATGGCGGTCTGCGCGTAGTCCTCCAGGTCGGCCACCAGCCCGTCGGTGCAGCGCAGCGTGCTGAACCCGGCCCGCGGGCGGGTCGCGTCGCCGATCACCGTGCACACGGTCCCGTCGGCGGCCATGGCCGCCGCGCTCGGCCCGGCCAGGTCGGCGTGCTGCTGCCCGCTGCCGCGGACCGACGGCAGCCGCTCCAGCAGCACCTGGCGGCGGCCGGTCGCCAGGTCGACGGCGACCACCCTGCCGTCGCTGTTGCCGGTGCCTTGGTCGGTGACCAGCAGGCGGCCGTCGGGCGCCAGGTGCACCGCCCGGGGCGCGGCGAACCCGCCGAGCGGGTCCGGCCGGTCGCAGCCCGCGACGGCAGCCAGCAGGCAGGCGGCCCCCAGCATGGCCGCCAGCCGCCGGCTCACCGCCCCATGTCGGCGCTGCGGCCGACGCTCGGGGGTGGGCTTGCGGTGGGCCCGACCGGACCCGGATGGCTCATGCTCACCGGATGTTGAGCTGGGTGTCGTCGCCGGGCGGGCTGGCCTGGACCAGCCGCAGCAGCGCAGCCGCCGGGACCCGCAGCGGCCTGGTGGTGCGGGTGATCAGCAGGTCGGTGTCCAGCTGGCCGCCGTGCACGGTCGGCCCGAACGGACTCCAGAAGGCCCCGTCGGCGGTGATCGTCAGCTCGGCCGGCAGGTCGGTGGGGCGGGCGTCCACGCCCAGGTCGTGGTCGACGGCGCGGCCCCGTCGCACGATCGGGCGGATGACGTGGTCGGCGTCCGGCACGCCGAGCTGCCGGTGCAGCCGGCACAGCCGCTTCCGCTCCTGGTCGTCGATCCAGGCGACGGTGGTGGCGATGCGCACCCGCACCCCCCGCTGGACCAGACGAGGGATGGTGCCGATGACCTTGCGGAAGTTCTCGGGCCCCCGCATGGCGTCGTTGGCGTCGGGCTCGGGCCGGTCCAGCGAGACCTGGATGGCCGCCGGGAGGTCGGCCAGCGGCCGCAGCCGCTGGAGGCGGTCGCGGGTGAACATGGTGCCGTTGGACAGGCACACCAGAGGCAGGATCGAGGCCAGCTCCACCAGCAGTTCGGGGAGGTAGGGCAGCAGGAACGGCTCCCCACCGGTGACGCCCAAGGCGGTGAAGCCCAGC
>WNGB01007229.1_pt2 | contig 20272 bp, 22 predicted proteins | sample 5400681 | NCBI WGS metagenome assembly WNGB01 (sample SAMN13153367, study PRJNA577476) | soil metagenome | isolation source: 115 cm soil or saprolite under grassland replicate 2 | place: USA:California | collected 2016-06-15
TCGCTTTCGAGGCCCGTGGGAGGTGCGGCAGAAGGCGGAAAACCACGAGGCAACCGCATTCTGGCGCCGCGCGATCGGAAGGTACACGGGCGGGCGGTTCGAGGAGGTGGTGCTGGACGACGAGCGCTGGCGCGGGCCGGTGCAGCGTTTCGAGAGCGGGCGGGCCGCCGTGCCTTGCTGAGATCGGACGGGGTGTCGCTCTTGTTGAGCGGCGCTTGAGCTGGGGCGTCTGTTTTCGAGCGGCGGGCGAGGTATGCATACATACCTGAGAAATGGCGCGCGAAGGCACTCTCTCGGAGGCTGCCGCGCGCGTCACCAAGGTTGGAGGACGTGCTCGGGATTGCAACCAATGGGTTGCGTTTCGACCCGAGCCGGGCTACTGATGAGCAACTAGAAGGTTGCGCATGGCTCGTCGAAAGACGAGCCGTGAAAGTCGGGAGAAAGGGACATGAACGAAGCCAAAATCACGCACGTCATCCACATTGCCGCGACACGCAAAAAGGTCTGGCAAGTGCTCACCAGCTCGAAGGCTCTCAAGGACAATTGGGGCAACATTCAATCCGAATGAACGTTCACCGACCCGAACACGGGCATCGCGTGGACCCCCGTCTGGTATTGCAACAACGCTGCAGGTGCGTCGTTGTTCGAAGAAGCCAATGGCCGTACGCCGATCGGCGTCATGAACAGCGTCGTCAGCTGGTTCGTCTGCTATCGACATGGCGAGATGCATCGCGGCAACGACGTTTGGTACTACACGCAGGGCGATGTCCCCGCTCCCGGATGGGAAGCGAGAAGAGCGTGGGGGTATATGCCGGCGTACAGTGTCTTCGTCGCCACGGATCCTTTTCCCGGCATCGTCGAGTGCACCGCGAACCCATGACAAGGCGCCAGCCCGCCTGGTCGCCGTGACAGCGGTTGCGGGAGATTACTCAGGCGCGGCATCGGGCCAAACCGCCGCGTCAGCCTCGCTCACAGCGACGGGGATCACCTTCACCGAGGCCGTCGCCGAGGGAGAAACCTTCGAGATCGAAGGTCGGGCCATTCCAGTCATCGGCCGTGACGCCTTGCTTAAGAACAAGCGCGCGGCGGGACTCGAACAGGACATCGCAGACGTGAAGGCACTCGAGGGCGTTGGGCCGCGATGATTCGTTCTCGGCTGCGGCCGAAAGGACATCTCCGTCGCGGCTGAACCGAGCGCGCCGCAACGTTCGGTCGTTTGGCCAACTTACTTCCTTGACTAGCGCTGCCGGTGCCGGGGGCGCGCGCGTGCTACTTTGTGGACCCCCGTCTTTACAGATTTCGCGGCTCGCGCGTCCTTAGGGGCGAACGCGCGGCGCGCGCGCCGCCCTTTGAAGGAAAGAGCCAATGAAACCCGTTCTCCCGCTTGGTCTTCTCATGAGCGTCGGCCTGGTCACCGGCTGCGGATCGCCCTTCGCCAGCGACCCGGACGTTTACCCCCCTCTCACCACCGTCAACGGAGAGCTCCGCAAGGACGACAACTTCGCCGCGCCGACCGCCAACACGCGCGTGGCCGTCCTCTGGGCGAGCGCCGACAGGGGCCAATACGAGCAAGCCGTCGACTTGCCCGTTCAGCCGGTATTCCCTTCGAATTTCAAAATCGACTTGGTCGAGCCCCCTCCGCTCGACATGTTCGATCAGGTGAACGACTCACCCGGCTTCAAGATCGCTCACGGGGCGCTGGTCGTCTACGAAGACGTGAACCAAAATGGCAAGCTCGATCTCGTCGACGGCACGTCACCGACGTTCGTCGACCGGATCCTCGGCGCCAACGGCAACCTGGTGCTCGTCTACGTAGACGGCACGCTTCCCATCACCGAGAGGCTGCGCGATACCGACGGCCACCTTCCGCCGACGCTCGGTTACAATCTCGTTTCGGTCTCGTGCAGCGTCACGATCACCGGCATGCCTTGCGACGAAGCGTCGCACTGGAAAACGATGAACGACACCTACGACCTCACGTTGACCAGTGATCCGCGCCTCGCCTCGCTCATGTGCCTGCAGCCCACCGAGACCGGGCTCTGCGCCCCCTGACGCAACGGATCCGGTCGTTCGCGCGTGGGCAACGAAGCAGGTCTCAGCGCCTCCGAAGTCGGAGCACTCTACGAGCGCTACGGCTTTTTCTTGCGGCGGCGCTGTCGCATGGTCTTGAGGGACGACGCGCTGGCCGACGACGTCCTGCACGAGAGCTTTCTCAAGATCATGCGCGGCGGCGCAGAGCTACGCAACGTCGAGCATCCGCTTCGCTGGCTCTATTGCGTCGTCGACCGCTGCTGCTTCGATCACATCCGCAAACGCAGCCACCTCCCGAAAAGTATGGACGTCCCCGATCCCGTCGGACCGCATCCCGGAATCCAAATCGAAACGCGCGACGCCATCTTGACCATTCTCGAAGAGCTCGACGACGAAGAACGACGGATCGCGATGCTCGCCTTCGTCGACGGCCTTTCGCAGGCCGAGATCGCGGAGGAGCTCGGGTGGTCGCGGGTGACGATCAACAAGAAGGTTCAGGCGATTCGCACACGGGCCGATCGCATCCTCACCGAGGCCGCCGGAAGCACGCGTGGTGTCCCATGAACGATCATCCGCCGAACGACCGAATGGAAGCCGTAGCTGCGGGCGACCGCGATCCCGGCGTGGAAGCCCACCTGGCATCTTGCGAGCCGTGCCGGGCCTACGTGGCGCGGCTCGAGGACGCAGCTCTCGACTTTCGACAAAAAGAAGGGACGGGCGGAGTCTTTCTCGCGCGGCTCGAGGCGGCGGTATCCCGCACCGCGCCGAAGAGTCGACGAGCGAACCGCTGGGCGACGGCGGTCTACGTCGGCGCCCCGCTCCTCGCGGCGGCCGCCGCCCTCGTTCTCTGGGTGCGCGCCCCCGGATGGCACCCGACCGAGCGCCCCGGGTCTTTGTCGTCCATGCGCCTCAAAGGGGTCATCGGTCTCGCGGTCATTCGCGAGCGAGACGGCTCGCAAGAGCGGTTCACGGGTGAAGTCTCCGTACGCGCGGGCGACCGGCTCTTGGCGGAAGTCGACCTCGACCGGCCTCTGCCGATCGCGGGGGGAATGCTCGGATCGAATGGCGAGTGGGTAACGCTCTTCTCGCCGACGTTGCTCGTACCTGGACTCCACTTCTCCGACCAGGCGGTGCGATTCGACGATCGGCCCACCGAGGGCTGGGTGATCGTGGGGGACGCAGGCGCCGTCGAGCGAGCACGCCTGACCCAGTCGTTCGACGACGTGGTGGCCATCCAAGTTCGGGTCACATTCGAATGAAGCGAGGCCTGTCGTTCGCCCTCGTCGGCTTATCTTTGCTCTGGACGGCGATCTTGCGCGCGGAGCCCGTCCGGATTTTGCTTGCCGCCGGTCAGGGGCAGGGTTTTCCCGGTGAGTCCGTTCTCAAGTACGCGGACGGCGACGCACAGCGCGTGCGCGACGTGTTCACGAGTCTCGGTGGCGTGAAGCCCGAAAACGCCATCGTCGTCCTCGGGGCGACGGCGCCTTCACTCGTCGCCGCGATCGGTCGCGCCCAGGCGATCGCCAAGACGCGCCGACCGGAGGACGTCGTATTCATCTTCTATTATAGCGGCCACGGCGATCGGGAAAGGCTTCACCTGGCCGGCGACGCGATGGCCATCTCCGATCTGTCGGCTCGCATCGCATCGGTCGGCGCTGCCCTTCGCGTCGTCATCACCGACGCGTGCCGGACATCGCGCTCCAAAGGAATTTCGGCCGAACCCGCCTTCGCGATCACGCTCGGCAGCGGCGGCATCGCCAGCGGACTCGTTTGGCTGCACGCGTCGGCCGACGGCGAGGCGGCGCAAGAATCGGACGTGCTCGGAGGCGCCGTCTTCAGCCACTATTGGCTGAGCGCCCTCCGCGGCGCGGGCGACTCCGACGGCGACCACCGCGTCACGCTGAGCGAATCGTACGCGTTCGCCTACCACCAGACGCTCTTTCGTTCCGCCCGAGGCGTCGGCATCGTTCAGCGTCCGAGCGCCGACTTCGATCTGCGCCAGGCGGCGCCGGTCATTCTCACGCAGACGAGCTCCGAGTCGACGGCGCTGAAGCTGCCCGCGGAGCCCGATCGACATTACCTCGTCTACGGCCTCGGCTCGCACACGGTGGTGGCCGAAAGCTGGAGCGATCCGGCGAGGGGGATCTCGCTCGCCGTGCCGAGCGGTCGGTACCTCGTGCAGCGGCACGGAGCGGGCCCGAGCGGGGCGGCCGAGGTGAGTCTGTCGCGCGGCGAGCAGCGGTCGCTCGCGGCGGGCGACTTCCACCCGTACCCGGAGGACGCGCTCACGCAAAAAGGGGGCGACGTCGTCCTCGCGCCGCACGAGCTCGCCGTCGGCTATGCGATCGGCGAGTCGCGGCTGATGCCCCTCTGGCAACAAATCGGCATCTACTACGGATATCGATATGGCTCCTGGGCGCTCACCGCCGCCCTCGATGCCGCGATCGGAGACCAGAGGACGAGCGCAGAGAACGTGCGGGTCGTCGCCGTCGGCGCGAGTGCGCGGCTCGAATACCGCCTTCTGCTCGGGACCGCGATGCTGCGATTCGGTTTTGGCGTCCTGGGTCAATACGCGCAGCAAACCCTGGTGCGCCGTGACGCCGACTTCGTGGCTCGCGCGGGCTATACCACCCAACAATCCCATTCCGGCTTCGCATTGGGGCCGACGGCCCTCGTCGCGTTGCGTGTCCCCATTTACCGATCGATTTTTGTCGAACCGGCGGTGACCGGCTCGCTTCTCTTCGCGCGCTTCGACGAAGGGAGCAACGTGAACCCCACCGCCGGCATTGCCGTGTTCACCGGCGTGTCGTTCTGATCGCGTCGCGTGTTCTTGTCTGGTCAATCGGGAGGTCACGTCCGAGATAAGTTTTGATACCGGTGAGCGCTCGTTCGACCCGCCGCTATGTTCGTCGGTTTCGAAGTTAACCCCGCCTGGACGCGTCCACTCACCAAGCTATCATCCGACTCACGATGGGAGGCGAGCCGCACGTTTGGCAACCCGACGACGTCATTGCCGGCAAATATCGGCTCGTGCGGGTGCTCGGCGAAGGCGGGATGGGGATCGTGTACGAGGCTCGCCACTTGCGCCTGCGCCAGCGGTTGGCCATCAAGGTCCTGCGACCCGCCTTCACCACGCGGTACAATGTCGTGATCCGTTTCGAGCGTGAAGCGCGCGCCGCCGCACAGCTTCGCGGCGCGCACGCGGCCAAAGTGATCGACGTCGACGCGACCGCCGACGGTGTCCTCTACATCGTCATGGAATTCCTCGAGGGCCGCAATCTCGCCGAGGTGCTGGCCGAGAGGGAATCGCTTGCCATTCACGAGGTGGTCGGGTGGGTGCTCGAGACTTGCTGCGCAATTGCCGAGGCGCATGATCTCGGCATCGTTCATCGGGACCTCAAGCCGGCGAATCTTCTCCTGGCCGCCGAATCGGGGCGCTCCGTCGTCAAGGTCCTCGATTTCGGCATCTCCAAGCTGCAAGACGAGAGCGACGCCTCGCTCACGACGACCCAGGGGGCGCTCGGCACGCCGAACTACATGTCACCCGAACAGGTGCGATCGGCCAAGCACGTCGACGCCCGCACCGACATATGGTCCCTCGGCGTCATCCTCTACGAGCTCTTGACCGATGCGTTACCATTTACCGGTGCGACGCCGACCGCGGTCGCCGCTGCGATCGTCGCCGATCCGGTGCCGAACTTGCGTGCGCTCCGTCCCGATGTACCGGTGGAGCTCGAAGCGATCGTGATGAAGGCGCTCTCGAAGCGAGTGGAAGATCGCTTCGCCGACGTCCGCGCGCTAGCCGCCGCGCTCGCGCCGTGGGCCAAGCTCGATGCATACGTGGCCGCCGAGCTCGCGCAAATGCTCGCCGGAGGATCCCGCCGACCGCTCGCGTCGGGAGACAGCGAGGTCAACGTGGGGATGGGCGCCGCTCCGACGGTCCCCGGCTGGAGCCAGATCACTGCACTTCCGGGGCGCCCCCAGCGCTGGACGCTCTTCTTCGTCGCGCTCGCGGCGGTCGTCGCGTTTGGATGGTTCGCGCAGAGTCGATGGGGAAAGGGGACCACGCCGGATGCTGCTATCAATGCCAATTCCTCGTCGTCGCATGTGACTTCTGTGGGCTCCGGTGAAGCGGTGCAAGCGCCGCCCGCCGCTTCGGCCATCCCATCAAGTGCGGAAGCGACCCCAAGTGCCGCGGCCGTTTCGGCTCCCGCTTCGGTGCCCCGGATCCCGCCGAAGAAGGCTCCCGCGACGCATCCTAAGCCACCAGCGCCTGGCGCCCCCGCCGCTTCCCCTCCCGTTCCGTCGACCAATCCGCTACATCTCTGACAGTGATGAGGTTCAGGACAGTTTTTGGGTCGGCGCTCTTGGCCGCTTCGATCTTGGCAATACCCACCGCGCCCGCTCGAGCGCAGGGCGCCGAACCGAGCCCCGCCGATCGCGCGCGCGCCGCCGAGCTGAAACAGCGCGGCGATGCCGCGATCGATTCAATGCGCTACGGCGAAGCCGTCGACGCCTACACGACGGCGTACGCGATGACCAAGGATCCCGCATTGCTTTACAACCGAGGGCGTGCGCTCCAGGCGCTCGGAGATTTCCCCGGCGCACTCGAAGCCCTCGAGGGCTTTGCTGCCACGGCGAACGCGGAGCTCAGGGCGCGCGTGCCCAAGCTGACCGAGCTGCTCGCCGAAGTTCGCACGCACGTAACCACCTTGGTGTTGAACTGCAACGTCGCGGGCGCTCGAGTTCTCCTGCGAGACAAGCTCGTCGGAACCACGCCTTTGAGCGGTCGCTTGCGTTTCACGTCGGGCGCAGCGAACCTCGAGGTCACCGCCGAGGGGTACCTGCCCTATACGAAGAACCTGGTGCTGCCTGGCGGCGGCGTTCTCGATCTCGACGTGACGTTGTTATCCAAAGCGAAGTCGTCGGTCCTCGTGCTGCGCGCGCCCACTCCCGGGACGGTCGCGATCGTCGACGGAAAAGTCGTCGGCAATCCACCGGTCGAAGTGGTGGTCGATCCTGGATCGCACAAGATCGTGGCCCGAGCCGAAGGGTACGCGGATACCGAGACGTCGGCGGTCGTCTCCAGCGGTCAGCACAAAGAAGTCGACCTGATGCTCAAACAGAAACCGGGCATCACCGCTCAATGGTGGTTTTGGACCGGCCTCGGCGCGGTCGTCGCGGGTGGTGCGGCAGTGACGGCGGCGTTTCTCATCGAGAGAAAACCGTCTCAGGGCGACCTGCCGCCTGGCACGGTAAGCGCCCCCGTGCATTTCTGATCGCGGCGATGCATCGCGCTCACGGCGGCCGCGCGCAGCGAACGCCGCGATCGCCGGCCGTGTCGTCGACCGTCTCGTTCAAGATGTAGGTCACCTCGAGCTGTTCGGGCGAGCTGTCGTACCCTCCGCCCCCGATCGTTTTCTGCACGATAGGGTTGTCGAAGAAGATGCAGTCCGTGCAAACGATGTATCCGTTGTTGCCGTCGAGGACCCATTCCCACGCGCCACCGACCAGATCGGACTGACCGAAATAGCCGTCGCCCAGGGGCCTGGAGCCCACGTCGCTCGGCAACGTCAGACTGCATTCTCCGGCCGAACAATAGATCGCCCGCTCGGGGGTGATGGGGTCCGCGCCCCATGGATGCGGGCGTTCTAGGTCGCCGGCCATGCTCGCGTAATTGTATTCGATGTAGCTCGGCAAGAAGCCGCCGTCCCAAATGCAAAACGCGTAGGCCTGGTACCAGTTGATGCAGGTGACCGGCTTGCGTTCGTTGGCTCCCGGTTGGGCGGTCCACACCGACCCCGAGCACGAAAGATGATTGAAGTCGTTCCACGCGTTCTTGCTCGTGGGCAGGTTCGCGTTCCACGCGGCGTCCCACCCGCGCTCGACCATGTTCATGTCATACTGGTTGATGAGACCACCGCTGGGAAGATAGGCGTGCTTGCCTGAACGGGGCGCGGGGGTGTAGCCGGCAACCACGGCATCGACGAAGGCGCGGAAGCGGCCGATGGTGACCTCGTACTTGTCGAGCCGAAAGGTGCTCACGGTCGTTGGCACTATGTTCTGTCGCTTGAAAGTGCCGCCCATCACGAGAGGCGAGTTGCAGCAACTGTCCGTGGGGGGCGTTCCGCAGTTGGCGAGGAGTTGAGCGCAGCTCGCGGCTTGCGGACAGGAGCTGTTCGCGCACGCGTCCGTTGCGACGCCGCCTTCGGGGGCGGCGGGGCCATCGAGAGGAGCGTCGATGCCCCCGTCGAACGTCGATCCGGGCGGTAGCAGCGTGGTGTCGGGGCAACCGGCTCCGCGGCAAAGCCGAGAATCAACCGTCGCGGGGACGCAAATGCCGTGCACACAGGTCGCTGTCGGGTCGCAGAGCACGCTATCGCAATCGCGTCGCAGCTCGATGGGCAGCATGAGCTCGTCGTGTGGAATGAACCTGAGCGCCCGCCGCGCGCGGATGCAGCCGGGCAACTTGGTGACGTTCTGCTCCGCGAAGTTACAATCGGCGATCGACGGGCCCCCGTGTGCCAGCACCACCTTGACCCCGAACTCGTCGTTGCGCTCACCGCTCGGGACGACGACGAACGAGCCGATGCGCCCGCCAGCGGTACACGACGTGGTCGCCAGCGACGGCGCTCGACCTTCGAGATCGGGGCCCAATCTGCCGACCTGCGCCGTCGTGTTGGGAAGGTCGTCGCACGGCACATCGGTCGTGAGCTCCACGGTGACCTGCGTGGGCGTACGACATCCGAAAACCAGGACGGCAAAGGGGGCGGCACTGAGCCGAATGAGTCGAACCGCCATGGACCACCGAGCCTAGCAGCGTCGCGCTGCTCGAAGAACCGCAATTCACCGTGGCCCGAGTGGGGGACTATTTTTCGGCGAGATTGCCGATCACGGCAGGCGCGCGACCCATCCCCGCGCTTCGGAGTTGGCTGTCGTCCCGCTACCGAGGATGACGTGATTGTCGGCGCGCGAGGGAACCGTAACCTCGATGTCGAATCCTTGCAGATCGACACCGGCCGAATGCAGCAAGTCGAGAATCGACGCGACCTTTCCGCTTGCGTCCCAGCGTACGGGGATGGAGCGAGGCTTGGAAGCATCGGCTTCTTGACGCAAGCTATCACCCCACGCGAAGGATCCACCGGAGCTGATGCCTGGGTACACGAAGGTTTCCTCGTCGCCGGGAAGGGCTTCGAGCGATACGACACCCGAGGCTTCGCTCCAGCGAAAAGCTCGACTACTCGCACGACCACTCCCACGATGCTGCTGAAGTCCGCGCCTGGAAGAACGCCGAGAGCCACCGCTCGGGAATATCGGAGCTGGAGATGATGAAGGGTGGCCGTGTCATGGGGGGGATGATAGCAGTCGGTCGAGTGATTTCGACGGCCAACCTTTCGCGCTTCGCACCCACGTGGGCGAGTGACGACGACGCTGTCGATAAGAGACAACCTGCGATCTTTCGATCGCCGGGGCTGCTACGGCGCGCATTCGATGCGGTTCATGTTCGGCCTGGGGCCGAGCCTTTCGCATACTTGGGGCTCGATCGGAACTTGGCCGCAGATCTCGCTGCACGGTTGGCTCCCGAGTGCACTGGTGCAGCCGTCGACGTCCGCCTGGCTCGCCGCGCATAGGGTCGTCGAGCAGCTCTGAACGGCGAGGGCTCGCACTTGCTGGCAGAAGTCAGCCGTGTAGAGGCCGGCAGAAGGGTTGGTCGCAAAGACGTACGCCTTGCAGCGAACCAACGACGAACAGGCGCTATCCACGAGCATGCCGCACGCCGCGTTGGGGTCGACTCCCGCGTCGCAGCTTCCACCCGCGTTGCCGCCGCCGCCATCGTCGTCACCTCCACAACCGGCAAGGCCGAGGACACACAACATCCAAGCTAATCGCATGACGGGCTCCCTTTCGGGTCAGCGTCGCTCAGATGGCGCGCGCCGTAAAGATCGGGCCTGAAATTCGGGCCTTGGGTCAAGGCTCGGTTCTCAGGCAGAATTGCGGGATGCGCGGATACCGAACGATCGGCGGGTGGAACACTCTTGGAGCGACTAGCTTGCTAGTAACGGTGGGGCTTGGGGCGGTGGCACAGGCAGAGCCGCGCTACCACGATGGTCTCTATGTGCGCGCGTCGGCAGGACTTTCCTATTTTAGCGACTCGGTCGAGAGCGATCCGCTCCCCATCGGGGGAACCGCCAAGGGCACGCTCGCCGGAACCGCGCTCACAGGACAAATTGCCGTTGGCGGGTCGATCCAGCCTGGTTTCGTCCTGGGAGGCGGTCTGCTCTTGCATCACGTGCCGTCGCCTTCAGCCAGCGACCCAACCTTTGGCGCGATTCACCTTGGTCAGGACCTCAATTTCCAACCCAGCACACTTTTACTCATCGGACCCTACGTTGACTATTACATTGCTCCCGCGTCAGGTCTGCATTTTCAGGGGAGCATCGGCTATGGCCACCTTTCGCTGGGGGAAGGACGCGGCTCGACGAACGGTATCGTTTTTGTTCCGGAACAGTCGGGCGGCGGTTTGGCCGCGATGCTTGGCGGAGGTTACGATTGGTGGGTCTCGGATGCTTGGTCGCTCGGAGTCCTCGGCCAGCTCACGTTCGGCATCGGCTCTGGCGATGACAGCACCGGTCTGAACTGGACGCACCACGTCCTGGTTCCGAGCTTGCTCTTTTCCGCAGCGATGAACTGATCACGCACGGCGATGCTCGAGCGAAGCTCTCCAATGGAAGTGTGAATAGCGCCCTCGCTCATCGAACGACGTGGATGTGGTTGATGGCGCGGGCCAGCATCTCATCGCCCCACTGCCAGACGAGGTGGTTGTCAGGCGTGAGTTCAACGAGGTGGGGCCCGATCGCCGAGGCACGCAAGCCGAACCAGCTGGCTAGCGCCGGTAGCCCGGTCAACCGATCGAGCGAATCAAGTCGTCCCAGCAGCGAGAAGGCCGGGGTGTTCGGCCGTTCGCAACCAGCGCTCGCGTTCTTGAAGTACGTGCGCTGCGCCTGGAAGAGGGAGACCGGGTCGACTGAGGCGAGCTCTGGGCTTCATGTGCGCTGCGGCTCTCGCTTTGCGGCTAGGTTCCGTACAGCGGCGGAGAATCAGAAAGATAGCGCCAGGATCTTGTTGAGAATGGTGCGTTCGGCAGGTGGTTCCGGGCGCGCCCCTGCCCCGGGCACGACGTCGACGAGAAAGTGCTCATCGCGGATCTGTACTGTGGTGCCACGTCCTGATCGAAGCGACGGTCGACCTCGGGAGCGCGAACCCCGCTGGACGAACCGTTCGAGCCGTGACGCACGCACCCCGTCATCATGATAGCGAGCCGCTCAACGACTGCATGCCTCAGACGGACACTCCACCAACGCTTTCGTGCCTCTCGTGTCCGGCGGAGGATTCACCTTTGGCTCATGGCCAAAGGCGATAGGCGACGACGCTTCCCTCGGATGTGCCGCCCAAGAAACCCGCGACGATGATACGCCCGAGGTCGTCGACTGTGATCGCCTGAGCCATGCCCACGCCCAAGACCTGGCGGCCCCCGGTGCCGAACGTCGCGTCCAACGACCCATCGCCGGAGACCCTGAGGACGGTGAACGCCGAGCCCGCGTCGGTGGAGGTCTGACCGGCGACGACGATCGCCCCGCCGCTCTCGACCGCGGAGGATACGATCGAAGCGCCACCGAAATGGACGGTGCCGAGACCAGCAACGCCGAATGCGGGATCGAGCTGCCCCGATTTCGTCAGCCGAGCCAAGGCGATATCGGTTGCGCCAGCTGCGAGCGTCTCCGTTCCGAGCACGACGATGGAGTCGTCCGACTGCGCGAGAACCACCGCCGCGCTCGACGCCTGACCGCCGGCCGCGATGGACTTGGTACCATCGTCTCCAAAGGTCTTGTCGAGCGCGCCGTTCGGCGTGAAGCGGGCCACGAGAAACGTCGACGACTCGATGGCAGCGACGAAATCTCCGCTCGCTTGCTGCGTCAGCCAACGGATCCCGCCGGGCACCGAGAGCTCTTGCGCGCTCTCCGAGCCGAAGGTCGGGTCGAGCAGCCCATTTTTGCCGAAGCGCAGCAGCGCTGGGTGCCCTCGCCCGACGCCACCGACGACGAAGGTGTCGTTCGTGGTCGGCCCGATGACGCAGTAGCCTTCCGATCCCGTTCCGTCCAAAGGTGTCGTCTGGAAGCCGGAAGGAGGCGTGCCGAAGTTCTGATCGGGAAAGCCGTCGGGTCGGAATCGGCCCGTCACGAGAGCGCGCGGCTGGTCGGCCACCGGAGTCGCGAAACCGGTAAAAACAATGCCCCCATTGGGTCGCAGGAACGTCGCCGCGCAGGCATCCGCCTTCGAGCCCGCGCTATTTCCCAGAGCGGCACCCGGTCCCCCGGCAAAGGTCGAGTCGAGCGCGCCCGACGCGGTGATGCGCGCGACGACGATCGCGCTTTCCACGCCTTCCTTTTTCGCGTGTCCACACAGGACGAGCGCGCCGTTGGGCTGAAGCCGAATTCCGCCCGGGCCCACGCCGCCCGACCCTACTGGGACCATGACCTTTCCACCGTTCCCGAACGTCGTATCGGGCGTGCCCGGGGCATCTTGCACGATGACGGGCAATACGAGCGGGCTCAGAACCAGGCTGTCGTGCGCCCCGAGGATCGATAACGACATGGGTCCGAGCTCGGCCGAGACGTCGGCGCGGAGCGTGAGCGTGCCCGCGCTCTGCGATGGAGGGAAGATGACGGGATCGGCGGTGACGCCTCGGGCCAGGCCGCTCACCAGCACCGTCACGGTGCCTTCGAAGCCGTCGCTCCGGCTCACTGCCAGCTCGACCGAAACAGCCGAGTCTCGCACCAGACGCACGCTCGGTTGCGTTCCGTCCGCTCGGGGAGGCGGCTTGACGATGGATAGAGCGAAACTTCCGCCATCCACGAGGCTTTCGCCATCCACCAAACCTCCGCCATCCACCAGGGCATCGCCCCGCTTCTTCTCCTGGATGCCCAAAGCCGCGTTGCATCCGAGGATAGAGGATGCCAAAGCCCCAAGCGCCGCGAGCGAGAAGACCCGATGCCCCGGCATCACCAGCTCCCTCGCACGCGGATTGTACCGCCGACCAGCGCCACCTCGGCGCTCGGCGAGCTCAGCGACGGCTTGGCGGTGAGCCACAAAACGACGGCACCGGCGATGCCCGCCGCCCCTACCGCGAACGCGACGGTGGCCAGATTGCCAGAGACCCGGGCGTCATGATTCATCTCCAGCGCGGCATCGTTGGCGCACACCATCCCCGGGCAATACGCGTCGGCGTCGTTCGCCTTGGCTTTGGCATTGACCGCAAGCGCCACGCCAGCTCCGATGCCCACGAGACCCACCCCGAGCGCCACGAGAGATGCTGCGCGCTGAGCGCCCAATGGCGTCGCTTCGGCGCGTGAAGATCCTGGTGACGAGCCCTTGGCGGCGACCGGCGGCGACGTACCGCCGATGAGGATCGACTCGCGCCTCCCCTTTTCGCCTTCCCGCAGCACGAACCTCCGCGAAAACTTCGGCGGATGGCCTTTGACCTCGAAGGTGAACGTGTGCTCGCCGGGATCCACGGCCACGGCGATGCCGTCCAGCCGCTGGGCGAATGGGCGTCCGTCGACCTCGACCGTCACCTCGCTGATGTCGTGGCCATCGTTGTCTCTAACGCCGAGCACAATCGTCGGCTGCGCGCGATCCAGTTCGTCGAGACGCTGGTTGCAGTCGTCCCGCACGAGGGCGGGGCAGCTCGCATCGCCGCACACCACGAGCTCGGCGCGCGCGGCACCGAACTTTCCGTCGCGCCTCTGGGACTGAGCCCGGGTATTGGCGCCGACGCACCGATCCATCCCGACATCGTCGGGGGCCGCCCGGGCGAGGGGCGCGGGCGCGCCGAGAAGAACGAGAACGGATGCGATGGTCAGCACGGAGTAGCGCACGGTGGCTCCTGATAACTAAAGACACTCTTTTTTGAAGACGCGGTTCATTTTGGAATCGAAGTAAAATGGTGGGTTGCACTTCGGCGGGGACGCCGGGCGCTCCGATGCCGTTGGGGATACCGGCACCGGCGACGAAGGCGGATGCGCCGTCGGCAATGGGACTGCGCTCGCCACCGGAACATCGCGATTTTGCTTCGGAGCGCCTCGAGCGCGGCCCAATCGTCCGCCGTCGGGCGGCGCAACCGCGGTCTCCGCCGGAGGCGGGACGGCGTCGAGAGGCGACACCGCTTCGGAAGCGATGGGCGGGGACGAAACTTCTATCGAGGGAACGGCGGCCCCTCCGGCGGTCGACGAGGAGGGTTGTGCCGAACCATCGCGACCACGCGCGGTCACTGCAGCGATGACAGCTATCCCAGCGCCCAGACCCAGCACCGCGAGAATGACCAGCAGCGAGAGCCGGCGTGCAGGCCGGGGGGCGCTTTTCTCCTGCTCGTGCGACAGGGCTTGCGCGGTCTCCCCGGTCGGTTTGGGCAGGGATGCGCGCGGCGAGGGATGCTCCTGCGCGCGCAGGGTCGGCGCTGCGATCACCGGCGAGCGCTTCTGCGATTCGGGATTCTGGGTCGTTTCCGAGGTCGGGTCGGGGTCGGGGATCGTCGCGACGAGGGCCGCCAGCACGACCCGTGGAGACCGTTCTTTCCATAGGTCCCGCGAGGCGACCTCGAGTTCGTCGCGCATGGCGGCAGCCGATGGCCACCTGTTCTCCCGATCCACCTCGAGCGCTCGATCGATGACTTCGGCCAGCGCCGTCGGAAGCTCTGGCATGACTTCGAGCAGCGAGCGCGTGGGGCGCGTGACCAACTTCACGAGCAACTCTCGACCCGAGTCCCCTTCGTGGACGGTGACGCCGCTCATCAGGGCAAAGAGCGTGGCTCCGACAGCCCAAATGTCGGCGCGGGTATCGACGTCGCTCGGCCTTCCCATGGCCTGCTCGGGAGCCATGAAGGCCGGCGTTCCGAGAAGCACGTCGCCGCTGCCGGTCGTGTGACTGCCGGTGACCAGGGTCTCACGCACGCGGGCGATCCCGAAGTCTAGCACCTTGATCTCGCCGCTCCGAAGCAAAAACAGGTTGGAAGGCTTGATGTCGCGGTGGATGATCCCGTTGAGGTGCGCCGAGCGGAGAACGTCCAGAGCTTGTAGACCGATCGCACACGCCGCCTCGATCGGTAGCCGACCGCCGTGCGCCTGGCACAGCTTCTCGCAGGAAACCCCGTGGAGAAGCTCGAGGACGAGAAACGCCGATCCGTCCTCGGCCACGTCGTCGTCGACCACACGAACCGCGCCGGGGTGTTTCACCGAATTGGCCGCGTACCCCTCGCGTAGAAACCGGCTGCGAAGGTCTCCGTTGGCGGCGTGCTCGGGCAACAGCATCTTGATCGCGTATTCGGCCTGATTGCGGTGGATGGCCCGGTACACGACCGACATGCCTCCGATACCGATGACGTTTTCGAGACGGTACTTGCCCCGAAGAACGGTGCCGAGGCGTCGGTTCCTGGCCCCGGAGCTCTGACCTGGATCCGCCGACGGAGCGGGGGTGACGGCTCTCACGCTTTCGTCGAGATCGTCATCGCCATCCGAACGGGGCGGCTTCATGGTCCTCCAAGGCTCACGCGCGCGGATTGTACCAAACAAAGTCAGAGCGAGCCGCGTTCAACGCGAGACGGCCGTCATGCGATAGTGGAACGACAAAGTCCTCGAAAATGGCGCGCTCAAACCCGCGTATCGCCCCCGCGCAACCCGACTTTCCTGTCCGAGTTTCAGCAGCAGGAATCGCGTTCAGGAAGAACGATAGGTTGAAGGCCCCGGTTGCCCGATAACGGCGAAGGCACTGTACTCGCGAGCTTGGTTGATTCCCCACCGCTCCTTGGTGAACCGAGCGCGCGGCGATCGGACGATGCGAGCCATCAGCCCGAACGGCTAGCGTCCAAGGCCGAGCTCGGCGTCGACCTCGGCCATCAACTCTTCGGGTGACGTCTCGACGCCCTGCCCCGCATCCAGCTCTGCGATGCCTTCTTGGAGAGCCTCGCGCAGGACAGCGCGCTTCTTCTCTTCCAGTCCTCCGCGAAGGCCTGGAGGTCCTCCGGAAGTTGGATTGTTTTCGCGGCGTTGGACATTGGCGTACCCTACGAATCGTGCTGGAGAAGTGCTCGATCGCCAAGGGACTGACGCCAGCGAGCCTGAGTGCTGCCGGACCCGATCCTGAAGTCGAAGATACGGACGATCGCTTTGAGCTCACGGCCAACTTCGAGCTGGATGTTGAGGTCCACCGCGGTACAGCCGAGCCCGCGAGCCAAGCAGACCCCCCCGGGAGAACCGATTCGCGGTGACGCTAGCGTGGCTGCAACACCGGCAATCAGGTTGTTGTCGGACAGCACCGGTGGTCGAGTCGATTTTCCGTGGCGGCTTTTTCGGGCAGATCCGCCTCGAGACTCTGCCCGAGGAAGCGGCGCCCCGCCACGATTCCGGCGCGACCGCCATCGCCGGCGGATGGCAAGCACACGATGTTGCGGAAAGTGAAGCGCGGCATGCGGCTCGCGATGGGCCACGGTCATGGCGCATCTTTCGTGCGCGCGGGCGACGGGCGGCGTTGGTCGGAGCGACGGGTATCATCGTCGGGAACCGCGAACGACGGTCCTGTACCAAACCGTGGAGGACCGCAAGCCTCCTCAAGGCGTCGCCTCAAGGCGAGGGGGTTCACCCATCCCCGATGGGGACCCTAAGTGCCACATCTACTTCAGAGGTTGAGCCGCCCTGCCGAACCCGCTCCGACGGCGTTGCAGTTCGGGTCGCCGGAAGACGGAAGAAAGGTTCGAGCTGGCGAGCGCGTCCAACGAACCAGGCAGGTGGCTATCGGGACCCAGAGGAACTACAATGAGTTCTGTCGTGGCTCCGCTCAAAGCGATCGTGAAAAATGGGCGCCTGATGGGCTTGCTCGACCGGGTGGCGCAGGCGGACACCCATGCCATCGACAGCAATGCGAGCAAGAGCGCGCCTAGAAACGACAATCGCCCTGGCCATTGGCAGGCGGGGGATGGAAATCGCCACGAGCACCTCCGACGTCGAAGGTACTACGAGCGTCAGCGGCCGGCGGTTTCGCGGGTCGGTTCGACACACCCCCCGATGAATCGCCGTCCCGCCTCGATCTCCGATCGGCTGTAGCGAGTCCCGCGCCACACGATGCCCCCTCGCCACCATCCGAGCATTCCCGCCCTCGCCGCTAACGCCATCATCACGATCATGCCGATGGGCCACAGGATCGCTCCACGCAGCGGTGCAGCGAAGTGGCGCGCGACGACCACGTTCACGATGGTCAGCGCCGCAAGCTGCCCGGCGGCGAGCGCCGCGGCGACACCGCCTTGAGCAATCGCCAGGGCCGGCACACCGAGCTCGATCGCGAGAAACGCGAAGGGGACGAGGATCGCCAGGCTCAGCGAGAAGCCGAACACATGGCCACCCTTCTCGAGGTTTCTCGCTAGCACGTCCAAACGCTCCGCGCAGACAAGATGGACGTAGCGGCGAGCCGCGAAGACGCGGCAGCGTGCGCCCGAAGCCTTGAGCATCGCGCCGAGGGCGACGTCGTCGGCCACCTCCATTCGAAGGTGTGCGAGCCCCGGGCTCGCGTCGAGCGCGCGCTTGCGCACCAAGTTGAACGCGCCGACGCCCATGGCGGCGGACGAGCGATCGTCGTTCGCCGCCCACAGCCGGAAACCGAGCGAAACGAAGCGCGCCACCGCCGCGAGGCATGCGTCGAGGATCGCATCGACAGGGTCCGCCTGCGGCATCAGTGCAACGAAGTCGATTCCCTCGGCCTCGGCATGAGCGATCACCCGCTCGAGCGCTCCGGGCTCGATGTGCACGTCCGCGTCGCTGAGCAAGATCCACTCTCCGGTCGCACGAGCGGCGCCGGCTGACATCGCGTGGAGCTTGCCGAGCCACCCGGGCGGCAGCTCGTCGATGCGTGTCACGCACACACGCGGATCCTGTCGCGACACTCCCCTCGCGAGCGCGCCGGTGTCGTCGGTCGATCGATCGTCGACCACGACCACCTCGAGATTCGGATAGCCGCACGACAGCTTCGACGCGAGCGCGCCCTCGATACCGAACGATTCGTCGCACGCGGGGACGATGACCGAGAGGCGAGGCCAATTCGCGGATCGTGCCGGCGCTGGAAGGCTGGAAAGTGCTGGTACGTTGGCTCGGACACGCCACGCAAGGAGCAGCTGAGCGAGCGCGAGGATGAGGAGCGCGGCGGCGACGATGGTGAGCACCATTGGCGCGTGTGGTTGCAAGCCGTGATCCAACACGAAACCCAATAGAAAGACGCGACCAGGCCCTTCTCGGAGCCGGATCGCGTCAACCTGTCCGCTCGAAGCCACTCCGTTCGCCAACCTGTCACCGGCCCTTGAACCGTCGGGAGAAAAGGAAACGCAAGCCGACAGCAAGCCGAGCTCCCAGCCACACGGGGTGATCGTTCGGCGCGACGTTGGAAGGCTAACCTTCGGCCGTAGACCGTGCGAAGCTGACGATGAGATTGGCCGCCGTCGCGCACATGCGTCGGCCCAGGCACGACGGACAGAATCCGCGCCCCTTGCACGAAGATGCTACCAGGCGGCTCTCGCGACACAACCCGCACCGAAGCCGCGCGAAACCTCGGCACAACAGACCGCAGTCGAGGTAGCCCTCGAGCTCCTCCTTGCGTGCTTGGGCAATTTGATCTCGAGCGCGCCCTCGTCGATGGCGCCGTAGAGCGTCTCGAGGTTGTCGCGCACCACCTCGTAGAGCGTGCTGCGTTCGGGCCGGTGGCGTTCGTACGGGGGAGAAGCCCGACCGCTCGAACTCGAAACGTCGGCACGCGCGGTCTGCACCATGACCGCGCTGCAAAGGCCCACGGACGCAGCGATCGCTGAAACAGGTGTACGGCAGCCCTCGGTTGATTTGGCTCGAGGGTTGCTTTGCGCATCGGCAAATGCGTCCCAACCATCGGAGGCTCATGCGCTACGCCCACTGGATGATGCTCGTGTTCGTGACGGTCGAGGTAAGTTCGTGTGGCGGGTCGGACGACGTCGACATCGATAGCTCCGTCACGCCCGAACAGGCGTGCAGCGACGCGGCGGCGGCTTTCTGCGGCAAGAGCGAGAGTTGTGCCCCCTTCTTTCTGAAGGTCTTCTTCACCCAATCCACGCCGTGTACCGACTTTTTCAAAACGCAGTGCCTGGCCAGCCTCAAGGCCGCGCACACCGGAGCGACGCCGGCGGCGTTCGAGCAGTGTGCACGAGAGGTTTCGGCAGAGACATGCACCGATTCTCTCTCCCACAACCCACCCGCCTCGTGCCATGCCGCCGGCGGTTCCGTCACCAACGGCGGTGCCTGCGGCGACGATTGGCAGTGCGCGAGCGGGCGTTGCTCGGTCCCGCAGGACTCGACCTGCGGCGTCTGTGCCGATCGCGCGGGAGCCGGCAGCGCCTGCAAGGTCGACGACGACTGCCAATATGGTTCTCTGTGCGCGAATCAATTGTGCGTCATGCCGGTACCAGCCGGCATGGCCTGCGATGCCAATCATCCATGCGCAGCGCCCAATGTGTGCAATGGCGCGACGCTCACCGCTCAGGGCACCTGCGGCGCGCCGGCCGCTGCCGGCCAGTCGTGCGCCAACAACATCCGTTGCGATCTGACGAAGGGGGAGTTCTGCAATCCGCAGACGACCACCTGCCAATCCGCGGCGATCGCGCAGGCGGGAGAGCCGTGCGGGCTCGTCGCCGGAAACATCGTTTTTTGCGAGGGTGCGCTGTTCATCTGCAACGGTGCGACGGCGCTCAATCCAACCGGGACGTGCCCGGCGCTCGTCGATCCCGGAGGAGCTTGCTCCGACTCGGCGCCATGCAAGACCGGCAGTAAGTGCGTCAGCGGCGTTTGTAAGGCGCTCGACCCGGCCGCCTGCCAGTAAAAATTGCGCAACGTGCGAACGATCGATCACGCCTGCCCTGAGAACGGGAGTTCACGCGAGGGGCGGCGGATTGCCTCCACCGAGCTCCGCGATCATCTCTACGCAACTCGAACGGGTCTCGCAGCACGTTCCCCCGGATGAGTACGTGCATCGAACGTACGTGACGGTGGTGCCGCACGATACCTCGAAAGCGTAGCTCGAGAGCGCGCGTACCTGGGGCTTGCAGGAGTCTTGCGTAGGGGCGCCGCGGCGGAACCACTCGACCCTCGCCGCATCGAGTGCATCGCGCTGTCCACTGGCGGCC
>WNGB01004863.1_pt1 | contig 20271 bp, 9 predicted proteins | sample 5400681 | NCBI WGS metagenome assembly WNGB01 (sample SAMN13153367, study PRJNA577476) | soil metagenome | isolation source: 115 cm soil or saprolite under grassland replicate 2 | place: USA:California | collected 2016-06-15
TCAACGGTGCGGAGGTCGACCTGCAGGCGCTCGAGCGCGTCGCCCGCGCCTTCCTCCCCCGCGTCGCTCCCCTGCTCGGCGTCGATCCGGCCTCGCTGCAGCTGAGCCGCGGGCGCTCCGGAGAGTCGGGCGGCTATCTCTGGCTGGTCGACTTCGACGTCCTGCGCAACGGCATGCCCATCGAGGGGGCGCGGGTGGTCTTCCGGGTCAACAACGGCAATCTCGTCCAGTTCGGCACCGAGAACCTGCCGGCCGCCGGCACCCCGGTCCCCCGCGAGCAGGTGACCCGGAAGGAGGCGCTGGCCGCGGTCGCCGCCTTCATCGGAGGGTTCAACGCCGGCGACCTTTTCGCCGACAACGGCACGCTCCATCTCCTGCCGGTCGCGCGCCTGGACGGCCATTTCAGCGACGGCTTCGCGCCGGGCAACGGGCGCGGGCTGGCCCTGGTCTGGCAGCTCACGTTCCGGCGCCGGGGGGAGACGGGCACCTGGCGGGCGCGGGTGGACGCGACCACCGGCCAGCTCCTCGAGCTCGTCGACAGCAACCTGTATGGCAAGGTGAACGGCGGCGTCTACACGCTGTCGCCGGCCGTCGGCAGCGAGGTCGTGCTCCCCATGCCTTTCGCCGACCTCTCCACGGGAGGGTTCACCGACGCGGCCGGCCAGTTCACCTTCTCCGGGTCCCCGGCCAGCTCCGCCCTGAACGGCCGTTATATAGGCATCTTTGACAGCTGCGGCTCCATCTCGCAGAGCACGAACGCCGCCGGCAAGATCGCCTTCGGCGCCTCCTCCGGGACCGACTGCACGACTCCGGGATCCGGAGGGGCGGGCAACACGCACTCCGCCCGCACCCAGTTCTACCAGCTGAACCGTGTCAAGCAGATCGGCCGCGGATGGCTGCCCGGGAACACCTGGCTGAACGCGCAGCTCCCGGCCAACGTCAACATCCCCCAGGTCTGCAACGCCTACTGGGACGGCTATTCGGTCAACTTCTTCCGCTCCGGCGGGGGGTGCGGCAATACGGGTGAGATCGCCGGGGTCTCGGTGCACGAGTACGGCCACGGATTCGACGACAACGACGGCATTCCCATCGTCGATTCCGGCACTGCCGAGAGCTACGCCGACGTCACCGCCGCTCTGATGCTCCACAACTCCTGCATGGGACCCGGCTTCTTCGGCACCTCGAACTGCGACGGCTACGGCGACAGCTGCACCTCGTGCTCCGGCGTGCGCGACGTCGACTGGGCCAAGCACGTCTCGAACACGCCGCATACGGTCGCCAACTTCACCCAGGTCCGCTGCGGCTCCGGCTTCGGGGGCGGCCCCTGCGGCGGCGAGGGACACTGCGAGTCCTACGTCCCGTCCGAGGCGATCTGGGACTTCGCGGCGCGCGATCTCCCCTCTCCCGGGACCGTCGCGGCCTGGTCGGTGGCGGAGCGGCTCTGGTATTTGAGCCGCCAGACCGCGACGACCGCGTTCACCTGCAACACCAGCGGCGCCACCTGGACCTCGGACGGCTGCAACACCGGCTCGATGTGGCGGGTGATGCGCCTCGCCGACGATGACGACGGTAACCTGGCCAACGGCACACCCCACTCCTGCCAGCTCTTCGCCGCCTTCAACCGGCACGGCCTCGCCTGCGCCTCGGATGCGGGCGCGAACGTCTGCTTCTCCCAATGTACGCCGCCTCCGGTCCCCTCGGTCACCCTCACCCCCGGCACGGGACAGATCGGAGTGAGCTGGACCTCCGCGGGCTCCGGAATGGTCTACGACGTCTACAAGAGCGATCTCGGCTGCAACGCCGGCTTCATCAAGATCGGCAGCGGCGTCGGCGGGCTGTCGTTGAACGACACCGAGGTCGTCGATGGGCTTTCCTATTCGTACCTGGTGATCGCCCACCCCTTCGGCAATGTGTCCTGCAGCGCGGCTCCTTCCACCTGCCAGTCGGCGACACCGCAGACTCCGCCGTGCAACCTGACCCCGCCGACGGGAGTGACCGCCACGGTGCAGGGCCTCAACTCGATCCTGGTGTCCTGGAACCCGGTCGCCGGGGCCACCGGGTACACCGTCTCCCGTGCGACGACGAGCGGAGGCCCGTACGCGGAAGCCGGCTCGACCACGGCGCCGGTCACGACCTTCACCGACACCGGTCTCCAGGAAGGGACGACCTATTACTACACCGTCCGGGCGGCGGCCACCTGCGAGTCGGCGGCGTCCGCCGAGGCGTCGGCGACCACGTTCGTGTGCATCCCGCAGACCATCTACAGCAACGACTTCGAGACCGGCAGCGGTCTCGCCGACTGGACGAAGGGGGTCTTCTCCGGCGGCGCCGCCACCTCCGAGTGGCAGGGGATCCAGACCTGCACCGCCCACAGCGGCAGCAAGGTCTTCCGCTTCGGCGGCAGCGCGGCCTGCGACGCCAACTACAGCGCGGGGCAATACACCTTCGCCCAGCCCATGGGGGCGAGCGGGGTCGCCATCCCGGCGGGCGTCCTGGGGACCCGCCTCTCCTTCTGGCATCGCGAGGACTTCGAGTTCGGCTACGACGGCGGCACCCTCGCCCTCTCGCTCGACGGCTCCAACTACACGTTCATTCCGGCCTCGGCGATCCTGAGCGGCGCCACCTACAACGCGCAGGTCTTCAACGACTGCGGGCCGGTGGGCACGCCCGGGCGCCCGGTGTTCACCGGACACACAACCCAGTTCGCGAACACGGTCGTCGACCTCGACGCCGCCTGCAACCTGGCGTCCGGCACCACGGACGGCTGCGCCGGCCGCACGATCCGGGTCGCCTTCGTCGCGGTCACCGACTGCGTCGTCCAGTACTCGGGTTGGTTCCTCGACGACGTGACGATCAGTGCCTGCGGCCCGAACTGCACGGCTCCGGGGACTCCCGTGATCGGGTCGGCCTCGACGCCGGCGGACAACACGATCCAGGTCACCTGGACGCAGGGCGCGCCGGCGGCGAGCCGCTTCAACGTCTATCGCGCCGCGGGCTCCTGCGCCGGGGCGGGCACGTTCACGAAGCGGGCTCAGAACCTCTCCAGCTCCCCCTATCTCGATACCCCGGTCTCCGGAGGCTCGACGTTCTCCTACCGCGTGACCGGACTCGACGCGACCGGCTTCTGCGAGTCCGCTCCATCGGCCTGCGTGAATGCGACGGCGACGGGACCCTGCCTCCTGGCCCCCTCCTTCGCGGGCCTCGACCAGGCGAGCAATACCGCGCAGCCGACCTGCGGCATCCAGCTCTCCTGGCCGGCCGCGAGCTCCAACTGCTCCAACTCGCTCAAGTACAACGTCTACCGTTCGACCTCGCCCGCCTTCCTACCGAGCCCGGCCAACCGGATCGCGGTCGACCTGACCGGGACCACCTATACCGATAGCGATGCGCTCACCAACAAGACGACCTACTACTACCTCGTGCGCGCCGTCGACGCGATCAACGGCGCCGAGGAGGGGAACACGGTGATCCAGAGCGCGTTCCCGACCGGTACGATCATTCCGATGACGATCACCGAGACGTTCGAAGGCGCCGGCGGCTTCGACAATCCGGGGTGGACCCATGCGGCCCTCTCCGGCCCCACCCTCACCCCACCTGCCGACTGGATCCTTTCCACCACCCAGGTCAAGAGCCCCACCCATTCGTGGCTCTCGCCCAGCCAGAGCAGCACGGCGGACCGGGTCCTCGTCTCGCCGTCCTTCCATGTCGCGAACGGCACCACCCTCTCGTTCTGGCACACCTACGAGATGGAGCCCTTCTACGACGGCGGGACGCTGCAGATGTCGCTCAACGGAAGCACGAGCTGGACGGTCCTGCCGGACAGCGCCTTCACGGCGGGCGGCTTCGACACGACGCTGTTTTCGACCAGCAACCCGATCGGCGGCCTCCGCGGCTGGAGCGGCGGCACCCTCGGACCCATGACCCAGGTCACGGCAGACCTCTCGACCTGGGCGGGATCCGACATGAAGCTGCGCTGGCACGGCGGGGAGGACAACTCGATCAAGTACCCGGGTTGGTACGTCGACTCGGTCACGATCGCCGACGCGGTGACGATCAACTCGTGCCAGCCGGCGGCGGTGCCGCCGCTCGACTTCAACACCGTACCTCCCTGCCGCCTGCTCGACACGCGCAACCCGGTCGGGCCGTCCGGCGGTCCGGTCCTCCAGCCGCAGACCCAGCGGGCCTTCACCGCGGCAGGCAGCTGCGGAATCCCCGTCACGGCCCGTGCCGTGGTCCTCAACGTCACTGTGGTCCAGCCGGCCGGTCCGGGATTCCTGACCTTCTTCCCTCCCGGCCTGCCTCCGCCGGTGGCCGCCACCATCACCTTCTCCACCGGCCAGATCCGGTCGAACATCGCCACCATCCCGCTGGGCCCCGGCACCGGAGCATTCGTCGTCCAGAACGGCTCCAGCGGCACGCTCCACCTGGTGGTCGACGTGAGCGGATACTACGAGTAGGAGGGGCGCCTCCGTGCCTCCGTCCCTCGCGGGGCGGAGGCCGGGGCTGCTTTTCGGCCTTCGCCGGCAGCTTTCTCGTTGAACGAGAGAGGCTTTTGGCTCAGCGGGAGACCCTTTTTGCCGAGCGAGAAAGGCTTTTTGTTGGACGAAAAGGGTCTCCCGTCGAGCGAGAGACCCTTTTTGCTCGGCCGGAGACCCTTTCGGTCGAGCGGGAGAGGCTTTTTGTCGAGCGGAAAGGGCTTTTTGCTGAGCCGAAAGGGTCTCCCGTTGAACGAGAGAGCCTTTTGGCTGGGCCGAAAGGGTTTCCCGTCGAGCGAGAGACCCTTTTTGCTGGGCGCGAGAGGCTTTTTGTCGGGCCGAAAGGGGTTTTTGCCGAGGAAAAAGGGTCTCCGGTCGAGCCGAAAGGGTCTCTCGTTGAACCGGAAACCCTGAGAGCAAGGCCGTGAGGCTCTTCGAGACGTAAAAAGGGGCTTGGCCGAAGCCACGCCCCAGTCGATGTCTGGCAAACGCCGGCCTGGATGGAGGGAGGCGGTTGGATGACCGATGGCTCAACTCCGGGTGCACAGCCAGAGGCACCCTCCGGGGCCGACGCGACCGGCCTGGACCTCGTCGAGCAGGCGGTCCGCCGGTTCCAGGCGGATGACGACCGGCCAGGGGCCTTCCGCTTCCTCTATGAAACCTACTTCCGCGCCATCGAGCGCTTCTTCGCCCGCAAAGGCCTGCCGCCGGAAGACTGCCTCGATCTAACCCAGGAGACGTTCCTCGGGATTTACAAGGGGTTGGACGGCTATGAGCACCGTCAACTCTTCTCCGCCTGGCTCTACCGCGTCGCCACGACCATCTTTCTGAAGCGGCTGCGGACGGCCGCGACGGCGAAGCGAGCGGTGGTGGAGGTGTCACGCGACGGCATGGAGAACCCCGAGGCAACCCTGGCAGTCCCGGGCCGCCAACTCGACGGCCTGCTCGACGAGGAACGCTGGCGTGCTCTGCGGACCGCGGTGGCCGAGCTGCCGGAGCAGATGCGCGATTGCCTGACGCTGCGCCTCTACCATCAGCTCTCCTACAATGAGATCGCGACGGTCAAGAAGATCTCGATCGAGACCGTGAAGGCCCATCTTTTCCGCGCCCGCAAGAAGCTCCAGGAGAAGCTGGCCGGCTTCTCCCTGGGGGATCTGGAGGTCTGATACTCCGATGAGCGAGCCACCACCGCCCTCCCCCGACTTCGATGCCCTCCTGGCGGCTCTGGCTGAAAAGGCCCGGAGCAGCGCCGGGAGCGAAGCCTCGCCGGAACCCGAGGAGCTCCTCGACTATCTGGCCGGCAGTCTCGCGCCGGAGGACGAACAGCGCGTCGCGCGGCAGCTCGCTGCTGACCCGGAGGCTTCCCGCGCCCTGCTCGACCTTGCGGACCTCGAAGCCGCAGGAGCCGCCGCCGCCGTTGCAAAAGGCCGCCCGGCCGACCTTGCAGCGCGGGCTGGCTGGCGCGACTTCCAGGCCAAGCTGCCTGATGCCACTCCACGGCCCCACCGTCCCCGTCCGCCGGCCTGGCTGTCGGGGATCGCCGCTGCGCTGCTGGTGGCCACCGTGAGCCTCGGCTCCTGGGTATGGCAGCTCAAACAGGAGGGCGGGCGCCCGATCGCGAACGTACAGAGCCTCGACCTCATCTCCGGCAGCCGCGCAGGCGACGAGCCGGTGAGAGAGCTCGCGTCCGGCACGCCGCTGCGCCTGGTGCTCGACCCGGCCGAGCGCTGCCCCGGTTATACCGTCGAGCTGGAAGGCCCACGGCCTGGAGACCGGCAGACGATCGGGGGCGTGGAGCGGGACGGGGGTGGGCAGCTCACCGTCCTGCTGCCGGCTCCCGGACCGGGACCGTACCGGTTGCTCCTGACCGGTTGCGCGCCCCGCCATGCGCTGGAGGAGCACCGGTTCCGGATCACCCGCCCCTGACTTTCTTCCTGATCGGTCGCCGCCCGTAAACATTCCCCGGGGAAAGGGATTGAACACGGGTGGATCACCGATCTCTGAGCTATCAGAGACCTCGGGACTGATCAAGGAGAAGATCATGCGAACGAAAACCATGCGAACCCTCGCCATGATACTTGCCATGGCGGGAAGTCTCTGTTCCGTGGCCGGCACGGCGATGGCCCAGTCAGATCAGGAAAAGGGAATCTTGAAAGTCTGCAAGGTGGCCGGGCCGGGCGTGCCGATCGGCACGCTGTTCACGTTCACCGTCGACAGCAAGCCGCCGTTCACGGTGCCGGCCGGACCGGGACCGGACGGTTACTGTGTGGTCGGTCCCTCGTTTCCCGTGGGATCGGTCGTGACGGTGACCGAAACCCTGACCAATGGCAACCAGGTGACTGGGATCAATGTCAACCCACCCAACCAGCTCGTGGGCATCTTCGGCAACACGGTTCACGTGAAGATCGGCAGCGGAGTTACCGAGGTGACGTTCACCAACGAGAGAACCGGCTATCTCCAGATCTGCAAGCAGACGGACCCGGCGGGAGGAACCGGGAGCTATCAGTTTTATGTCGGCGGCCTGGGGCCCTACACGGTTCCTGCCGGGGCCTGCTCGCCCGCGATCAAGTTGCCCGCCGGCCCGGTGGTCATCACCGAGGTGCAGGGACCGGGAGTCCAAATGCTGAGCTGCAGCACTCTTCCAATCCCGAGCTTACAGCTCAACTGCAACCCGGGGGCAGGGACCTCGACAGTGGATGTGAGGCCGGGCAACGTCTCCAACCAGACCATCGCGATCATCACGAACCGCCCCATGCACCACTTGCCGAACGTGGAAGACCCGACGTCGTCCACCAAAAATCAACAGCAGTAGCTCGAGCTCCGGGCGGCGCGGTCGCGAGGCCGCGCCGCCCGGCCCTTCGGCAAGCCCGGAGAGAGAAATGAAATCTCCCGCGCGGTCATATGTGGCTGGGGCATCTGCTCAATGGCCGCACCTCAAGGAGAACTGCACATGCGTCGATCGCTCCCCATTCTCGCCTGCCTGTCGCTGCTCTCGTTCGCCGGCGCGTCCTTCGCCATCGAGCCCAAGCAGGGGAACGGCTTCCTGGACCGCTTCGCCGTGTCCGATCCGCGGCTGCATCCGGCGCCGGTGACCGTGCCGATCGAGGAAGCCGGCTCCGGGCTGGCTCCCGGAGTGGCGGACGGCTGGGCCGCCTTCCGCCAGGCGCAAGAGGGTGACTGGCAGGGGTACGTAGACCGGCGCAGCGGCTTCGTGGAGACTGCGGAAGGCACGGGCGTCCCCTGGATCCCGGGCCCCGGCAACTCGCTCACGCTCCAGGACGTGGCCACCCGCCTCTCCGGCGCCGCGGTCGACCTGAGGGGCCTGGAGAGCATCGCCCGCGCCTTCCTGCCGCGCGTCTCCTCTCTGCTCGGGGTGGACCCGCAGGAGCTGGTGCTGAGCCAGGAGAGGTCGGGACGGTTCGGCGATCAGGTCTGGTACGTGGACTTCGACGTCAAGCGGGGCGGCCGGACCATCGAAGGCGCCCGCGTGGTGTTCCGGGTGAGCCAGGGCAATCTGGTGCAGTACGGGACGGAGAACCTGCCGGCCCCGGGCCAGGGCGCGCCGGCCAAGGAGAGCGTGCGCCGCGAGGAGGCGCTCGCCACGCTGGCGGCGCGCATCCGCGGCTTCACGGCTGCCGACACGTTCCTCGACGGCGGCTCGCTCCACCTCCTCCCTGTCGCTCTCGCGGATCCGCGCTTCACTGAGGGGTTCGCGGCGGGAGACGGCCGCGGGCTCGCTCTGGTCTGGGAATTCGTCTTCCGCCGCAAGAAGGAGACCGGGACGTGGCGGGCGCGGATCGACGCGGTCACCGGCGATCTTCTGGAGCTGGTGGACACCAACCGCTACGCCCGCGCTCAGGGCGGCGTCTACCCGGTGTCCTACAGCGCCAGCCCCGAGACGGTGCTGCCCATGCCGTTCGCGGATGTCTCCCCCGCCGGCTCGACGGACAGCTCCGGCTTCTATACCTATCCGGGCAGCCCGACGACGTCGCATCTCGACGGCCCGTATGCGGTGGTCTACGACTACTGCGGCTCGACCAGCTTGACCTCGGGCGGCAGCGGCCGGCTGTCCTTCGGCACCTCCGCCGGCACGGACTGCGTCACGCCGGGGGTGGGCGGCCCCGGCAACACCCACGCCACCCGCAGCCAGTTCTACTACGTCAACCGGATCAAGGAGGTCGGCCGCGGCTGGCTGCCCGCCAACACCTGGCTGCAGGCGCAGCTGCCGGCGATCGTCAACATCTTCCAGACCTGCAACGCCTACTGGGACGGCTATTCCATCAATTTCTTCCGTTCCGGCGGAGGCTGCGGCAACACCGGCGAGATCGCCGGAGTCTCGCTGCACGAGTTCGGTCACGGCCTCGACGAGCACGACGGCGGGGGAGATTCGCCAGACTACGGGACGTCCGAGGCGTATGCGGACATCACGGCCGCGCTGACCCTGCGCGACTCGTGCGTCGGTCCGGGCTTCTTCACCAGCGGCACCTGCGACGGCTTCGGCGACACCTGCACCTCCTGCTCGGCGGTGCGCGACCTCGACTGGGCGAAGCATGTCTCGAACACGCCCCACACGGTGGGCAATTTCACCCAGATCCGCTGTCCGGACTACGGCTATTACGAGGGTCCCTGCGGCCTCGAAGGGCACTGCGAGTCGGAGGTGATCACGGAAGCGCTCTGGGACCTCGGGGCGCGCGACCTGCCCGGGGCCGGGACCAGCCAGGCGTGGTTGGTCGCCGAGCGGCTCTGGTATCTCTCCCGTCCGACCGCGACCAGCGCCTTCACCTGCACCACGAGCACCAACCCGTGGACCTCGAACGGCTGCGCCACCGGGTCGCTCTGGCGGACGATGCGCGCGATCGACGACGATGACGGCAACCTGGCCAACGGCACGCCCCACTCCTGCAACCTCTACGCCGCGTTCAACCGCCATGGAATCGCCTGCACCACGGACCCCGGGGCGAACGTCTGCTTCTCGGCCTGCACGCCACCGGCGGCGCCGACGCTGTCCGCCACCGCCGGCCAGGAGCAGGTGCAGCTCGCCTGGAGCGGCGGCGGCGGCCTGGTCTACGACGTCTATGAGAGCGAGAGCGGGTGCTCCTCCGGTTGGCGGCGGATCGCCAACGACCTCAACGCGACCTCGCTCCTCGACACCACGGTCTTTCCCGGACTGCCCCATTCGTATCAGGTGATCGCTCATGCCCCCGGCGCGGAGGCCTGTGCTTCGCCCCCGTCGAGCTGCCAGTCAGCCACCCCGACCGGCCCGGCCTGTGTGCCGCCCTCGCCGCCGGCCGGCGTGACGGCCCAGGCGCTGGGCATCGATCGTATCCGGGTGAGCTGGAGCGCCGCCGCCGGAACCAGTGACTACGAGATCTGGCGCGCCCCGGCCGCCGGTGGTCCGTACGTGCGGATCGCCACGGTGGCCGCCCCGGCGACGACCTGGACGGACGCCAATCTCGCCATGGGGACAACCTATTTCTATGTCGTCCGGTCGGCGTTCGACGATTGCGCCTCCGGCGATTCGGCAGTGGCTTCGGCCACCACGGCGAGCTGCCAGAACACCACTCTGTACGTGAACGACTTCGAGACCGGGAGCGGATTGTCCGACTGGACGTCCGACGGTGCCAGCGCGGACTGGCGCGGCATCCAGACCTGCGCCGCCCACTCGGGAAGCCGGATCTTCCGCTTCGGCGGTCCCGGGTGCAGCGACTCGTATCAGGACTATCAGAGCTCCGCGGTCCAGGTCCGCGGCACGGCGGGCGTCCAGGTCCCGACCGCGGCAAGCTCCAGCCACCTCGCGTTCTGGCACCGCTGGCGCTTCGAGTCCTGCTGCGACGGCGGCTGGCTGACCCTCGCGGTCGACGGCGGCAGCCCTGTCTTCGTCCCGAGCTCGGCCTTCGTCAGCGGAGGCTATCCAAACACATATCGGTTCACCGGCACTCAGGACACCTTCGTGCGCAGCGAGGTGAATCTCGACCAGGTGTGCAACCTGGCCACCGGCGGCAGCGACGGTTGTGCGGGGCGGGCGCTGCGGATCGCGTTCGCGGTCTCCACGGATGGCAGCGTCGTCGACACGGGCTGGTTCCTCGACGACGTGACGGTGACCTCCTGCATCCTCCACGGCTGCACCGGCGCGCCGCAGATCGGCTCGGCGGTGGCTTCCGGCGACAATCAGGTGCAGGTGACCTGGAGCAATGGCTCGCCGGCTTCGTCCTCCTTCAACGTCTACCGGGCACTCGGTACCTGTGCGCAGCCCGGCTCCTTCGAGAAGGTGGCGAGCGGGGTGGCCGGCCTCTCGCGTCTCGACGCCCCCGTGTCGGGCGGAGTGTCCTGGGCCTACGAAGTGGCCGGTCTCGACGGGTCCGGTCTCTGTGAATCAGATTTCTCGGGGTGCGTCCAGGTGACGCCGACCGGCCCGTGCACCTTGCCGCCCGCCTTCGCGGGGCTCGCCTCCGCGACCAATGCCGCGACCGCGACCTGCGGCGTCGACCTCGCCTGGCCGGCGGCGGCCTCGCGCTGTGGCAACAACCCGGTGAGCTATGAGGTTTATCGCTCGACGGCGGCAGGCTTCACTCCCGGCCCCACCACCTGGATCGCCTCCGGGATCGCCGGGACGGCCTGGCGCGACGACACCAGCCTGGCGGACCGGACGACCTATCACTACATCGTCCGGGCGATCGACGCCGGCAACGGCCAGGCGGAGGGGAACAAAGTAGAGCAGAGCGCCGCGACCACGGGCGAGATCGTCCCCTGGACGTTGACCGAGAGCTTCGAGGCGGCCGGTGGCTTCGACAATCCGGGCTGGCAGCACCATGCCCTGTCCGGCCCGAACGACTGGAAATGGTCGACGCTCTGGGATCACAGCTCGATCCACTCCTGGCTCTCCCCCAGCTATGCCGGGAGCTCGGACCGCGAGCTGGTCTCCCCTCCGTTCCGCGCGACGGCGGACACTACGCTGAGCTTCTGGCACACCTACGAGCTCGACGGCTGCTATGACGGCGGCACGCTGGAGATTTCGGCCAACAACGGCGCCACCTGGAGCGTCCTTCCCGACGCCGCGTTCACCGCCGGCGGCTTCAATGGGACGATCTACGAGTACAGCAACAATCCGCTGCACGGCCTGCGCGTCTGGTGCGGAGGGACGGCCGGTGACCTGACCCAGGTGGTGGCCGGCCTCTCGGCCTGGCAGGGGCAGGACGTCCGCCTGCGCTGGCACGCCGGGGACGACAGCTATATCCGGTATCTCGGCTGGTTCGTCGACGACGTCAGGGTCGACAACGCCAGACAGATCCTGGCCTGCCAGCCCACGGCGCCCCCACCTCCCGCACCGCTCGACTTCTACTCGCTGGCGCCGTGCCGGCTGATCGACACGCGCGGGCCGGCGGGCTCTCTGGGCGCCCCGATCCTGCAGCCTCAGGGCTACCGCACCTTCAACGCAACAGGGAGTTGCGGAATCCCCGCCACGGCCCGCGCCCTGGTCCTCAACGTGACGGTGGTGCAGCCGGCCGGGCCGGGCTACGTGGCCGTCTTCCCCACCGGCGTGCCGGTTCCCCTGGTCAGCACGATCAACTTCGCCACCGGGCAGATCCGCTCGAACATCACGATCGTCCCGCTGGGGCTCGACACCGGCGCTGTCGTGGTGAAGAACGGCTCCGGCGGCGTCGTCCATTTGGTGGTCGACGTGACCGGGTATTACGAGTAAAGCCAACCGACGCCCCTCTCCCGCTCGCGGGAGAGAGGCCGGGGGTGAGGGTTCTCACCCCCCCAGCTCGCGGACCATCTCTTCGAGCTTGTCCTTCTCGGCCGGATCGACCTCCAACCGAAGCGCGGAGCGGAAACAGCGCAGCGCATTCTGCTCGTCTTCGAGATCATAGAGGTAGATGGCTCCCGCCGCCTTCCAGGCGTCGAGGCGGCTCGGCTGAATCTGGAGCAGCCGCTCGTAGAGCTGGACCGCGTCGCGCGGCTGCCCGAGACGGTAGGCGGCGTGGGCGGCGTTTTCGAGTGGCACCGGATTCGTCGGGTTGCGCCGCGCGGCATCGCGGAAATCCTTGAGAGCGTCCGGCAGCCGGTTCACCTCCGCCTCGACCAGCCCACGCTCCAGATAGACCTCGGAGGCGTGGCTGCCGGCGGCGATGGCGCCGTCGAGGATGCGCAGCGCCTCGGTGCGGTCGCCGCGTTCGCGCAGGATCTGGGCGAGGTTGCTCGCCGCCTCGGCGAGGCTCGCGTCGAGGGCCAGGGCATGCCGGTACTCCTTCTCGGCTTCCTGGCGCTTGCCCAGCTTGAGCAGGCAGCCCGCCGCGTTGGCGACCGGCACGGCCGAGATCTCGTTCTCCCGGCTCGCCCGCTGGAACAGGGCGAGCGCCGCATCGTGGCGTCCCGCTTCCTCGAGACAGGAGCCGGCCATGCTCAGGGCCGGGAAGTTGTGCGGATCCTTCTGCACGATCGCCTGGAGGCGCGGCAGGGCCTCCTTGCACTTGCCCTGCTGCACCTTTTCCACGGTGTCGTGGAGCTCCTGCGCCACATCCGCCATCGCCCGCGGGTCCGGCAGGTCGGTCCGCACCGCGCCGCCCGAGCCGCCTCCCATGTAGCCGAGGCTCGCGAGCTGGCGCCGCTGCTCGTCGGTGAGCACGTTCTCGGGGCGCACCGCCGCGTCGAGCGGCTCGCCGGCCGCCGCGAGCAGATCGCGCAGCCGCTTCTCCCAGAGATGCATCGCCGGGGGCTGCTGCGCCGCCAGGTCGGTCTTCTCGTCCGGATCGGACGGCAATTGATAAAGGCTGCTCTTCGGCGCATGGAGATAGAAGAAGCGGTCGGTCGACAGCGAGCGCAGCGGATACCACTTGTAGGCGAAGAACGGCAGGAAGCTCTCGCTGTAGCTCATGCGGTTGCAGCTGCGGCCGGGCGGCAGCAGGCTCGCGCCGTCGAGGCTCGGCGGCTTCGGCACGCCCGCCAGGTCGAGGAGCGTCGGGGCGACGTCGGCGGTACGCACCAGGCACTCCTCGGTACGGCCGGCGGGCACGCCCGGACCGGCGAGGAGCAGCGGCACCCGCCGCGCGCCGCGGTAGAGCAGGAGCCCGTGATGGAGCTCGCCGTGCTCGCCCAGCATCTCGCCATGATCGCCGGCCACGGCCACCGTCACCGTGCCGGGGAGCTTCGACAGCAGCACGCCGATCTGCTCGTCGACATAGGCGATCTCGCCATCGTAGAGCCGGCTCGGACCGGTGAGCGCATCGGCGAAGCGGGTCGGCGGCCGGTACTCCTCGTGGGGGTCGTAGTAGTGCACCCAGAGGAAGTACGGCGGCTTCAGCGTGGCGGCCGCGGCGAGCGCGGCGGCGGTGGTCGCCTCGGCCTGGCGCTCGGCCACCTCCGTGCCGGCGGCGTAGCCGGCTCCAAGGTCGTCGTCATAGATCCGGAAGCCCTGCGACAGGTTGTGGCGCCGCGCCAGCACGATCGCCGAGACGACCGCGGCCGTGTCGTAGCCGTGAGCCGACAGCCGCTCGGCGAGCGTCTCGACGTGGTCCGAGAGGACGAACGTGCCGTTGTCGCGCACGCCGGTGCGCGGCGGGAAGAGGCCCGTGAGCAGCGTGGCATGGCTCGGCAGGGTCACCGGAGCGGCGGTGTCGCAGCGCAGGAAACGGACGCCGCGGGCGGCGAGGGCGTCGAGGTTGGGCGTCCGCGCGTACTTCCAACCATAGGAGCCGAGGTGGTCGGCCCGGGTGGTGTCGAGCGTGATGAGGACCAGATTCGGCTGCGTCCGCGAGACACCCGGCGGGCGCTGCGGACCGGGTGCCGCGCCGGCGGAGATCGTGAGGGCGGCGGTGCCGAGCAGCGCGGCGGCGAGACCGGCCAGCATCCGGCGGCGGACGGCTCGTTTTGGGCGGCTTGCCGCACCTGTTAGACTTAGTGAGGTATCCCACCCCTCTCGACGCACGCTATGAAGAGTCTGTGTATCCATGGGCGGCGACGGAGTATACCAGCCGTCACACCCGCGGACCGCCGCCGACGGCGTCTGCCGGCGATTCCTCGTCTCTCTGGATTTTCCCGTTGCTTTCCCGCTGTTACCACTGTTACTGAAGTTGTTTCTCAACCTGTTCTCTTCAAGGAGGAGAGTTCGATCATGAACCGCAGATTGCATGTCCTGGCGGCTCTCTTGTTGCTGGCCGGGATCATCGCCGTCCTGCCTGGCGCAGCGACGGCCCAGGTTGCAAAGCAGGGCAATACCTCTCTCGACGGCCTGGTGTTCACCAGTCCGCGTCTCAACCCTCACGAGGACCTCGAGCCCATCGACGACGTCCAGGGCCTTCTGTCGGCAGACGTCGGCAACGGCTGGGCCAGCTTCCGGCAGGACTCCGGCGAGTGGAACGCGCTCGTCGACAAGCGCACCGGCCGTGTGGACATCGCCGAAGGCGCCGGAATCCCCTGGATTCCCGGCCACGGCAACAATCTGACCAAGGCGCTCGCGGGCAACGGCAAGGTCGACCTGACCGCCCTCGACACGATCGCGCACGGATTCATGCCGCGCGTCGCCGCCTTGCTCGGCATCAATCCCAGCAATCTGGTCCTCAACCGGAGCCGTTCCGGCATGCCGGCGGACTATCTTGCCTTCGTCGACTATGACCTGGTGATGAGCGACGGCACGCCGATCGAGGGCGCCCGTGTGGTCTTCCGCGTCAACCACGGCAACCTGATCCAGTTCGGCTCCGAGAATCTGCCTCCACTGGGCTTCGGCGTGGTGAAGGCCAAGATCAAGAGCGATGCCGCTCTCGCCGCCGTTTCGAATTACATCGGCGGCTTCACGGCGGCCGACACCTTCATCGACCGCGGCTCGGCCCACGTCCTGCCGACCGCCGAGATCGACAACCGTTTCGCCGACGGATTCGAGTTCGGCAAGGGCCGCGGCGTGGCTCCGGTCTGGCAGTTCACCTTCCACCGCGACGGCGTGATGGGCACCTGGCGCGCCCGCGTCGACGGCGTCACCGGCGAGGTCCTGGAGCTCACCGACGTCAACGACTACGCCACGGCGCAGTCCACCGGCGGCGTCTACATGAATTCCCCCACGGTCGGCGCCGAGGTCGTGCGCCCGATGCCGTTCACCAACATCTCGGCGGGCGGCTTCACCAACTCCGGGGGCAACTACAACTTCACCAGCGCGGTCACCTCGTCGCTGGCCGGCCAGTACGTGCGGATCACCGACACCTGCGGCGCCATCTCACAGGCCTCGGACGGGGCCGGCGCCATCGCCTTCGGCACTTCCACCGGCACCGACTGCACCACGCCGGGCCATGGCGGCGTGGGCAACACGCACTCCGCCCGCACCCAGTTCTACCAGGTCGACCGGATCAAGGAAGTCGGCCGGGGCTGGCTGCCGTCGAACACCTGGCTCAATGGCCAGCTGACGGTCAACGTCAACCTGAACCAGACCTGCAACGCCTACTGGAACGGCTCGACCCTGAACTTCTTCAAGTCGGGAGGCGGCTGCGCCAACACCGGCCAGATCGCGGCCGTGTCGCTCCATGAGTACGGCCACGGTCTCGACCAGAACGACGGTACCGGCACGGCGCCGGAAGGCGGCACCGGCGAGGCTTATGGCGACATCACGGCCGCCATCGCCCTCCACGACTCCTGCATCGGACCCGGCTTCCTGACCAGCAACTGCAGCGGGTACGGGAATGCCTGCACCTCCTGCACCGGCGTGCGCGACATCGACTTCGCCAAGCACTCCAGCGCGGTGGCGGCGACCGTCGCCAACCACACCCAGGTGCGCTGCTCGGCCGGCTCCGGCCCCTGCGGCAAGGAAGTCCACTGCGAGTCCTACGTCCCCTCCGAGGCGGTGTGGGACTTCGCCAACCGCGACCTGCCGAATCCGGGCAGCGGCACCGCGTGGAGCATCCTCGATCGCCTGTGGTACCTGTCGCGCGGCACCGCGACCAGCTCGTTCACCTGCACCACCGGCGGCACCTTCACCAGCAACGGCTGCGGCACGGGCAACTGGTGGAAGACGATGCGCGCGGTCGACGACGATGACGGCAACCTCTCCAACGGCACGCCGCACGGCGGAGCGCTCTTCGCGGCGTTCAACCGGCACGGTATCGCCTGCACGACCGACCCGGGCGCCAGCACGACCTTCGCCGGCTGCACGCCGCCGGCCTCTCCGTCGCTGACCCTGACCGCCGGCGCCAACTCGGCCGGCCTCACCTGGGGCAGCTCCGGCGCCGGCGCGGTCTACGACGTCTATCGCAACGAGACCGGCTGCAACGCCGGATTCATCAAGATCGCCAACGACGTCTCGGCCACCTCGTTCACCGACAACAACGTCGCCAACGGATTCACCTACTTCTACCAGATCGTCGCCCATCCGAGCGGCACCGAGGCGTGCGGCGGCACGCCGAGCACCTGCCAGTCGGTGACCCCGACGGGCGGCTCCCCGACGCCGGACTTCTCGATCTCGGCCTCGCCCAGCGCGGTCTCGATCGCCCAGGGCGCCTCCGGCAGCTCGACCATCACGACCACGGTCTCGGGCGGCTTCAACAGCGCCATCGCGCTGTCGGCGACCGGCCAGCCCTCGGGCGTGACGGTCTCCTTCAGCCCGTCGTCGATCGCGGCGCCCGGCTCGGGCTCGTCGACGATGACGATCACGGTCGCCTCGACGGCCGCGACCGGGACCTCGACGATCACGGTGACCGGCACGGGCGGCAGCATCACCCACACGACCACGGTCACCCTGACGGTGACCACGGCCGGCGGCGGTGTCACCGCGCTGACCAAAGGCGTCCCGGTCACCGGCCTTGCGGGTGCCACGGGCTCGCAGCAGTTCTTCAGCCTCGCCGTCCCGGCGGGCGCCACCAACCTGACGTTCCAGATCTCCGGCGGGACCGGTGACGCGGATCTCTACGTCCGCTTCGGCTCGCAGCCCACGACCTCGGTCTGGGATTGCCGTCCGTTCCTGAACGGCAACAACGAGACCTGCAGCTTCCCGGCTCCTCAGACCGGCACCTACTTCGTCCTCCTCAACGGCTTCGCGGCCTTCTCCGGCGTCACCCTGGTGGGCAACTACACCACCGGCGGCGGCGGCACCGAGCTGATCACCAACGGCGGCTTCGAAGGCAGCTCGTCGCCGTGGGTGCTCTCCGGCAGCTCGTTCTGGTCGACCGGCAGCTTCCCGCACAGCGGCACCGGCTATCTCATCCTCGGCACGGCCAACAGTGTGACCGCCACGACGTACCAGCAGATCGCCATCCCGTCGGGCAGCACCGCCGGTCTGACGTTCTGGCTGAACGTGACCTCCGACGAGACCACCACGACCACGCAGTTCGACAAGCTGTTCGTCGAGGTCCGCAACACCTCCGGGACGCTTCTCGCGACCCTGGCCACCTACAGCAACCTCAACAAGGGAACGGCGGGCGTCTACTCGCAGAAGGGCTCGTTCAGCCTGGCCTCGTTCGCGGGCCAGACGGTGCGGATCCAGTTCCGTGCCACGACCGACTCCTCGCTGCAGACGACGTTCCGCATCGACGACGTCTCGGTCCACTGACCGGAAACGCTCGCCGGCTCACCTCGGCCCCCTCCTTGCGGAGGGGGCTTTTTCTTACAGACGCATTGCGAGGACCCACACCAGACCTGCCACGGCGCTCGCTGCCAGGGTCGTCAGCATGCCGAGCTTCCAGCGGAAGAGGGCGAGGAAGGCGAGGACCGCGATGACCAGGGCCGCCGGATCGAGGGTGCTCCAGACAGGCACCAGCAGACGCACGCCCAGCCGATGGACTTCGTCCACCTGGCCGAAGAGGGTATGGAGGGAAAACCAGACGGCGAGGTTCAGGACCACGCCCACGACGAACCAGGACGTGGTCCCTGCCGAAGAGGGCGATCAGCGCGAGCAGCGGGAGGAACCAGAGCGTCAAGCCGACCGCGAGGATGCGGAGGGAGCGCCCCAGAGAGGGCTGGACCTGGTGCACCAGGGAATCTGCCACCGGCACGACCTCGGCGCCGTGCGAGCCTTCGGGAGCGTGCGGTTGCGCGGCAGGGAACTGCTCCGGGACCAGGCGCCCTCCGAGCCAGCCGGCGAGCCCCGCGGCGGCGACGATCATGGGAAAGGGCACGCCCAGGAAGAAGATCGCGATGAACGCGGCGCCGGCCATGGTCTGGAGGACGCGGGTCTCGAGGGTCCGCCGGCCGATCCGGAAGACGGCCTCGACGACCACGGCCATCACCGCCGGCTTCAGCCCGAAGAACAGGCCGGAGACGAACGTCGTATCCCCATAGGTGGCGTAGAGGATGGAGAGGGCCAGGATGGAGAAGAAGCCAGGGAGCACGAAGAGAATGCCGGCCGCGAGACCTCCGAGGGTCCGGTTGAGCAGCCATCCGATGTAGGTCGCGAGCTGCTGTGCCTCGGGACCGGGCAGCAGCATGCAATAGTTGAGGGCATGGAGGAAACGGCTCTCGCTCATCCACCGCTTCTCCTCGACCAGGATGCGGTGCATGACCGCGATCTGGCCGGCCGGCCCTCCGAAGCTCTGGAGGGCGACCAGCGTCCAGACCCGCAGAGCCTCCCGCATGGGGACCGGGGAGGCGGGAGACTCACGAATCCACTTCATGAAACCTCCGTGCAACGAACGCTCAAGGCGAGTGTATCACCTGTTACAATCGGACTGTGAATTGGACTGTTCGATAAGGAGGCTCACGTTGAAGCATCCGAGCTGGCTCTTGTTCCTGATTCCATTCCTTGTCCTCATCCCAAGCTCCTCCGCCTCGGCGCAGACACCGGCCCCGCAGCGTGAGGGCGGCGGGCTGGATACGGCCCGCATCGAGCAGCTGACCGGCGCCCAAGGGGCGCTGGATGCCAAAGAAGGCGTGTTCAAGGTGAGCGTGCCCCGGAAGGACCTCGCCGTGCGGGTGGGCGGAGCCCGGCTCAACCCGCGCCAGGGGCTCACCTCCTGGGCCGCCTTCCAGCGCGCCGGGGAGAGCGCGATGGTGATGGGAGACATCGTGCTGCTGGAGTCCGAAGTCGATCCCGTGATGTCGGCCGCCCTGGACGCGGGCCTCGAAGTGACGGCCCTTCACAACCACTTCCTGTGGGATGAGCCGCGGGTGATGTTCATGCACATCGGTGGGCACGGCCCGGCCGATGAGCTGGCGACGGCCGTGGGCAAGGTCTTCCGCACCCTGGAGGGAGCGCGAGGCCGGAAGGCGCAGACCGTGGACGTGGACCCCGCCCGGAGCGCGCTCAAGACGGAGGAGATCGCGGAGATCCTGGGCGCTCGCGGCGACCTGGCGGACGGCGTCTTCAAGGTGACGATCGCGAAGACGACCCGCATGCACGGCGAGACCGTGGGAGCGGCCATGGGGGTGAACACCTGGGCCGCCTTCGCCGGAGGCGAGCACGAAGCGGTGGTGGACGGTGATTTCGCGATGTACGAGGCGGAGGTGCAGGCGGTCTTGAAGGCTCTGCGCAAGGCGGGGATCTCGGTGGTCGCCCTGCACAACCACATGATCGGGGAGGAGCCGCGGGTGGTCTTTCTCCACTTCTGGGGGACCGGCCCGGCCGCCGACCTCGCCCGCGGCTTGCGCTCGGCGCTCGACGCCCAAGCGGCAGCTTCGACCTCGAAATAGCCTCGGCCTCTCCTCCCCGTCTTGCGGTAGGATCTCTTCATGCGGCCGGTATTCGCCGATCCCAAGACCGACTTCGTCTTCAAACGTATCTTTGGCAGTGAGGTCCACAAGCCGCTCTTGATCGAGCTGCTCAATGCCCTGCTGGAGCTTTCCGGCGACCACCGGATCGTCGACCTCAAGTACCTCTCCTCCGAGC
>WNGB01004864.1_pt1 | contig 20271 bp, 17 predicted proteins | sample 5400681 | NCBI WGS metagenome assembly WNGB01 (sample SAMN13153367, study PRJNA577476) | soil metagenome | isolation source: 115 cm soil or saprolite under grassland replicate 2 | place: USA:California | collected 2016-06-15
GGCTGCAGCGTGCGCTCGTGTTGCGGACAGTACCCGCGCCGAGTGGTTTGAAGGCGCCGTATGGCGTCGCGATCGCCGCGGGGATGGTGCTGACCCTGCTGTTGCCGGGCGTGCTCGGCTAAGGGGCAGGGGTGCTGCGACTCCGATCTCGCGAACGCGGTCAGTCCGTGATCGAGTTTGGGATTCTGGCGCTGCTCTTCGCGTTGATGATGTTTGCGATCGTCGAGTTCGGGCTGCTGTTGAACGGCTGGGTCTCGGTGAGCTCCACGACGCGCGAAGCCGCCCGCTGGGCCGCCACCGGCCTGCGCGTGAGTCAGTGGACGGATGTACTCGGCACTCACGACGGCATCTACGAGAAGGTCATCAGTGGTCAGTCGCCGCCCGGCGTACCTTCACGCGATCAGACGATCGTGATCACCTATCAGAGTGGCGCGAGTACGTGGACATGCACGGCCGCGCCCTTGGGGAGCGGGTCATTCCCGCAGTGCAACGGGCCCGGTGGACCATACAACACCTACGACTTCCCGGCGCTGGCGAGTCCGCCCGTACCCGTCGGCGCGACGGTGACGGTGACACTGCTTGCGGATACGTACAGAGTCATCACACCGCTGGTGCGGCCCATCTTCGGCTGCGATGGCAGCGTCATCGACTGCAAAGTACCAATCAAGAGCTGGAACGCGATGTACTACGAGGGGGCTCGCTGATGCGCATGGAGCGGCGCCGCGAACCAGCCCAGGTGATGGCCCTGGCGGCCGTGGCAATGGTCAGCATCGTTGCCATGATCGCCTTCGTCATCGATGCCAGCACATTCTTTGTCATCCGACGGGAATTGCAGAATGCCGCCGATGCTGGCGCCCTCGCCGGGGCAATCTACCTTTCGCCGTACTCCGGCGTCCCGGCGTTCGCTGTCAACCCTCCGCCGACCGCTGGCTGCACGTCTGTTAGCGATCAAACCACGACACTGCCGCCTAACGACACCGCCACACAGGTGGCGTGCTACTACGTGGGCCTCAACTCCGCGCAGGCCTCGCGCCTGTGTAATACAACCGCCGGGTTCAAGAACGCGTACACCAAGGACGAGATTGGACCACCTGCGCTGCATGTCCTTGTAGTCGAAGTCTCATGTGACGCGGAGTATTCCTTCGGCCGCATCCTCAAGTTGCAGGACCGGCAAGTAAGTGCCTACGCCATCGCTGGACTTGGTAGGTGGAACCGCCTGACGGGCACATTCGGACCGGACCTGCCCGCGATTCCGCCAACCGCAGATGAAACCCTGGCATCCCGCCTAGTACCCGACTGACAGTGAGGGCCTGAGACCATGCAGAACGCTCCGAGAACCATACGGCGGGGTCCCCGCCTGATCCTGGCGCTCTTTCTGGGTGCGGCGGCCGCGGCAGGCGTCTACCTGTACGTGGGCAACATCCAGCAGGCGGCGCAGCAGAACGCTCGCGCAGCTACCCAGCAGGCGCTCGCGCAAACTGTCGCGCGCTCCAAAGTCGTGGTCGCCAAGGTCAGCCTGCCAGCGCAAACAGTGCTGTCCGCCGACAACGTCGAGCTCCGCGAGGTCGGCAACGACGCGGTGCAGCCGAACGTCGCAACCGCCCTCGGGGATGTCCTCAGCAAAGCCCTCACGGTCCCCGTAGCGGCTGGTGAGCAGATCGTGAGTCACCGGCTGGCAAACCCGACCGATCCGACCATCCGCAAGCTCTCGGATCTCGTTCCGGCAGGCAAGCGCGCGATGTCGGTGACCTTCACCGAGGTGTCCTCGGCAGGTGGTCTGATCGCGCCTGGTGACTATGTCGACGTGATCGCGGTCTTCAACAAGAACACGATGGGCAAGGACCAGTCGATGATCCTGATGCAGGACATCCTCGTCCTGGCGGTGGCGCAGACGACCTCGGTCGATCAACTGCCGCGCCCGGGTACGGTCACCGGCAGCCAGACAACCACAAGCGCCTCGTTGCCCCTGCCCACCCGCGGTGGAACCACGACCGTGCCTATTCCGAACCCGACCCCCTCGGCCGGTGTGCCGTCGGCGCCGTCGTCGACGCGCACGGTCACGCTGGCGGTCGATCCTGAAGCGGCCGAGCGCCTGGCGCTGGCGGAAGACTATGGTCGGCTGCGCTACATCGTGCGGCCCGGCACCGAGCGCAATCAGTCGGCGGTGGTCCCGGCCGACCTGAGCACGCTCGCCAGCCCCATCCAGGTCGCCGCTGGCCAGATCATCGCCACCGAGATCTCGCCCACCAATATCAAGGTCGGCGACACCATCACAGTCAAGGTCACCGTCCGCAATACCTCCGACAAGCCGCTGCAGACCATGGGGCCGCAGCCTGGCTTCACCTACGTGCAGGGCCAGACCTACTTCACACAGCAGTACGCGCCCGAGGCTGGCAAGTGGCGCGTGGCCATCGGCACCGCTGGCCTCGACGCGACTGAGCTGCCCTACCGTTGGGGTCTCGGTGGTGATCTGGCGCCTGGCGCCACGACCATCGTGACGGGTCAGGTCAAGATCACGCAGGACTTCAAGACGACCAACTTCTATGCATCCCTGGTCGAGGAGCCCGGCAAGGTCGCCCAGCAGGGTGTGGGCATGACCCTGGTGACGTCGCTGCCGGAGAACCTGGCGATTGTCGCGGTGGATGCCGCGAACGTGCGCAGCAGCCCGTCGATCGCGGCCAGTGTGCTCGATCAGGTCAAGTACGGGACCGAGCTCCAGATCGTGGGCCAGAGCGCCGACTGGTTCAAGATTCGCCTACCAGACCAGCGCGAGGGATGGGTCGCCGCTGGCTGGATCGTGACCGCGGCCCGCTAGCGTGGTGAAAGGTTAGTCGTGCCCGAGGTTCAAAAGGTCCTCATCGTCGATCAGCACCCGGACGCGATCGCTTCGCTGCGCCGACTGCTGAATACCGCGAACGACCTGGAAGTCGTCGGCGACGCCGGCTTCGGACCGGTCGCCTCCACCTGGGCGCTCACACTCGAGCCGACGCTGATCATCGTGTCGATCGAGGAGCCGCAGACCCGCTCCCTGACGACGATCCAGGCACTCACGCGCGGCAATCCCGCATGGACGGTCGTCGGCCTGGTATCGCAATTCGATCGTGAGGTGTTTCGCCGTGCGGTACTCGCTGGAGCGCGCGACGTCCTGCTGCGCAACGCGTCAGCCAGCGACCTGCACGATTCACTCGTCCAGGCGCGGCGAGCCGACGCCGTTCGGTCGATCGCCTCCTCCCATGATCCGACCGCGCCCACGGGCAGCATCATCGCCGTCTTTGGCGTCAAGGGTGGCGTGGGCAAGACAACCCTCGCGACCAACCTCGCCGTCGCATTGGCCCAGGAGACGTCAGCCAGCGTGGCACTGGTCGACCTGGACGTGCCGTTTGGCGACGTTGCGCTGATGCTCGATATTCACCCTGAGCAGGACATCCTCGACGCACTCGACGACAACGTGCTCGGTGGCGATCTTGAACGTCTGCAACGGCTGCTGGTGCGCACCGATCACGGCGTGCACGTGCTCTCATCGCCGCTTGCGCCCGACGACGCCAGTGCGATCGACAGCGCTCGCGTGGGTCGTTTGCTGCGCCGTCTGGCAGCCCTGCATCAGTTCGTGCTGGTCGATACTCCGGTCGGCATCACCGAGATCACGGCCGCTGCGCTCGACGTCGCCGAATTGGACCTGCTGGTCACCACGCCTGAGGTGCCCGCGCTGCGGCGCACCCACGCCTGCCTGCGCATGCTGCAGGGGCTGGAGTTCCCCACGCACAAGGTGCAGCTGGTGCTGAATCGCGTCGCATCCAAGACCAAGATCAGTGAGGCCGAAGCGATCGAGGCCCTGGGCTATCCCGTCACGTGGCGCATCAGGAACGACTACGCCGCGATGCAAGCGGCCGCACTCGGCCAGCCGGTCGTCGTCGCTCAGCCCAACCGTCGGATAGCCAGGGACGTGCGCGCAATCGCTCGCGCGTTGGCTGGCGTGCCGGTGACCAGTCGTGAAGGGTGGCTGCCCTGGCGGCGGCGCCGCTCCGTTCTGGCGACCGTCTAGGAGTCGTCATGTCACTGCTCGAGCATCTCCGTTCGACGAAACCGCAGGCAGCCAACGGCACCGGCGCCGCACCGGTAGAAGCGCCGCCAGTCGAGACCGCTCGCACAGCGCCGGAGCCGGCACCGGCGGTGGTGCAGGATTCGTCGCCCGCCGCGCCGCCGCCGCCGCCGCCAGTCCAGACCACGCGGCAGATCACGCGCGTCACACGTAACGAGGGCATGGTCGAGCTGCGAACGCGTGTTCACGAGGAGCTGATTCACGAGCTCGATCCGGCGCAGCTGACCGGCGAGACGGGCCCTGCCTCTCCAGCGCGGCGCGCAGTCGAGCAGGCGGCCGAGGAGCGCATCGCGCTGGCCGATCCGACGCTGAGCCGCATCGAGCGGCTCCGCATGTCCTCGGAAATCGCCGACGAAGTCCTCGGCCTGGGACCACTCGAACCACTGCTTCGCGACCCCACGATCACCGAGATCATGGTCAACGCCTACGACCGGGTCTACTTCGAGCGCAACGGCATCATCGCCCGCTCGGCTACGACGTTCCGCGATGATGCCCACGTCCTGAACACGATCGACAAGATCCTGCGCCCGGTCAGCCGCCGCCTCGACGACTCGTCACCGATGGTCGATGCGCGCTTGCCCGACGGCTCGCGCGTGAACGCCGTGGTACCCCCGTTGGCCGTGCATGGGCCGTCGCTGACAATCAGAAAATTCTCGCGCGAGCTGCTGGCCGCCGATGATCTGGTGCGCCTGGGCACGCTGTCTCGGCAGACGTTGGAATTCCTGTCGGCGTGCGTGCGTGTCCGCGCCAACATCGTGGTCTCGGGCGGTACCGGCACGGGCAAGACGACCCTGCTGAACCTGCTGTCGGCCTACATTCCGAACAGCGAGCGGCTTGTCACGATCGAAGACCCAGCCGAGCTGCAGATCAAGCACGAGGACTGGGTAAGCCTCGAGACGCGGCCGCCCAACATCGAGGGCAAGGGCCAGGTGCTGCAACGCGACCTGGTCAAGAACGCGCTGCGCATGCGGCCCGACCGCATCATCGTTGGTGAGTGCCGCGGGGGCGAAGCCTTCGACATGCTGCAGGCCATGAACACGGGCCACGATGGCTCGCTCACCACCGTGCACGCCAACTCGCCGCGGGACGCGCTCGCGCGTATCGAGAACATGGTGCTCATGGCGGTCGAGCTGCCGATCAGCGCCATCCGCGAGCAGATTGCTTCGGGCATCAATCTGCTGGTCCACCTGGCGCGCTTGCAAGATGGCACGCGGCGGGTGACGCACGTGTCCGAGATCGTCGGTATGCAAGCCAACGTGGTATCGATGCACGACATCTTCGAGTTTCAGGGGCGCGGCGTCGATCAGCAGGGCCGCATCCTGGGCAACCTGCAGCCGACCGGCCTGCGACCGCACCTGCTCGATCGCCTTTCTCAATTCGGTGAACACGTGCCGCTGGAGACGTTCTTGCCGATGATGTCCGGCCTCGACGTCGGCCAGCAGAGCGCCTGACGACCGCGATGGATCAGACACTGCTGGTGGCACTGCTGGTCTTCTTGCTGGTGGTCCAGGCCGCGTGGTCGCTCTTCGGGTCCAGCAACAGCGAGCGTGTGCGCGCCATGCGCCGCTTGACCTCGTACACCGTGCCCACCTGGGACAACGCATTGCAGACGCGCTACTCGGTGCTGCGCCGACGGCGGTACAGCCGACTGCCCTGGCTGGACATCGTGCTGGCGCGGTTCGACATGGCGGACGAGACGACGCGGCGGCTGCAGCAAGCGGGGCTGCCGCTGCGGGCAGGCGAGTTCCTGTTTCTGCAGCTTGTCGCGGCGACCGTCGGCGGGCTCATCGGCGCGATCGTCGGCGCCGAAACGCTGGGCGCGCTGCCCGCGGCCGCGGGTGGCCTGATCATTGGCGGCGTGGCGCCTACGGTGTGGCTGCGGATGCGCGTGACCCAGCGCCGAGCGGCGTTCGAACAGGGCCTTCCAGAGACCCTCGACCGCATTACCGGCGCCCTGCGCGCCGGCTTCGGCATCGAGTACGGCCTGGACATGGTCGCGCGTGATGGCAGCGGTCCGTGCGCGGAGGAGTTTGGTCAGGTGCTGCAAGAGCTCAATCTGGGCGCCGATCTCGATGAAGCCCTGGCTCGGCTGCTGTTGCGCGTCGATAGCGAAGATGCACGACTGCTGACCACCGCGGTCGGTGTGCAGCGCCGTACGGGCGGCAACCTGATCGAAGTGCTGGCGCAGATGAGCAATACTCTGCGTGAGCGCGAGCGACTCCGCCGCGACGTGCGCGTGATCACGACCGCGCCACGCATCTCGGGCTATGTCGTCGCACTCCTGCCGTTGTTCACGGTCGCCGCCATGTATATCACCAGCCGCTACTACATCGAAGCATTGCTCACCGATCCGCTGGGCAGAGTTGCCGCGCTCGCGGGCGCGGTCCTGTGCGGCATCGGCCTGTACGTCAACCACCGCATCGCGGACGTGAACCTGTAGGCGCCATGCTGACGCTACTCACTCCCGACACGATCGTTCTCGGCATCCTGGTCCTGGCGGCGTTCGCGTCCGCGGCCACGTTCACGATGGTCCTGACGACGCCAGTCGACACTCCCGCGAAGCGCCTGGCGCGCTATGCACGCCACGTTGGACGCAAGGTGTCGCCGGCGATGGAAGTAGATCAGTCGACCCTGCGGGAGCGTGTGTTTACGCCGCTCGCGGCCTGGCTCGCAACGGCGATCGCGCGGACCGCTCCACAACGGCAGCACAAAGAGGTGGCCGCGGAGCTCATCATGGCGGGCTCGCGCGTGAGTCCAACAGCGTTCATGGCCGTACGGCTGGCGTTCATGTTCGGCTTGCCGGCGCTGGCGGTGCTCTTCCTGGTGACCGCCCCGCGCGTAGATGCGATGAACTGGATCATCCTGATTCTGTCCATCGTGTGGGGTCGCAAGGTGCCCACGATGTGGCTGAAGCGCCGCATCCGCGCCCGCCAGCGGGCGATCGACCGGCGCCTGCCGTACTCGCTCGACCTGATGGTGGCGTGCCTCGAAGGCGGACTCAGCCTCGACGCCGCGCTGGTCAAAGTGGTCGAGCAAAGCGATGGCCCGCTGGCGGCTGAAATCCGCAAAACGCTGCAGGAGATGGCGCTGGGGCGACCATCCGGCGAGGCGATTCGCGACCTCGGTGAGCGTACCGGCGCGCCCGACCTGAAGCGTCTGACCGAAGATATCGTGCAGGCCGATCGGATGGGTATCAGCATCGCCGAGAGTCTGCGAACCCTGGCCCGTGAGTCGCGCGTCCAGCGCCGCCAGTCGGCCGAAGAATTGGCGCGCAAGGCGCCCATCAAGATGGTCCCGGTGCTGATCTTCTGCGTGCTGCCGGCGCTCGGCATCGTCACCATGGCGCCCGCTGCGATCCTGCTCATTCGCACGCTCTCGCAGGCCGGTCGCTGACCTCTCGCGCCGTGCGCACGTTCAATCGGTTGCTCACGTGGAAGCGTGCGCGCGCCTACGCATTCGTGCTGGGCTTCATCTACGTCTACGCCTGGGGACTCGTGGTCAGCCAGGGTCGGCCACCGCTGAGCAGCGCCGACGAGCCGATTGGCGGCGATTATGTCGCGTTCTACGCCGCGGGAAAGATCCTGCTCGCTGGGGACGGCGCGAATCTCTACCATCGCGCGACGGTGAGCGCCGTCCAGGACGTGGCCCTGGATGGGCGGATCCCGAAGTTCTACGACGCGTACCGCAACCCGCCGTTCTTCGCCGCGGTCTTTGCGCCGCTGAGCGTGCTCGACCTTGTGCCCAGCTTCGCGGTGTGGTCGCTGCTTAGTCTGGCAGCGTTTGTGGTCGCAATCCGCCTGGTGTGCGACCTGGTGCCGGGCATGGCGGGTCGCTGGCGTGGCCTGTCGCTGATCGCGTTCGCCTTCGGACCGGTCTACTTCGGGCTGATCGACGGTCAGAACTCGACGCTGTCGCTGCTGCTGTTCGTGCTCATTTATGGCGCGCTCACCCGCGGTCAGGATCGCCTGGCTGGCGTGCTCGCGGCACTAGGGCTGTTCAAGCCGCAGTTGTTCTTCGTGTTCCCACTGCTGTTCCTGGCCGCCCGACGCTGGCGCGCGCTGGCCAGCTACATCGCGGTGGCGCTGGTGCTGGCGGTGGTCTCGTTCGCGCTCGTCGGGTTCACGGGCATCCAGGGCTGGCTGCGCATTCTGCTCGACATGGAGACCGACAACGCACTGAAGAACGCCTGGCGGATGCACTCGTTCAAGGGCTTCTTCGACCTGCTGCTGCCCGGCCAGTCGACGCTGACACTGGCGCTGTACGCGGTGGTTTCCATCGGGCTCGTCGCGCTCCTCTGCCGAGCCTGGTCTTCAGTCCGCGAAGTCACCCCCATGCTCTGGATCCTGACCTCGGCAGTGATCGCATTGGTAGACGCGCACCTCGTGGACTACGACCTGACCGTGCTCGTTCTCGCCGGCGTGATGGCCGCCATCTATCTGCCCTATCTGCGCTGGCTTATCGTAATGATGTACCCACTGCTGGTCTTCCGCAGCCAGGTCCCGCTCGGGCCCACGAGCAGCGTGCAGCTGACCACGCTCGTGCTCCTTGGCTTCGCGTTCGCCGCATGGAAGGAGCTCCGGAGCGCATCGGCCATTGCCGAGCACCCGCGGCCTGACCTCGCGCTCGAGCACGTCACCGTATAACTCCACGTGGGCTTGTGGACTACCCGCTGACAAGGGCCAGGGAGTCTATGTCGCTCGCGACCGTGTCGCCACGAGCCATCTGGACGGCGGTAATCGCGTTCATCTGCCTGGCCATCACGGCCTACGGGTTCGTTGCCGTGTGGCTGGTGCAGGTCACCGTCCGCACCTTCCCCGACCCCACGACGGTCTACCTGCTGAACTCGCTGTCGACGTTTCGCGGCGCGGTCTACCACTACATCGACCATCCTGGCACGCCAGTCGAGGTGCTCGGCACCGCCCTCCTCGCGCTGACGCTCCCTTTCGTCGGGAGCGCACCAGAGGGGGTTTTCGCCTACCACATCGCGCATCCCGAGGTCTTCCTGCGCATGGGGCAGCTCGTGATCCTTGGGGCCAGCCTGATCGCCAGTGTGGTCATGGCGCGCGCCGCGTTCTCGGCGGGGCATTCAAGCAGGAGCGGCGCGGCTCTAGCGGCGGCGCTACCCGGGTTGTTCTTCGTCGCGCAGCCGGACGGCTTCCTACGGACCCTGGCTGTCTGGTCGCATGATGCGTTCTGCTATGCCGGCGCCACGCTGCTCACGCTGGCGATCGTGCTCAGTGTCTCGCGTGGGCGCGCGCCTGAATGGTGGAAAGTCATTGCGCTGGGCCTCGCCAGCGGCGCGCTGACGGCCATCCAGTTGTATTTCGCACCTCTGGTCCTTGGCGCCGCGGTGGCGATGGCCGCCGCGGCGCGGCTCGACCCTCGCACCAGGACACGCAGCGGCAGGCGCGTCGAGGCCGTGTTCGGCATGGCAGCGGTCGGGTTCGCGTTAGCGACAGCTCCGATCTGGTCGCGCTACCAGGAGTTCGTCCTGTGGATCTGGGAATTGCTGACGCACCAGGGGATCTACGGCCGGGGTGAAGCTGGCTTCTCGACGCCTGAGCGCCTGACCACCAATACTCTGGGCCTTGTCGTGCAGGCGCCGCTGCTCTTCGGCGCCGTCGGCCTGGTTAGCGCGCTGCTCGTGTGGCGGCTCGTCCGCGACGCTCGCGGCACCAGCCACGACCCGGCATTGTGGGCCGCGGGGCTGGGGCTGATCGCGCAGATGCTGCTGATCATCGTGCTCGTCGCCAAGCATCCGGCTACGAAATACCTCTTGCCGCTGGCGGCGACGTTGCCGCCGCTCGCGCTGGTAGCGCTGCGCGGTCTGGATGTTCGGAGTCCCGCGTTGCAGCGCCTGGTGGCTACTGCCGGCGTGGGGATTGTGGTCCTGTTCGCGGCCGCCGCCTGGATTGCCGGGCGGGATCTGGTTGACGTCGCCGAGCGCCTGCGGCAGACCGACACTGCGAGCGAGCAGGTCTTCGAGCGAATAGCTCACGAGCGCGGCATGGACCGCTCAGCGCTGCGAGTGGTCTGGACGTACGGGACGGCGTCCCCATGTTTCGCGCTGTGGCTGGCAGATGACTACGCGGACCGACTGTTCGAGGGGGACATCAGTCCCATCTGCCCGCACGATGGCGAGCTGAACGTCTGGTTGGGCCAGATCCGCCCAGCCGCCGCGTGGGATGTCGCGGTGATCCCCGCGCAGCTGGTCGATGCGTATGCCCCCGCGGTACCACGCGGCACGATCTATCGGTCAGGTATCGAATCGCTCGGCTACGGTGAGCTGGTGTTCGTCTCGCGCTCGCCATAACCGCGCAGATTGACCGCAAGCTACTCCCGGATCGCGCGCAGTAACTCGAGGTCATCGTCCGACAGCGTCACTCCTGCGCGTCCAGCGCCGACAGGCGGCCGAGGAATTGGCTCGCAGGCCGCCCAACGCCCGAGGGATGAGCCCGCCGATCAAGACGGCGGCAGTCACTCCGTTGAGCACCGCTGGCACTATGAGGAACCGCGGCTCGCGAAAGAAGTACGGCACGTAAACCAGTAGCGTCAACAGACTCGCTGCCAGCGTGAAGCGCCCGACACACCCGCGAGCGTCGCGAGATCGGGCCATCAGGGAGGCGCTCACCAGACCAACCAGACCGGTCGCGGGCCAGACCAGGGCGGCGTCCAGGCCGAGTAATCCCCTCACATAGACGATCAGGTTCGGTGCCGTCCCCTGCGAGTAGGCGTTCCAGGGTGGTCCGAGGACGTACCCGAGCGAGAAGAAGGCATCGAATTCGGAGGAGCCGCCCCCGCTCGCCCCGGCTACTTGATAGCTGGTGAGGAGGGGCGAACCAAATACGGACCACTGCCACAGGCCCAGCAGCACCACCGGCACGACGACGCCGGCGATGTAGGCGATCGAACGATCGACGACTCGCCTCGTGGCCGACAGCCCAGCCAGACCAGCCAGGATAAGTACGATCGACGCGGGTCGCATCCACACAAGCCAGCCGGCCAGAAGCCCGGCGGCAACCGCCGAACGCCGGCTCGTGGCAAGTGCCAGGAGCGCCGCCTCTGCCAGGACCAATGTTGCCGACGGCAGATCACTCATGATGATCCGTGCCATAGCGAGTCCGGCCGGTGTGAACAGGACGAGAACGACTGCCAGTGGTGCGGCCAGCCCGCCGCCCAGCGTGAACGCGAGCAGCGCTGCCAGCGCGCCAAGCACCAGCGCCGCAAGGTAGGAGACCCACACGGCGGCCTCGAGACCGCCCACGGCCACCGCTGGCGCGAGCATCAGCGGAAAACCAGGCGTGTAGCGGGTGGGGCGAGGGGGACCGTCGTAGTCGACCAGGTGAGTGCCGTGCAGCAGTGCCGCCGCGACATGGACGTACTCCACGGCATCGCCGCCTGGGATCTCGCCGGGCTCGATGTCGGGCCAGGCTATGGTCGCGAACGCGAGCAGCAGCAGGCTCGCCAGGACTAACCCGAACCGTGGCCCGCCGAACGTCAACCTGGCTTCCCGCCTTGGCGGGCCCAGTGATGCATGGTTAGTACATATTGCGCGACGATTGAGTCGTAGTGAGAGATGCGCGCACATCGCTTGGCACGCTCGTGCCACTTCGAATCAGGCACTGGACACCTCACTATCTGTTTCGGCGAGCCCTACTGCAGGCGTATCAGCTTCGCAACCCCGAGGCTCCATGGCTCACCGCCCGCGCTATAGAGATTCTGAGGACCGCGTTACGGCGTAGCGATCGCGGTTTGGAATGGGGATCTGGCCGAAGCACACTCTGGCTGGCAGAGCGCACCGCGGCCCTGGTGAGCGTCGAGAGTTCGGCGGAGTGGTTCGAGCAGATCAGTAAGCTGGCACGACACCGAGCCGTCGCTAACCTGGACTACCGGTACGTCGCCGAGAACGAGCGTCGCGGCGAGAGGCACGCTTACGTCGACGTAGCCGGTGAACTGCCGGACGAGTCGCTCGACTATGTGCTCATCGATGGCTTGTTCCGTGCGGAGTGCGCTGCCGCCGGCGCGCGGCTGGTCAAGCCAGGCGGGATCCTCATCCTGGACGACGCGGAGCGCTACCTGCCCCTGGCGCCGCATCTACCTGAAGGGCGGCGGACTCCGGCCGAGCCGGACTGGCAAGAGTTTGCAACACTCGTGACCAACTGGCGCCTTATCTGGACGTCCGACGGCATCTCCGCGACCGCGCTATGGATTCGCGCGCAGTGACGTCGTGATCTCCGGTGGCGGCTCGGTCGCTGCGATGTGGAGCGAGTTCCGCATCCAGATCAAGCAGGGAACACCACTCGCGTTCGGCACCGTGATCGCGGCCTTGTGCTCGTATGTGGCGTTGGCGACCAGCGCACGCCTGCTGGGCCCCGCCGAGTTCGGCGTTCTCGGAGCAATTCTGGCGGTGCTGTCTGTGGTCGCGGTTGCCCTGCGGCCGCTGCACACTTCTGCGACTCACCTCGCGGCCCGTGCGGCATCTGATCGGCGGGTCGTGAGTGGCCTTACCGGCCCACTGCTGGTGTCCTCGATCGCCCTCACGTGCGTGGTGGCTATCGCGTTCGCGCTGCTCGACGACCCACTGACGTCTGCGCTCCATATCCAGGACCGTCGCGTGTTGTGGGTCGCCGCGCCACTTATCGGTTTGCAAGTGTGGTGGCTCCTCGAAAGTGGGCTCATCGCCGGCATGCAGCGCTTCCACCTGTTTGCACTCGATTCGATAGCTGATGCAGCTGTTCGAGCGCTGGTGATAGCACCGTTGACGCTGATCGCGGGGGTCGCCGGGTCCGTCGCTGCGTACGCAACGGGTGTGGCGGTGGCCGGCGCGCTCGGTGCCGCGCAGTTGGGCGGACTGCGGTGGCGGCTACCGAGGCACGTCTTTGACCGCGAGCTCCTGGATGTGGGCGGTGGCTCGATTCTGCTGACGCTTGCGATTAGCGCCGCGCAAAATCTCGACGTGTTGTTTCTGCGGACATATGCGGATCCGGAGGCGGTTGGTCGCTATGCCGCGTGTGCCACGATCGGCAACTTTCTCTTCGCGCTGAGTGCGCCGCTCTACGTCCCACTGTATCCACGCACTGTGCGGGCTTTAAAGGAGCGCCTGCCTACGCTGCCAATTCTTGGTTCGGTCTTGCTGCCGTTCGCTGTCACCGGAGTAGTAGCCGTCGGAGTGAGCTGGGCGTTTGGCCAATTCGCTACTGGGCTGTTCTTCGGCGCGCAGTTTGCGCCGGCTGGAGACGTCCTACCTGCCTACTTCACGAAGATCGTGTGCCTGGGCGCCTTGTTCATCGTTGGCCAGTACGCCCTGGCAACACGTCGATCGCCCACGATTGTGCCCGGCACACTGCTGGCGCTGGCGTGTGTAAGCGTTATCCCGGTTATCAGGCCGGAGCCCTTTCAAGCGGCGATGCTATGCGCGACGGGCGGCGGCGTGGCGTCGATCTTGACGCTCGTGTTGCAACGCAGTCGTTCTGCGCCTCCGCATTCCTGACGGAGCTTCATGTGACTCAGCGATCGATTCACTCGGCTATCGGCCTCTCGTCTTCTTCTCCAGGCGCTAAGCCGCCGATCGTGGAGCGGATCTGCGACACGATGGCATCTACGTTCTGCTCGTAGGTCATCGTCGAGATGCGGTCCCGTGAGGCGGCGCCCATCTCGGGTGCGTGTTCGAGGGCGTCCAGGAGCGCCGCCGCCAGTGCCTCCGGCTGACACGCGGGCACGACGTGGCCATTGCGGCCGGGCACCACGACGTCGGCGGCGGCGCCGGTGACGCTGGTAGTCACCAGCGGTAGGCCACTGGCCGCCGCCTCGTTGAGCACCAGGCCCCAGACCTCCTCATGCGATGGCAGCACGAACACATCAGCGGCCGCGTAATAGCGCGGCAAATCCTCCAGTTTGACGTGCCCGGCGAAGATCACGCCCGGGATCTCTCGACTGGCGACTCGTTCACGCAATGCACTCTCGAGAGGCCCATAGCCCACGAGCGCGAGCTGCGCGCCGGGCAATCGCTCGACGATTCGCTCGTGCGCTGCAAGCAAGTCCAGGGCACCTTTGCGCTCGATCAACTGGCCCACGTACAGAAAGACCGGACCCGCGCCGAAGCCAATCTCGTCTCGTAGCGCAGGCCGTTGTCTTCGAAGCTGATCGGCCTGCACCTGAAATCTCTCGACATCCACCGTGTTGTAGGCAATGCAGATTCGCGAGGGGGAGGCGCCGAGCCGCACCAGGTAATCACGCGCGCGCGTGCCATAGGCGATCCAGGAGGCGGAGCCGCGGACAATCAGCTTCACAAGTGGCAGCGACAGGCTGCGACGCCAACTCGGCTCGTTGACGGTGCTGCCGCTCCACAAGATGAAGGGGCGGCGCAGCACCTTGCACAGGCCGAACGCCGCCATTGCGGCGAACGAATCCCACCCAGCTGAGATCACCACGTCGAAGCCGTCATGCCGCAACTGGCGAAGAATCGTGGGATTGATGAAGAAGGTGTGCAGGTCCTTGCGGCCGACCCGAATCGCTCGATGAGGCAGGACCTCGAAGTCGAACGACTCGGCAATCCCGCCGGCCCAGCGACGGTTCAAGTCCGTCTCGGCGAGAAAATACACCTTCAGTTTGATGTCGGGCTGCGCAGCCAGGCGGCGAAACAGCGGTACCACATGCGGAGAAATGATGTTGTGTAACAGCGCGACACGGATCATGCGCGGGCCAGTGCGATGACGTTGCCCAACAAGCCACCAGGCCACCACGTGCGCATCGGCGACAGCACGCCCGATCCAGTGCAATGCTCGACCGCGAAGCCACGATCACGCAAGAGTTGGATCAATGCTGGGCGGGTGAAGTTGTGCAGGTGGCCACCTTCCCAGCCATGGCAGCTCGTGTGCACAGGCAGTTGGCCAGCCAAAACTGCGAGTCGGCGGGGCAGGTACACAAGGTTCAGCACCTCGATCACGGCCACGCCGCCCGGCCGCAGCACCCGATGAATCTCGTCCAGCGCCGCGATCGGATCGAAGACGAAGGCGAGCACCGCGATGACAGTCACGACATCGAACCGCGCCGCAACGAACGGCAACCCGCGGTCGAGATTTCCCTGCGCCAGGGAGACGTTCGTGATGCCGCGCAGGGCGAGATTATGTCTGGCGTGTGCCAGTTGGACGTCCGAAATATCGATACCGGCCAGGTGAGCAAAGCGCGACGATGCTTTGGCCAGCAGCATGCCGTTGCCGAAGCCGATATCGAGCAGGCGATTGCCTGAGGGCACCAGCCCCAGCGCGGCGTCGACGCGATGCAGTTCGAGCGCCTTTTGCCACCCACGGGGCGAAGTCGCTGGCGACGACGACTCTGTGTAGGCTGCGTTGTAGAACCGCCGCTGAATCGCGTCAGACATGACCTACTTGGGTGCGCTCATCGCTTGGCGGTAGAGGGTTTCGAGCTGTTGACTTACGCTGGTCAAAGAAAACCGCTCGCGGACAAGACACGCTGCCCGGGCGCCTGCGCTGGCGGAGTCGGCGTCGAGTAGCTTGACCATGGCCTCATGGACCGCGGCGACGTCGTAAGCGACGGTCAGGCCAGCGCCGGCGGCGTCGAGTCCGGGAATGGGCGCGTGGACGGTAGTCAAGACAGGCGTCCCGCACGCGGCGGCTTCAAGGGCCGCGAGCGATGTCTGTTCGGCGTGTGACGGGGTGATAGCGAAAAGATCAGCATCGCGGTAGGCGGCGAAGCGATCGTCGCCGTAGACGGGGCCGCTGAAGATGACACTGCCCGGGGGCGTGAGCTCCGCCGCCATGCGGTCAGCCGTGTCAAGGTAGCCGTCGTCCCGCCCCGCGATCACCAGACGCACCTCGTCGCGATGTCTGCGCATTTTGGCAAAAGCGCGCAGCAGAACGTCGAGCCCCTTGTACTCGTGAATACGACCCAGAAACAACACGACACGGTGACTCGCTTCGAGCCCGTGTTTGCGGCGGAACGTGCCGGGCGCAGTAGCCACTGGCAGTGAATCGAGAGCGACCGCCAATGGCAGCACGTGAATGCGATCGGCGCGCCCGCCGAGTCGGGCGTACCATTCGGCCTCTTCTGGCGTTTGCGCCAGCAGAGCGGCTGCCCTACGCAGCAGGCGATAACCAACGAGCAGGTCGTACACATACTTGATCGGCCGCTTAGGTCCGGTGGCACGTGGCAGTTCGCCCAACGCCGAGAGCACGAACGGCACGCCAGACCGCTCCAGAAATGGAAGAGCGACCGCGTTCTGGTAGTCGCGGAAATCGAACAGGTGGACCATGTCACTTGTCGCCAGCGCGGCCTGCAGGGCGGAACGAAAGCCACGGGGAAAGAACAGCTTGTACTCCCAGGCGAGGCGATTGCTGACGTTCGGGAGCCGCTGGACCGTGATACCCGCCATGGTTTCGAAGCTGGGACGCGCGCGAGAAGAACCATCGAGCGCATCAGTGGTCAGCACGTGCACAGCATGACCTGCCCGCGCCAGCTGCCGCGCCAGGTCAAACGTGAGCCGCGGCGGCCCGCCATAGCCCCACGCCGGTGCGAAGTATGGAATGACATACGTCAGCCGCATGGGCTTCACGACCGCAAGAGCACGTTGTATTCGATGTTCCTGGACGGCACTAGTGGTTCGAGCGGCCAGCCTCGGAGCGCGCCGAGACTGACAGTTTCACTGAACGAGCGCACCCTGAACGCAGCGGTCGAAAGGCACGGCAGTGCCTGCCTGGTGGCGGCCTCGGAGGCCACAAGGATGACCGCGGCCAGGTCAGAACAGTCCGCGTCGGGCGACTGCCGGTGCCCGCGGAAGGCCGTTCGTGCGAGCGCCGAACCGCTTTCTTCGGCCCGTGCTGCATCGCCCCCGCGCGGAGGCACGACCAACAAGCGCATGTCGTAACTCGAGAGACCAGTCGCAGCCAGGTGGTATGTCCAGCTCAGGGCAGGCTCATGAGCGTCCATGTCAGTCGGATCGGCGGCGATTGCGACCGCTGACCCGGGCGGCGCTGTGTCGACCACGGCCGCGACCGCCTGCGCCAACTGCGCCGAGTCTGCTCGAAGCGCCTCCGCATCACGCCACGTCCACATAGCGAACACCGCCACGTCCACTGCCCAGATCGTGATACAGATCGCAAACAGCACCCGATAGCCGCGTTCGCGCAGCCAGGTGTTGCCAGCGGCTATGCCGGCCGTCAGAGCGAGGCCAGCCGGCAACTGGTATCGCCCGACAACGAAGCTGTCGCCCTGGTACAGCGCAACCTGCGGCAGGATGATCAGCGCTACGAGCGCGGCTCCAATCAACCAGCCGCGAACGGGCCGCCCGCGCAGCGCCTCGCGGACTACGCCAACAAGTTGCACAGGCAGCACGATGCCGCCAAGCATCGCCAGAATTCCGAAGTTGAGGAGCGTTTGCTCGACTATCAGTTGTCCGCTCCCGCCGAGTCTGGATCCGCTCTGGCCCAGCGCACCTGCATGCAGCGCAACCGCCAACGCCAGACCAAGCGCGAGCAACCCAACAGCCAACGGCACGATCGTCGTAGTCAGGCTTGAGCGTCGGTCGCGCAGGTGTCGGGCGCTGTCCAGCCACAGACGCATCGCCACCACGCCTGGCGGAACGAGCGAGAACGACTCCTTGGCGAGAGTTGCGGCGCTCAGTGAGATGGCAAACACACACTCCCAACCAATGCGGATCGTGGCGAACGCGGCGAGAACGACAAGAAGTGTGCCTAGCGACTCCTGCGGACCCAGTCGGATCCACACTGAATGCGCCGGTGCAAGCAGTAGCCAGGCGGAGGCAAGCGCGCCCGACAGTCGGTCGACCCCAATGCCGCGCAAAACCAGGTACAGCAGAGCGGCGGATAGCACGCCCATGCCCACGAGCAGGACGTGCCAGGCCGCGGGATTCTGGCCCAAAACCGCAATTTCAGAGACGCGCCCGAGCCAGTACAGCGGTCGCACTCGCCCGATGCTGACCTCATCGATGGTGATGCGCTGGAGCAGATTGGGCGGGTCGCCGAGCTGCGGCGAAGCTCGTGCGGCGCTGCCATAGCTCAAGATTTCGTGATCGTCGACCAGCACGAAGCCAGCCGAAAAGACGGGGTAGAACACCACCAGCGACAGCACGGCCAGGCACACAAGCAAACAGGCATCTCGTCGATCGACCGATCGCCCACGCGGCGCGACCGCTTCGTTCATCGAATGCAGGCGACGAGGTCAGCCGCCCGGTGCTGGTAGGTGTGCTCGCGCAGGAGGCGGGCGCGCGCTCGGGCGCCGAGCTCGCGGCGGGTGGCGTCATCGGCAAGGAGCTGACGGTAGGTGTCCACAGCCTCGTCGGCCGTGTTGACCAGCAGGATTTCGTTGCCTGGCTCGAACCACTCTTCGATGCCCAGGTACGGGTTGCTCACCATCGCGCAGCCGAGCGCGGCGAGCTCGAATGGTCGGGCCGTCGACGAGCCGTACACGCTGGCGTGGGCCTGGCGGGTGATCAAGACGTTGACGCGGGCTCGGCTGCAGTACTCCTTTAAACGGCTGAAGCTCGCGTACGGCAGCGCTTGAACGTTGCCGAGGTTGCCCAGGCGGGTTCCACGTACCGCGAAGCGACGCTCGGGCAGTCGCTGGCTGGGCTGGCTGAGCATGGCGTCGATCCAGGTCTCGCGGTACTCCTTGCCATGGCCGTAGAAGAACACGTCGATGTCTTCTTCAACCTGCGGGCGAACGAACAGGCTGGGGTCGGCGGCATAGTGCAGGACCTGCACATTTCGCGCGCCCATCTGCTGCAGGTCAGCAACGCCGCCGACGGAGTTCGAGAAAACCGCTGCGTACTCGCCGATATCAGCGCCCGGGTAGATGCGAAAGCCGGTCCGAAAACCGTCGAACCGCGGCAGGCTGGCCGGCACGTCGCCGTCGTAGAAGTACGTGGGCACCCCGAACCGCTGCGCGATCTCGCCGGGGATACCCCCGAAATGGTTGGGCGGCACGCTGATGAACAGCACCGCGTCGATGTCGCGCTGCGCATCGAGCAGTCGCAGGAGGTGCCGCCGCCAGCGGGGCTTGGTCACGCGGTCGACAAGCGCGCGCGTGCCACGGTCGCCTACTGAATCCGACGAGGCCGCGGCGGCGGAACGCGCGGGGGCAAGACGCTTGAGCCAACCGACGAGGTCACCTTCGCGTTGACACGGGTTGGCGGCGGCGGTCCACCACGGCGACTCGATCGCCGGCCCTTGATAGGGCGCCACGATGAGCTCGACGCCGCACTCGGCAAGGGCCTTGAGTAGCTGCCACCAGGACGGCGTGCTGCTCAGTGGCACCGTCATGTCCAGCGAGGAGACGACGACGAGCAGCTTTCTCAAACTCAACTCAACTCAACTCATCTCAACTCAACCCAACTCAACGCCCAGACGCGCCTTCTCGAAGCAACGTCAATGGTCAGGCGGACTTTTGCTGCGTATCGTCGACCGCGTCGCGGATCAATCCGTGGATCGCGTGCAGCATGATGCCGACGAATACCGCCAGCAGCCCGACGATGACCAGCAGCACGGTGATCAGCGCATAGCCAACCGCTAGCGTCGTTGTCGCCTCGTAGATGCGGATCACGGAGTAGCCCAGAGCCAGTCCTGCGACGAGCGTCAGCAGCCCCGGCAAGCCGAAGAACAGCAGCGGGCGATGTTGCGCGATCAACCTGAGGATGGCGTCGAGCTGGCCGAAGCCATGCCAGACGGGATTGCGCTTGAGCGGCAGCTCGTAGTGGACATGGATCGGCACTTCCACGACTTTCCAGCCGCGCTGTTTGGCCGCGAACTGCGTCATCGGCTCGATCGCGAAGCCGCTGCCCCGAAAACGCATCTCGTCGATAGCACGCCGCGAGAACGCGCGGAAGCCGCTCTCGCTGTCGCTCACGGTCAGGCCGGAGGCGAGATTGGTCGCCATGGTCAGCGCCCGCTGGCCCGCGACGCGCCAGCGCGGGATCCGACTACGGATGCTCTGGAACCGTGAGCCGAGAACCATGTCGGCCTCACCAGCCAGCACAGGCTCGATCAGGCTTTCGACATCCCCCGGATCGTGCTGGCTGTCGCCATCCAACAGCACGAGCACGTCGACGCCCAGGCTGCGCGCGTGCTCGAAGGCAGTCTGCACCGCGGCGGCTTTGCCCTGGTTCGAGTCGTGGGTAATGACAGTCGCACCCGCTGCCT
>WNGB01004866.1_pt1 | contig 20267 bp, 20 predicted proteins | sample 5400681 | NCBI WGS metagenome assembly WNGB01 (sample SAMN13153367, study PRJNA577476) | soil metagenome | isolation source: 115 cm soil or saprolite under grassland replicate 2 | place: USA:California | collected 2016-06-15
TGCGGTCGCAACGCCAGAGAGATGGCCGAGGAGATTGAGCGCGACGCGCTCGGCTGCCAGCACCGCACGAGCCGGCCCTGTCACATGCATGAGCGCAGCCTTGGTGGCGACGCTCGCGCCATCGCGCGCATGAGGGGTGATCGCGACCTCGGGGGCTAGCTTGCGAAAGGCGGCCGCAACCAGCGGCAGGCCCGCGATTACGCCCGCTTTGCGCGCGACTACGATCGCATGCGCGGTGGCATCTTCAGGAATGGTCGCGATCGAGGTCACGTCGCCCGCGCGACCGAGATCTTCGGCCAGGGCGCGCGTGACGACGTCGTCGATCTCGAGCGGAGACAGGAAGGCATCGGGGCAGAGCAGCGAGTGCGGCATGGGATGTCATCCGGCGGGAATTGATGCGTGGCTGGCTTCGATGGCTTCGGCCGCGATCGTGCGGCCTTCGGCGAGCGTCAGGAATGTGCGCCGCGCTAGAGCAGGATCGGGCCGGGGGTAGTCATCGCGCTCGTGGGCGCCGCGGCTCTCGCGTCGTGCAAACGCGGTGGCCGCAATCAGCAGCGCGGCCGTGGCCATGTTGCGGAGCGACGCTGATTTGGCTTCGCGCTCCATGCGGCTGATCCTCGCGAGTGCAGTCGCGAGGCCATCGCTGCTCCGGACGACTCCGACATGTCGCGACATGAGCGAGCGCAGGTCGCGCACGCCGGTTGATGCAGAATCAAGACTTAAGCGGGGTTCAGTCGACGCTCGCTGCCGCAAGGTCAACGGTGACGACATGCCCGAAATGTCCTCGGCGACGCGGGCCGCAAAGACGACCGCTTCGAGTAATGAATTGGAGGCGAGCCGATTGGCGCCATGCACGCCGGTTGAAGCCACTTCGCCGGCCGCCCACAGGCTCGCAAGCGAAGTATGGCCGCGGGCGTCGGTGTGTACGCCGCCCATGTGATAGTGTGCGGCCGGCGCCACCGGAATGGGCATGTGCACGGGGTCGATGCCGGCCCTTACGCAGCTTGCGTAGACGGTTGGGAAGCATTCGGGAAAGTCGGTCCCGATTGCCGTGCGCGCATCGAGAAAGGCGCCACGCCCGGCTGCGATCTCAGCAAACACTCCGCGCGCAACGATATCGCGCGGCGCCAGATCACCGTCGGGATGGACCTTGAGCATGAATCGCTCGCCGGCACCATTGACCAGAATGGCGCCCTCGCCCCGCAGGGCTTCGCTCGCGAGTGGTGCCGGATCATGTCCGGTGGCGATGGCGGTGGGATGAAACTGCACGAACTCAGTATCCGCGAGCACGGCGCCCGCGCGTGCCGCGATGGCGAGCCCGATGCCGCTAGCTTGCGGCGGATTGGTGGTGACCGCATAGAGATGGCCGATACCGCCGGTTGCGAGCACGATGGCGCGTGCGCCCAATGTTGCGGGCTCTCTTTCGTCGTTTGTCCGGGCGCGCACACTCACGACTTGCGGGCCATCGGTGACGAGCTCCTCGGCGACAAAGCCTTCTATCAGTCGGATCGATGGCGTCTTGCGCACCGCAGCCCCGAGCGCATCCATGATGGCGCGACCGGCCACATCACCGCGCACATGGACTATGCGCCGTGCGGAATGCGCAGCCTCGCGGCCGACCGCGAGGCGTCCTTCCAGCGTCTGGTCGAAGGGAACTCCGTAGGCGAGAAGATCGCGCACCCGGTCGGGTGCCTCGCGGGTCATGGCTCGCGCCATTTCCTCGTCAACAAGGCCTGCTCCGGCCGCAATCGTATCGCGCGCATGCGCTTCCGGTGTGTCGCCTTCCGCGACTGCTGCCGCGATGCCACCTTGCGCCCAGGCGCTTGACGCTCCCTGGCCGATCGGGGCAGCGGTCAGCACGGTGACGGGACGCGGGCTGAGCTTGAGCGCGCAGAACAAGCCCGCAATGCCGCCACCAATGATGATCACGTCGTGAACGTTGTCCGACATGGTGGCGCCTTCCGTCCTGCTGGCAAGCTGGGCGGCTTCAGCTCTTCAGGTTCACCATGCGCTCGACCGAGCGACGCGCCCGCTCTGCAATCACGGGATCGATCACGACCTCTTCTTTCATGTAGACGAGGCTGTCGAGAATCTTCGGCAGGGTGATGCGCTTCATATGCGGGCAAAGATTGCAGGGCCGCACGAACTCGACGTCGGGCAGTTCGGCCTGCACATTGTCAGCCATCGAACATTCCGTGACCATGACGACGCGCTTGGGCTGGTTCTTCCGCACCCATTCGATCATGCCCGCAGTCGATCCGGTGTAATCGGATTCCGCCAGCACGTCAGGTGGGCACTCCGGATGCGCAACGATCTGCAGTGAGGGGTCGCCTTCGCGATAGCGGCGCAGCTCATCCGCAGTGAATCGCTCGTGCACCTCGCAAGCGCCCTTCCAGGCAATGATCTTCACCTTGGTCTGGCTCGCGACGTATTTGGCGAGATATTGGTCGGGAACGAAGATCACGGTTTCGACACCAAGGCTTTCAACGACCTCGACGGCGTTCGACGACGTGCAGCAGATGTCCACCTCCGCCTTCACGTCGGCCGACGTATTGACATAGGCCACAACGGGTACGCCCGGATAGCGCTGGCGCAGCAACCGCACGTCCGCGCCGGTGATCGATGATGCAAGCGAGCAACCGGCCTTGGAATCGGGAATCAGGACGGTCTTGTCAGGATTGAGGATCTTGGATGTCTCCGCCATGAAGTGCACGCCGCACTGCACGATGACGTCGGCATCAACGCGCGATGCTTCGCGCGCGAGCTGCAGGGAATCGCCAACGAAATCGGCGACGCAGTTGTAGATCTCGGGTGTCTGGTAGTTGTGCGCCAGAATGACCGCGTTGCGCTCCTTCTTGAGGGCATTGATCGCCTTCACATAAGGCGCGAAGAACGGCCATTCGACCGGCGGGATGACCTTGGCGACGCGAGCGTAGAGGGGTGCTGTCTCGCGCGCGACCTGTTCGTTCCATTCCAGCGATGGCATCGGGAGCACGCCATACTGGCGTGCGGCGGCAGAAAGCTCCGCGCCCGCGATAGGAGAGAATCCTCCTGACAAAACAAGTGTTTGCTGAAGTGGCACCGGCGCCTCCTCTGGTATATACTCGTTATGAGCATAATTGAGGGACGAAAACATCCGGCATCGGCCGGCCTGCTAACGTCGTCATTATCCTCATCTCGAGCAAATGGCATATAACACCTCGAGAGTGCCAGCGCTAGCCCCCGAGCGTGAGGCTGTTATGCGCCGTAGAAATGCAGGCATTGAACAGATTCGTTTGGGCATGAGGCAATGACGCCGTAAAAGGCTCAACGCGTTGCGGGGTCACCTCTTTGCAGCACCGGATTTGACGTTCCTGAACGCGCACTTGGTCAGGATCGCGCCGGCGTGGAACCGGCTAACAAAGCGAGCGCAGGAGGCGATAGGGCATCATGGCCAACGCAACGACCATTCCCTCGGCAGCGCCGGCCGCGCTTGGCTGGCGTACGCCTGTTGTCATCCTGCTCTGCGGATGTCTGATCTCGCTCGTAAGCTTTGGGCCGCGGGCGACGCTCGGATTTTTCCTGACGCCGCAGTCGCAGGCGAACGGCTGGGGGCGGGACGTCTTTGCATTCGCGCTGGCGCTGCAAAATCTGCTGTGGGGCGCCGGGCAGCCATTCGCGGGAGCGATCGCGGACCGCTTCGGGACCGCGCGCGTGTTGTGTGCCGGTGCGTTGCTCTACGCCTTTGGACTTGCCTTGATGGCCTATTCGACGACGCCCGGAATGCTGAACGCTTCGGCGGGCGTGCTCATCGGCTTTGGATTGTCGGGCTGCACGTTCACGATCGTGCTGGCAGCCTATGCCAGGCTGCTTCCGGAAAGCTGGCGCACCATTGCCTTCGGAGTAGGGACTGCCGCAGGATCATTTGGCCAATTCCTCTACTCCCCGCTTGCGGTCGGCCTGATCGGGTCGATCGGATGGCAGAGCACGCTGCTGACCTTTGCAACCATGATGCTGCTGGTGCTGCCGCTCGCGCTGGTGGTCAACACCTCACCAGCGGTCCACCCCGAAGGTCCGACGGCACAACAATCGCTCAAGCAGGCACTTGCCGAGGCTTTGTCGAATCGCTCCTACGTGCTGCTGGTGATCGGGTTCTTCACCTGCGGCTTTCAGCTCCAGTTCATCACCGTGCATATGCCAGCCTATCTCATCGATCGTGGCCTGACCGCCGAGATCGGCGGTTGGACCATCGGGGTGATCGGTCTGTTCAACATCATCGGTTCGTTGTCGTCGGGCTGGCTCGCCAGCCGGATGCCCAAGCGGTATCTCCTTTCCATCATCTATTTCGGTCGCGCCGCGGCCGTGTTCGCTTTCATCTCATTTCCGGTCACGCCCTTGTCGTGCCTGCTGTTTGGTGCCTCGATGGGCCTTCTGTGGCTGTCGACGGTGCCACCGACCAATGGCATCGTGGCAGTGATCTTTGGAACGCGATGGCTTGGAATGCTCACGGGCTTCGCCTTTTTCAGCCACCAGGTTGGGAGCTTCCTCGGCGTCTGGCTGGGCGGCGTCGCATTCGAGCGTACCGGCAATTATGACGCCGTCTGGTGGCTCGCCGTGTTGTTCGGCATGCTCTCCGCCGCGATCAACCTGCCGATCGTTGAGCAGCCGGTGCGGCGGCTTGCTCCTGCCACCGCCAGCTGACGGACTTACCAATGCACGGCAACACGTCGGGCGCTCCGAACGCAATTGCCGGCTGGCGCACGCCGGCGGTCGTGCTCGTTTGCGGCTGTTTGATCTCGCTCATCGGGTTCGGCCCGCGCTCCGCGCTCGGCTTCTTTCTCACGCCGATGTCGAGCGACAACGGCTGGGGCCGTGAGGTGTTTGCGTTGTCGGTAGCGATGCAGACCTTGCTCTATGGTGCGGCGCAGCCGTTTTCCGGCGCATTGGCCGACCGTTCGGCACCGTTCGAGTGGTGATCGTGGGCGCACTGCTCTACGCGGCGGGCATCTACATGATGGCGCAGGCGACGACGCCCGGAGAGCTCTATCTCTCGAGCGGTATGGTGATCGGCTTCGGCCTCTCCGGTTGCTCGTTCAACCTCATCATCTCGTCGTTCGGCAAACTCCTGCCGGAGAGCTGGCGATCGTTTTCCTTCGGGCTTGGCACGGCGTCGGGCTCATTCGGGCAGTTCCTGTTCTCGCCTCTTGGCGTCTATCTCATCCAGGCATTGGGCTGGCGCACGACTTTGGAAATTTTTGCGGGCCTTTTGCTGCTCATCATTCCGCTGGCTATTGCGGTCGCGACGCCCCGGCAAGACGAGGGTGCACAAGCAGGAGCAACCCAGGCAACCGGATCGTCGCAGAACTACAAGCAGGCGCTGTCGGAGGCGTTCGGCCATCGCTCCTACATTCTGCTGGTTCTTGGCTTTTTCACCTGCGGCTTTCAGCTCGGCTTCGTCACCCTCCACCTGCCATCCTATTTGGTCGATCGCGGTCTTTCGGCGGAAATCGGAGGCTGGACGTTGGGCGTGATCGGCTTGTTCAACATTGTTGGCGCCATCCTGTCAGGTTGGCTCGGCGGCCGCATGCCCAAGCGCTATATCCTCTCCTTCATCTATTTTGCTCGCGCCGGAGCGGTGGTGTTCCTGATCATGCTGCCGCCATCGCCCGTGGTCACGCTGCTCTACGGGGCAGTCACCGGGCTGCTTTGGCTGTCGTCGGTGCCGCCGACATCGGGCCTGGTCGCATTGATGTTCGGTACGCGTTGGCTTGCCATGTTGTTCGGCATCGCGTTCTTCAGCCATCAGGTCGGAGGGTTCCTCGGCGTCTATCTCGGCGGGGTGCTATTCGAGCGGACCGGTTCCTATGACATCGTGTGGTGGCTCAGTGTGCTATTCGGCGTGATCTCGGCCGTCATTAATCTGCCGATTGTCGAGAAGCCGGTCGCGCGTTCGGCCACGGCGGCGGCCTGACAAGGGTAGGTCAATTGAGTCGTTGAACGGCTCTATCGCTTGCCGTTCGGCTCTCATACTCTCGTGGGCAGCGTCCTGATCTCAGGGAGAGCGACTTGTCGACGTTCAAGGCGATCGTGATCGAAAAGTCGGATAGCGGACAGACTATCTCGCTGACCGATTTCGACGAGGCCAAGCTGATGGAAGGCGATGTGACGGTTGCCGTCGAATGGTCGACCGTCAATTACAAGGACGGCCTCGCCATCACCGGTAAGGCGCCGGTGGTGCGGCGTTGGCCGATGATCGCGGGCGTTGACCTGGCCGGAACAGTCGAGAGCTCGGCGCATCCCGACTGGAAACCCGGTGACAAGGTCATTCTCAACGGCTGGGGGCTCGGTGAGACCCACCTCGGCGCCTACGCTCACAAAGCTCGCGTGAAGGGCGACTGGCTCGTGCGACTGCCGGCCAGCATGAGCACGCGCGACGCCATGGCGATCGGCACCGCGGGCTACACCGCGATGCTCGCCGTGATCGCGCTCGAACGATATGGTCTCAAGCCGGAGCGCGGACCGCTGGTGGTGACCGGAGCGGCCGGAGGCGTCGGCTCGGTGGCGGTCGCGATCCTGGCCAAGCGCGGGTTCCAGGTCACGGCCTCGACCGGTCGGCCGGAAGAAGCGGACTATCTCAAGCGCCTCGGTGCCGCCGAGATCATCGAGCGCAAGGAATTGACGGGCACGGTGCGACCGCTGGCCAAGGAGCGCTGGGCTGGCGGGATCGACTCGGTCGGATCAACGACTCTGGCCAATCTCCTTGCAATGATTTGCTATCGCGGAGCGGTGGCTGCATGCGGTCTTGCCGGCGGTATGGATCTGCCGGCGAGCGTGGCGCCCTTCATTCTGCGTGGGGTTGCCCTGCTCGGGATCGATTCCGTCTATCGTCCACGGGCCGACCGCGACGAGGCTTGGAAACGCCTCGAGTTCGACCTCGATCGCGCGAAACTCGTTGAAATGAGCACGGAAATCGGGCTTGGAGATGTGATTGAGGCCGGTCGTCTGATCGTGGAAGGCCGCGTTCGCGGTCGCATTGTGGTGAAGATTGCGTAGGACATTCAAAATTTGGCGGCAAAGCTTGGAGATAGTGGGGTAAGCGTCGTATGGTTAGGAGATCGTAAAGCGGCTAGAATTGAGCTGGAATGTTTCGAGACGGGGGTCCGTGATGGTAATGCGTTCAACAATCTTGGTGGCCGGCCTGCTTGCGACCGGAGCGGCATGCGCCGAGCCAATGAGTGCCGATCAAGCTCGGCGTTTCGTTGCTGGCAAGCTCTTCGCGTATACGTGTTTCGATGGCACGCGCGGCACCGGCCGAATCAGCAATGACGGCTCGGTCGTGGGGACCGTCCAGGTTCGCGGCGCTGGCCCGATGCGCAATACGGCGCTTCCGCCGGGGACGTTGCATGTCAAAGGTCAGTCGGTTTGCGCAACGGTTCGCGGGATGCCATTCGATCCCTGCTTCAATCTCGAGAAGACCGATGCGCAGAGCTTCCGCGGGTCCATTTCGGGCCTCGGCTTTGCCTATTGCGATTTCACGCGTCGCAACAACCGGCCTAACATCGTGCGCGCGAGCATGCGTCCGCAGGGCGCAGTCCGCTCAACTGCTTCCGCGGCGGCTGGGCCGGATTGATCAGACCGAGCGTCAACGCGCTGCGAAATCGCGCGGGTGGCTGTCAGGCCGGCGCTTGTCCCTCGATGAGGGATTTGCGGTTGGCGAATTCGCCTGCGCAGAAATCAAGGAACGTGCGCACGCGGGCGGTATTGCGCAGATCAGGGTGAGTCAGGAGCCACAATTCGCCCTGGACCTCCGGTAGCGGCGATGTCAGCTGCGCAAGCATCGGCAAGCCATGGCCGATGAAACATGGCAGCAAGGCGAGCCCGACGCCGCCAGCGACTGCTTCTGCCAAGCCCAGCAGGGTGTTGACCTTGTAGACGATTCGGTTCTCGTTGACGCCGCGGTCTTTGAGCCATTTAGAGGCGCGGCCGGTTGCGTTGGCATCGCCGAAGGCAGCCCAGGCGTAACGAGTCAGATCCGAGGTCGGATCGAGCGGGTGCTCCACCATGCCTTTGGCGCCGAACACTGCCCAGCCGATGCGCGCCACGCAGCGTCCAGCCGGTGTGTCGGGCTGCTGATAGCTGGCGCGCACCGCCACGTCCGCATCCCGCTTCGAGAGATTGAGCATCGCGTTCGACACCACGATGTCGATCACGATCTCTGGATAGGCACGGCGAAAATCGATCAGGATGCCGGTCAGCAGGTGAAGGAGGATCGTGTCGGTTGTGGTGACTCGCAGCTCACCAGAAGGGCGCAAGTCGCGCCCGGTGACCTTGCGCTCGAATGATGTGATGTCATCGCCGACCCTCTCGGCGAGCTCCACCATCTCCTCGCCACTTGGCGTAAGAGCATAGCCAGCGCGTCCGCGCTCGAACAAACGCGAGCCGAGTTGCCGCTCGATCTGGCCAAGTCGCCGAAACACCGTGGAATGATTAACGCCAAGGCTTGTCGCCGCTCCTGCAAGAGAGCGGCTATCTGCGATTGCCTTCACAAACCGGAAATCATCCCAGGATAGCATGGCATCGCTCGCCCGCTTGCATGATTGCAAAGTGGTAGTGACTGCGCAACCATCTTTTGCAGCCCTGTGCAAGCCTGTGCAGCCCAATTCAATATTTGATGGGAGCATAAAGAATTCCTCCGTCAGCACGGGAAAGCAGCCGTACAATCAGAGAACACGTAAAGGTTGCTGTCGTTTTATCTAACCTGCAGTTGGGCTCGGCTGCAAACGGCGCGGGAAAAGCAGCCGCTGATAGAACCAGCCAATGCCGAGCAGCACGATGCCCAATCCGAGCACCGAGAGGGCCTGCCACAGTCCAGTCAGATCGCTCATGTCAACGAAAAAGACCTTCAATACGGTCAGGACGACAACTGCTGCCGAAGCAATTCGCACCGATTGCGCGCGCAAGCCATAGCCGACGGCAAGCAGCAACACGCCAAACGTGAGCCACACAGCCGAATACGTGTACTGTTCCGCGTCAGTGGTTGATCCGTCGGTCAGAACTGGGCCGTGATAGAGCGTCCTGACCTCTAGTGTAAGATACGCAAGCGCCACAGCGACCGCGACGATCGCCGCCGCAATGCTGTAGCCCCTTGGCCGCAACTCGCGCGTCGTCAGCGCCAGCACAACCGCCAGCACGGACGGGATAGCGTAACCGAGCAGAATGAGATTGAAGAACGCGCCGCCGACCGGGCGTGGCCACAGCATTGGATTGCCAACAAGTCCCAAGCCAAACACAATTGCCAGCAAGGTCAAGGCGGCGATGATCAATGCACCGACGTCATGGATCACGCTCCGCGTGCGCTGGCGCTGCCATTCCAAGCCGATGGTGATTGCCAATCCGGCCGATACCTGCAGCGCGATCTCGGTCAGCGTGCTGGAGACACGATAGACGTCGCCGCCTGTCATGTAGTGGCGGATCTCAAGGAACACGAGCAGCACGCCGAAGAGCAGCGCCGCCGCGTCACACGTGCGCGCGGGGCCATCGTCGGCGCGCTGACGCAGCAGATAGCCGGCGAGCCAAAACGCTGCCGTAGGTACTCCATATCCGTAGAGGATCCAATTGAAGATCGGCGTTGTCTGGACCACGCTCCCGACAATGCGAGGCTCCCAGGCTACGCGCGCGAGCACGAGACCTACGAGTATAGCGGCGAGCAGGCGCAGCGCCGGCAGAGGTCGTTGCAGAGAAATCCAGGCGACGCCAGGAACCATCAGCGCAAGGCCGATCGTCAGCCAACCTTTCTCAAGCGCCATCGTCAGCGCAAGCGACAATGCCGCAACGCAGCCAGTCGCGAGAATTGCGCCTGATCCGGCGCTGCCGGGTCGGGGCGCACGCTTGCCGAGCGTCTCGGTCGCTGTTGCATACAGGGCTGCCAGCAACAACGCCACGCCGGCAAATGGGATTGAGCGATCGAAGTTGGCAATGCGGAAGTAAAGCGCGATCAGAATAGCGATCGGAGCGAATACTGCGGTAGCGCTCCACACCATGGGAACGAGAGCGGACTGCGATCGCCCCTGTGCCAGAAAACCAACGATGCCAAACATCCCAGCAAACAGCACGCCGAGCACAATGTGCCAGGTCACATCCACGCGCGGCGGATCGGGAATTGCGGGGGCGGTTGGGCCCGAAGGCGCCACGAGATTGACGAAGTTGAATTGGAGCGCCCAGTCCGCGAAGACGATCAAGCTCAGCAGTGCCGCTGCTGGCAAAGCACCAACCGCGGGCTCGGAACGCCAGGATATGGCAATCGTCGTGGCAACCAGCAGAGTGAAAGTCATCAGCGCTGGTGGAGCATGCGCACTGGCGAGCACCACAACGACTGATGCGAGCAGATACGCCGCCAAAGACGCTGACGATATCGGCTCGATCTTGCCCTGCTCGGCGTCTGGTCCAAGCAACAGGCCGGAGACGAGCAGGATCGCGACCAGCACATATCCGGCAACGACATGGAAGTTGTGCGGCGTTAGCCAGTCCACGCGATAGTCGCTTAAGCCCGGCAGCGTCCACAGCACGCCGAAGGCCACAGCTGTAACGGCGAGCCAGCGCCAGAGCCGGGCTCGTGCCAGTGCCATTGCGGCTGCACTTACCACCATGAGATAGACGTACAGCGCCCAGTAGTTTGGCTGACCAGTGGAAACTACAGCGGGTGTGATGTACGCGCCCACGAGGCCGAGACCCGCAAGGGTTGGCCCGTGCAAGAGCGCTGCCGCGAGCGTTGCAAGCGCGACGACTCCGAGCAGGATAAAAGCCGTCCCCGGAGCGAGGAAATTATAGAGCGCATAGGCCGCCCAGATGTCGGCATACGCAATGGTGGTGCCTGCGGCTGTAAGAATACTGGGGATATGTGCGCTGGCGATGCCAGCGATGCCGCTAGTCAGTTCCCTGCGGCGCGTCCATTCGCCTGCCGCGATCAGCAAGAGCGCGAGCAGCGCACCAAGGGACACGCGCGTGCCGGGACCGAACCACCCTTGCTCGATCGACAAGCGCAACATGAAAAAGCCGCCGCAGGCGACGGCGAAGCCGCCAGCCCAAACGACCCACTGCGTGCCGAAGCGCTCTTCGAGACTTGGGCTGGGCCTCGCAGCCGCGGCTACAGGGGGCGCGGAGGAGGGTTCAGCAGGGGGTAGGGGTGGTGGAGCGGCGTCGGGGCTGACAGGCTCGCTAGCGACCTCCGGAGGGGGCGGCTCCGGAGCGATCGAGCTTTCGGGCGCAGCTCGCGGATCCGGTGTGGCTGGCGGCGTCGCCAAGCTTTCCGCCTGGCCTTCTCGAATGCGGCGCTCGATGAGGGCAAGTCGAAACTCGAGGGTGCGCATGCGATCGCGTGAGCCGATCGCTAGAACGATACAGACGACAGCGACCCCTACCGTGATAAGGCTAATGAGCTCAGCCATCGTGGTAAAACCGTGGCGCTAGAGTACCCTTCGATGATGATATTCCCAGGAACGGGGCGGTGGAATGTTCGTCTGCCCAGATATACACGGGCTTGATCAGCGAGTGCTCATACGTCCTCCGATACCATTCGCGTAGAGTTATCAAGATACCTCTCGATTTGCCGCACAATAATCAAATTCGTATCACACCCAAGACAAATTCCTTACGAAGGTTGTATCGTCCGCGCGAAGCGCATCGGTCTTCAATGTATGCGCAAACAAAAGTGCGGCCAAGGCGTCGGTAACTTTGTCGGGTTTACTTCGCGGGGGGTAGGTGTGTTGCGTAGAACGGGCCCGCCGCACGGGGGTGCACATGCGGGGAAGATTGCGGCGGCCCTATGGGCCTCCTGTGGTGATGCTGTCACCAACTGTTGCGCAGATCCGCTGGCTGCAGGGCCGGCGATGTCCAGACAAACCATCCTAAACTGGCGTGAGCCAACGGATGTCCGCCGATCGTCGCTGGCGCTTTCGGCGTCCGACATAGTGGTGGTCGTTGATCATGAATCCTGGCCCTTACCTAGATCCTTGAACGTGCATCATCTGGCGCGACAAGCATCGGGCGGCACCCATGCGCAAAGTCACGGTGGCAAGAATGACCGTTATTGACATTGACGTTCGTCGTGGAAATCCGCTCGAAGTTGTCGAGCGTGTGGCGTCCACTCACCAGTGGTCGTTCGAGCGTGCAGGCGAAGACGAGCTCACAATTGTGGTGCGCGGAAAATGGACTGACTATCAGGTCTCGTTCACCTGGATGTTCGATATCGAGTCGTTGCACTTGGCTTGCGCGTTCGAGCTAAAGGTGCCGGAACGCAGTCAGGCTGAGGTCGAGCGGCTGCTTGCGATGATCAACGCTCAGCTGTGGGTTGGACATTTCGACCTTTGGTCTTCGGATGGCCTTGTGATGTTCCGTCATTCACTTGTCCTGGCCGGTGGTGTCGAAGCCTCGGGACGGCAATGTGAGGTGCTGCTGTCGGCAGCCCTTGAGGCGTGTGAACGGTACTACCCGGCATTCCAATTCGTTGTGTGGGCAGGCGAAGGTGCTAAGGAAGCGCTGGAAGCGGCGTCATTTGAGACTGCCGGGCAGGCGTGATGCGGCGCTGAGCTAGCTGCGGCCTCCGAGCCGCAGACCGGCGGCGGGGCGTTCAGCCAGCACTTCTCGACGGAAGCGGAACAACGCTGCGGGACGACCGCCAGTGGTGGTCGACATCTCTCCAGTTGACTCAACAAGTGCGGCGGTCTCGACCAGGCGGCGGAAATTCTGCTTGTGCAGATGGCGCCCGGATATCGCCTCCACCATGTGTTGCAACTCGGTCAGCGTGAACTCTTGCGGCATAAGCTCGAAAACAACGGGCCGGTATTTGAGCTTCGCGCGCAGCCGCGCGATGGCTGTTGCCAGGATTCGCCGGTGGTCAAAGCGCATCGGCTGGCCCAAGGCTGGGAATTGCGAGCGTGCGAGAGCCACCTCGCGCCCGTCGCGCCGCGCCTCTTCAACCAATCCTGCCTCGTAGAGGAGCTCATAACGGTCGAGGACTTTCTCCTCGTCCCATGGGCTGCCGCTGGCACCGAAGCAGAGCCGGAGGCGCTCGCGCCGTCCAATGGCACGGCGAGGCTCCGGACGGTCTGAGCGTGCGGCCCATTCGGTCAAGAGTGGCACGATCACCTTGTCAAGAATATCGGGCGGTTGCTTGCGCCAGTCCTCCCAAGGGAAGAATTGGTACCAGGGCTTAAAGCTCGCTCCCGCTGCGCGCAGAGCATTGTCAGGCACACGCGTGAGTGCCAGGTAGCCAACCGAGACCATGTGCGGCCCGGTGTCGTCTGGCCGCGCATGCCGGCCGCGGTCGCCGAAGGTGTAGAGTTGTTCCACATAGCCGACCGAAAGCGCAGTCTGTGCTTCAACAAATGCGCGCAGCCCAATCTCGAAGGTCTTGTCGGCGAGCGGATCGAAGGGCCCAAATGGCAGTCCGACATGCGGCCCGGACTCATCGCTCGTGACCACGATGGCAGGCTCATCGCGCTCGACCGTGACGATCGCGGCCGTGAGTCCGATCTCGATCGGCGTGAGGACTGATTCTGTCATCGCGCCATCATATCCCGATCGTGCCGGTACGGCCCGCCTATACGCGACTGCAGGAGCCGATCAGCTTATTCCAGGTCCAGCCGGAAAGGCTCCGCTTCTATCGTGGGCTGAGCTTGGCCAATCATTTCGATCGCGGACGTCATACGACCCTCCCGCCCGAGTACGCGATCGGCAAGCGACACGATGCGCAGGTTAGGGGCTGCAGTTGCTGATGCCCGACGCAGGGCCTGCGCAATTGACAGTTCGCCGCGTTGCGGATTGAGCGCGCATGCCGCGACGAATGCACCTGCCGTCGAGCGGCTGATCCCCGCGTAGCAGTGAATAACCAGCGGTTTTGCGCGGTTCCAAAGTCGGACAAAAGCGATGAGCTTCGTCACGTGGTCGTCTGCCGGCGCGACATAGCCGGTGAGCGGCTCAGTGATGTCGTCCATGCCGAGGACGAGGTGATTTACCGGCAAGATCGCGTGGGGCCGGCGGACAAGATCGACATCCTTGAGTAGGGTTACGACGTGCTGCGCGCCGGTGTCCTCGACGGTTCTGTGAAGGCGCGAGAGTGAGCAGACGTGAATCATGACTTCTTATAAGGCAGCGACTGCCGGCATGGAAGCATGACGCGGTCTTGGTCTTTCAATCACAGGCGAGCCTCTCGAAGCGCTCCAGATAGCGCGCTTGCCCGACCTCGGCGGGCCAAGGAGTGAGATAGTCGTGCTCGATGCTGGAAGTCAGTTTCGGGGGACGGCCAAAAAAACGGCGAGCTTCAGGCGCCGCGAAGCCGGCAAGCCGCGTCGCTTCCAGATAGGCGGCAGCGCGATCAGCCGCCTTGATGATTGCGGTCAGCTCCGACGGCAAAGTCACCGGCAGCCCGAAACGGAGGTGGACTGCGGCCAACAGGCGAGCTTCTATTGTCTTATAGGTGTCCCCGATCACGGCCTTGAATGGCGTGATCATGTCCCCGATCACGTATTCGGGCGAGTCGTGCAGCAGCACAGCGAGCCGACGCTTGCGGTCAAGGCGGGCGCTCTCGTGAGCAATGACTTCGACCAGCAAGGAATGCTGTGCGACCGAATAGATGTTCGGACCCTTGGTCTGGCCGTTCCAGCGCGCCACGCGCGCGAGCCCATGTGCGATGTCTTCGATCTCGACATCAAGTGGTGAAGGATCAAGCAGGTCGAGCCGTCGTCCAGACAGCATGCGCTGCCACGCACGCTGGGCTGCGCTGTTTTTGCTCTTGTGCGTGCCGGTCATCACGGTTTGGCAAGCTTGGCGCAGGCAGTGTGGCGATGGCAACTCACCAAATGATCGTTCACCATGCCGACTGCTTGCATGAAGGCATAGACAATTGTTGGTCCACAGAACTTGAAACCGCGGCTAGCGAGCTCCTTCGACATTTTTTGTGAGACTGGGTTCTCGGCCGGAATCTGTTTCGTGCTCCGGTAGCTGTTGATCTTGGGCTTGCCGTCGACGAAGTCCCACAGCAGGCGCGAGAAGCCCGGTCCTTTGTCCATGATGTTGAGCCAGGCGCGCGCTGAGAGGACGGTGCCTTCGATCTTCATGCGGTTTCGGACAATGCCCTCATCCTGCATCAGGCGCTCGACCTTCTTGGGCGTGTAGCGCGCTATCTTCTCGGGCTGGAATTCGCTGAAGGCCCGCCGGAAGTTGTCGCGTTTGCGCAGGATGGTGATCCAAGATAGTCCGGCCTGGAATCCGTCCAGCACAAGCTTTTCATAGAGCGCACGGTCATCAAATTCCGGAACACCCCATTCGTCATCGTGGTAGGCGACGTAGAGCGGGTCGAGCTTGGGCCAGGGGCATCGCGTGAGGCCGTCCGGATGAGAGATTGCGATGCTCATTCTGCGGCCTTTGTCTTTCCCGGCATGGCAAAGCGGGCCCACGATGCCTTAAGCGGCTGAAGCTTGATTCCTCCCGCCACCAGGGAGGCGCCGCTGGCCAACGCTTCCTCGACCCGGTCCAGCCGCAATGTGGCTAGTCCCCGGCCGGTCGTGCCAGAGCCCATCATCCCAACGTTACGGTCGCCGGCCATCACCGGTATGCCGGCCTCCGGCGGCGGCCCGTCGAAGCCAACCGGAACGATGCGTGCGCGAGCAATGGCGCGATGCTCGATGCGGGAAACGACCTCCTGACCGACGAAACAGCCCTTGTCGAAATCGACGCCATGGAGCTGGTCCATGTCGCTCTCGTGCGGAAAGGTGTCGCCATAGACGAAATCGAGACCGCCCCGAGGGACGCCAAGCGTAATACGATGCGCCTCGTAGATTGAAGCGTCGACGAGATCGCTTCCAAGATTGGCCGCCGCCTTCTCCGCAAGGTGCGGGGGCAGCATGCAACGTGTTCCGAGGTCGGGCAGGCGCGGGTCGGGATAGCAAAGCCCATACTCCGTATTGCCTTGGCCCTCCCACATGACCATGACGCCGAGCGTCTCGGACAGATCCTCGATCATGACGTTCGCCCTGAGCTTATAGAAATTGAGCCGGTCGGTGAGCGTCCGAGCGAGTGCGCGAGGCGCATCGAGGAAGAAACCGCCGCCGTCCGCCGGGTCAGCCTCGACGACAATAAAGTCGGCCAGGATCTTGCCCTGGGGCGTCAGCAGGGCCGCGAATCGGGGCTGGTCAGCGGCCACTCTGCCGAGATCGGCGGTCACGAGGCCGTTGAGAAACTTGCGGCTGTCGAGTCCTGCCACCTTGACGACGCCACGGTCTGGGAGAAGCGCTGCTTTCATGGGCGGGTCCTTGCCAGATATTGCCAGGAAACGTAAGGCCTCACAGCGAGGCTGCAAGGGCGGCGTAAGGCATGGCACAGCGTTACGATCTGATTCTCAAGGGTGGTACCGTCACCAATCACGACGGGGAGGGCGTACGCGATCTTGGCATTTCGGGCGGGCGCATCGCGGCGCTCGGCGATCTGTCGCATGCCGCCGCCGGCGAGGTGATCGATTGCCGCGGTCTGCACATTCTGCCGGGCGTGATCGATACGCAGGTTCATTTCCGCGAGCCCGGCCTGACCCACAAGGAGGATCTCGAATCGGGCTCCCGCAGCGCAGTGATGGGTGGCGTCACGGCTGTCTTTGAGATGCCCAATACCGAGCCAACAACGACAAGCGCGGAGGCGCTTGCCGACAAGGTGGCCCGAGCGCATCACCGGATGCACTGCGATTTTGCCTTCTTCATGGGAGGCACCCGAGAGAATACGCTAGCGCTGCCGGAGCTCGAGCGGCTGCCGGGTTGCGCAGGTGTTAAAGTCTTCATGGGCTCCTCGACCGGCTCGCTGCTGGTCGATGATGACGAGGGCGTGCGCAACATCCTCAAGGTAATCCGGCGCCGTGCGTCGTTTCACTCCGAGGACGAGTATCGCTTGAACGAGCGCAAGCACCTGCGCGTGCCGGGCGATCCGCGATCTCATCCGGTCTGGCGCGACGACATTGCGGCGCTGACCTGCACGCAACGCCTCGTTCGGCTCGCGCGCGAAACGGGTAAGCGTGTTCATGTGCTGCACATCTCAACCGGCCAGGAGATGGAGTTCCTGCGTGATCATAAGGACGTGGCTTCGGTTGAGGTGACACCCCACCATCTGACGCTCGCGGCGCCGGACTGCTACGAGCGGCTCGGCGCGCGCGCCCAGATGAATCCGCCCGTCCGCGATCGCTCGCATCGCGACGTGATCTGGCGCGGTCTCGAAGAGGGCGTCGTCGACGTGCTCGGCTCAGATCACGCGCCACACACGGTAGAAGAGAAAGCTGGGATCTATCCGGCGACGCCCTCGGGCATGACTGGCGTGCAGACGCTGGTGCCGATCATGCTCGACCACGTCAATGCGGGGCGTCTTTCGCTCGCGCGGCTTGTCGATCTGACCAGTCATGGTCCTGCCCGGCTGTTTGGCATTGCGTGCAAAGGCCGGATCGCAGTTGGATATGATGCCGATCTCACCGTCATCGACCTTAAACGCCAGATGACCATCACAAACCGCGGGATCGCGTCACGGGCCGGTTGGACGCCTTACGATGGCATTACTGTCACGGGCTGGCCGGTCGGCACAGTCGTGCGTGGTGCTCACGTCATGTGGGAGGGCGAGCTGCTGACCGCTGGCACAGGCGAGGCGGTGCGCTTTCTGGAGGCGCTTGCTCCGGCGTAGCGACTCTCAAGGCTCGGAGGGCTGCCGGCCAGTCACGAAGAACTGCCATGTTCCGTCCGGCGAGATTCCAACCCGGAAGAACGCATAAGTGCCGAACGCGAGCATGTCCTTGTAATCGCCGCCAGTCACAATCTTGAACAGCGCAACTTTTTGCTCGCGTGAAAGTGTCTTGAGCGGCACCCGCGCGAAATAGGGCCACAGATAGACCTCTTGCTGTGTGCCTCGATCGGCGTGAACGAATGGCGCTTCAAGAATGGTTGTTAGAATGGACAGAGCTTCGAGCCCCTCCGAGTCGGGATAGTTTGCCCGCCAGAAGGCCGCCGGATCCCGCTCGTCTGACCGTGAGAATGTCGTTTCGTCCGCTTGCACGATGGCCGCGAGACCCTGCAGGTTGCCGGAGCGTGCTGCTGCCAGAATACGATCGCGGGTCCGTGCGACAGCGGGTGGCAGGAGTGACAAGTCGGCGATGATTTCGGGCGCGTTGCCTTGCGCGCCGAGAGGGACAAGGCGGCCATCAGCCTTGAATTTGCCGAAGCTCTGCGGCGGTCGGAATGTCTCCGTCCGCACCGGCGTTTGTGCGTTGGCCTCTGCCATCAGAGCCAGCACGAGAAAAGCGAAGCCAAGACGCGCGAGCATCGTCAAGCCCGCTTCATTTTATCTGAGTCGAGCCTGCTGGTGAGCCACTGCGCCAAGGCTATTGCTTGGAAATATCGAGCGAGAACTCGCCATTGCGGATACGCGACGCCAGACCCTCGGCAAACTGCGCGGCGGCATCCTCGCCATAGGTCTTCACGAGTTCGGCAAATGCCGCGAACAGGCAGGTCTGGGCGAGGCAATCGCCATCAATCCCATCGAGCCGAGCCTCGGCCCAGGCTTCAGTGATATATCCGACTGCTGCACGCTTATGCTCGCGGTCCCGCCGCGGGTCCGCTGCCGATCGTGTCTGAGTAGTCATGGCCTCTGCGTCGCTGGCCGCACCGCCGTGCGCGGCCCTGAAGAAGTAACGTTACCATGGTTTGCTGCCGAAGCGGCAAACAAATTTAAGCTAGGTTAATTCCGCTGTGCACGAGTCAATTCGCATAACGAGCGGTGACGTCGCGCGCGATCTTGGAGCCTTCCTCGAGGTAGCGGCGAATCACCAGGTCCGCTGCAGGTGTGCAGGTTCGATAAGTCTGCTGGAATGACCGATAGCCGCGATTGAAGCTTGCGACCATGCGGGTCCGGCGGTCGCCGCTCGGCGCTTCGGCATCGATCAGCGCCTGCACCTCATTGCGCCACTTTTGCCCTTCATTGGCCCCGCAAAGAGCGCGCAGATAATGCAGCGCGCCCATGATCTCCGCGAGCCGTTGCAGATTGCCGTCAAACGGGGCGGGAGCCTGGGCGCGCGCCGGAATGGTCGCCGCGACCGCGCTGATGAGAGCCGCTATGATAAGGCGCCGTGGCGTCATGCTCAGGCTATTGGTGCGGATCTCAGTTGTTGGGAGGATATAGGACCGAAGCATAGGGCCCGCAGGTAGGATATCGTATCACAAGCCGACAGAAAAATGGCGGTGGTGATTCGCCTTGCGCAGTCACTCAGTTCATGGCCCCCAGCCGCTCGAAGGCTGCGGCCACGATTCCCGCGAGCCCCGGCGTCGTTGGCAACAAGGTGATTTCGCTTTGTTCAACCCAGCGCCACTCGCTCAGCTCCTCATTGAGCACCGGCTCACCGGCAATCCAGCGCGCCGCAAACGGCAGGATCACGAAATGGCGCTCGACGCGGTTTTGCTGATCGCGCACGATGGTCTCGCGGAAGCCCGCCAGTGCCACCGGCTCGATGGTGAGGCTTGTTTCCTCGCGCACTTCGCGCGCCACCGCCTCATGCAGGGTCTCGCCGACCTCGACCACACCGCCGGGCAGGCTGAACAGGCCCCCAGCGGGGGGATTGGCACGCCGCACCACCAGGACCTTTCCGTCACGCACGATGGCGGCACTGGCAGCCAGGAAGGGGCGGTCTGGATAGCGTCTGGCGTCAGTCATAGATACGGTTCCATCAATGGCGACTCGGGCCGGCGAAACGTCGGTTGCGTCGAGCGGAGAATAGCATGTGCGGACGCTACCTGATCATTACCACTCCGGAGGCGATCCGGCTTTTCTTCCAGTATCCGGAGCAGCCCAATTTTCCCGCCCGCTACAATGTCGCGCCGACGCAGCCCATCCCGATCGTGCGGCTCGCCGAGGGAAGGCGCCAGTTCGCGCTGGTGCGATGGGGGTTGATACCAGCCTGGGTCAAGGATCCGCGCGCCTTCAGCCTGCTGGTCAATGGGCGCGGGGAATCGGTCAACGACAAGCCGGCATTCCGCAACGCCATGAAGCGTCGTCGCTGCCTCATCCCGGCTGACGGCTTCTACGAATGGAACGATCATGGTGGCAGGAAGCGCCCCTACGTGGTGCGCCCGCGAGCAGGCGGTCCGATTGCCTTTGCGGGGCTATGGGAAAGCTGGTTGGGGCCGAACGGCGAGGAAATGGAAACGGCGGCCATCATCACCACCGAGGCGAACAGTGACGTGGCTCACATCCACCACCGAATGCCAGTGATCATA
>WNGB01006336.1_pt1 | contig 20267 bp, 16 predicted proteins | sample 5400681 | NCBI WGS metagenome assembly WNGB01 (sample SAMN13153367, study PRJNA577476) | soil metagenome | isolation source: 115 cm soil or saprolite under grassland replicate 2 | place: USA:California | collected 2016-06-15
CAACTGCGTGGCACTTGCATGGATCGTGTACGGGGCGCCTCTGACGCTGCCCTGACAGGGTGCGGTCATTCCGCCGCCGGGGGCTGCGATCTGCCGAGGCCAGACCCGCACCGGCCGTTGGGGGCCACCCAGTTCGCAAGCAGTGCTGCACGCCGGAGCTGGCCGCGCCGACCGACTCGGAGCCCATTCCTAAGTCGGGCCTGGACGATTCAGCCGCACAGGCTGCGATCGGGGTACGCCGCAGCGGAGCGGCTGCCTACTCGTGCGAGCGAGCGCACCCGAGACTGTCGCTGACCAACCGGCGGATCGGTACCGCAACCATCAGGTGTTGGACGTCTCGTAGTGCGGGCGACCGGTCGTGCGGTAGGTGTGGATCGTCAGCCCCTTGGGGGTGGACCGCCAGTCGACCAGTTCGAGCCCGATGTCCGATCCGGTGGTGGGGAAGAGTCGCTTTCCCTGGCCGACGATCACGGGGTAGATGAGCAGGACGATCTCGTCGACCAGCCGGTGCTCGAGCAGCCAGCGGATCAGGGTGCCGCTGCCCCACACCTGCAGCTCACCGCCCGGCGCGGCTCGCAGCTCGCCGATGGCGGCTGCGAGATCGCCGGACAGAACGGTCGTGTGAGCCCAACGCGGGTCTCTGAGCGTGGTCGAGGCGACGTACTTGGGTCGCGTGTTCAACGCCTCTCCGACGGGGTTCCCCGGATCCATCCCCGCGCCCCACGAGCCGGCGAAGATCTCGTAGGTGCGCCGACCGAGCAGGAACGCGTCGGCGCGCTGGAAGGTCTGGCTGATGAACGACGACGCCTCGTCGTCGAGCAGGGGCGGGCCCCACCCGAACCGCTCGAATCCGTCGCTCCCGTCTTCCGGCGCACCACCTCCGCGGCCGGTGCCGACGTCGATTCGTCGATGTCCCTGCGTCACTCCGTCGAGGGAGACATTGGTGACGATCGTCAGTTTCATGGTCGCAGCTCCCTTCGTGCTCGCTCGTCGTCCGGCAGTGCGGTGCCGGCGCTTTCTCAGTCTGGATGGACTCAGACATGCAAGGTGGGCCGGTAGATGAGCTCTTGGGTGTTGCCGTCGAGCGTCCGGCTCTCGATCAGCTCGAGGTCGAAGTCGGCCGCGCCCTGGAAGATCGGGTCCAGCCCGGTCTGACCGGTGATCACAGGGAAGATCGTTACCTGGACCCGGTCGACCAGACCGGCGGCCATCAGCGCCCGGTTCATCGACAGGCTGCCGTGCGAGCGCAACGGCACCTCGGACTCCTCCTTGAGCCGGGCGACGACGTCGACGGCGTCGCCGCGCATGACGGTTGCGTCCGGCCAGTCGAGCGGTCCCTCCAGCGTGGTCGACACCACCGCTGCCGGCAGGTTCCTCATCCGGGTGACCCACGGGTCACGCACCTCGGACTCCTCCGAGCTCGAAGCCACCATCTGCGCGAATAACCGATACGTGTTGGCCCCGAAGACCATCCGCTGCGGCTCGTCGTACAAGGCGAGACGACGAGCGAGAAGCTCGGGACCCTGCTTGCCCCAGTAGCCGGTCCAGTTGCCGCTGGCGGCGCCGAATCCGTCGAGGCTGGAAAAGACATCGAAGGTGTAGGTGGCGGTCATCACGTTCTCCTCAAGTGACATGGGCCGCCCCGGGTGGGCAACCCCTCACCACAGCAACGAACACCGCCGTCCCGATACGACACCGCCTCCGCCGGTCGCAGCCGTTCCACCGCTGGCCTGGGGAGCGCCGGCGGCGTGCCGGCGCGAGGCGATCATGTCGGCTCCGACGACCCTCGGAGACGCAAACGACGCGGACGTAGCAGTGCTGGGTCCCCTGCGCCCTTCCCTCGTTCATTACTTTGGGGTAACACTGGTGGTACTGATCCGGAGGCCCCGATGACCCACGACGTGTCCGACCCCGAAGTCCAGCCCAGCAACCTCGGCGGCGAGCAGCCGGCCGGCGCCCGGCAGCCCAAGAGAGACGGCACAGAGGGTCCACCGGGCATGCGGGTGGATGCCACCGAGGCCGAGGCCCGCCAGCTGGCCGAGGCCGCGCGCGAGGCCGAGTGGCACCGGCCGAGCTTCGCCAAGGGGCTCTACCTGGGCCGCTTCGACCTCTCCCTGGTCCACCCGCACCCCCGCGGTGCACCCGAGGACGTCGAGCGCGGCGACGCCTTCCTCGGCGAGCTGCGCGCGGTGTGCGAGAAGCTCGATGGGCAGCGGATCGAGCAAGAGGACCAGATCCCCGACGAGTACCTCGCGGCGCTCTCGGACATCGGCACCTTCGGCATGAAGATCCCCCGGGAGTACGGCGGCCTCGGGCTGACCATGACCTACTACGGCAAGGCGCTGATGTTGCTCGGGTCGGTGCATCCGAGCATCGGCGCGCTGGTGTCGGCCCACCAGTCGATCGGCGTACCCGAGCCGGTGAAGATGTTCGGCAGCGAGGAGCAGAAGCAGCGGTTCCTGCCCCGCTGCGCCGGAGGGGCGATCACGGCGTTCCTGCTCACCGAGCCCGACGTCGGCTCCGACCCAGCCCGGATGTCCTCGACGGCCACGCTGTCCGATGACGGTCGGACCTACCTCCTCGACGGCGTCAAGCTGTGGACCACCAACGGGGTCATCGCCGAGCTCGTCGTGGTGATGGCCCGGGTGCCCCGGCACGAGGGGGGTCGCGGCGGGATCAGCGCCTTCGTCGTCGACACCGGATCCGAGGGCATCACGGTCGAGAGGCGCAACGCCTTCATGGGTCTCAAGGGCCTCGAGAACGGCGTGACCCGCTTCCATCAGGTGAGCGTGCCGGTCGAGAACCGGCTCGGCGACGAGGGACAGGGCCTCAAGATCGCGCTCACCACCCTCAACACCGGAAGGCTCTCCATCCCCGCGCTGTGCGCTGCCGCCGGCAAGTGGTCTCTCAAGATCGCCCGTGAATGGTCGGCCGAGCGAGTGCAGTGGGGGCGGCCAGTCGGGCAGCACGGTGCGGTCGCGGAGAAGATCTCCTTCATCGCCGCGACGACGTTCGCCCTGGAGGCGGTGCTCGACCTGTCCGCAGAGCTCGCGGACGCCGGATCCAAGGACATCCGCATCGAAGCCGCGCTGGCCAAGCTCTGGTCCAGCGAGATGGCCTGGCTGGTGGCCGACGAACTCGTCCAAGTCCGCGGTGGCCGAGGCTACGAGACCGCCGCGTCGCTGGCGGCCCGCGGCGAGCGAGCGGTGAACGCCGAGCAGGTGCTGCGCGACCTGCGGATCAACCGGATCTTCGAGGGTTCCACCGAGATCATGCACCTGGTGATCGCGCGCGAGGCGGTCGACGCCCACCTGGCGGCCGCTGGTGACCTGGCAGTGGCCGACGCCGACGTGCAGCGCAAGCTGCGGGCCGCAGCAAAGGCGAGTGGCTTCTACGCGAAATGGCTGCCGCAGCTCGCCGTCGGCAAAGGGACCGTCCCTCGGTCGTACCACGAGTTCGGACCACTCGCCCGGCACTTGAGGTACGCCGAGCGATCCTCGCGCAAGCTGGCCCGCCAGACGTTCTACGGCATGTCGCGCTGGCAGGCGAAGCTCGAGTACAAGCAGGGTTTCCTCGGACGCATCGTCGACATCGGTGCCGAGCTGTTCGCCATGACCGCGGCCTGCTCGCGCGCCGAGATGATCCGCACCGACGACCCGAAGCAGGGGGATGCGGCCGTCGCGCTCGCCGATGCCTTCTGCGCGCAGGCCCGGCTGCGGGTGGACCACCTGTTCGAGAGGTTGTGGACCAACACCGACGACACCGACCGGCGGATCGCGACCGGCGTGCTCGACGGAGACTTCACCTGGCTCGAGGATGGCGTGCTTGACCAGTCGGAGGGCACCGGCCCGTGGATCGCGTCCTGGACACCGGGACCGAGCGAGCACGAGACGGTACGCCGCGCGTACCGATGACGGGGCTCGGACAATGCGCTACGTCCAGTTGCTGCGTCATACCGACAACGACGGGGACAGGCTGACTTCGAAAGGCATCGCCGCCGCCGAAACCATCGGGCGCGAACGGTTGACCCCGCCCTATGCGCTGTTCGGCACCACCGGCGCGAGCCGCCGGGCGCTCGTCGTCGGCCACAGCCCGACCAACGAGGCCGCGGTGCGGCTTGGCCGCTGAAGTCGTCGGCCCGTTGGGTAAGGGCGAAGGAGTGCTCGTGATCGAGGACGACTCCCGGTTCCACGCCGAGCCCTTCTAGTAGAGCCGGGTTCGACCGGTCTGGTCGGACCCGGCCCGTGTCGGCCACTCTCAGCCCGTGCCGTAGACCTTCTCGACGAACTCGGCAAGCTGGTCCTCGCTGAGGTTCCGTGCCAGGTCCGCCTCGCTGATCACCCCTACGAGACGGTGGTTCTCGATGACCGGGAGCCGCTTGACCTGGTGGGTCTCCATCTCACGGAGCACCTCGGTGATCCCCGAAGCAGCGTCCACCCAGAAGACCTCACCTTGGGCCAGGTCGACCGTCCGCATCGCGGCCGGGTCACGGCCTTCAGCCACGCAACCGATGGTGATGTCCCGATCGGTGATGATCCCGTGCAGGCGGTCGTCGGCGCCGCAGATCGGCATCGAACCCACGCCGAGGTCACGCATCCTCTGCGCTGCGGTCAGCAGGGTGTCGTTCTCGCTGACGCATTCGGCACCAGCGTGCATGATGTCTCGAGCGGCTCGAGTTGTCGCCGCGCCGGTTGTCACGTCGGGGTGCAACCGTGCGTAGGCTTCCACCTCTTCGAGCACCGCAGCCACTTTCTGCCGCGTCCCGGCACCCCTGTGCTCGGCGTAGTACGCCTCACCGAGCCTTTCCAGGAGCCGGCTGTACTTCCGGTGGACCTGCACCTCCCCGAGCTGCTCCCGCGCCCGCTCCGCGGTCGCTTTCGCCTTGTCGAGGAATGTCATCTCTTCCTCCCTCCAGCGTTGATCGATGCAGCGTTTGCATCACCTCTGACGCTATTCCTCGGAAGGGTCGCCGTACAGTGTCCGATGCCTGGCGTACCGCCTGCCCGAGCTTCCGTTGCGTAATCCGGAACCCAAGCTGGTGAACACCCTCTCGATCACTCCTGTGACCACGTTCCGGCGGAGCTAGGGCGGCGCTCGGCTTACCCCAGTGTTGACGTGCGAAGCCTTCTCCCGGTCGCCAGCCGGGCGTAGCCTCGCAATGAGGGATCGCGTCACCCGTCCAGGGAGTTACCATGCGAATTCGTGCACCCTTCCTTCCCTTCCTTGTCGCTGCCGGAGTGGTGGCAGCCATGGCCCCGACCGGCGCGCCGGCCTCCACACCCGGAGGTGATGTGCGGCTGACCAACGACGTCGGCGGCGGCTACGTCAGCAACTACACGATGGTCACCGGGACGCCGTACACAGACGCCACGCTGACCGAGTGCGGCCGGTCCCGCGGCCGGCAGAACGAGCCGTCGGTGGCCATCGACCCGCGCAACCAGAACGTGCTCGTGGGCAGCTCCAACGACTACTGCGGTGTCTACAACGACGGCGAGGACGAGAACGGCGCGCCCATCCCGTCCGGACCGATCTGGCTGGGCTACTACCGGTCCACCAACGGTGGTGGCAGCTTCGTGAGCTCCCTGGTCCCCGGCTACCCAGAGGACACCAGCCCCTACGCCGTCAATGCTCACATCCGCACCGCAACCGCCGGTGACCCGGTCCTGGCCTGGGACAACCACGGGCGGCTCTTCGCCGGGTCGGAGAGCTCCGGCGACCCGGAGGGTTCGCCGAAAACCTTCGGTGACGTGTGGGTCGCGACGTTCCGCAACCCGGGCGGCCCGAGCGGCGCGACGATCAACGACGGCAAGCAGTTCGTGCGGTCCGAGATCGTGGCAAGGGGCACCTCAGCACCGTTCCTGCTCGGCAAGTTCCACGACAAGACCGCCATCGAGGTCGACCGCACCGGTGGCGCGTGCGACGCCAACGTCTACTTCGCGTGGTCGCGGTTCACGACTATCTCCAGCAACATCTACTTCTCGCGGTCGACCGACCACGGCGCCACCTGGTCGCACGAGAAGCTGCTGACGACGAGCGTCAACGCCGTCCAGGTCCCGGAGATCACGGTGACCGGCAACGGCCACGTCTACGTGACCTGGATCGCCACGGTCGGCCACGGCGCGTCCGCGACCGACGCGGTGCAGTACGCCAAGAGCACCAACTGCGGCGCGACCTTCGGGCCGGCCCACACGGTGGTGACGTTCGAGGGCTACGCCCACCAGGACAGCGGACACCGTGACTGCGGCGACCTCACCAACGCGTGCCCGTCGGGCTACACCTTCTTCCGGGCCGATTCCACGCCTCGCTCGGCGACCGACCAGAACAGCGCGAGCGAGAAGGTCTACATCGTGTACGACGCGGCGTACGGACCCTTCGTCGACACCGGCACCCATACCACTCCGGTGCTGGTGAACCCGCCGACCAAGGGGCACCAGGTCTATCCCGACATCGCGGTCAATGCCGGCGTCGCGCATGTGCTGTGGTGGGACAGCCGCAACGACTCCAGCTGTGCCACACCCGTCGCCTGCGCCAAGCGGCCCATCGGCAACAAGGCGGACCGGCATGTCGTCCAGGACGCCCTGGACACCTATGCCACCGCGTTCCCGATCGCCGGCGGCCCCGCGGGCGGCGCGGTGCGGATGAGCGACGTGTCGACCAACCCGAACTTCGAGCAGTTCGCGGGCCGGACGGTCCCGTTCGCGGGTGACTACCTGTGGATCGACAGCGTCGGGACGCTGACCTACGGCACCTGGACCGACTGGCGCGACACCGTGCCCGGCGTCGACCAGCGCGAGACGACCGAGGACGGCGTCGCGGAGCCGAACGAGGGCGCCGATGTCAAGCAGTGCCGGACCGAGTTGTCCCCGGGCGTCTGGTCCGGTGACACCTGTCCGCGGGCCGGAGGGCTGGACCAGAACATCTACGGAGACTTCGCGCCGTAGCAGCAATCCCGGAGGCCAGAGAAGGAGACGGCGAGAACCGACAGCCGTGAACACGGCAAGGGGTTGGCCGTGGCCGGTCTCCCGGCACTTTGGTCCTCTTCCAATGAGGGTTCTCGTCGCCTCGTACCTTGATTCAACCGCCGTGGGCGGGCAGACACAATGGCAATCGCCCCGCGTCTGTAGAAAGGCCGGAGGTCATCCGGCCCCTGTGTCGCCGAAAGCTGACACGCGCCCAGCCCTTGGAGACTCCGGCAAGGGCAGGCCGATCCGCGCGAGGCGATCAAGCCCGCGGCGCAGGGGAGTCCCTTCTCCGACGGAAGCTCACGGACCGGCTGCGGCCACCCTCGCGGGAGGTGATGACGAAGGCGAGGGCGGCGGCGCAGATCGTGGTGGCCCACCACCCGGCCCGGGGCCGCCCGTCGCTGGTGGTGATGAGCGCCGTGAAGGACAGCAAGGGCTGGGCGACCAGCACTCCGACGACGACGAGACCCAGCGCGGACGCCACCAGGTTTCCCGGCTCGCTGACGCCATACCTGGAGGCAACGGCCGATGCCGCGAGTCCGATCGAGATCAACCCGGCGGTCTCCCAGGTCAGTGCCGTGAGCGGGACCGACGGCGATCGCCAGTGCAACAGCAGGGCGACGGCAGCCCAGCCCACCGCGGCTATCAGCAGGCCGTTCCCGACGATCACCAGGCGACGGCGCAGCAGGGACCGGGGGACCACCGCCGTCACCGCTTCGGCAATGTCGTCCAGCAGGTACGCCGGGCCGGCGGCCACGAACAGCACGACCACATGCGTCAGGAAGAGTGGGACCTCGTCGCCACGCTGAGCCAGCGTCAGTGTGGCGACGAGGACGATCGCGGCGCCCGCGGAGACAAGGACCGGCAGCTCGGGTCGCAGCCGCCTGAGCGGGGCTGCGCCCCAAGGCCGGGTCGAGGTGGTCATGCCACCGCGAGGAGCAGGAACCCGCTCGCGGCCGCTACGATGACGCCGCCGACCGCGAACAGCTGGCTCCGGTGGGCCTGCTCGCGCATCAGCGCGGCCACGACCGCCAGGCCGCACAGGCAGGCGGCGTACCCGCACCACCAGGCCGGTGACACCGCGTCGGGGATCCAGGACGACTGGTACTCACCGCCGACGACGTGCTCGTCGTTGAAGATCACCCACGGCGAGATCGCGTACCACGGAGACGGCACCGTCTGCGCCATCACCGGGACGGTCACCAGCAGCGTCATACCGAGCAGCGCGGACCCGCGGAACGGCGCCCACCTGGCCACGGCCACTCCGAGCAGCGGCCCGCCCAGTGAAGCGAGGACGACGTCGCCGACCAAGACCCCCCAGACATCGGCGTTGGACTCGTAGCCGAACCAGGCGACGTGTCCGTCGGGCATCGTGGGCGGCCAGATCGCGCCGAACACGGCGGCGTTGAGGACCACGAGGACACCGAGCGAGGTCGGCACCAGGCAGGCCAGGCAAAGCGCCAGTGTTCGGCGCTGCGGCCCCACCGGGGCCGTGTCCGCGAGGTCGCCGCTGCGACGCAGAGAGGTGGTCAGCCGGTGCGCGACCACGAAGCCGAAGACGCCGATGAAGAACGCCGGGAAGACGCTGCCCTCCACACCCACCCCGGCGACGTCGTGCTTGGCGATGCCACTGGCGCCCGACAGTACGACGACCGCGAGGGTCACCAGGAACAGGGGATGCCGGGCGAACCGACGAGCGTCCGCCTGGGCCAGAGCAGTGACGGACTGCCTCGGTGTGACCGCGGGTCGGGGCGAGGTCAGGGTGGTCATGACACGGCCTCCATCTCGAGCTCGAGCGCGTGGTCTCCCACGAGCAGCAGGTAGGCGTCCTCGAGGGTGGGCTCGGCGAGCTCGACGTCGGGGGGTGGGTCGCCCACGTTGCGCCACATGCCGCTTCCGGTCCGCCAGGCGTGCCGGGCCAGCGGATGCCGATCGGCCGCGAGCCAGACCCGTCCAGCCGCCGAGGCCACCAGCTCGGCCACCGACCCGTCGAAGTGGATCCGACCGCCGTACAGCACGATCACCCGCTCACACAGGGCGGCCACGTCCTCGGTCTGGTGGGTGGAGAGCACGAGCGTGGCGGTCTGGGCGGCCGTGGACAGAATGTCTCGCAGGCGGGCACGTTGTGCCGGGTCGAGGCCGGTCGTCGGCTCGTCGAGCACCAGCAGCTGCGGGTGTCCGAGGAGCGCCTGGGCGACCAGCACCCGACGACGCTGCCCTCCGGAGAGAGCGTGGACCCGCTTGGTGGCCAGATCTGCGAGATCGACCTCCGCAAGCACACGGCGTACCTCGGCATGGCGTGAGTCGCGCTCGGTCCACTCCTTCAGGATCGCCAGGTAGTCCACGAAGCCGAAGGTTGTGAACCCCCGCGGGAAGCCCGCCTCCTGCGGCAGGTAGCCGAGGTTCCGCCGGATCGCCGTCCGTCCGGTCGCCGTGGTCGGGTCGTGACCGAAGACCCTCACCTCGCCCTCGTCGGCCGCCAACGCGGTGGCCAGGATGCGCAGGAGGGTGGTCTTGCCGGCTCCGTTGGGCCCCAGCAGACCGGTGATCCCGGGTGCGAGCGTCAGGTCGATCGACTGGAGTGCCGGCGCGCGGCCGTAGCGCTTGCCGACACCGGTGAGATTCGCGGTACTCATTGCTGCCTCCTTGGCAGGTCGAGAATCCGAGACTTGGACAACACGGCGGCTCCGGCGAGCGCGAACAAGGCCAGACACACCAGCTGCGCCGTCGGGCCGACCGCGACGAGCGGCTCATGCGCCCGGGTCATCGAGAGGGTGAGCGCGGACCAGACGACTCCGACACCGGCCGCAGCGTTGGTAAGCCCGACGAGCGGCGCCAGCGCGAGGGTCACGGCGATCCCGGCAGCCGCAGGAGTGAGCCAGACGATGGTCAACCAGCCGGGCCCGGGGAGGGCCAGGCCCACCACCATGGCGATCGGCGCGCACGTCGCCAGCACGGCTGCGGTGCGAAGCAGCAGCAGCTTGCCCGCCGAGTACGGCGTGGTGACCACCATCTCCTGCGCCGGATCGGCGTCGCCGCCGAACGCCGCGGCGACCCCCGCCACCGGCGCCAGCGGCGCGACGAGCAGGAACAGGCCGATCCCCAAGTATCCGGAGAACCCGGCGGCGAGGCCGGCGAAGCCCAACGCGACCGCGACTCCCAACAGCCAGCCGCCGCGCATCGCCGGGACCGCCGCGAGCAGCCGCCCGGTCTCCTCCGACACTCCGCACCTGCGCAGCAGCCGCTCGACGATCGTCGGTCGCGGGGCCTCCACCGTGGCGCGTACGGCCGACCAGGTGGCCTCGAGCGACTCGTCGTACGCCATCGCGTTGAGCTCGCCACGGCAGAGCACGCACCGCATCACGTGAGCCTCGAGGGAGGCGGCCACCACCGGCCCAACGGTGCCGTCCAGCAGACCGCGGAGGGCCTCTTCGTCCGCGTGCCAGTCCGCACGATCGGTGCTCATGCCAGCTCCTCACGCATGCTCGCGCGGGCCCGCGCGAGTCGGGTTTTCACGGTTCCCTGCGGGATCCCCAACAGTCGGGCGGCCTCCCGGGTGGTCAGCCCGTCGAGCACCACGGCCTGCAGGACCACGCGCAGCTCGGGGGAGATCCGGGCCAGCGCGCTGCCCACGTCGGAGTACTCGATGGCCAACAGCACGTTGTCCTCGGCGGAGACGTCGCTGGCCTGGTGGGGCAGCAGCGCCGGCCCCAGCCGCGGCCCCATGGCGCTGCGGGACCGGACCCGACTGATCAGCCGGTGCACCGCGATTCCCCACAGCCAGCCGGCGACCTCCCCGTCGCCACGGAACTTCGCGGCGCCGTTCCAGGCCGACACGAACGTGTCCTGCAGTGCGTCGGCCACCACGTCGCGGTCCGCGCAACGCCGCATCAGCCGCGCCGACATCCAGCCCGCGTGCCGTTCATAGAGGGTCCGTAGCGCGCCCTCGTCCCGCTCGCGCATTGCCGCGATCAGGTCGGAGTCCGAGACTTCAGGACCAGCCATACGAACACTGTCGCGCAGCCGGGCCTCAGCGGTTCACGATCGGCAGTTCTTCTTTGCGACGCCCCCCGTTCGGAGTTGGCAGGCATGATCCGCCCGCAGGACCGACCCTTGTTGGCCGGTGCTTGTCGGAGCCAGCCCGTAGGATGAGTGCCTCACCCCCTGTCGTTCGCTGACCGGGGGCTGTCGTGTTGTGGCTATGCCGCCGAAGGGATCACCGTGCACCTCACCGGCCTGTCCGATGCCGTCCTCGCCGACCCGACCCTGGCCGCCGCGCTCGCGGACGCCACCAGCGTCGACGCGCTCGACCTGACCGGGCCGGGTGGGCTGAGGCCGTTCGTGGTCAAGGGCCTGGTCGACGCCGGGCGGACTGTGCTCGCAGTCACCGCGACCTCGCGCGAGGCCGAAGACCTGGTCAACGAGCTGGGGGATCTGGTCGACCCGGCGCTGGTGGGCTACTACCCGAGCTGGGAGACCCTGCCGCACGAGCGGCTGAGCCCGCGCAGCGACACGGTCGGGCGGCGGCTCGCCGTACTCCGGCGGTTGTGTCATCCCGGTGACACCGCGGCGGACGGGCCGGTGCGGGTGGTCGTGGCGCCGGTGCGGTCGGTGTTGCAGCCGCAGGTCAAGGGGCTGGGCGACCTGCGTCCGGTGGCCCTGGCCAAGGGCGACACGGTCGAGCTCGACGACGTCGTACGCCGGCTCGCGGACGCGGCGTACCAGCGGGTCGACCTGGTCGAGAAGCGCGGCGAGTTCGCGGTCCGCGGCGGCATCGTCGACGTCTTCCCGCCGACCGAGGAACACCCGCTGCGGGTGGAGTTCTGGGGCGACGACGTCGAGGAGGTGCGGTCGTTCTCGGTGGCCGACCAGCGCACGCTGGAGCCGATCGGTCGGCTCTGGGCGCCGCCGTGTCGCGAGCTGCTCCTGACCGACGACGTACGCCGTCGCGCCGCCGAGCTCGGCGAGCAGTACCCGCAGCTGCTCGAGCTCACCGACAAGATCGCGGCCGGGATCGCGGTCGAGGGCATGGAGTCGCTGGCGCCGGTGCTCGTCGACGAGATGGAGATGCTGGTCGACCTGCTGCCCGCCGACACCCACGTGCTGGTGCTCGACCCCGAGCGGGCGCGCAGCCGGGCCCACGACCTGGTCGCGACCAGCGAGGAGTTCCTGGGCGCGTCCTGGGCGGCCGCGGCAGGTGGTGGCGAGGCGCCGATCGACCTCGGCGCGGCGTCGTACCACGAGCTCGGCTCGGTGCGCGAGCAGACGCTCGCGCAGGGCAAGGCGTGGTGGACGGTCAGCCCCTTCGGCATCGCCACCGCCGACGAGACCCCCGCCACTGACCCGCGGGAGCTCAAGGAGCTCGGCCTCGACGCCTACCTCGGCCAGAGCGTCGACGGGGTCGAGTCGCGCGCGGTCAGCGCCCGCCCGGCCGAGGCCTACCGCGGCGACATCGAGCAGGCGATCACCGACATCACCGCGTGGCTGGCCGGCGGGTGGCGGGTCGTCGTACTCCATCCCGGGCACGGGCCCGCACAGCGGATGGTCGAGGCGCTGGGGGAGCGCGACGTCGCGGCCCGCTTCGCCGAGACGGTGAGTACGCCGCCCGAGCCCAACGTCGTCACGGTCACCTGCGGGTCGCTCGACCACGGGCTCGTCCACGAGGGGCTCAGGCTCGCCATCCTCACCGGCGACGACCTCTCCGGCCAGAAGACCTCCACCCGCGACATGCGGAAGATGCCGACCCGGCGCAAGAAGCAGATCGACCCGCTCGAGCTCAAGGCCGGCGACTACGTCGTACACGAGCAGCACGGCGTCGGCCGGTTCGTCGAGATGAAGCAGCGCGAGGTGCACGGCGCGACCCGCGAGTACCTCGTCCTCGAGTACGGCGCGTCCAAGCGTGGCGGCCCGCCCGACCGTCTCTACATCCCGGCCGACGCGCTCGACCAGGTCACCCGGTACGTCGGCGGCGAGCAGCCGTCCCTCGACCGGCTCGGCGGCGCCGACTGGGCCAAGCGCAAGAGCCGCGCCCGCAAGGCGGTCCGGCAGATCGCCGCCGAACTGATCAAGCTGTACGCCGCCCGCCAGGCCACCAAGGGCTTCGCCTTCGGCCCGGACACGCCCTGGCAGCGCGAGCTCGAGGACGCCTTCCCCTTCACCGAGACGGTCGACCAGCTCACGACCGTCGACGAGGTCAAGGCCGACATGCGCAAGACCGTGCCGATGGACAGGCTGGTCTGCGGCGACGTCGGCTACGGCAAGACCGAGATCGCGGTCCGGTCGGCGTTCAAGGCGATCCAGGACGGCAAGCAGGTCGCCGTACTGGTGCCGACCACGCTGCTGGTCACCCAGCACTTCTCGACCTTCGCGGAGCGGATGAGCGGCTTCCCGGTGGTGCTGAAGGCGCTGAGCCGGTTCCAGACCGACAAGGAGGCGCGCGAGGTGATCGCCGGGCTGGCCGACGGGTCGGTCGACATCGTGATCGGCACCCACCGGCTGCTCAACCCCGACATCCGCTTCAAGGACCTCGGCCTGATCGTGGTCGACGAGGAGCAGCGGTTCGGCGTCGAGCACAAGGAGCTGATGAAGCGGCTGCGCACGTCGGTCGACGTACTCGCCATGAGCGCGACGCCGATCCCGCGCACGCTCGAGATGGCGATCACCGGCATCCGCGAGATGTCCACGATCACCACCCCGCCGGAGGAGCGGCACCCGGTGCTGACCTACGTGGGCGGCTACGAGGACCGGCAGATCATCGCCGCCTTACGCCGCGAGCTGCTGCGCGAGGGCCAGGTCTTCTACATCCACAACCGGGTCCAGTCGATCGAGAAGGCCGCGGCCCGGATCAAGCAGCTGGTGCCCGAGGCCCGGGTCGCCACCGCGCACGGCCAGATGGGCGAGCACCAGCTCGAGCGGGTGATGCTGGACTTCTGGGAGAAGAACTTCGACGTCCTCGTGTGTACGACGATCGTCGAGTCCGGCCTCGACGTCTCCAACGCCAACACGATGATCATCGAGCGCGCCGACACCCTCGGGCTGTCGCAGCTGCACCAGCTCCGCGGCCGGGTCGGCCGGTCCCGCGAGCGCGCGTACGCCTACTTCCTCTACCCGCCGGAGAAGCCGCTCACCGAGACCGCGCACGAGCGGCTCGCGACGCTGGCCCAGCACTCCGACCTCGGCGGCGGCATGGCGATCGCGATGAAGGACCTCGAGATCCGCGGCGCCGGCAACCTGCTCGGCGGCGAGCAGTCGGGTCACATCGCCGACGTGGGGTTCGACCTCTACGTGCGGCTGGTGGGGGAGGCCGTGCAGGAGTTTCGCGGCGACGCCGAGCCGGAGCTGGGTGAGGTGCGGATCGAGCTGCCGATCGACGCGCACCTGCCGCACGACTACATCCCGAGCGAGCGGCTGCGGCTGGAGATGTACAAGCGGCTCTCCGAGGTCCGCTCCGACGAGGACGTCGACCTGCTCCGCGACGAGATGGTCGACCGCTACGGCCAGGTACCGGAGCCGGTGGCGGCGCTGCTGCAGGTCGGCCGGTTCCGCGCGCGAGCCCGGGCGGCGGGCATCACCGAGGTCACGATCGCGGGCAAGAACGTCCGGTTCGCGCCCGTCGTACTGCCGGACTCGCGGGTGGTGCGACTCCACCGGATCTACCCCAAGAGCCTGGTCAAGGCGCCGGTGAAGACGATCCTGGTACCCCGTCCGCAGACCGCAGTGGTCGGGGGGCGTCCGATCACTGGAATGCCTTTGCTTGAATGGGCCCGCAGTGTGATCGATGCCATCATCGATCCGACCGATGGAGGAACACCCACGTGACCCGCACGCGCAGCCGCCTTGCCGCCCTCAGCACGATCGCCCTGCTGGCACTGCCCGCCCTGTCGGGCTGCGGGCAGAACCCCATCCATCCCGGGGCGGCCGCGGTCGTCGGCGACCAGACGCTCTCCGGATCCGACCTCAACGCGATCTCGCGCGACCTGTGCACGGTGTTGAAGTCCGACCAGCAGTCCATCGGGAGCGGCTACCCGCGCTCCGCTCTGATGGCCTCGGTGGTGCAGGCGTTCATGCTGCGCGCCGTCGCCGACCAGCTGGCCGAGGAGTACGACGTCACGCCCGACAAGAGCTACAAGTCGTCGGCCGACCAGATCGAGCTGCGGTTCGGTCAGGCCGACCCCGACGCTCTCGCGAACGCCATGGACACCTTCACCTCCACGGCCTACTTCGTGGCGGTCGCCCGTGCCGCCGGCGAGCTGGAGCTGAAGGAGTCGGGCAACGCCGACCCCACCCAGGACGAGTCGCTGACCAAGGGCATCGCGCTGGCCCAGACGTGGCAGGACGACCACGACATCGACGTCTCTCCGCGCTTCCCCGCGATGAAGATCGGTGACCAGTCCATCGAGACGGTCCGCGACGACACGTCGTACGCCGTCAGTGACTTCGCCAAGCAGGCTGCCGCCGAACAGCCCGACAAGACCTTCGTCGACACCCTCCCGCCCTCCCAAGTCTGCCGCTGAGTCTCCGGTGAGGCTGGCTTGACGACTGGTGCGGGTGCTGGCTCGGCGGCCGGTCAGGCGCTCACCGAGCTCGTCGGGGTGATGGCCCGGCTGCGGGCCGAGTGCGACTGGAAGGCGGCGCAGAGCCACCGGTCGCTGGCCCGCTACCTGCTCGAGGAGGCCCACGAGACCCTCGAGGCGATCGACGACGGCGAGCTGACCGGCGACTGGACGCACCTGCGGGAGGAGCTCGGCGACCTCCTGTTGCAGGTCTACTTCCACGCCGAGATCGCCGCCGAGCGAGGTGAGTTCACCATCGACGACGTGGCCGCCGACCTGATCGCCAAGATGGTGCGTCGCAACCCGCATGTCTTCGGTACGGCGACCGCCACCGGACCCGCCTCCGTCAACGAGCTCTGGGAGTCGGTCAAGGCCACCGAGAAGCCCCGCAGCTCCGTCCTCGACGGCATCCCCCCGACCCTCCCCGCACTCCTGTACGCCGACAAGGTCCTCGACCGCCTCTCCCGCGCGCCGAAGCGGCAAGAACCGCCCCGAGAAGTGGCAAGTCTTGCCCCTCGAGGTGGCGAAACTGGCTCCGACGAGCAGGCTGAGCCAGCCGATCTGCTCGGCGACCGACTGCTCGCCCTGGTCGCCGAGTGCCGCGAGGCAGAGGTCGACCCCGAGCAGGCCCTGCGCGACGCCGTACGAGGTCTGCTCGACCGGACCGAGGACCCGCGACCCGACTGATCGGCGCCCCCGCGGCGATGCCCGTGAGTTGTGCAGGCGGCGGCATCTGGAAGGCCCCGAACGGCATGCGCCGATCCCGCCATCTGGGGACGGGGGCTAGACGCCGAGCTCTGGTCGGCGTCTCGATCTCGGCGGGAGGCGTGCACCAGTCGCCCGGGGGGTTCTTCGCTTTGATCACTCGTTCGACCAACCGGTCGGTCACCAGCCATGACTCCGCATCACCCCGCCCGGCGTCCGCCCTGGAAGCTCCGCATCGGCATCGTCGCCGGGCTGATCGTGCTTGCTGTTCCTCGGCCACGTCGTCAGCGTGACGAGGCCCGGGCCGCGGCCGCCGAGGAGCGAGTCAGGGATCGGTCAGGGCCCGCTGACGACAAGCGGGGAGTACGGCGCGGACAGCCGCGTCATCAGCACCCGGACCCGGCCTCCCGGGCTGGTCGCCGTGCGGGGTACGACGGCGCCCGACCGCAGCCGCACCTTCGGCCCCAGCGTGCCGTCCCGGTGCACCCGGCGCGCCCAGACCACGAAATAGTCGTACGACGGCTCGGTGGTCCAGGTGATCACGCCGTCACCGTCGTCGTCGAGAACGAGACTGGCGCGCGGGTTCTGGTAGTCGTTGTTGTCGCGCTGGCCGCTGATCGCGCCGAGGCCGAGCACCGGCCCGAGCGAACCGCCCCGCCGGCAGAACCGCGCGTAGAGCCGGAACGTGTCGCCGACCGGCCGGGTCCACGCCACCATCGTGTCGCCCTCGAGATCGGTCGCCGACGCGAGGTTGGAGACGAAGTGTGTCGTTGGCGACAGCCGGTGAGCGGCGCCGAGCACGCCGTCGGAGCGCCAGCGCCGCAGGTACGCCGACCCGCGGTACGGCGTCGTGGTCGTGTCGATGGAGGCGTAGGCGACGTACGCGCTCCCCTTGCGGTCGGTCTCGACCGTGGCCAGATGGTCGGCCAGGCGGGTGGCACCGGAGATGTCGCGCGACCGGGTGGTGCCGTCGGGGTTGATCCGCACCGCCTTGATCCGGTCGGGGGCACCGGGCACCTGCACCGTGGTGAGGAACGCCCCGGAGCGGGTCGCGACCAGGGTCGGCGGCGTCCGGGTGGCCGGCGCCTGCGGGATCAGCCGGCCGAGCCGGTTGCCGAGCGAGATCCGGCGGAAGACCTGCTGCTGGAACGCGTCGTACACGACCGCGGCGGCGCCACCCGGCGTCATCGCGACGCTGGGCAGCCAGCCGTCGTACGACAGGTTGCTGACCCGCAGCAGCGGGCCGATCGCGTTGCCACGGGACACCCGGCGGACGTAGACCTGCCAGGCCTGCAGATCCATGTCGTAGCTGGCCCAGCCGACGATCGCGTCGCCGTCGTCGTCGACCGCCACCGAGACGTGTGCGGGAGTGTGGCTCGGCGGGCTGAGCGTGCGCAGCGACCCCGGCACTCCGGTGGGGGAGAGCCGCCGGAACCGGACCCGATAGCCCACGTCGTCGGAGTCGTTGTCGGCCGTCCACGCCGTCACGACTCCGCCCTTGCGCGAGACGGCCACGTCGGTCTCCGAGGTGGCGTACCACCCGGACCGCTCCAGGCTGCGCGGCTTGGTCCAGGCGGCGGAGGCCGGCGCCAGCGGCAACAGGCTCGCCACCAGCCCCAACAGCAGAGCAGGTCGGAACAAACGCGTCATCAGATCCCCCAGGAGTCCGTCGGTCGAGTACGCCGCCAGACGTTAGCCGAGCCCGCCGACAGGTCCACCCGCGCGGGTGCTGCCCGAATCGTCCCACCCCCACGGCTACGCTGAGATCGCCCCAACCGAACACCCCAGGAGCATGACTGTGGCCGCCATCGAAGCTGTTGAAGCCCGCGAGATCCTCGACTCTCGCGGAAACCCCACCGTCGAGGTCGAGGTCGTCCTCGATGACGGTTCGTTCGGCCGGGCCGCCGTGCCGAGCGGCGCGTCCACGGGCGCCTTCGAGGCGGTCGAGCTGCGTGACGGCGGTGAGCGCTACGGCGGCAAGGGCACGGCCAACGCGGTCAAGGGTGTCATCGAGCAGATCGCCCCGGCGGTCGAGGGCCTCGAGGCCGACGACCAGCGGCTGATCGACCAGACCATGCTCGACCTCGACGCGACGCCCAACAAGGCCAACCTCGGCGCCAACGCGATCCTGGGCGTGAGCCTCGCGGTCGCCCACGCCGCGGCCGACTCCGCCGGTCTCCCGCTCTTCCGGTACGTCGGCGGTCCCAACGCCCACGTCCTCCCCGTCCCGATGATGAACATCCTCAACGGCGGCGCCCACGCCGACACCAACGTCGACATCCAGGAGTTCATGGTCGCGCCGATCGGTGCGGCGACCTTCCGCGACGCCCTTCAGTACGGCGCCGAGGTGTACCACTCCCTCAAGTCGGTGCTGAAGAAGAAGGGCCTCGCGACCGGCGTCGGCGACGAGGGCGGTTTCGCCCCCGACCTGCCGTCCAACCGCGACGCGCTCGACCTGATCGCCGAGGCGGTCGGCGGCGCCGGGCTGACGCTCGGCAAGGACGTCGTACTCGCGCTCGACGTGGCCGCGAGCGAGTTCTTCGCCGACAACGCCTATTCCTTCGAGGGCAAGCCGAAGTCGGCCGAGGAGATGACCGCCTACTACGCAGAGCTGGTGGCGTCGTACCCGATCGTGAGCATCGAGGACCCGCTCAACGAGGACGACTGGGACGGCTGGAAGACGATGACCGACGAGCTCGGCAGCAAGATCCAGATCGTCGGCGACGACCTCTTCGTGACCAACGTCGAGCGGCTGCAGCGCGGCATCACCGGCGGCCAGGCCAACGCCCTGCTGGTCAAGGTCAACCAGATCGGCTCGCTCACCGAGACCCTCGACTCCGTCGAGCTGGCGCCCCGCAACGGCTACCGCTGCATGATCAGCCACCGCTCCAGCGTGTCGCGAAGTACAACCAGCTGCTCCGCATCGAGGAGATCCTCGAGGACGCCGCCCGGTACGCCGGCGCCGGCGCGTTCCCGCGCTACCAGGGCTGACCGGAGCGCACTCAGCATGGAGGACCGTGGCCCCCGCAGTCCCCGAGCCGGTCATGGACAGGCTCGGGGGGCGGGTCGCGGCACCCCGCGGCCCGGACGGCCGGCGTCGCGGTCCGGCCAGCGCAACGTCGCCGCGCGCGGCCGGGTCCCGAGTACGCCGGCCGCACCGGCCCGACCCGCGCGCCCCGTCCGCGCGACCGCCGTACGCCGGCCTCGGCTGACCGGACGGGCCGCGATCCTGATCCTGCTGCTCGCCGTGCTGACCGTCTCCTACGCCTCGAGCCTGCGGGCATACCTCCAGCAGCGCGCGCACATCGCCGACCTCAAGGCGGAGATCGCGGAGAAGTCCGCGAGCATCGACAAGCTCGAGCTCGAGAAGAAGCGCTGGAAGGACCCGGAGTACGTCCAGCAGCAGGCCCGGGAGCGGTTCGGCTTCGTGTTTCCGGGCGAGACGCCGTACGTCGTGGTCGACGAGAACGGCAACCCGCTCGACGAGAGCGGTGCCCTGCGTGACCCGGCGCCCCCCGACCCCCAGGTCCCGACCGCGTGGTGGTCGACCGCCTGGCAGTCGGTGGAGCTGGCCGGCAAGCCGGCGGGGAGCGACCAGTGATCTCGCCGTCCGACGAGGCGGCGATCGAGGCCCAGCTCGGCCGTCGGCCGCGCTCGATCCACGACCTCGGCCACCGTTGCCCGTGCGGCAACCCCGACGTGGTCACGACCGAGCCGCGGCTCGACGACGGTACGCCGTTCCCAACCACCTTCTACCTCACCTGCCCGCGGGCAGCCTCGAAGATCGGCACGCTCGAGGCGTCCGGACTGATGAAGCAGATGCAGGACCGGCTGGCCGACGACCCGGAGCTGGCGGCTTCCTATGCCGCCGCCCACGAGGCCTATCTCGCGGTCCGGACGGCGATCGCCGAGGTGCCCGAGATCGACGGCATCTCGGCCGGCGGCATGCCCGACCGGGTCAAGTGCCTGCACGTGCTGGCCGGCCAGGCGCTGGCCCAGGGTCGTGGCGTCAACCCGCTCGGCGATGAGGTACTCGACCTGCTCGGCG
>WNGB01005104.1_pt1 | contig 20260 bp, 25 predicted proteins | sample 5400681 | NCBI WGS metagenome assembly WNGB01 (sample SAMN13153367, study PRJNA577476) | soil metagenome | isolation source: 115 cm soil or saprolite under grassland replicate 2 | place: USA:California | collected 2016-06-15
CATCCGCCAGCCGGATTCGTGCGTTTATCCGACCCGACGCTGGGCACGACCTGCCGCGCCTACCAGCGGACCGGCGCCGATGTTACGGACGTGCAGGTGTTATGCCAGGAGGCCAATGGTAGTTGGAGTGGCTATGTCGGGGTACGCCAGAATTGGCCAAGCCCGACGTGGCGCTGCATGCGGCCGACGTGATAACGCAACGCGTTCGAGGGAGCGGCGGCGACTGACTGGGAACCAGTCACGCTCCAGTTCCATCGGTACTGGTAGGGGCGTGCTGATGAAAGGGCTTCACGTCCAAGGTCATGATGTCTGCGTGCTGTCCGTCCTGGTTCTGACACGACTAATGGCCCTCTCCACTGCGGCGCGAGGCACAACCTTGCGCTTGCATCTCGAGGGGTAACCCGAGCTTCCTCCAACTCGCTCAAGAGGCCAGTGTTGCCAGTGATCGCGCAGCCTGACCGGCCGTCGCCCGCAAGGCCGGACGTCTCATGGCCAAGCGCCGCGAATTCGAACGGAGCAATTCATGATGCTCGCAGCGCCGGTGCAAAGAAGCCTGGCTGTTCTCGACATGGCGCAAGCAGGACGGTTCGCGGAGATTCGCATCCTGTTCGCGCCGCAACTGCGCGCGCTGGTGTCGGCCGAGGGGAGGCAGGTCGCCCCGGAGGCGGCGGCGCACTCAGCATCCAGCGTGCGCTTGAGCGGCTGCGCGGTATCGTGCGGGCTTGCGTCAACCGGCTCGAGTGCGCCGGTTTCCATGCCGGCACGCGTATTCTGCGCTAGCGGCTGGGCGGATCTGGAGATGTCGCTCGCGCGGGGATCAGGTGTTCACCTCCATAACATCACCAGCCAGTCGAGACAGATCGTCGGCAGCAAGTCACATCGTCCGTAAATCGTCGTAGCGAGAGCGTCGCCACTTCGACCGGCGCCCCGTACGCGCAAGCGGCTGCACAAGTTCGCGTGCGAACGCGGCGGGATGGCTCACAAAGCCGAGGTGACCACCGGGCAGCTCGACCACGTCCCGACCGAGCTTCTCAGCCAGTTCCACAGTTGCTTCATAAGCGGGGGTACCCACGCGACTCACGCCCCACCGCCAGCCGATGTGATCGGCATGCCCTTTGAGCGCGTTGAGGTCGAGCTCACCCCCGGATACTGGCGCAGCTCGTGCTCGAACCAGTAGCTGGCGTTAGCGAGAATATCCGCGCCGTTTTTGGGGTTGTCAGACGGTAAACCTCGGGCGTGCTCAGGTTGCGCGCTCGTCGACATGATGCAACCCGTTCAACACCGGCCGGGAGCGGATCGGGCCGTCCAGTGGCCGCGGCGTCACTTCCAGCGCCTGCAATGAGAGCGTGCGATGAGGTCGCTCGTGGTTGTAGTAGCGGACGAACTCGGTCAGCATCGACGCCAGGTGCCGCTCGTCGAGCACGATCATGTGGTCGAGACACTCTCGGCGCAACGTTCCAATGACACGTTCGGCGACCGCATTCGCGCGAGGTGAACGAACCGGCGTCGCGATCGCGTCAATGCCGATGCGGTGTGCGCGTTGGCGGAAGTCGCGCCCGTAGACTGCATCGCGATCATGCAGCAAATGGCGAGGCTTGTGACCCCACGGCGTTGCCTGCATCAGTTGGCGCCACCCAACCCGACTGCAGCCTGGGTGTGGCGGCAGTTGATCGAAGCCACGCCCTGGGGCCAGAAACCAGGCCATCTGCTCCGCGATCGCGAAGTCGAAGTTGGTCCGCGACCGGGCCATTGAACGTCTCTGGCAGCGGCTCGCGGCGGGACCGGATGGCGACCAGCGGGCCAGACTGGACCAGCTGCGTGTCGTGCCCGCGGGAGAGCGTGTGAGCCCTCTCGAACGCTTGCGCCGGGGACCACGCGTACCACAGCCCCGGCTTTGGTGGAGGCGCCCAGGCGGCTCGCTGAGGTGCGTGCACTGGCGGTTGGCGAGCTCAACTTGTCCAGCATCCCGGCCGGACACATCAGGACGTTGGCGCGCTACGCTGCTACCACGTGGGCCTCCGTGATCGCGCGGATGCCCGCGGCGCGACGCACGGCCACGTTGGTGGCTTTCGCGCGCGTGTTCGAGGCCACCGCCCAGGACGACGCGCTGGATGTACTCGACCTGATGATCGGCACGCTTTTGGCGCGCGTCGAGAATGAAGTTGACCTGGCGCGTCTGCGCACACTCCGCGATCTGGATACCGCGGCGCTGCGGCTGCGCGATGCCTGCCGGGTAGCGCTCGACCCGCGCTACTCCGACCTGGAGCTCCGCGAAGCCATACTCGCCGCGGCCGGTGCCGAGGAGCGGCTGGAGATGGGGGTCACGACGGTGACCGCCCTGACGCGGCCGCCGGAGGACCATTACTACGAGGACCTGCTGAGCCGCTTGCCCAGCCGCGCCAGGTGTTCGGACTGTTCGGGCTCCTTGATGCCCGCGGACGGGATGCCGACCGCTACGCCTACAGGGCACGCTGCACCGACCCTCTTGGCTTGTGTACGGCGAAGTGTTACGTTCGCAATACGCCTCACTGGATGACTGGGAGGACGTTATATGGCGGACGCGACCCCCGAACCGAAGAAGGGTGTGACGACGGCGGGCGAACAGGGTGCTCGTCTCGCGGCCGAGGCGGCGAAGCGCGCAACCGAAACCGCGAAGGCCGCCACCGAGGCGGTCCGGAGTTACTTGGCAAACTCACCTGGCGTGAGCCAGCGGGCCTTCGCCGCCTGGGCCGCGAGCACCGAGGCTGCCTTGAAGGCATCTTTCGGCATGCAGAACGCCGCGATTGAAGCCGGTCTGGCGCTAAGTGATGCCACCGCGAGTGGGAATCGCGAAGCCTTGCAGGGATGGGCCGAGGCCATGCATCAACAGCAGCGCGGAATGCTGGAGGCCTTCCAGGCCGCGGTGCACGCCGGCCAGGGCCTGGCCGAGGCAGGTAATCCCGCGAACACACCGTAGGTCGGCATTTGGACAGCAGCTCGAATGTCGTGGTGCGCGTCTCGTCGGTGCCAAACCGAACGATGCAGTAACGACTCCAAGCCGAAATCGCTCAGGACAGGTTCCGGCCAGCCTCTTTCAGGCCAATCGACCAAGTGCGGTGTTCGCGTGCAACTGGGGCTGTGAGCTCTTACGGCCCACGGCCACTTGACCGGCGCGATACGGTCACCTTTCGGCCTCGCGTGCGAGAAGGGGCCGGTAGGTCGCTGCATTATGCAGTGTCATTTGCCGGGTAGGTGGCATGGGTCCCGTCACCTTCATTCCTGGCGCGCTCGCTGGGCTCGTCAGTGCGGACGTCTGGGCGGCAGATGGCCATGAGCGCGCGCTCGTGCGAGCGCATCATCACGCGCGATCTGGACCAAGCTGGTGAGGAACGGGTCGGACGCTTCGCGCGCTGGCAAGCCGACCGCGGGCAGATGCGATCAGCCCTGTACGACCAGAAGGATCGTGAATTTGCTCAACTGCTGTTCGTTCACCGCGGTAAAGGTATGGGCGTCACCTTCCTCAACCGGCGCTTGATCCCGCTGCTCTGCCAGAAGGCTGGTGTGGATGCACGCGACGCCGAAGGTGCCTACACCGCCCACCGTGGTCGCAGCGCTCGGATCTCGATGCTGCACGCCTGTGGTCTGGAACTGGAGGACCTGGCAGCCTACGCCATCCACAAGAACACGCAGACGATCAAGAAGTACGCCCGGCGGAACCCTATTCATCTGCACCGTCGAGTCGCGCGGGCAGACACTCTTTCGACCGTGATCGAGGGACTCTATGACCCGAGCGCCGCGGCACAAAGCAAGCCATCGGTGCGCTGGTTCCTTGGATACGACGCCGATGGCGCGCCTCAGTTCTGCGGGCTGCCTGCCCATCACACGTGCCCACACCGGATGGATTGCTCACGTTGCGGTCTGTTCATCGGCGGCGAGCAGGCGAGATTGGTGCACGATGATCCGACCTTGCTCAGGGTCACGGCCGAGGTCGCGATGGCTGACGTACAGCGGCTGCTCAATGACGGTCAGCGCGAGGCAGCTGCGCGTGCACTCGCGGCGGCGAAGGAGGTCCCCGCGCCCGTCCCGCCTAGCGTAGCCTTCTTGACAAACCCAGCCGGTTTGAGCGACGCGCGTCTGAAGGAGTTGGCAGACCTTGCAACTGAAGATGCACTCGCGCAATTGAGACTCGTCGCCGACGATCTGATCGCCACCTTGGCGGAGCACCGTAGTAAAGACGGCCGCAACGTCGCCGTGACCGCCCTGCGCAAGCGCCTCGCGTTCGTTCAGGGACTCATCCAACGGCGCAACGTACAGCTTGATGGACCCGACGCGGCCACCCTGGGCCCCGGATCCGGGACCCATCCTATATAAAGTTGCTCAAGCGCCAGGGATACGGACGAGCCTCCACCTGGCTACTGAGGAGGCGGATCATCAGCGCAGCTTGATCCCAGTGGGGGCAAGGCGCTGATCAGCTGCCACACGGCATCGCTTCACCGGATTCGCGGGTGAGTCCGGTTCGACAATATCGAACTCACATGCGCTCGACAATGAGGAAGCCTTGCTCGTTGAACCTATCGTTGTCTACCCGCGTTGCGACTGCCAAGAAGTCCGCGTCCTTCTCGCTGTAGGCGTAAGCAGACGCCGTGCTTGGCGGGGTGCGGTGTGGTCGAAGGCAGGTGCGCCGATCCCGAGCTCCCGCGCGGAGCGAGCATGTCGTCCAACGCTGGCCGGCAGGAAAGAAAAAGGCTGCTGCCCGCTGAGCGTACAGGCGCGGGCAGCAGCCCTCCGTTGTGGCTTACCTACGGTAGGCAGCCAACCACTTCTACCGCGGCGTCAGCGGAGCCAATGAATTCCTTCTCAACATGGTTGTTGAGAAGCCCACATGGCGCATTCTGGTTGATGCTCAGGACAAGATCGATCGTGAATGAGCCGGCGTCCGGAACAAACACCTGGATTGTGACCGAGTTTGAGGCTGCGTCGTAGGTCACGCTGGTCACGTCGGTCCCGCCAGCGGAGATGAAGGTGGTGTTCGGCGGCAACTGATCGAAGACCGTGAACGGGCCACCCGCCGGCGAGCCAGTCACAGCTATGACGTAGGTGACCTGGTCACCGGGCTGAACCTGCGGTGGTGTTCCGCTGAGGGGAACAGACACGCCACCACGAACGATGTCCACAACGCTCTTACTGATGGTCTTACCGAGTGTCGGCGTCGGCGTGGGTGTATTGGTCGGCGTCGCGGTGGGCGTGTTGGTCGGCGTATTGGTCGGCGTCGGCGTGGGTGTATTGGTCGGCGTATTGGTCGGCGTCGCGGTGGGCGTGTTGGTCGGCGTCGCCGTGGGCGTGTTCGTGGGCGTCGCCGTGGGCGTGTTGGTCGGCGTCGCTTGCGGACAACTCAGTACAAACCGACCAGCCCAGGAGCTGTAGATCTGGACCGTGGCATTCGTCACCGTGGCGCCGTCCGTCAGATGCAGGGTGGTCGAGTAGTGCGCGACGATGCCGTTACTGCTTGCGTCCGGTGGTGTTGTCTTCTGCAGCGGCACCCGCACGGTCTCGCCGGTGCTGAAGGTGACCGTGATGTACGCCGGAACCTGGCTCGCTGAGTCAATCTGGTTGATGATCCAGTGCCACTGTGTTGGCTCGCACAGCTTCTCAGGCAGCCCGTTCATGACCTGCACGGTCTTCAGAGTGGCTGCATTGGCTTCGCCAACCCGCGCCGAGTCGCCCATCCCGAGCACGAGTCCAAACAACACCGCGAACGTGGCAACAACCGCGATCCAAGCCCGCAGTCTCACCGGTCTGTATACGTTCCCCATCCGCTCCCGTCCTTTCGATGCCAAGACAGGCACCGTTCTCCGCCAGGGAGTATTCGACGCCAAAGATCATGCAAGCTGATTGACAGTTGAGGAGTGGTTGAGCGCGTGTGGATTTGTGGTTGAGCCGCCCGGGAAGGCCTGGCGTCTGCAGCCAACCTGGCTGGCGCCCGACGGACCGTGGCCATCGTCGATGCGTACCACGATCCGACCGCTCCATTCCGCTCGGGCGAAAAGGGCTACGCAGTCGAGTTCCCAGCCGCAAAGACCCCGCGCTGACCGCGGGTTGTCGTTCGAGCAGTGTGGGCGAGAGTGACTCTTGGTGACGCCCAGGTCGGCCAGCAACAGCGCCACCGGCTTGCAGGCCATCGACGTCCCTCGATCGGCATGGATCGTCAGTCGGTCAGCCACGATGTGCTGCTTGCGGATGGTGTCGGCCGGCAGGCGCTCGGCCAACTCCGCGGTCTCACGCTTGGCCAGCAGCCAGCCTGGAACGAAGCGGCTGTAGATGTCGATGATGACGTACAGGTAGAAATAGGTCCACTTGACCGGCCCGAGGAGCTTGGTGATGTCCCATGACCACATCTCGTTCGGACGCGTCGCCAGCAGTTCGGGCTTGACGGTCGTGGGATGGCTGGCCTGGCGGCGTCGCTCGCGCACTTCGCCGGCGGCACGCACCTGTCAGTACATGGTTGGCACGGAGCTCAGGTAGCGACCTTCATCCAGGAGCGTGGCGTGGACGCTGGCCGGCGCCTGGTCCACGAAGCGCTCGTGGTGCAGCACGCCGAGCACGTCGGCGCGTTCGACTGCGCTCAGTGCACGCGGCTGCGGTGCTGGTGCGCGTCTCGGCCGTGGTGGAGGCGGGCTGCGACGATGGCGTCGGTAGTAGCTCGCTCGAGAGCGGCCCAACGCAGCACACGCGGCACGTTTGCCGAGCGTGCCAGCCAGATCGTCGATCGTCTGGTCGATCATCACTTCGGCTCGCCGCCGCTCAGTGACGCCGCGCTGCCCGTGGTGAGCTGCTCCAGCAGCGCGGAGAGTTTTCCTTGGACCTCGATCACCTTGCGCCTTGGCCAGGTCGGCTTGCAGGCGCGCGTTCTCACGGCGCAGCCGTGCCACCTCCTGGTCGCGCGAATCGGCGGCTGGCCGCCCTGGCGCAGCGGCCAGCGCCTGCAGCGCGCCCTGGTCACGCTGCTTGCGCCACTCGGAGATCAGCGACGTGTACAGACCCTCACGTCGCAGCAGGGCGCCTTTGCCGTCGCGGTCGCGCCGCTCAGACGGGGCGCTGGGCGAAGCCCGTGGCGTGCGTCCTGATGCTGGCCCAGGCAACCTCACCCATGGGCGCGCAACCACACGTTGCCGTGGTACATGGGTGCCTTCGTTGACGGCGTGACTGCAGAGCGCTGCCGCCAACACGCCGTTCGTCATCGTCGGCATCTGTCAATAGCCGGCATGTAGGCTCTCCCGGGCTTCCCCTGAAACTCGTCTCGCGGGTGGGCGCCGGCGCTAGGCGGTCATGGGCTTGAGCGTTAGTGAATAACCGAGGCTCTCGAGACGGCGAACATGGTGACGTTCGATGCGAGTCGCGTCGAGTCGATCGAAGTAGCCAACGCCGAACTCAGTGTAGGGCCGACCGGCACGCTGGTGAGCACGAGCGGTCACCATGCACCATCAGTGACTTTTCGAAGCTCACCAGCGCACGTCCATACATGTTGATCGTGCCGGGGCTGGCTGCCCGCGAGCGTCCCGCCAGGTACTCGGCATAGGACGCGCGTAGTTCAGCGAGCGGGTACTCAGCGTTGAAGGGATCGGTCCAGATCGTAGGTGGATGACACATGTCCTTCTGATTCGGCCAGTTGGGTTCACTGCTGCCGTCGCAAGCACGACCGAAGCCATCTACGCCTCATGGCGTTCCCCCGGGCGAGCGAGCACAAAACCGGCCGCGAACTGCCGCCGCCCCGAACAGCTCGCCCGGCTCTAGGCCAGGTTCCGCAGCGCGGCGACGATCGAATTCGGGCTGCCGTTGGCCTTGAAGAGCGCCTGCGCCTCGAAGCGCGGGTCGCTCGCACCGCCGGCCAAGTCGGCAATCGTCCAGACCGAGGACGCGAACAACCACGGCTCGCGCTGGGCGCGCATATAGCTGAAAGCTTCGCGCGTCCAGTCGGCCGCCATAGCCGCCGTGACGGCCGGCATCTTTGGATCTTCCTGCTGGCCCTCGAACGTGCCACCCTCGGTACCGATGATCGGCAGATCACGATCAAGTGCCGCCCGCACAGTGGCGTGATAAGCGCGAAACTTGAAAAACCCGTCGCCATCGCCCCGATCCGTAATCGGGTGATTCCAGGTGTAGTTGTGCATGGATAGCCACGCCTTGTCGAGCGCGCCGAGCTCGCCGCGTGCTTTAAGTCCGGCGAGGCTGTCCTTCAGGAACTGCTGATCGTCGTAGTCTCCGCCGGGCGCTAGCGAGCCGAAGCCTGGCAGGCCACCGCCACGCACGATGGCTCGGGCGGCCGGTACCCAGATATCGAGATAACGATCGACCGACACCTTGCCGTCGGGGTTTTCGCAGTTGAGGTTCGGCTCGTTGAACGGCTGGAAGTAGTGAACACCCATGGCCGAGTAGTGGCGGACCATGCCTTCGAGGTCGCCGTGCATCGGCTGCAACGTCGGCGAGTAGATGCGCATCACCGGCTCGATACCGGCTGCGACCAGCTTGCTGACCAGGTTATCGTTGTCGCCGACGGTGGCCCCCTCATTGAGGAAGGTAACCCACTTGACGCCCATGCGCCGCGCCTCGCCGATGAAGTGATCGACGATCGCCGGCGACTGCTTCGTGGTCGGGATCCAGTGCATGCCGCGCCCATTATCTTGCGTAGGGCGGGGATACGCGCGCAGGGGCAAGGCTGACGAGCGGCTGGTCTGGGCCTTCGGGTACGCCGACTCGGCCCGCGGCGTCTGCAGAGGCCGAGCGTGCGATGCGCTGCCCTCAACGCTGGTCGCCGTTGGGTTGGATGCCGTGTTGGTGCTCGTAGTCTGTGTCGACCCGGGCCTCGTCGGCGGTGAGCCGGGCGCGGTGGACGGGGTAGCCAAGATCGCGGGCGGGCTGGTGAGCGTGCTGGACGCTGAGGTGGCGGGCCGCTGGCCAAGCGTCGATGACGCCGGCGCCCTGGGCGCGACGGACCGGGGCGACGGGAGCCCGCGTGTGGTTCCCACCTGGGTGGCGGGTGTTGTCTGCCGCTTGATTGGCGTCGTCGGCCGCTGGGCTGTTGTCCGGGCTTCGCTGGTCTTCGAGCCAGCCAGCGGACTTACGTACTTATTGGTAGCCGAGCTATTCGTTTGCTGCGACGCCGTGCGAGCATTCGTCGCGCGCGTCAATTGACTAACGAAGCTGGGCGTGCTGGCGCTGCTCGAGTTGGGCGGCGCGGATGACGTGGGCCTGGTCAGGAAGGACAACTTGAGCGCGGCAAGGCCGAGGACGTCATCGCGCATGTGCGGCCCATCATCGGCCACCCACCGGCGCGAACCCCAGTACCGCGGGGGCCCAACGCACAGGCATTGGTCCCGTGGCCGGGCTGAGTCAGGTACCGGGCTGATTCAGGTACTTTGATACGCGACGTATGCCGTCCGAATCACTCACGGTGATGCCCGAGAGCGGATGTACCTCGCGGTGGGCCGCAACCCGGGCAGGCGTGTTGCTGGCCACGCTGGTGCTCGCAGTGTTCTGTCTCTTGCCCAGCGCAAGCGCCGAAGGCATGCCCAGTGATTCGCCACCCGCCGCGCCTGTGCGCTCGCTTCTTTCGGCCGCTGATCCGCTGAACGGCGGGTTCCTGCTGGTGAACATGCACGGCATGCTGTTTCATCCAGCCCCGAGCGATCTCGAAGAGGATGTGGCGTACGCCCGCTGGCTCGGCAGCGGCATCATTCGCGTCTTCGCCACTGATAACAACGGGTTGCTGGACTGGGATGGCGAGCGTGTCGGCAATCGCATCGCCGATGTAGCGCCCAGCCTGCGCGCGGCGCAAGTGCGGCTGATCGTGGCGCTCGTGAACAACCACCGCCAGGTGCCAGATGACCTCGCCTCGAACGCGGGGTGGCTGGACGATTATTGGCAGCTACTGCTGCCGTTCTATACCTCCAACTGGCGCGGCGCCTATCTCACGTTCGTCCGCGAGCTCATAACGACGGTTCAGGCGCGCGGTGCCCAAGACATCATCTTCGCCTGGGAGCTCGGCAACGAACTCCACACACCGGCCGAGCCGGCGGCGCTGATGACCTTTGTCGTTGAGGCCACGGCGGAGGTGCGCGCACTGGATGCCAGCACCCCGATCCTACCCGGCACGATGGGCGCGAATCACGTAGAGCCTGGCAACAGGCAGTCGTCAATCGCACGCTGGCTGTATTGCGATGCGCCTATCGATGCGTACACGTTGCATGCGTACGACTTCGTCAGTCGTGATCGACCGGGCGATATGCCGATCGACTGGGACCTGGACAACATCACCGCGGAGCCCTGCCCAGATGGGCGCAGCCTGCCGGTGATCGTGGAGGAGCTCGGGACATCGCGTGCGCTGCCGGGCGTCTACACAGCGGATGATGAGCTCGACCGCCTTCAACAGGAGATGCAGCAGATCGAATTCGTCCGCCACTTCCGCCAGGTCATCGGCTTCGGCGTCTGGAATGGCGAGAGTCCACGTGTGGTCGATCAAACCTTCGCCGACACGCGGCGTGGGTTGAGCGCGTACGGCTCGCGAGCAATGGGCGGCGGCTCGTGCTACGATCCGACGCCCGATCCTGCGCCAGGCGTGCGCTGCCTGTTCGAGCGGGTACTGCGCGGCGTGCCGTACGTTCGCGTCGACACCGCCGATCGTTGGACACCTGGGTCGTGGGATGCCGATGTGCTGAATCCGCTGGTGGGTCGGGTCGATCCTGTGTCGAACGACTCCGCCAGCGACGGCATCGCGATCACCGGCTGGGTGAGCGATCCGTCAGACCCTGGAGTGCCGGCCGTTGACACGCTCGACCTCTTTCTGGGTGAGACTCCCACCGCTGAGACCTTGCTGGCGACGGCTCAGCTTGGAGTACCGCGCGTGGATGCCCCGGCGGCAGAGGACCAGGTGGGTGCCGCCACCGCGGGATTCGTGCTCAATCTGCCGCTCAGCCGCGTGCCCGTCGGGACGAACGTACTGACGCTGGCAGCGCGGTCCACACTGCGCGGCACCTGGCAGACCACACTCCAGATCGTCGTGCCGAAGCTCGGGCCGATCCCCGCACTACCACCCAAATCTGCGCCTCTGCGCGTTCGAACCGTGCCTGTCGCACCGCGACCGCGAATGGAAATACAGTCGCCACCCCCCGAAGCCGACGTCCCGCGCCACTTTACCGTCCAGGTGCTCGCGCCCGGCGCGGACCGCATCGACGTGTTCCTGGATCCTGGTCGGGACCGCGGAGGCCGGCTCGCCGGCTCCGCCTCAGCTGGACGGCTGCCAGGTGGGGCGTTCCAGGTACCCGTGAGCGCGTCCTCCGGCCCGCAGAGCATCTACGTTCATGCGCACTACGTGTCCGGCCCCGAAGACATCGTGACCCTGCCGCTCTCGGTCGGCTGAGCCCGACCGCCCGACGCCAATGTGAGCCGATTGTGCTGCCCGCGTTGCACCGACGCGCACCGTCGATCGCTACCCTCAGTCGTGCTACTTGTCATGGATTTTTGCGTGCGTCAACGACTGCTCGCTGGGGTCACTCTCATTGCCCTGCTTGCGTTCGCTTGTACACCCGCGTCCTCGGCACCCGCGCTGACCCCAGGAAAAGCACCTGAGCCCACGCCAACGCCCGGCCCACTTGCGAGTCCCGACTACGGCGTCCACATGTTCATCTGGGGTCAGCCGTCGACCACGCAGCGCGACCTGCGGCTGGCAACGGATGCTGGGTTCCGCTGGCAGAAGAGCCTCTTCCAATGGCGAGAGATCGAGGGGGCAGGCAAGGGCCAGTTTGAGTGGAGCGAGTCCGACCGAATCGTCCGGGCGAGTGCCGCGGCCGGGATCAGGATTATCGCCCGGCTCGATTTCGAACCGTATTGGACACGCAAGGATCACGCTCACAATGGCCCACCGGACAACTACCAGGACTACTGGGACTTCGTGTCGGCGTTTGTGACGCGCTATCGCACCGCATCGACGATCGGCCGCGTCCACGCCATTCAGGTCTGGAATGAGCCAAACCTCGACCGCGAGTGGGGCAATCAGACGATCGGCCCCGATTCAGCGGCTGACTACGTGCGACTGCTGGGCGGCGCGTACCAGTCAGCGCATGCCGCCGATCCGAACATCGTGGTGCTTAGCGCCGGCCTGTCACCGACCGGGGTCACGGATGCCCATTCCGCGGACGACCTTGACTATTTGAGGTGGATGTACCGCGTCGGGCTGAGAGGCACGTTCGACGCGCTCGGCGTCAATGCCAACGCTCAGGCCCCGGAGGTCGCGGCGCAGTTCGGCTCGCTCAAGGACTTCTCACATCCAAGCTTCTACTTCCGCCGTGTCGAGCAGGTGCGGCAGGTGATGGCCGACAACGGCGACGCCGCCAGGCAGATCTGGCTCGTGGAGTGGGGCTGGACCGCCGATTCAGTGCACCCCGCCTATGCCTGGTTCGCGGTGAGCGAGCAAAAGAAAGCCGAGAATGTCGTCGAGGCGTTGAACTACGCACGTGCCAAGTGGAACCCGTGGATCGGCGTCATGGTGTTGTGGACGCTGGCAGACCCGACCTGGGACAAGAACCGCGAGGAGTACTGGTGGGCGATCACCAATCCCGATGGCTCACCACGGGCTGCCTACACAAGCGTGCGAACGGCTCGCGCGACGGGGGAGCTGCCGTAGCAGGGTCTTCCCTAGCAGTTGGCCATGGCGAGCCCGCCACCAGTGGGGATGAAAATGGGGACATGACGGCGTAGGCTTGAGCGGTGGACGAGCGGGCGCCAAGTGGCCGTATCTCCCTGGTGCCGCGAGCCCGTCTGGCAGTTGGGCCTGCGTGCTCCGAGGCACCGTTGGATGATGCGTCGTGGAGGCCGATAGCACGCGGATCAGATTCTGATCAGTTGAGCATGCACCCTTGCTCGCTCGTCCTGCTGAGGGGAGGGCCGGCGATGGAAGTCGTCCACGAGCGGTGCTGTGGACTGGACATCCACAAGAAGCTCGTCGTCGGGTGCACCGTTGTGCCTGGCAGCGGTGGCCAGCCACCACAAACAGGTACGCACCGTCGGCGCGATGAGTGACGATCTGGAGAAGTTGAGCGACTGGCTGACGGAGCACGGCGTGAGGCACGTGGCGATGGAGAGCACGGGCAGCTACTGGAAGCCGGCGTTCACCTGGTCGTCACGTCGCCGCACTATTGGATATTGAAGAAGTACCCAACTCGCCAGGGCCAGCTTGGCGCCGTGTCCGACTATGACTCGTTCCTGGACGAGCTAGATGCCGTCTGGCGCGAAGTGCACCGCGTGCTCGTGCCGGGTGGGCGTTTGGTCGTAGTCGTTGGCGACGTGTGCTTCCTCTCGACGGAAGTTCGGGCGGCATGTGGTGTTCCCACTGCACGCCAGTATTCAGGAGCGCTGCCGCCGCCTGGGATTCGACAACCTGGCACCGATCATCTGGCACAAGATCGCCAACGCGCAGTTTGAGGTTGAAAACGGCTCCAGCTTTCTGGGCAAACCCTACGAGCCTAATGCCGTCGTGAAGAACGACATCGAGTACATCCTGTTCCAGCGCAAGCCGGGCGGGTAGCGCCAGCCGTGCTTGGGCTGCTGTTGTGGACGTGGCTAGCGTAGGCCCTGGCATCGTTGTGGCGATTCGTCCTGGCCTTGCCGTGTGCCGTCATGATTGTCTTGTTTTCCAGCGTGATCGGCGTTACCTCGCGCGGCGACCACAGCCCTGAACTGAGCACCACGCCATCGATGTTGGGATCCACTTCTGACTCGTCTTCGTCTTCGGCCTCGATGTCAATAGTCTCAGCCGCTGCCATCGCACTCGCAATGATCTTGTGCGCGTGCAGTTCCAGCTCTTGGGGCAGGCGCAGGTCATCCGCCAGTAGCTCGCTGTAACCGACGGCCGCTGCAAGTTTGTTGCCCACGTGATGTCGCACGGTCCTGGTAGGTAGTGGGTCACTTGACACCGGGCTCGCCAAAGTGAGTCATAATCCGGTAAACCTCCGGGGCAGTCTCAAGGAACTGCCCCAGGAGGGCAGTTGTGAGTCGAACCAAGAAGGATCCGCTTCGACCGCTCACGAGCTCAGAACGCCGGTCACTGGAGCAATTGGCGCGCAGCCACAGTGCTCCAGCGTTATCGGTGGCGCGCGCGCGCGTTGCTCGCGGTCAGCGATGGCAGCTCGTATACGGACGCCGCCGAACTCGTCGGGCGTGCCCTGGGCGACTCCGTCGCCGCGTGGGTAGCGCGGTTCAACCAGGTCGGCCTGCCGGCGGTGGAACGGCAAGCAGGAGGGTCGACCACCGATCCAATACGGCCCAGAGGAGCGCGACCGAATTCTGGCGGAGTTTCGACGTCCGCCAGATCGCGAGCGCGATGGGACGGCGACCTGGTCATTGAATACCTTGCGACGTGCTGACATTGGGCAGGCCATCGGGTGCGCGCCGCAGCGCCCGCTAACGGGGTGGCCACTGCTCATCCGGCGCTGGTCTCGTGAAGCCGGCCAGGCCCGACCCGCTGCACCACCTCGCGTGAGCGCCTTCGCTGCTCGGCCTGCGACGACCTGAAGCAGCGACAATTGATCCAATTGGAATGCACCCGGACGGTCAGTCCTGAGGTGAAAGCACGCCGAGCACGGCACCCTGATACACCATTGGCGCAGTAATGGTGGACTCGGGCAGCCCGGGCGTGTCGGTGGCGTACTGGACGCGCACCGGGGGCCTTTGCCCGTGGTGAGTCGCTAGGCGCCACAAGCAAACGCCCTCCGGCACTCCGCCGAGCTCCCTAAACGGAGGTCGCACTGCCGACTGAAGTCGCCTTGGGCGCAAAGTCGTGCGATGCCGAAATGTGTCGCCAGCAACCGCCTGAGTTCGCTTAGCCCGGCGATTGCGTGCCCTTTCGAGTACCCCCTTGGGCTAGCCTTGGCGTCGAAAGGGAACCGTCCTCAGGCGGTGTGTCCGGCGAGAATCGAACACCAAGAAAAGATCGCGCCACTCAGTGACAATCGGCGTCCCGACACCAACGGTCGCTGAAACCATAACCACGCTCAGCACTGACCTCCAGACCGGCGAACCCCTCCAACGAAACGGACCACGCTGCGGAGTCCCTCAGACACCCGAGCCGCGTAGGTCAGGATCTGCTCTGCACTGGTCAGCACGCCCGCCCGCGGACCTCGCCGAGCCGACGCTTGAACGCGGACTACTGCATTCTCAAGCAGGCGCTATGGTGTCGCCCCGACCCAACTGCCCCGACCGGTCACCAGGTCATAGCCGGGCAGCGTGCTGGCGCCGTTATTGCCGGAGGTAATGTCACGATACGTGATGCTCCCGCCGTAAACGTAGCTCGCGTTCACCACTGCGCCAGCCACCGCTGACCGGGCCGCCCACATAGGCGCGCTGGCGCTCGTGCCACCAACCCGCCACCAACCAGTCTGGCCAGCGTACGGCGTTCCATCGTAGACCGAGACACCTGAGACGGGATCAGCCTCAAGTGACACATCGGGCGTCGCACGCTTGCCGCGGCACTTCACCTGTGCATAGCCGCTGAAGCTCGTCTGCGCGGCCGTTGCCTTCTCGTAGCGACTGCATCCGCCGCCACTGCCGCTCCAGCCGGTTTCTGTGAGCGTGCCATCAGGGTTGAACACCAGCGTAAGCGTGGTGGTGTCGAAAGGCAGATGCGTCCCGCCGACGGAAATGACGTTCGCGGATGCGGAAGGGTAGGTGGCGGGCAGCCCGGAATCGCCGGACGAGGCAAAGAAGCTCACCCCGGCCTGCGCAAAACGCGAATCGTAGAAGGTCTCGGTGGCGAATTCACCAGCTCCCCAACTCATCGACACGTACTGTGCGTGAGTCTTGGCGTAGTCAACCGCCGCGAGGAGGTTTGAATAGTTATTGTTGTCGGCCTCGACCAGCAGGATTCGTGCCGCAGGCGCAATAGCATGCGCCCATTGCACATCCAGCGCAATCTCGAGCGCCCATCCCTCGTCGACCGTTGATGCGCCGCCAACATTGCCGCGCTGATCCACCTGGACGAAGCAGCCAGTGGCGATAGTGCAGGACGGCAGACCGTACTGCTGGCTGAAGACGTTCAGATCACTTTCGGCAGTTGGGCTGTGGTAGGCGTCCACAATGGCGATGCTCCGGCCGAACCCGGCGGAAGAATTCTTTGAGAAGGAATACGCGGCCTTGATCTGATCAGGGGACATGCCATACGGGGTAGCAGCTGCGAAGGGCCGCACTCCGTCAGTTGTCACCACAGAATGGCAGCGACCAATCGCCGGCGGTCCGCCGGGCGGGCACACCCGCGCCGCTGATGGCAACGGTGGAAGCGGTGGCGGTGTCTGAGGTGTTGCGTTTGCGGTGGAGAAATCGAGCCGGAATTCGAGGGAGACGAATGCCGCCGGATCGCGCAACGGAGGCCCGTGTGTAGCAAGCGTTTCGGCGCGCAACACAGTAGCATTGGCGACGCCGAGTACGCAACGACGCACAGCGCTCGGCGCGGCCATCGAGTGTTCAGCGAAGCGCGGCTGCTCGAGGAACGCGCGTCCTGACTCGCAGATTCGACACGTCGGGGCTGTGTCCGCGGGCGTGGGTTGAAACTTCATCGCGTGGCCCAAGGTGTTCAAGCCTGGTCGTGCGCTGGCGTCAGTCGGAAAAGTTGTCGGACAACTGATACCGTTGTGGCGTGCGCCGCCTCCGGGCCGATACGCGGCCGCTCTACGCGCGAGCCCGTGAGGCCATCCGTGACCTGCTCGTTGAACAGGGCTATGAGCTCGGGCGGCGTATTCCGGCCGAGCAGGCGCTCGCCCAGCGGCTGGGGACCTCCCGCAGCACCGTCCGCGAAGCCCTAAAGGCGCTCGAACACGAAGGACTCCTCGTGAGTCGCCGCGGCTCGGGCAGCTACGTCACCGATGGCGTATCGTTCGGCTGGGCCGGCCTCGAGACACTCCGCAGCACGACGTCGCTCCTGCGCGACCAGGGCCTCCGACCGGCCGTACACCACCTGCGCATTAGCGCGGCGCCGGCTGATGCGACGAGCGCCGCCCGTCTCGGCCTGCAAAAGGGTCAATCGATCCTCATCGTTGAACGTGTGCGGACGGCCGATGGCGAGCCGCTGTGCCACGTGCGCGACGAGCTGGCCGGCCCGCCCACAATGTTGGCGCCTACCAGGCTGCTCAGCCCGAGTCGTTGCTCGAATTTCTGCGCGCGGAATACGGCATCAACGTCGACCACAGTCTGTGTGAGCTGACGGCGGCCAATGCCAATCCCGCTCTGGCACGCGCGCTGGCAGTTCCGCGCGGGCGGGCGCTGATCCGCATGGACCAGGTGCATTTCGATGCCCACCGACAACCCGTTTTCTTGTCGCGCAGCCACTGGCGGACCGACCGGTTCTCGTTTCGCGTCGTGCGCCGGGCGGTAGAAAGGAGACTCAGCAGCAGATGACCTGGACGTCCGCCGCTACTCGGCCCGAACAAAGTGGGCTGCAGTACCACATTCGCTGCAAACCCGGCGATGTCGCCAGATACGTGCTGCTACCCGGCGATCCGGCGCGCGTCGGCGCGATCGTTCGAAGCTGGGCGGAGGGGCGGGAAATCGCCAACGAACGGGAGCATGTCACTGCGACCGGCGTGCTGCGCGATGGCGGATCGATCTCGGCCTGCTCGACGGGCGCTGGCGGCGGCTCGACGTCGAGCGCGCTCGAAGAGCTGATCGCCATCGGCGCCGACACATTCATCCGCGTCGGCACGTGCGGCGCGATCCAGCGCCACATCGAGTGTGGTGACGTCATCATCCACACGGGCGCCGTGCGGCTCGACGGCACGAGTCCGCAATATGTGCGACTTGAATACCCGGCTACGGCCCACTACCAGGCCGTCTTGGCGCTGATCCAGGCCGCCGAGCGGCTAGGTGTGCGCTACCACCTGGGCGTAAGCGCCTCGACGGCCTCCTTTTACACCGGTCAGGGCCGGCCCGGGTTCAACGGCTACACGCAGAGCTTCTCGGAGACGTTGCTCGACGACCTGCGCAAAGCTGGCGTCCTGAACTTCGAGATGGAGGCGGCGACTATCTTCACGATGCTCGGACTGTACGGTCTGCGCGGCGGTAGCGTGTGCGCGGTGGTCGCTAATCGACTAACAGACACGATGGTCAAGGAAGGAGTGCAGACGGCGATCGACGTGGCCAATGAAGCCGTTCGCATTCTGCAGGCATGGGACGCGCAGACGGCTACCGCGGGCCGTTCTGTCTGGTTTCCAGAGGTGGGGAAAGGATGAATCGTATGCAGAAGGAGATCTCGCGACGAGCGCTGCTGCGCAGTGGCAGCTTCTTGGGCCTGGTAGCGCTAGCGGGCGGATTGGCGGCCGCCTGCAGTGGCGGTGCCACCTCGACCACGTCGACCGCGCCAACCTCGGCAGCCAAACCGACGACCGCCGCGGCAGCGCCGGCGTCGACGCAGGCCGCGCCCGCAAAAACGGAGCAGGTCAGCTTGCGTCTGGGCTGGCTGGCAAACTCGCAGTACGCCGGCGACTTCGTCGCACTGGATAAGGGCTACTTCAAAGACCGTGGAATCGACCTGCGGATCGATCCGGGTGGACCGAACATTGATCCGGTCTCGCTGACAGCCAGTGGCTCGAACACCATTGGCAACGTATCGTCGATTGCCGCCATGTTTCTGGCACGTTCGCAGGGATTGCCGGTCAAGGCATTCGCAACAGCTCTGCAGCGGCATCCATTCGCGTTCATCTCCACCAAAGACAAGAACATCAACTCGCCCAAGGATTTTGTAGGCAAGAAGATCGGCATCCAGGCGACCGCCCGACCGCTGATCGATGCGGTCATTGCCAAGTACAACCTGCCGCGTGACGACGTCCAGATCGTGGTCATCGGCTCGGATACCACGCCGCTCAAGACCGGGCAGGTAGATGTGATCACAGCCTGGGTCATCGACGCGCCGCAGATGGCAGCTATCGGGGTAGACGCCGCCCCGCTGCTGTTGTGGGATATGGGCATCCACCTGTACGCATTCACGTACTTCACCACGGACGAGGTCCTGAAGAACAAGCCGGAGGTGATGACGAGCTTCCTGTCGGCTAGCGCCAAAGGGTGGGCATACGCCGCCGACCACCAGGAAGAGGCTACGGATATCACCCTCAAATACGGTCAAGACCTCAAACGAGACCTCGAGCTGCAGACATGGAAGCTCGAGGCACCCTTCATGTGGTCGGATACCACCAAGGAGAAGGGCTGGGGCTGGATGGACACTCAAGTGTGGGACGAAGCGATCAAAACCTATGCCGACCTGGGTCTGCTCAAGAACCCGATTACCTCGGCCGACGCGATGACCCAGGACATCTTGAATCGCGTTGGTGACCGACCCAAGCAGTAGTCCGCGCGCCATGGGTGCCGCCGGCGCTATCGAAGTCGACGGAGTGTCGATGCATTTCGCCACTCCGTCCGGGTCGATCCAGGCCCTGGACAACGTGAGTCTGTCGGTCCGACCGCGTGAGTTCGTCGCGCTACTCGGTCCTTCCGGGTGCGGCAAGTCGACATTGCTGCGCTTGGTGTCCGACGTGCTCACACCAACCGCTGGCAGCATTCGCGTGGCGAACACCACACCTGAGCTTGCACGCAAGAGCAGGGCGTTTGGCTTCGTGTTCCAGGATCCCACGTTGCTTGCGTGGCGGTCGGCGATCAGCAACGTACTGCTGCCGCTCGAGATCAGCGGAGGGTCGCGCGACGACGCGGCGCGGGCGCGGGGCCTGCTTGAACTGGTCGGATTGAAAGACTTCGAAGCTTCGTATCCGTGGCAGCTTTCGGGGGGTATGCGCCAGCGGGTATCGATCGCACGCTCCCTGATCACCGAGCCGCAGCTGCTGCTCATGGACGAGCCGTTCGGCGCGCTTGACGAGATCACCCGCGAGCGCATGAACGCCGAATTGCTGCGCATCTGGCAGGCCACGCGCACGACCATCCTGTTCGTCACCCACAGTTCGCCCGAAGCGGTGTTCCTGTCCGACCGCGTGGTCGTTCTGACCGCTCGGCCGGGGCGCGTCAAACTCGACTTGCCAATCGACCTTGCCCGGCCGCGGGATCCGGCCATGAAGGAAACCGTTGAATTCGCGCGCTACACGGCCGCGTTGCGCCGGGCGCTGTCGACCGAGGAGACAGACCTCCTGTGAGCACCGCCGCGGTCGCATTGCCGGGATCTGCCGCGCGCCGCCGCGGGGCGCGTGCACGCCGCGTGCTCGTGCCCGTGCTTGGCATGCTGGCTGTGCTCGGCTACTGGGAG
>WNGB01011476.1_pt1 | contig 20260 bp, 18 predicted proteins | sample 5400681 | NCBI WGS metagenome assembly WNGB01 (sample SAMN13153367, study PRJNA577476) | soil metagenome | isolation source: 115 cm soil or saprolite under grassland replicate 2 | place: USA:California | collected 2016-06-15
GGCGACACGGTCGGTGATCCGTTCAAAGACACGGCGGGGCCTTCGCTCCACGTCCTGATCAAGCTCCTCGCGACGATCACGCTCGTCCTCGCGCCGCTCTTCATATAACCCTGGTCGGAATCAACCCCGCCCGGCCCTCACCAGGGGAAGGGGGGAGAAGTTCACACGAAGCGGCAGAGGATCTCATTGGAGAGAAGGAACCCGCGCTCCGTGAAGCGGACCCGGCTGTCCGTCTCCGCGAGGAGGCCCTCGGCACGCCAGGCCGCGTAGTCGCCGAGCAGGAGGGCATCCCCTGCTTCTTCGATCCAGCTCTCGACGTCCGCCGCCGGGACGCCTCGAGAGAGCCGCAGCCCCAGGACGATCCGCTCGCGGATTGCCTCGTCCTCGCCGATCGTCCGGTCGAGGGCGAGTGGGCGCCGACCTCCGCCGAGCGCGGAAAGGTAAGCCGGAAGGCCCGAGACGTTCGCGCGCCTCCGTTCGCTCCACAGCTCGTGCGCCGACACGCCCAGGCCGAGAGTCGGCGCCCGCGTCCAGTACTTGACGTTGTGTCGCGCCTCGCGGCCCGGCTGCGCCCAGTTCGAGATCTCGTAGTGCACGAATCCGAGGGAAGCGAGAGTCTCCCCCGCCTCGAGCCACGCGTCCGCCTGCGCGTCGTCGGACAGATACCGGTCCGGGTGCGTGCGCCGATCGTCTTCGATCACGCGGGACTTTTCCGCCTCGAGCAGGTAGATCGACACGTGGTCCACACCGGCGGCGCAGATCCTTTGGACGTTGCCGCGGAACGATTCCGCAGTCTGTCCGGGAAGGCCCAGGATCAGGTCGGCGGACAAAGAGAGGCCGACGGCGGCGAGCCGGTCGAGAGAGCGAAGCGCGCCGGCGGCGTCGTGGCGGCGCCCGACGGCGACGAGCTCTGGGTCTTCGAGCGACTGGACGCCGACGGAGATGCGGTTGATCCCGGCCCGGATCCACGCGTCGCGAAGCTCGACCGTCACGTCCTCGGGGTTCGCCTCCAGCGTGGCCTCCGAGTCCTCCTCGAAGTCGAACCGGCCGCGCAGCTCTTCGACGAGAAGCGCGAGCTCGCCGGGCGGAACGAGCGACGGAGTTCCCCCTCCCAGGTAGAGAGAGTCGAAGCGGAATCCGCTGGCCTCCGGCTCGACCAGGGCGGCCTCGCGGGCGAGCGCATCGAGGTACTCGCCGCGGCTCGAATCGTCCGTCGAGACAACGAACGCGCAGTAGCCGCAGCGGGACCGGCAGTACGGAAGGTGCACGTAGAGCCCGGCGGAAGAGGTCATGTCGTTCGAGACGCCCGGAAGGCCGCCTCTGCCTCGGCCGCGAGCGCGCCGAAGGGGAACACTTTCGCGAAGTTGCCTTCGCGCACGACCGGGACGAGGTCGCGTCCCCACTCGTCGATCCACCGCGCGGCGGCGTGGAGGAGCGCCGCCCGATGCTCATCCTCTTCGAGCTCCTGGGCCCGTTCCTCGAGCCGGGCGGCCGCGGCCGAGTTCCCCGGCGGCTCACGGGCACCCACCGGCCGCGGAGGAAGCGTCGCGAAACCACGGTGCGCGGCTTCTGCGCGAAACCGGCGGAGGCCTTCGTGCAGAGCGGCGGGCCAGTCGCAGTGGTGGATCCTCTCGAAGAAGCGGTCGGCCGCTTCTGCGTCGACGCGGGCCCGCGCCTCGACGAGGATCCGCCGCGCGTCTCCGTCTCCAGAAACCGGGACGGGCGCGGCGAAGCGGACGCCGGCGGCCGAGAGACGAGACAGGTACTCGTCGAGGAACTCCGGCTCGTCGGTCCAGCCCGGCACGATCGGGAGCAATCCGCCCGCGGGGATCCCCGCTTCGAGCGCGGAGAAGAGCGCCGCGCGTTCCCGCGCGCCCAAGCCGGGCGCCCACGCGAAGAGCGCGACGAACGCGCGGGAGGGAGCCGACGGCAGAGGGCCCGGGTCGAGAAGGTAGACCGGTCGACCGGCCTCGGCCGCCCCCTCCGCCGCCGCGGAGTACGCACCGCGGATCTCCTCGACCGGCGATCCGGGCCCGACCAGGACGGGACCGGCGGCACACCGGGCGAAGGCACGCGCCCATGCCACCGGATCGGGCGGACCGACGGAAACGCGGCCCGAGGCGCGCCGCTCGACGAGCCGGCGCTCCAGCGGGTCGAACCGGTACGGATGTCCTCCGGCCTCGCCCGAATACGGCGCTGCGTGGGCGGCGATCCGCCGGCCGCCGACCTCGGTTTCGCGGGGCCGCACCAGGGCTGCGCCCGCTTCCTCGTACTCGATCACGTCGGGCGCCTCCGGGCAGTCCTGCGGTACCTCGAGAGCAGGTCGATCTCGAAGTTGACCCGATCGCCCGGCGCTTTGGAGGCGAGCGTCGTGCGGCGCCGGGTCTCGGGGACGACGGCGACGTCGAAGGCTCGCGGGCTGCGGCGGGCCACGGTCAGGCTCACGCCGTCCAGGGCGACCGAACCTCTCGAGACCAGGTGTCGCGAGAACCCGCGCGGGATCGAGAAACGGTAGATCCAGGACCCCCGAGCGTCCTCGACCGCCAGGATCCGCGCGACCGCGTCGACGTGACCGAGCACGAAATGCCCGGATACGCGCCCACGCCACTCAAGCGCCCGCTCGAGGTTCACCGGATCGCCCGCTTTCAGCTCGGAGAGCGTCGTCACCGAGAGCGTCTCCGTCGAGAGGTCGACGGAGAGCCGGCGCCCGCCGGCGACCGCCGTCACGCAGACTCCCGAGACCGCGACGCTCTCTCCGCGGCGGAACACGCCATACTTCGGAGGCGGAAGGACGGCGAGGCGCGTCGATCTCCCGCGGCGCCGCTCGAGGGAGAGGACGCGGCCGACGCCGGTCACGATCCCGGTGAACATCGCGGGAGAGTGTATCGAGCCGCACCTCCGAGCTACTCTCGACCCTTAGGGACCCGTCCCGTGGTCAGCCAGTCGTCTCCCAGTCGCTCGTGCTCCACTTCGACGACGCGGGCGGACTGCTCGAGCTCGAATCCTTCTCCGCCCAATCCTCCGGGCGCGTCCCGACCGCCGAGTACCCGGGGCGCGGAGAAGATCGCAACGCGATCGACGAGTTTGGCGCGGAAGAACGTCCAGAGCGTCTCGGCGCCTCCCTCGACTAAGAGACTCGTGGTTTCCTCCCGGGCGAGGCGCGCGAGCAAACGCGCAAGGTCGATCCCTCCGTCGGACGCCGGCAGGCTCCAGATCTCGACGCCTCGCGCGGCGAGGCGCCCGGTCCGCGCTGTTTTTTCGGCAACCGCGGTCACGACGAGCGCGCCTTCCGGGCTCCGGAAGACCCGGGCTGAGGCGGGCAGGCGCAACCTTCCATCGAGCACGATTCGCCGGTGCGGGCGGCGGCCTGCCTTTTTGAGACGCCGCGTCAGAAGCGGATCGTCGGCGAGCACGGTGCCGGACCCGACGAGCACGGCGTCGTATTCTTCGCGCAGGAGGAGCGCGCGGCGCCGCGCTTCGGCCCCCGTGATCCAGCGGCTGTGGCCCGAAGCCGTCGCCGTCTTTCCGTCGAGCGTCGCCGCCCACTTACCGAGAACGAAAGGGCGCCTCTGGACGATCCAGAGCCGGAATTTCTCGTTTTGCCGCTCCGCCCGGCGCCGGATGTCCGGCCCCGCCTCGACGACCTCGATCCCGGCGCGGCGAAGCGCCCGGATTCCGCGGCCGGAGACGGCCGGATTGGGATCCCTTGCGGCGATGATCACGCGCGCGATGCCCGCCGCGATGATCGACGGAACGCAGGGCGGCGTCCGCCCGAAATGAACGCAAGGCTCGAGTGTCACGTGGAGATCAGCACTGCGCGCGCGCGATCGGGCGAGATCGAGCGCCGCCGCTTCCGCGTGCGCACCGCCCGCATGCCGGTGCCACGCCTCGGCGACGACGCGGCGGCCGCGCGCGACGACCGCTCCCACCATGGGATTCGGAGAGACGGTGTAGCGGCCGCGTTCGGCGAGGTCGATCGCGCGGAAAAGAAAGGAGCTGTCTGCGCGGCTGCTCAAACCGCCGCGCCGCGCCGGGCTTCGTCCTCCGGAGCGTCCTCGAGAAGGGCCCGGGCGTACTCGGCCGGATCGAAGGGTACCAGGTCGTCGATTCCCTCGCCGACGCCGACGAAGAGGACCGGGAGGCCGAGCTCGCGGTAGATCGCGAGGACGATGCCGCCGCGCGCGCTGCCGTCGAGCTTCGTGAGCACGACGCCCGTCGCACCGACCGCCTCGACGAACCGACGCGCCTGCGCGAGGCCATTCATTCCGGTGGTCGCGTCGAGAACGAGGAGAACCTGGTGGGGCGCTCCCGCGAGCTCCCGCGCCGCGATTCGCCGCATCTTCGCGAGCTCTTCCATCAGGTTCTTCTTGGTGTGCAGACGACCTGCAGTGTCGACGAAAAGTTTGCGCGTCCCGCGAGCCTTCGCGGCCGCCAGCGCGTCGAAGAGCACCGCGGAAGGGTCGGCACCCTCCTGATGCCGCACGATCGGAGCGCCCAGCCGGTCCGCCCAGATCTCGAGCTGCTCGATCGCTCCGGCGCGAAAGGTGTCGGCCGCCGCGAGCAGGACGGACCGGCCGGACGCAACCTCCCGCGCGGCGAGCTTCGCGGTCGTCGTGGTTTTGCCCGATCCGTTGACTCCCACGAGGAAGATCACCTCGAGCGGGACCTCGGGTACGGCGGTCGGCTTCGGCGCCCTGGCGATGACGGCTTCGATTTCCTGGACGAGTACCCGCTTCAATTCGGCGAGATCGGCTTTCGACGAGGAGCCCCCCCGGCGGCGCACCGATTCCGTGAGCGCAGCGGCCGTTTCGGCGCCCACGTCCGCTTCGAGGAGTACTTCTTCGAGCGACTCGAGAACGCTCTCGTCGAAGCCGAATCCTTTCTTGACCGCCTCACCGAGCTTCTCGAGGATCTCCGTGTGGGTCATGAAGAGCCCGCGGCGGACCTTCGAGAAAAGGCTGCGGCGCTCGGCCATCGGGCCCGGATTATTGCCTGTTCGAGAAGGGACCCGTCGCCGAGGTCTCCGCCCGATCTCTCGTCGCCGCGGCGCGGCTAGGACGGTGACCCGCCGGAAGGGTTCTCGCGACGCGGCGCGACCGTGTCATCGGGGGGACGGGACTCCAGCAGCAACCGCGCCTTCGCACCCAATTCTCCCGCCGGATCGAGCTCGATCGTCCGCTCGAGGTAGCGGCGGCCCAGCGCGGTCTTCTTCAAGGTCACGAGCACCAGCCCGAGCCGCAGGTGGGCCTCCGCGCTGCGCGGCTCCACGCGAACCGCTTCCAGATAGTCCTCCGCGGCCGGCTCGAGCGCACCACGCGACTCGCGCGCCATCCCGCGGCCGATCAGCGCGGCCGAGGACTTCGGATCGCGGGAGAGCGCGGTGGAGAAAGCTTCCTCGGCAGCGGCGAAATCCTTCTGGCGCTGCTTCAACCGGCCGAGGTTGATCGCCGCGTCCAGACGGTCCTCCGCCGAGGGCGAGCTCTCGGCCGCCTGGAAATCGGCTTCCGCTTCCTTCAAACGTCCAAGCTCGAGCGAAGCCATTCCGCGATGGATCCGGTAGAGCACCTTTCCGGAATCGAGATCGACGGCCCGGTCGAACGAGGAAGAGGCCTCCTTGAAGCGGCCTTGCATCAAGAGCGACACGCCGAGGCCGTCGTGAACTTCCGGGTTCTTCGAATCGTTCGGCAGAACGTCACGGTAGGCCCGCTCGGCCTCCGCGAGCCGTCCCTCCCGGAGGAGCACCGCCGCCATCCGTTCGTTAAGGAGAACCTCGGCGGAGCCCGCCTTCTTCGCGTGCGCCGAGCACCCAGACCCGATGACTGCGATGAGCGTCGCCGCGCAGAAAAGAAACCGGCGCGGGACTCTCGTCAACCTGCTTCCACGCGTCGCAATGGAGCGGGAACCTCGCCCGGAGTTTCCTCCCTCGCGATCGGCACCAGTTCCCCTTTCTCGTAGGATCGGATCAAAGCCTCGACGACGGAAGGATCGAATCGATTACCGGCGAGATCCCGCAGCCGCTGAAAGACGAACCGGATGTCCATCGCCCTCTGATACGGTCGCGTGGTCGTCATCGCGTCGAACGTGTCGGCGACCGAGACGATCCGCGCCTGGAGAGGGATGTCCTCGCCTCGCAATCCCTCGGGGTATCCGCCCCCTTCCCATCGCTCGTGGTGATGCTTCATCCCCGGGATGACGTCGCGCAGTTGGGGGATCGCCTCCATGATCGCGGCGCCCTTGACCGGATGGCTCTTCATGATCTCGAACTCTTCCTCGGTGAGCGCCGTCGGCTTGCGCAGGATGCGGTCGTCGATTCCGATCTTTCCGACGTCGTGAAGAAGGGCGGACAGCCGGGCGCGCCGGACGTCCTCGGACGACAGCCCCATCTCGCGGGCGACCAGCGACGCGTAGCGCGCGACCCGCTCGGAGTGGCCGCGGGTGTAAGGATCCTTCGCGTCGATCGCGGCGGCGAGCGCCCGGATCGAGTTGATGAAGAGCTCGTGGTTCTCGCGCGCTGCCCGCTTCAGGTTCTCGACGGCGTCGCGGATCGATTCGCTCATCCGGTTGAAGTTTTCCGAGAGGTCGGCAAGCTCCGCGGTGCCGGTGACCTCGACGTTGGCGCCGTACTGGCCTTCACTGACGGCCCGCGTCGACAGCGCCAGCTGGGCGATCGGACGGGAGAGCCGCCGGGCGAAGATGAGACCAAGCAGAAGCGCTCCGGCGAGCGCGGCCGCGCTCCAGATCACCGTGTCGTGCACCATGCGGTCGACGGAAGCGAATGCCGCGGTCAGGTCGCGTTCGAGAAGAACTCCCCACTCCGGCCGGTTGACCGGAGCGATCGAGGCGAGCACGCTTCGCCCCGGCTGAGTCTCCGAGCGCGTGACGCGCCCGGGAAAGCGCTCGAAGTCCGCGACGAGCGAAGAGGGGGACCGTCCCGCTCCGGTCCGGGCGACTGGAAACAGGATTCGACCGCGCCGGTCGACGAGCGTCGCGCGGACGTCGCGCCGCGCTTCGTCGGCGAATTCGCGCCGGATCGGCTCCCAGGACACGAGCGCCTCGACGACCCCGATCAGGCCGTCCTCGTCCGAAACGGGCGCCGCAAGGACCGAGACGGGGCCGATGGAAGGTGCGTCGAACGGATCGCCGGAGTAGAACACGCCGTCGCGCGCTGACTCGAACGCGCGACGGAATTCGAAGTCGACGGCGGGGGGAAGGGAGGCCGGTCCCACGAAGCTGCCGATCCCGTTGCGGTTCACGCCGCGGAGAGCCAGCAGCGGAGTCTCGCCCTTCAACGCTGCCCTCAGGATCTCCGGACCGTTCTTCGAGGTGAACGGGTTCTCCCCCGTGAGCTCCCGGGAAAGCCGGACCGAGTTGGCCGCGTTCTTCAGCTCCTCGCGCGCGGACGCGTGATACGCCGCGATCCGGTCGGCGAGCGCGGAGGAGGAGCGCGTCAAGTACTTCTCCTCGAGCACCTCGAGGGCCCGGCGGTTGCGCCGGATGAGCGCCGCGTCGGAAACCAGAAGGGGTACCAGCGACGCGAGGACCAGCGCGCCCGAGAGGAGAACGAAGAGGCGGAGCCGCCGCCGACCGGACTTTGGTTTCAAGACTGGCGCCCATTATATCCGCGCGACTCCGACTTAGGTCGGATTCGCCGGGCGAGCGCAGGATCGGCGTGGAACCAGCGCCGAAGACCCGGGGTCTGGAGGGCAGAAGAGGAAGGGAATGTTCGAGGAAACGCTCTTGCTTCACCGCGAAAAGGATCCTCCCCGGCGTCTCTCGCTCCCTGTCGCGATCGCGCTGCACGGCCTCGTGCTCGCAGGGATCGTCGGCGGCTCCGTCTGGTTCGACGACGAACCGCCGGAGCCATCCGTCCCCGTCATTTTCTACAAGACGGCTCTCCCCGCAGCGGCCGGCGGGCCGGCCGGATCGTCGAGACCGCGCGCCGCGTCGGAGAAGCGCCGGCAGAGCGCCGCACCCATCCGGCTCGCGCAGATTCCCTCTTCGTCTTCGGAGGTCTCCCCGTTGGAGGAGATCGCCGGCCCGGTCGTCGAAGACACTCGCGGAAATGACGACGAGCTCGTTCCGGGCTCCGGCATCGGGATCATGCCCAGCGGACGTCCCGGCGGCATCTTGAACGATCCCGCGGGCGAGCAAGGGATCTTCCGGCCGGGTGGCGAGGTTCGGTCACCGGTGCTCGTGCGCCGGGTGGAACCCGACTATCCCGAAGCGGCGAGGCGGGCGCGGATCGAAGGCGTCGTGATCCTGGACGCGATCATCACTGCCAGCGGGGACGTCGAGGACGTCCGCGTCGTCAGGTCGGCGGGGGCGCTGCTCGACTCCGCCGCCGGGGAGGCGGTCCGGCGCTGGGCGTATCGCCCCGCGACGGTCCTCGTACACGCGCGCGCGGCCGATCTTCTCGAGAAGGACGGTCGCGAGTCCGCGAGCTGTTGCCTTCTTATCTCGGGAGAGAAGAGGGCGCAGGATCTCGGCGGAACGAACCGGCTCCGGAAATGGGCCGAGGCGGGCGAGAACCTCGCGCACGTGCGCAGCGTCGGACGGGGAGAGCCCCGCCCGATCGCACGAGATCGTCAGCGCCGCGGCGATTCCCCACGCGACGGCCTCGCCATGGCGCAGGTCCCGGTATTTTCCCGCGGCTTCGAACGCGTGCCCGAGCGTGTGGCCGAAATTCAACAGTCGGCGCTCTCCGCGCTCCTTCGGATCCGACGAAACGATGGCCGCCTTGATCCGCGCCGCGCCGGCGACGATTTCCAGCAACGCCTCCTCGTCGCGCGCGAGAACCGCAGGCAGCAGGATCCGGGCGCGCGCGGAGAGCTCCACGTCCCGGATCCAGACGCCCTTGAACGCCTCGACGAGCCCGCTGCGATAGTCGCGCTCCGGGAGCGTGGCGGCAGCGGCTGGATCGACCACGATCGCGCGGGGCGGATGGAAGGCGCCCATCAGGTTCTTCCCCAGCGCATGATCGACGCCAGTCTTGCCGCCGATCGCTGCGTCGGCCATTGCCGCGACGGTCGTCGGGACGGCGTTCCAGGTCACTCCGCGCAGGACGATCGCCGCGGCGAACCCGACGAGATCCGTGACGACCCCGCCGCCGACGGCGACGAAGGCGTCGTCGCGTCGCACACCCGCCTGGAAAGCGCGGTCCGCGATCTTCCGCACGGAGTCGAGCGTCTTCGAAGGTCCCGAGTCCTCAATCTCGAGATCCAGAACCAGCTGTCCGGAAAGCGACGAACGCAGCCGATCAGCGGAAGGGCGCGCCGCCCGGGACGACACGAGAAGGAACCGGCCGGACGGAGAGACGAGACGGCTCGCGGCGTTGCCGAGAATCCCGCGCCCGAGCCAGAGGATGCTCTCTGTCTCGCCGACTCGGAGCGCGATCCGCTCCACGGTCACGATCGGGAACGTGGGACCGGCGAGATCGCGAGCTCCTCCAACTGCGCAGGGGCGACAGCCGACGGCGACCCGGTCATCAGACAGGTCCCGGAGGTCGTCTTCGGAAAGGCGATGACATCGCGCAGTGAGCCCGCGCCCGCGGCGATCATGCAGATGCGGTCGAGGCCGAGCGCGATTCCTCCGTGCGGCGGCGCACCGTACCGGAGCGCGTCGAGCAGGAAGCCGAAGCGCTCGCGGGCTTCCGCTGCCGAGATGCCGAGCGCACGGAACACGCGTTCCTGCACGTCGGCGCGGTGGATCCGGATCGAGCCGGAGCCCAACTCTTCGCCGTCCATCACCACGTCGTATGCCCGAGCGAGTACGCGGCCGGGCTCCGACTCGAGGAGATCCAGGTCTTCATCCCGTGGCGACGTGAACGGATGATTCATCGGAAACCAGGCGTCGGTCCTCTCGTCCCGGCCGAAGAGCGGGAACTCCGTCACCCAGCAGAAAGCGTGCTTCGAGGGATCGAGGGCGCCCGTCTCTCGCGCCGCGGCTGACCGGATCGCGGCGAGCGCGCCGGAAACGGTCGAAGCTCGATCGGCGACCGCCAGAAGGAGATCTCCATCCTCGACTTGCGCGGCGCCGAGAATCCGTTCGAGCACCGGATCTCCGAGTGACTTCTTCGCGGGAGAGCTCACGTCGCCGGCCGACCGCTTCGCCCAGACGAGACCGGATGCGCCGTGCGATCGCGCGAGCTCGGCCCAGTCGTCCAGCTTCTTGCGCGAAACCGCCGCGCCGGCCGGCACGCGCAAACCCCGGATCTCGCCGCCCGCCGCGAGGGCCTTCTCGAACGGAGCGAATCCGGTCCCCGACGCCGCGGCCGAAAGGTCGACGAGCGACAGCCCGTATCGCAGATCCGGCCGGTCCGTTCCGTAACGCTCCATCGCCTCCGCGTACGTGAGCCTCGGAAAGGGAGGGCTCGCGGCGATGCCGGTGGCGCCGAACGCTTCGGCAAGAACGGCCTCGACGACTCCGAAGACGTCGTCCTCGGTCGCGAAGGACATCTCGATGTCGATCTGGGTGAACTCCGGCTGTCGATCCGCGCGCAGGTCCTCGTCGCGGAAACAACGGGCGATCTGAAAGTAGCGCTCGAAACCGGAGACCATGAGGATCTGCTTGAAGAGTTGCGGCGACTGCGGCAGCGCGTAGAACTTCCCGGGGTGGACGCGGGACGGAACGAGGTAGTCGCGCGCCCCTTCCGGCGTCGACTTCGTCAGCATCGGGGTCTCGACCTCGAGAAATCCCTGCTCGTGCAGCGTCCGGCGAACACGGAACGCGATCTCGTCGCGCAACACGAAGTTCTTCAACATCGCCGGTCGCCGCAGGTCGATGTAGCGGTGCTCGAGGCGCAGCTCCTCGGTCGCGTTGGTCCGGTCTTCCGGAAGGAACGGGGGCGTGTCCGCCCGCGCGAGGAACTCCAGGCGCTCGGCGACGACCTCGATCTCGCCGGTCGCGATTTCCCGGTTGACCTGATCGCTCCCGCGCCGGACGACCTCGCCTTCGATCTCGACGACGTCTTCCATCCGGGCGTCGCCGGCCCGCGCGAAGGCCTGCTCACTCGAGCGCGAGCTCTCGAAGAGGACTTGCACGACGCCGCTCCGGTCCCGGACGGTCAAGAAGATGAGCTCCCCGAGGTCGCGGCGCCGTCCCACCCAGCCGCGCAGGAGGACGCGGCGTCCCGCATCCGCCGCCGAGAGAAGCCCCGCCGGCTGTCTCGGAAGGGTCACCGCTCCCTCGCGGCGCCGAGTCGGCGGGCGAGCTCCGACCGCGGGAAGGTCTCCTGCTCCCCCGTGGCGAGCCTCTTGACCGTGACCGCGCCGTCCGCGCGCTCGCGCTCTCCGATGAGTACGGCGAGCACGCCCTCCCGGTCGAGGCCGCGCGCATCAGCTTCTTGGAAGAGCACGCTCGCGCGCGCGAGGCCCTTCTTGATCCCGCGTGCCGACAGATCGACCTCGACGCATCCGCCCGGGAATGCCGCCCGGATTTCCCGGGCGATCCGAGCCGCCTCCGGAAGGTCGTCGGAACGCTGGGGCAGGACGACGACGCAGGCGCGGCGCGGAATCGCGAGAGGCGCGACCTGGAGAAGCCGATCCTCGCCGATTGCGAAACCGATGGCCGCGAGGGACGGTCCTCCGAGCGATTCCACGAGCCCGTCGTATCGCCCGCCGCCCAAGATCGCGTCCTGCGCTCCGAGGTCTTCCGAGACGACTTCGAACACGGTCCTCGTGTAGTAGTCGAGGCCGCGAACGAGCGACGGTTCGTCCTGGAAGGGTATTCCGGCGTCCGCGAGCATTCGGCGGACCTCTTCGTGGTGGCGCTGGGACGCTTCGTCCAGAAAGTCCATCGTGCGCGGGGCGCCCTCGAGCGCCGCGCGGACGCCCGGGTCTTTCGAGTCGAAGAGCCGCAACGGGTTCTCGGCCAACTTGCGCCGATCGTCTTCGCCGAACGAGCCGGCCCGCGGGAGGACGTACGTCCGCAGGGCCTCCCCGAACGAAGCGCGGGTCGCGGCGGTGCCCACCGAGTTCAAGGACACGGACAGCGACCGGAAACCGAGCGCGTGAAGGAAATCGAAGAGCATCTCGAGAACTTCCGCCTCCGCGGCCGGACCGGAGACCCCGAAGAGCTCGACACCGATCTGGGAGAACTCCCGATAACGCCCCGCCTGCGGCCGCTCGTATCGGAATTGCGCCCCCAGGTAGTAGAGGCGGAGCGGCATCGGCCCGGCGGCGAGCCCGTTCTCGATCACCGAGCGGACGACGCCGGCCGTGTTCTCCGGACGCATCGTCAGCGACCGCCCCTTGCGGTCCGAGAACGTGTACATCTCCTTGTGAACGATGTCGGTTGTCTCGCCGACCGACCTCGCGAAGAGCGCGGTGTCTTCGAGCACCGGCGTGCGGATCTCGCCGTACCCACGGGATCGGAAGGTCTCCCGGGCGATCCGCTCCGCCTCGTTCCACCGCTCGCTCTCCGGCGGAAGGAGGTCTCGCGTCCCTTTGACGGAGCGGAATCGGGGATTCACGCGGACGCCCACTTGCCGTCCAGCCGGAAGTACCCCTCCTTCAAAGCGAGGTAGTGACGGTGGAAGCGCTTCAGATCTTCGACCTCCGCTTGCGAGAGCTCGCGGACACAGCGCGCGGGGGCGCCGAGCCAGAGCGTGCCCGGCGGGACGACCGTGCGGGGCGTCACGATCGCGCCGGCACCGATCAGGGCGGACTCTCCGACCTCCGCGCCGTCGAGCACGGTCGCGCGAATTCCGATGAGCGCCCCGCTCCGGACGACAGCGCCATGGACGATCGCGCCATGCCCGAGCGTGACCTCTTCCTCCAGGATCGTCGGGTACCTCTCTTCGGTGACGTGGACGGCGCAGTTGTCCTGGATGTTGCTCCGCGCGCCGACGCGGATGAAGTGGCAGTCTCCGCGGACGACCGAGTTGTACCAGACGGACACGTCGTCTCCGAGCACGACGTCGCCGACGACCGCGGCGGTCTCGGCGAGGTACACCCTCGCGCCCAGGCGAGGCGCCTTCCCCACATACTCTCGGACGAGGCCCATGAAAACGGGCAATCTAGCACGCCGGTGCCGCGATCACTTCTCCGGCTCCGGCCATCGAAACGCCCCGCGCCGCAGCACCCGGACGGGCTCCCGCGTCGCGTCGACGATAGTCGACGGCTCGCCACCCGCGGTCGGACCATCCTCGACGAGGAGATCGAGATCGGAGCCGAGCTCCTGCGCCACCGCGTCCGGATCGGCGAGGGGAGGATCGCCGGAGCGATTGGCGCTTGTGCCGGTGAGCGGGCCGACCGCGGAAAGAAGCTGCCGGAGCCCGGGCGTGGCCGGCATGCGGACGGCGAGGGTCTCGCCTCCGCTCGATGCGGCGATCGGCGACCGAAGCTGCAGGACGACGGTCAGCGGCGCGGGCCAGATTCCGAGGAAGCGATCGAGCGACGCCACTGCGACGCGCAAAGGACCGAGCTGCGCGGGATCGGAGAAGAGCACGAGGAGCGGCTGGTCCCGGTCTCTGCCCTTGATCTCGAAAATGCGGGAGACGCCGCGCTCGTTCATGGGGTCGGCCGCCAGTGCGTAGAAGGTCTCGGTCGGAACCGCCGCCACGCCGCCCCGCGAGAGGAGAGCGCGCAATCGGGCGATTCGCGGGGGAGAAACGACGAGCTCCGCGAGCCTGATCCGTCCCATCGAGCCGGGCCGATTCACCTTCCGACGTAGCGGTCGTACAGCCGCCGCGCGCGGCCGGGGTCCTCCGTTCCCCGGACGACGCAGCGGCCGTCCGAGAAGATCGTGAGGCTCACGCCCTCGACGTCGGCGTTCAAGAGCTGCGGCGACCGGCGCACCTGCGCCACGCGAGCGAGGCGCTCTTCCAGCGCGTCGAAGTCGGGCCGTTGCCGCCCCGAGCGTGCAACCTGGACGGAGCGGCGGCCGCAGAGCTTGACCACTTCCGCAGCGCCTTCTCCTTCGAGCGCCGGAAAACGCGTTTCGGAACAGACCGGACAGGCGACCGAAGGTCGAGCGCCCTCGAACGAGCGGTGCGACCGAAAACCGCCGTCCCACACCGAGAGCGAAAGGACGCCCCGGGAGGGCCGGTCGCCCACCGCGAGACGCAACGCTTCCGTGACCGCGACGGAAGCCACGAGCGGCGGAAGAGTCGGGACAATTCCCACCGTGTCGCACGTCGGGCTGGACCCCGCCGCCGGCAGTGCCTCCAGGTAACAGCGGAGACAGGGCGTCGAACCGGGCACCGACACGGCCACCCGACCTTCGTCCCCGACGCACGCCGCGTAGATCGATGGCAGTCCGAGAGCGCGGGCGGCGTCGGAGACGAGGAGCCGCGTCTCGAAATTGTCCGATCCGTCGAGAGCCAGAGCGTGGCCCGCGAGGATCTCGCGGGCGTTCGCGGAATCGAGATCGGCGACGACACTGCGGACATCGACCTCGGGAGCGATCCGGCGAAGCCGCTCGGCTCCGGCGACCGCCTTGGGAAGCACGCGCTCCGCGTCCTTCGCGTCGAAGAGAAACTGTCGCGCGAGGTTCGACTCCTCGACGACGTCGCGGTCCACGAGCGTCAGACGCCCCACGCCCGCGCGCGCCGCCATCTCCGCTGCCGCGGCCCCGACCGCGCCGACCCCGACGATCGCGATCGAAAACCGCGCGATCTCTTCCTGACCGCTCCGCCCGATCCCCGGAAAGAGGACGGAGCGCGAGTGACGATCTTCCCCGCCGTTCATGCGTTCCCCGCCTGCGCGAGCAGCTCCCGGGCGTGCCGGAGCGCGGTCTCCGGGACCTTCTCGCCGGCGAGCATCCGGGCGATCTCGCCGACGCGCTCCCGACCTTCGAGGAGGCGCACGGCCGCGATCGTGCGCCCCCGCGATTCCGTCTTCTCCGCGCGGAAGTGACGATCGGCCAGCGCGGCGATTTGAGGGACGTGGGTCACGCAGAGCACCTGTCCCTGCTCCGCCAACGAGCGGAGCTTCCTGCCGACCGACTCCGCGGTCCGTCCCCCGATTCCCGCGTCCACCTCGTCGAAGACGAGGGTTCGCCCCCGGCCGCCCCGAGCCGCGGCGACCGACTGCACGGCGAGCTGCAGGCGCGAGAGCTCCCCGCCCGACGCGATTCGATCGAGCGGCCGCTCCGGCTCTCCCGGGTTCGGCTGGAAGAGCAGGGCCGCACGCTCGAGCCCGACCCGGCGCGGAGCGCCGTCGTCGACCGGCGTCAGCGCGACGCGAAACCGCGCCTTTTCGAGAGCGAGTCCGCCGAGCTCCTTCTCGACCGCCGCGGAGAATCGCGGGGCCGCACTCCGACGCTTGGCTGAGAGTGCCGACGCGGCCTTTCCGAAAATCTCCCGGGCCGCGTCTTCTTCGCGCTGCCGCCGGTCGAGGGCGTCCTCGATGTTCGCGAGCTCGTTCCTTTCAGCGGTGAGCTTCTCGAGCAGGGATCGCGCGTCGGCGAGCGTCGGGCCGTACTTTCGCTTGATCCGGGAGAGCTTCTCCAGGCGGGATTCGATCGCGCTCAGCCGCTCCGGGTCCGACTCGATTCCGGAAGCCGCGTCCCGCGCGGCGGCCGCGAGATCGGAGACCCGCCGTTTGACTTCGTCGATCTCCTCGAGACGGGCTCCCTCGCGCGGATCGATCGCCGCGAGGTCGGCGAACGCGCGCGCAGCCTCTCCGAGCCGGTCGGCGGCCGACGCGTCGCCTTCCGAGAGCGCGGCGAGAGCGGTCTCGCCCGCCAGACGGATCCGGTCGGCGTGAAGCAGCCGCCCCCGTTCGAACGTCAGCTCTTCCTCCTCCTTTTGGTCGGGCGCGGCAGATTCGATTTCGCGGATCTGGAACTCGACCGTTTCGAGCCTCGCGGAACGATCCCGCCTCGAGGCGTCGAGCCTCGCGAGCGTTTCCCGGGCGTCCGACCAGGCACCCGCCGCGTTCGCGACCGCTTCGCGCTCGGCGGACGCCCCGGCGAACGCGTCGAGAAGATCCAACGGAGCGTCGGCATCGACGAGCTCCCTTTCCGAGTTCTGGCCCTGGATCGAGACGAGACGTTCTCCCAGCCGCGCAAGCGTGCGGACCGCCGCCGGCTCGTCCTCGACGAACGCGCGGCCGCGGCCGTCGGGAGAGAGCTCGCGGCGGACGAGGAGCGCCTCCCCGAAAGGAAGGCCCGCTTCCGCGAGGATGTCCCGTACCGCGCGATCGCTCTCGAACTCCCCCGCGACCACCAGCCGCTCGGTTCCCTGACGCACGAGATCGACGGAGCTTCGGCCGCCCGAGAGCAGCGCAAGGGCGTCCACGAGGATGGATTTTCCGGCCCCGGTCTCGCCGCTGATGACGGTCAAGCCCGGCCCGAGCTCGAGATCGAGATCCTCGACGATCGCGAGGTTGCGAACCGTTAGCCGACGCAGCATCCGATGGATTATGGATCCTGATCCGGCGACTCCGATCTCAGTCCTTGGTTCTTGCTCTCTTCTGTCCGATCGGCTTCGCCGGGATGCCCGCCGCGATCACGCCGGCGGCGACGGGCTTAGACGCCACGCCCATCGAACCGACCATCGCGTCTGCCTGGATCTCGACGCCGGACAGCACGACGGCGTGGTACGTGATTCGTACGCGGTCGCCGATCACGGTGCGCCCGAGGGAGACGTCGTGGATGTCCTCGACGGCGTGCGCGTGCGAGTAGATGTTCACGTAGTCGGAGATCGAGGCGTCGTCGCCGATCACCACCTCTCCGCGGTCGTCGATCAGGACGTTGCGATGAATCGTCACTCCGTTACCAACCGAGAGGTTGTACCCGAACGAGAACTCGACGTCGTGGAAAATGCGGACGTCTCGCCCGCAGCGCCGGAAGACCCGTTCGGCGAGCATCGCCCGGACCTTCGTGCCCAGCCGGACGTTGCGACCGACCGGGGAGTGATCGAACATCTGCCAGAACCAAAGAAGCGGCTTCACGCGGGCCCACTTCTCGAGGTCGATCTCGCGGTAATACTCCGCCTCGAGCGTCGCGTTGCGCGGATCGAAAGAGGCGGCGAGAGCGCGGAAGGCGAGCGGAGACGATGCATCCGCGACCGCCTCCTCCCAGGCGACGTCGCGTCCGAGGTACAGCCGGGTCAACGCTTCGCGGGCGACCACGTTGCGGTCAAGGGAGGAATCGTCGAACCTCTCGGCGAGCTCTTCGACGAACCGGGGATACACTTCTTCCCCCACCGGACCGATCGAAAACCTGCGGAGGGGCATGTGACGGCGACGCTAGCAGAGCGATTTCGGCCAGTCAAACTCGTGATCGCGACGGTTCTCGACCGAACCGTCGCTTGAGGAAATCCATCGTCAACGCCACGCCGAAGCCGGTCGCCCCCGCGGCGTATCCGGCGTGCTCCTTTTCGAAGTGCGCGACGCCGGCGATGTCCATGTGCGCCCACGCGACGCGCGCGGGAACGAACTCCTTCAGAAAAATGGCCGCGGCGATCGTGCCGCCGTTGCGGCCAGCGGTGTTCTTCATGTCCGCCCACTCGGATCGAAGATTCTCGCGATAGTCGTCCCAGAGCGGGAGGCGCCAGAGACGCTCCCCGCTCGCTTCCCCGGAGGAGAGAAGGTCGCTCGCGAGAGTCTCGTCGTTCGTGAACAGGGCGGCGCACTCGTGTCCGAGGGCGACGAGAACTGCGCCGGTCAGGGTCGCGAAGTCGAGAAGTACGTCGGGCCGGAACTTCCCGGCGTACGAGAGGGCGTCCGCCAGCACGAGACGGCCCTCCGCATCCGTGTTGTCCACTTCCACCGTCCTGCCGTTGCGGAAACGCAGGATGTCGCCGGGGCGCGTGGCCGAACCGCTCGGCAAGTTCTCGGTCATCGGGGCGAGCGCGACGACCCGTACGGGCAACCGGAGCGCCTTCGCCGCGCGTACGCAGGCGAGAACCGTGGCCGCTCCCATCATGTCGTACTTCATCTCACTCATGGACGCGGCCGGCTTGATCGAGATCCCCCCGGAATCGAACGTGATCCCCTTTCCGACGAGAACCACCGTACCGTGCGGCTTCGCCGGCCGGTATTCGGCGATCACGAACGCCGGAGGCCGGGAACTGCCGGCGTTTACGGCGAGAAGTCCCGCCATCCCTTCGGACGCGATCTGCGTCTTCCCGAGAACGCGCACGGTCAGTCCGTCACGGCGACCGGCTTCGATCGTGGCCCGAGCGAGCTCGGCCGGCCCCAGGTCGTTTGCCGGCGTGTTTCCGAGATCCCGCGCCCAGGAGACCGCTTCGGCGACGACCTGCGCCTCCCGTGCGGCGGTCGCGAGTGGCGCCGTCGCGACGCGATCGGGCGGCACCACCACGGCGCTCGCCGCGCCGCGCGGCCGAATCCTCTTTCCCGGGGACTTGTAGCGCTCGAACGCGTAGTCGGCGAGGGCGAGATGCGGCAGGAGCGCGCGGAGCGTCGCGTCATCCACCCCGGCCCCGAAGACGAGAAGAAGGCGGGAGCGCGAGCGCGACGCGGTTTCGCCAACCGCGCGACGGAGAGCCCGGCGGAACCGCGCGAGCGACGCAGGGGCGCGCCCGAGGCCGACGAGCAGCCACGCTCCGTCCCGCCCCGCGGCCGATGCGGTCTCCCGTTCCCTGCCGCGGAAGCCCGATGCCCGCGCCGCCTCCCGGATCGAACTCGCCAGTGGCGGCGGCACTCCGAGCGCCGGATCGCGCCCCTCGTACAGGAAGGCGACGCGCCAGAAAGATCGGGAACGGGGAACGGATCTCGCGATCTCAAGTCGCATGAAAAACAAGATAGCAGACAGTCTTCGCCGGACGTCTCGCCTCGCGGAGACGTGCTACTGTCCGCGCCATGCCGCTCGCCGCGGTCACCGAGACGCACCTATCGGGCGCGCGGCTGTCCCGGCGGGGCAAAGTCCGGGAACTGTATGACCTCGGCGACGCTCTCCTGCTCGTCGCGAGCGACCGGATCTCCGCTTACGATTGCGTACTTTCCCCCGGCGTGCCGGACAAGGGAAAGATCCTGACGCAGCTCTCGAACTTCTGGTTCCGGAAATTTGACGACGTCGAGAACCATCTGATCGAGACTGAGGTGACGAAGTTTCCCGATTTCCTTCAGGGCGACGGACCGATCCTGGAGGGACGTTCGGTCGTCGTGAAGAAGGCGGAGGTCATCCCGTTCGAGTGCGTGGCGCGCGGCTACCTGGCCGGTTCGGGCTGGGCGGAATACCGGAAGACGAGGGAGATCTGCGGGGTGCGGTTGCCGCCCGGCCTGGTGGAAGCGGAGCGGCTCTCGGAGGCGATCTTCACGCCCGCGACGAAGAGCGCGCGCGGGCACGACGAGAACATCCCGTTCTCCCGCATGGTCGATGAGCTCGGCCGCGAAGAGGCGGGAATCCTGCGAGATCGAACCCTCGAGCTATACGAAAGAGCCCGGCAGTACGCCGAGTCGAAGGGTCTCCTTCTCGCCGACACGAAGCTCGAGTTCGGATGGCTCGACGGGCGCCCGATCTGGATCGACGAGGCGTTCACGCCCGACTCCTCGCGCTACTGGGACGCCCGTGCCTGGACTCCCGGCCGCACCGCCGTGTCCTTCGACAAGCAGTTCGTCCGCGACTGGCTCGACTCGACGGGCTGGGACCACCGGCCTCCAGCGCCGCGGTTGCCGGAAGGGGTCGTGCGCACGACACGGGAGAAGTACCTCGAAGCCTACCGGTCGCTGACCGAGGCTCTGCCGCAGCACCTTTCGGAATAAAGAGAGGACACGGCAAAGACACAGAACTCCCGTGTTCCCCGTTCCTTGTCCCGCGTCCCGGCCCGGCCTCCCTTCTTGGCACGACCTTTGATGGGACGTCGCTGATGCCCTACGTCAGGGTCTTCGACAAGGAGGGAAATATGCCCAAGCCGCAGAGACTCGTCATTCTGGTTCTCGCCATTGGAGCGTTTGCCGGCCTCGCTCTGGCGCAGAACGCCGAGTACAACACCGGCGGCCCTACGGCGAACACGCTGCAGCTGAAGCTGCTCGAGCCCGCCGAGGGAGCGACGATCACCGGCACACAGGTGCGTGTCGGGATTTCTTACAACACGAGGAACTTCGGCGAAGGACAGGGCACGAAGTTCGGTGAGGCCAACTTTCCGCAGCCCACGTTCGACATCTACCTCGATAACAATCTCCAGAAGACCGTCAAGGGAACCGAAGCCAACGTCGTCTTCCTCGACAACGTTGCCGCCGGCACCCACAAGGTTGTCGTCATGGCAAAGAACGTGAGCGGCGAAGTGATCGACCGCAAGGAGGTCAACATCACGACCGCAGCGGCCGCAGAGGCGCCCGCGACCACTTCGACG
>WNGB01004875.1_pt1 | contig 20256 bp, 24 predicted proteins | sample 5400681 | NCBI WGS metagenome assembly WNGB01 (sample SAMN13153367, study PRJNA577476) | soil metagenome | isolation source: 115 cm soil or saprolite under grassland replicate 2 | place: USA:California | collected 2016-06-15
GTATCCGGCCGCCCTGGCGCGCTGACTAGATCAAGGTGATCGCCTGGCCGCACGCGCACGCGACCTCGGCGCGGTTGGTGAGGATCTGCGCCCCACACTGCGGGCAGATGGCCGGCGCGAGGATGCCGCCCATCAGTTCCAGCGGGCGCACGCGCTCGACGAAGCCATCCGGCGCGTATTCATTCGGCTGCCAGCGGATCTCGTAATCCAGTGCGCCACCGACGCGCTCGGCAAGCAGCTCGTAGACCGCGCTGCGCATGGTCAGGCGTTGGGTGGTGTGCTCGGCCGTGTAGGCGGTGATGTCCAGCCCGGCCAGAAAGGGCTGAAGCTGGGCGATCAGCGCGCCGGTGAGCTGCAGAACAATAACGCGGGTCTGTGTCTCGGTGATCATCTTTCTGCTCCTTGCTGCCGTCGGTGCGGCGTTGTCTTGCTGGCGATGACCGGTAGTGACCACGGCAGGACGGCGAGGGTAAAGGGCGCGGCACGCGTCGCGCGGATGCGCGATCATGACCCTTCACGCCGATGGCCAGCAGTGGTACAGTCATGGGCATGCCGGCAAGGATGCCGCCCACGATCAGCAGCGGGAGCATATCCACCGAGCGAGACTGGCGCGTCTGTTGCTCACGCCGATGAGCGCAGCAGTTCAGGATTGCGGCTGGACGCGCCCGCCTACCAGCTCAACAGGGGCTGTAGCGGTGTGAGCACATAGTTTAGAAGAGGTGGGTATTACTGGCGATGCGGCGGCTGCGTGGCATAGCAATGCGTCAGAACGCCAGCGGCGTGTGGAAGAACGCGGAGACAGGAGCAATTTTAGAACGCGCGGGAGGTAGTCATGGATGACCCAATATGAGCTATACCGGGTCGCTCCGACCAGGCTTCTGGGCCTCGATCTGCGCGGAAAGCGCCGCTTTACGCAGGGCGAGATCAAGGTTCAGTCCACGAAGATGCCAGCGTAGGACAACGGCCTGTGATGCGGGGGCGTCGGGAAACGCCGCCTGGGCCTGAGCGATGATCGCCGGCGCGACGAGTGGCACGAGCTCTGGTAGACGGATGCGCGAATAGGTATCAGTGCCGCATCGGCTGTTCTACCTGTTCCAATTCACGCCAGCTGGCGAGATCGCACATATGCCACTGGTGGCGCAATCTTGTTCCTTCAGCTTACGCGTTATGTTATGCTGGAAGAGTAGTTCTACACGGTTTTGTAGGGCAGGTAATGTAGGTTACCGGCCCTACCAGCCGATTGTAGCACATCCATGCGATGGTGTCGAGCGGATAGGTTAGACGGCACGCGTGGCGCGCATGACTTCGATCGCCGCAGCAATGAACGTCCGGATCGCCTCGGACGGGGCGCGGGACACCGACCACACCAGCGCACGGCCCTCCAACACCAGGGGTATCATACCAGGCGGCGAGAGGAGCCCGGCGGCATACACGCCGATGGCATTGTGATCGGGCGCGATACGCGAGCCAATCCCGGCCAGGCCGAGCGCGTGCTGCGCCCGCTGGCAGAGCACGTCGGGCTGGAGCGCAGCTGCGACAAGCGCCGCCTGCTCGTCGGCCGCCAACTGCGTGGTGACATGCCAGGTTCCGTCCGCCATTGCCTGGATGGTACAGGGTGGCAGGCCATCCACTTTGACGCGCCGCGCCGGGCTGGTAGCGTACGTCAATCGAAAAAACAGGGCAGCCGGTGCCAGAAGTTGGCATACACAGACGAGAGAAACGATAAGACCACCGCCAAGCGCGATCGGCAGATAGCCGTGGGTCGGTCATGCACGAAGCGCACTATCACCCCACCGGCGCCGGGACACCTGATTCGCACGAACATCAGCGGATAGGGGCGAATCCGCCGGAGCGTCGCAAAGGAGCGAACGGTTTGGGGCAGTGAGAAGATAGCGCGAGGCGGTACGGAGGCAAGGACGTGAAGGCCAATATGACCATAGATGGGGCATGGAACGACAGAGTGAGCGCGGCGTCACAACACGGATGCTCCGACTGGATGTGGGGCGGTGCCTGGAGGGCATGCGCGGGTCGCTCGCGCCGGTCTCACATACCTACCAGCAGGAAGGAGGAATCGCAGCAGCTGTGGAATCAGGGTCAGAGTGTTTCGCCGCACAAGCGCGGCGTGTGGCAGGTCAAGCATATGATGAACAAGGCAGCAAGCTCGTCTATTGCGGCGACGGTTCAGGCGTGTCGCCGGTACTCCTCTTCGGTACGAGGCACCATCCGCCGTCGAGCGGGGGAACAGTCATGCACGCTAGACCGCCATCTTTCGCAGGGCCGGAGGTACGCGCCTTGATAACCGCATCCGGTGTCGCGAGCGCCTCCTGGATCAGCGACCAGGTGATACCAGACAACCGCACCCTGGCGCCGCGGGTCCAGCAGGAGTCCCCTTGCCTGCCCAGCGTTGCCGACACGATAGTCAGAAACTGACCGGCTGGCCATATGTAAAGCGGCCAAACATGTTCGGCGCGCCGTCCGATCGGTTGGCCTCTACCCGCCCGGGTAAGTCGAATGATCGATACTGACGTGCCTGCATCAGTAGTCTGCCAGCAGCAGCCGACGGCTAGCGAGCAGGCGGCCGAGGCGATGCGCCACACCGACTGACAGAATGACACCATCCGGATGGTCGTGCTGCCATGACGCGCTGGCCTCTGCGCTGGCAAAGAAATGGCCGTGGTTGCAGAAGGCGCTTCGGCGACAATGCGAAATGGACCTATTCGGGATCACGACGGAGATGACACTCGACGCCGGGGTCAGTTCTGAAATACTCGCCGGCGTCATCGCCAGTTCGATCGGGCGCGCGGTGACCGGACAACGCGAGATCACGTGCGATGGCAGATCGAGGAGCGCCGTATACATAAATGTGTCGAGCGCGCACCAGGTATACAACGTCTGGCCGTTGACAGTGCATTGATGTGTAGTGGGTATGAGCGACAGGCCAAATCCAACAACATTGCCGGCACCATCAAAGTCCACATCGGACATCCGCCGCAACACCGCAGTGATCGCCGGCACCTCCATCATGAGCGTTTCAGCCAAGGATGCGGAAGAAACAGGCTGTCCAGCCGCAAGCCGGCGAATCAAGGCGACGCACAGGTGCTCATGCGTACCACACAGCCGGTCGGCAATGATGGCTGCCAGATCCGTGAGGTCGGCCTCGTCCATAGTTCCTCACTGTAGACACATATTACGGTTTGAGAAGGGATTCCAGCTTGTCGCGAAGCTGCGGGCCGGTATCGATGATCGTCGCGCCAGAGCTGAGCAGCGGCGCCGGCGCCTGCTCCCACGTCGCGTTCGGGCCGTAGAGCAGGTAGGTATCCCACATGTAGCCATCGGCGCCCTCCACGCTCCTGGCAAACCAGGTGCCGGCAAAGCGCTCAGCATCCCAATAGTGGAGCACACGTGGATCGGGCAGTACCGTGGGATCCCAGTTGGATCGCCGCTCGCCGCCCAAACCAATCAGCCAGATCGTATACACGCGTAGTTTCGCATTCGGCTGCTTCGCCAGAATTTCATTTTGGACCCACCGGGCCCCAGCAAGGCACATCCCTCAGGTTGGCGAGGCAAGCAGAATGATCCGTGGCAGACCGCTATCTTTATTAAACTGAGCTTTGAGTTCATCCGGTCCGTGCAGGTCGGTAAGCACAGGAGCCGGCGTCGCGGTGACCTGGATTCCGGAGGCACTGGTAGGGGGGACGCTTCTGGTAGCCGGTGGCGCACCACAGCCTGCGAACACCAGCAAGAAGAGCAGCACCAGGCAGGCAACACGAGGTATGAGTGTTCGCTTGTCCATGAACCCTCCAATATACGCGCCGTCCATGTATCAGCACGCACACGCGTCCTGCTGCTTGGGCGGGCATGGCGTGTCGCCGTAGGAGCAGAACACACAGCAGTCCTCACCCTTCGGGCGTAGCATGGCGCCACAGCTTGTGCAGCGGTAGAAGAATTGGCAGGCATCGGTGGGCATCACTTCTTCTTTGGTAGCGCCACACTCAGGACAACGGATCAGTGACGTGAGCTTCATCGTGTCTCAGCCTCATTTCGGATCGCCTCACGATCCAATACCGCACAGCTCGCAAGCTCGTGATGGTAGGAAGCAGCAAAGGCACGCGCCAGGGTAATCAACTGCTGCACCCGCTGATCGCGAACGCGATAGTAGACGTATTTGCCGCGCCGTTCACTCTCCACAAAACCACACCAGCGCAGGCATTGCAGGTGCATCGACACCCGGCCTTGCGAGGAGCCGACGGCGGTCACGAGCTCGCCGACATTGCGTTCACCCTCCAAAAGAACCAGGAGGATATGCAGGCGAGTAGGCTCACTGATGCCTGCGAAAACGCGCGCGAGCAAGGCAGGTGCCGAAACCGCACGCGATACAGTGGACGCATATGGCGTCGCTGTCTCCACAATATACTCCTATCATATTCGTATAGACGAATATCATACCCCTCGTCACATACAGTGTCAAATGCCTGGCACGCTGGTGGCGGCTGGGTTGGGCTAACGATGTGACGATCTTCTCGATCTACGGCAATGTTCCAGGCGCGCCGGAGGTACAATGGGTTTGGGATGCCTATCGAACCGGGGACGAGCGCCCAGCCACGCGATCGGCAGAGCGGCAGCGAGCGGGGGATTGCGGTCGCTCGCTGCGCATTCCATGTATTCGCGCGGCTGCTCTGGTTCCTGGCTCGGACTCCTTTATTTCTTCAGGCGATCCGAACAGCCGACCAGAACCGGTAGCTCCAATACGATGTTGGCGGACAGGAGCAGATACAGCACGTACGCGGTCACGCGGACATGGCCCTCAAGCACGACCAATTCATCTTCCTTGGGATTGTAGAGCAGGATGAGTTCGGGGAACTGGGCACCTGCTCCGAACGCCTCGGCGAGTGCCCGATACCCAGCCGCAACGTCGGGCATCACTCCGCTAAGGATCCGCGTCGCCGCATCACGCACCAGCCGTGAACCCCCGGAGAATGCGATCCAGTAGGCATCGTTCAGATACGTGACTCGTTCCAGATCCGCCGCGCTCAGGAACGCACGCCACCACTGCACATCATCGGGGAGATCCTTGAAGACATCCACATCGCGCCGGTAGCCGCGCCACTCGCCCAGGAGATCGGCGCGGTGACAATTCTCGGATGCGTTGTTCAGATCGGGGTGCTCGAGCAGCTTCGGGGTAAGCTGCTTTTGTTCCAGCAGACGCTGGATCGCTGCTCCGAACCGCTCGGAGCGGAGTTCGGTGTGCAGGAAATGCGCGACCATCTCCGCTTCCGCGATGGGGTGAACAAAGCGCATCCGATCGTCTCCCATGGGCCACCGCTCAACTGCGCCCTATGCCAGCATCCGCGCCAGAGTGATTGTCTCGTCGTCCCAGGTGTCGCGCGACTCGGCGGCTGCGCGTGCGAACATCCACAGCCGCACGCGCTCGGAGTCGACCTCGAGTAAGTCAGCAAAGCGGCGTATCGTCGCGTCCGGGTCGGCGTGCAGCCGCTCCTCGCAGTTGAAGAGATGTTGAGTGGCGTCGTAGGCCGGGTCCCCAATGAAGGGTTTGGGGTCGATGACCAGCCACGGCTCGCGCTGCGCGCGCAGGACGTTGCCCGCGTGCAGATCGGTCGCCAGCAACACATTGTTGGGTGCGGTGCGCTGCAGCTCCTCGAAGAGGCGCAGGCCTGCCTGCACCAGCCCGGCATCCGGCCATCTGGCAGCGTCTGCGAGCGTCTCGTTCGCCCAATACGCCGTCATGGTAGCGAGCGGGCGGAAGGGGTGCGGCGCTACGGGCGCGCGCCAGAGGCGGCGGAGCAGCCCGGCAATGACGACATCTTGTTCCGGCTCGGGCAGCTGGCGCAGCACCGTTCCTGGTTCGCAGCGCTCCAGCAGCATCGCACCCACATCCTCATCGGCTTCGAGCAGGCGCACGGCTGGATCACCATCCCAGAAACGCAGTGCCTGGATCTCGTGCTCGCCTTCCATGTGCGGCATGCCGAGCTTGAGGACCGCGCGGGTTCCGTCGCGGCGCACAGCCGGCGCGACCCAGGCGCAGCTTACCTCATTGCCGTCGAATGGGACTGCCAGCGACAAGGACCATCGGTCTTGCAGCTCGCGGATGGCGTTGGGCAGCCGTTCGAGCCAGGCGCGGCGCTCAGGCGTTGCGCGGCAGGTGGCGGCAAGCCGCTCAGGAATGATCAGCATCACGGATATCGTCCTTCGCTCGATGGCCCGAAACGATTGCTGGCGGTGATGTCGCAGTCGAGATCCTTTCGCGGATACTTGCTGCGATTGGCTGCATTGGGAGCTATTATAGCTGACCGGCATCTTCCCCTGCTGGTGTACTTGGCCCCAAAGATTGCAGCACCTTCCGCACATAGTACGGCACGGTATCACCAAATTCGACCTGGGCCGCCGGCTCCAGTCCCATCAGGATGTGCTGGTAGCTGATCGCCTGATGCAGATCGCTGAGCGGCTGGGCCAGCGCCCAGGCCTCCAGCAGCCGTTCCACCGGCGCGCAGTCGCTCCACACGCCCAGGTATGCATCCCGCAGCTGCACCTGCCTGGTGCGGTCTTCCTCGTCAAAGACGCTGATCAGGTCGAAGAAGGGATGGCTCACGCAGGCGTCGCTCCAGTCGAAAAACTGCGTGCGCCCCGCGCTGACGGCCACGTTCTTCAGGTGCAGATCGCCATGCACCAGCGTCGGTGGGATGCCGTAGGCGGCCAGGGCCGCACACATCGCCTGCAGGCGCGGTAGCGCCGCCCGAAACTGCGCACGCTCAACGTCGGTCAGCCCGCTCAGCGCCGCCGCATCTGCCGCGAGCGTGGCCGCCCGCACCGATAGCCGCTCAAGCCGCCGATCATGGCACCCCAATTCCAGCAACTCGTCGACGGCGGCCGCAGAATCGCGTTGGATGGCGCCTAAGCTGCGCAGCAGCTCCTGGTGCACGGCGAGTGGACTATCGTATCCGAGTGGCTGGCCAACATCGGGCAGCAACATCCAGCGCCGCTGCGGGTCCAGGCTCAAGGGCATGGGAATGTGATCGGGGTAGCGCCGTGCGAGCGCAGCCATGATCACTGGCTCGTTCACAAGCAGCGGCAACGTCGCGGTGGCCTTGAAGTAGACCGCACCAGCAGCCGTATACCCGCGCAGGATGCAGGACAGGCTCCAGTTTGTGACCTGGTCGACCGCGACGACGAGCGGCGTGCCACGGGTCGCCAGCTGGGCTGCAATCCATGCCGTGGCCGCATCAAACCAGCCGGCCCGGCACCACGACGCGCGCAGCTCCGGGATCAGTCCGCGCTCCACTTCCGCCAGGTAGGTATCGAGCACTGCCCCCTGCTCGGGCTGTGCCAGTTCGCTAAGCTCTGCACGAGATGCCCAGCGACCGTGGGCCGGCGGCTGCCAGGATGGGGCATGGTTTTCGAGCACATAGATCATGCACACCTGCCGCTGCGCATCATCGCCCCGCCTGGACGCCAGGCGCAAGACCGTGGTCGCGATCCCGAGTGTTCTCAGCAACGCGTGGCAGATCTGGCCCAGGTCGACGGCCCAGATATCGCCGATTGGGACGCGCGGGAGCGACCAATAGCCGCCCTTGAACAGCAGCAGCACGCGCGGCGCGGAGGGGTGCGGGATGATCACATCGATCACCGACCGCCATCGTGTAGACGAGTCGCTCATACAGCTCCCTTCGTGCTTCTCGTTCGTACACATGCGAGTGCGAGCGCACGCGCAGCTCTGCCAGAATTCTATCGCACTTCATGCAGATCTGCCGTGGACCGCCCAGGATGAGCGTCATCACCACGTACGGGGTGTGCACATGGCGCGGACGATCGTGAACGTTACCGGGCCGCACCCTGACGAACGCTATTCGTCTATTGTCTGTATGCCTCAATGACATTTGTCACGCCCAAATCAGGATCGGCTGCACTTCCTCGCATCCCAGAAGAGGACTACACTTGGAGCATGGTGGTACGAACGCCATTCGAGATCTCCAAGTACGCGAGGAACCGACCATGACTTTCTATAGTATGATGTTGTTCATCCATGTAAGCGCTGCCATTTGCCTGTTTATCGGCTTCGGCATCTGGCTCTTTGGCATCACCGCGATCGCGCATGCCGCGTGTGTGGAGCAGGTACGCACGCTGGCCGATGTGATGCTGATGGTTCGGCTGGTCGTTCCGGTCAGTGCGCTGCTCGTTATCGTTGCCGGGCTGACGATGACACTGACCACCTGGGGATTACAGACCGGATGGATTGCGGTCGCCCTGGGCAGCTTGATCATCATCGGGCCGATCGGAACCTGGGTGATCGACCCAAAGGTGCGCGCGATGGCTGTGCTCGCACACACGCTGCCGGATGGCCCACTGCCAGCCACGCTCGTCGCGCACTCTCGTGATAGCGTCTTGCGCTTGACCATGCATACGCTCATCGCCATGCTGTTTGGTATCATCTTCTTGATGACCACCAAACCCGTCCTCACGAGCGCCCTTGGCGCCATAGTGGTGTCCGCGTTCCTCGGCATCGCTTCCGGCCTCCCGTTTGTGCGTGCCAGGCGTGCAGCTCAATCAGAACGCTTCGAGCAGCATGAGGAGGACGCATTATGAGCAGCCACGAACCTGCGGATCAGACACATAACCAAGCGGTGCGTGTTGACGCGCTCACCCTGCCCTTGGATCGGCTAGACCGTACGCTGCTGCCGCTCGTTGGTGGAAAAGCGGCGCAGTTAGGTGAGCTCATCCGCGCCGGCTTCGCCGTTCCCGCCGGCTTCTGTGTCACCACCACGGCGTACGCACGCGTCAGCGCGTCCGCTGGACTTGATGCGTTCCTGGCGGAGCTGCGTACCGTACCGCCGACGGATATGGCGCGTCAGGCAGCACTCGCGGTAGTCGTGCGCAGCGCCATCCTGCAAACGCCTGTCCCGAGCGATATAACCTCGGCTATTCTGGAGGCATACCAGGCGCTGGTGCAGGGCGAGCCTGTTCCCGTCGCGGTGCGCTCCTCCGCGACTGCCGAAGACTTGCCCGATGCATCCTTTGCCGGCCAGCAGGAAACCTTCCTCAACGTGGTTGGCGCGGAGGCTGTACTCGATGCGATCCGACGTTGCTGGGCCTCGCTGTGGACCGACCGTGCGGTGAGCTACCGTGCAACACATGCTGTCGACCCAGGCACCGTGCGTCTTGCGGTCGTCGTGCAACGGATGGTCGATGCGCAGGTTGCGGGCGTCCTGTTTACCGCCAACCCGCTGACGGGCAAGCGCCGGCAAGCGGTGATCGATGCCAATCCGGGCTTGGGCGAGGCGGTCGTCTCTGGCGCCACCACGCCCGACCACTTTGTGGTTCGTACGCCGACGGGCGAGATAATCGAACGCCGCCTCAGCGACAAGCACCTCGTCATATGGGCAGCAGCTAGTGGCGGCACCCAGCGTGTCGAGCAAGCAGCGCAACCCAACACCGCCTGCCTGTCTGACGCGCAGATCCGTACGTTGGCAGCGCTGGGAGCCCGGGTGGAGGCGCACTTTGGCACACCGCAGGATATTGAATGGGCATTTGATGCCACTGGGCAGCTCTGGCTGCTCCAGACCCGGCCGATCACGACCCTGTTCCCGCTGCCGCTTGATGCGCCAACGAGCGACGCGGTGCTGCGGGTCTATCTGTGCTTCACCGTCCAGCAGGGCACCCAGTGGCCCTTCACACCGATCGGTATCTCGGCCATGCGCATAGCGGCATCCGCGATCACCACGTTGATGGGATTTCCGCCGCGTGATACCTTGCAAGGTCCACACTTCGTCACCGAGGCTGCGTCTCGGATCTTTCTTGATGTAACAGGAGCGCTGCGCAGCGCATTTGGGCGCACCATCCTTTCAAACGTAATGGCGCAAGCGGAGGTGCATGCGGCCGCGATCTTTCAGCAGCTCAGCACCGACCGGCGCCTGTCCCTGGTTAAGACCCGGCGATTATCCTTCGTTCTGACAATTGGTCGGCTGTTCGCCCGGACGCGCTTGCCGTGGTATCTACTCCAGACGCTGCTGCGGCCGGCGACCGCGCGCACACGGCTACTCCGGCTGACGGATAGGCTCCGCGCTACGGCGAGCGTCACGGCGACCACTGATCCGCATGCCCGTGTGGTCGCCGTCGAACGCCTCATCTTAGACACCCTCCCGCAGCTGCTGTCTGGCACCGCTCCCGTCATGCTCGGCAGCATGGGGACATTCACGCTCGCGAGTACACTGCTCGGCGACCTTGCCTCGGAAGGTGAGCGCCAGATCATCTTGCGCGGATTACCTGGTAACCCAACGACCGAGATGAATCTGGCGCTCTGGGCGCTGGCCCAAACGGTGCAAGCCGACCCGCCGGCCGCTGCGCTCGTCCAGCACACTCCGCCTGCGCAACTGAGCGACGCGTACCGTAGTGGAAGCCTGCCGCCAGCGCTGCAAGGTGGCCTGGCGCAGTTCCTGGCAACCTATGGGCATCGCAGCGTCAACGAGCTCGACATGGGCGTGCGACGCTGGTCGGAAGACCCAACCTACCTCTTCGGCGTGCTTACCAGCTACCTCCAGCTGCGCGACCTCGCCCAGGCGCCCGATCGGCAGTTTCAACGTGCTGCCGAGGAAGCGGAGACGATGCTTGCCGAACTCACGCGCCGAGCTCGCCGAGCGAGCCGTGTGCGCGGTCTGCTGGTTGGCTTCTTCCTGCGTCGCGCCCGCGCCCTGGGTGGACTACGCGAAATGCCGCGCTTTGCGCTTGCGCTGCTGCTGGCCCAGGCCCGAACGTTGTTGTCGCCGACCGGCAACGCATTGGTGCAGGCTGGGCGCCTCATGTACGCCGAGGAAATCTTTTTGCTTAGCTTCCCTGAAGTACACGCAGCCCTTGATGGCGCCGATTTCCGCAGCACCGTACATGAACGACGCACCCAGTACGATCAAGAACATGCACGCCGACATGTCCCGCTGGTACTGCTCTCTGATGGCGTGACACCTACACTCGAGGCTGCTGCTGCTGAAGTGGGCGGCGATCTTCTCCGCGGAACCCCAGCCTCACCCGGGCGCGTGACCGCCCTGGCCCGAGTCATCCGCGACCCACATGCTGCGCAATTAGCACAAGGCGAAATCCTGGTGGCGCCCTCGACCGACCCCGGCTGGACGCCGCTGTTTCTGACGGCCGGTGGCCTGGTGATGGAGACGGGCGGCGCGATGTCGCACGGCGCGATCGTCGCCCGCGAGTATGGTATTCCTGCGGTGGTCGGCGTCGCTGGAGCGACCGACCGTATGCACACCGGGCAATCCGTCACGGTCGATGGAACCACTGGAGTTGTGACATTCGCACCGCGGCAAGACGCACCGAACAGCAGCGAAATGACCTTAGAGAAAACCTGAGTCGCACGAATGGCCCAACATGTGTGTAGATGGTAGAATCAAGCACGCCGAGCGAGCAAGGGAGCACACGAGAGATTGCAATCAGCTACAGCCATAGCTTTTCAATGGTATCAAAACAGGCATGTTGTTTGAGAAGTGCTGTTGTGGAGCGCATGGTGTGGGAGAAGCCTACTGAGAGCGCAGACCTCCCCAAAATTCCTTTGATGACAAAGCGGAATTGCGCAGCATCAAAAAGCGTGTGACTCTCGTGAAGTGCTCACTGTCCGGCTATGATCTCATCATCGGGTGGGGAAGCTTAGTTGAGCGTGTCATCCCTCGCAATTCGTTGCCTATTCCTCCCTGTGAGCTGCGTGTCTGCTAGACGGGTCGCGTTTCATCTGCTGCGGTCAGTTTTTTCGTGCGCGTGTCGCGGCAGGTTGCGTCTCCCGCCACCGGCATACTACGGCAGCGATTCGCTGATCCAGGCGTTTGGCATAGGCCACCGCGGTGTCCAGTGTCAGATCGGCCTGCTCGTTCAGTCGCATGTCAATCACGGCATGACAGCGGGCAAAGATGACGACCACGGTATGGGTCGGACCATAGGAGGGGAGGGAATGAAACGATCCAAGCATCCACCACTGTCGGTGGATGGGGAACAGGCGTTGGCCGCCTATACCCAGTATTTGCAGCAGGAGCAGGACTTGCGCCCGGCAACCCAACGCAGTTATCTGAGCGAATTACGTCTCTTTATTGCCTGGTATGAGCACACCTGGAGTCAGGGTCAGGAAGCGGCCATGGACTTCACTCCGCCCGCGATTGCCACGCCCGCCGTGACCCAATATCGCAGCTATCTGCAAACCGTCCTGCGGCTCAAGCCAACGACGATCAATCGCTGTTTGGTAGGTCTTAAACGCTATTTTGCTTGGGCCGCTGAGTCTGGGGTAATACAGCGCGATCCGGCCCGGATCGTAAAACTGCTGCCGTTACCCACCCTTCCTCCGCGCCACCTCAGTGATCAAGAAGAAAATGCGTTGATGGCAGCTGTCACCACCCATGGCTCTCTCCGAGATCGCACGATTCTCACGCTGCTCCTCCATACCGGCTTACGTGCCATGGAAGTGTGTGCCCTCCGCCGTGCTGATCTGACCTTGGGAAAACGCAGTGGTTCTGTAACCGTGCTCGGCAAACGCCAGAAGATGCGCGAGGTCCCCTTGAACATCACCGTTCGGGAAACGCTCGCGGCCTACCTTCCAACACTCCCGCCCAATGCCCCAGCCCTCTTTCTCTCAGAGAAAACGGGACAGGCGCTCACCGAACGAGCCTTGGGCTATATCATTCACACGTATGCGCAGCTCGCCAGGATTACCAAGCTCAGCCCGCATGACTTACGGCATCGCTTTGGGTATCGGATGGCCGAGGCGGTTCCCTTACACCGGTTGGCCCAAATCATGGGGCACGATTCGCTCGATACGACGATGCTCTATGTGCGTGGAACAGAGCGTGATCTCCAGAACGAGGTCGAAAAGATTGCATGGGCCTAACTATTCACAGAGGCATAGGATGAAGCTGCGTCTACGCAACCATCAAATCGAGCTCTCAGTCTGGCGACTAACACTCTATAGAATCGGGCCGCCAGATGAACTGCAACAAGCCATTGCCGATAATCGGCGCAGCTTGGAGGAAGATCCGAAAGATATCTCAACCCGCTATGCACTGGGAAATTGTCTGCGCATGGAAGGGCGTATTGCCGAAGCCCGGCGAGAGTACGAACAAGTAGCGTCCAGCGATTCGGCTTGGGCGCCCTATGCAGCAGAGATGCTCAAAACGCTCGAAGGACAAGAAGACCGCCCTCCTCCTCGCACTGGCTCACTGCATTATGTCTGGAGCAAGAATCTCTGGGCCTCCAAGTTGCTTTGGCCCGGGCGGTTGATCAAACGATTTGTCTTGAAGCGGCAAAAAACCCCCTGGACGATATCGATCATTGACACCTGGCGCGCCGTGCTTGGCAGAGAGCACTATGGATGGGTCGTCTTTCAACACGGCACATGTATTGTGGCTGAAGAACCGCAGGATGACCTGGTGGCCTATGCCAAAGAGGTTTTAGCACAATGGCCACTGACCGTGTATGGTGGATTTGTCGTCCATTCACTTGCTAACTGTCCAGGCTGGGTTGTGCAAGCCTATGTCTCGCAGATGCGCAACTATGTCCATCCAAACGAATTGCTTGACCTTGGGATTTCCGTGCGCGTTACTGATGAGCGCAGCCTGCGGCAAGTTCATGCCGACGCGGGGGTCTTTGTGCGACAGAAGCGTGAGGCGGATGGAAAAGCCGCGCACATCCTGCATGTAGAGCCTGGCCCACCCCGCAGCATGTCATAAAGAGCGGCCACACCGTTCAAAGCATTCTCCGACTCGACAATGAAGCGCATAAACATCGGCCTTGGTTTATTCCCGAGCGGTGGCCGTAGGAGTGGTGGTCAGAGGCCAACATGGCGGCTGGCCGCACGAATGTTGGTCATGCCCCCAGTTAGGGATCATCCCCTCCGGCAGCGTAGCGGGTGACGCACGTCAAGAGCTCGCCCATGTCAAATGGCTTTGCCAGAAACGCCGTCGCGCCCTGCGCGGCCCAGTCCCGCCGCGCGGTGCTTGCGGTCATGATCACGATCGGCAGGGCTGCGCGATGATCGCTGCTACGGCGCTGCGCCCATCGCTGTAGACGCGCACCGCGTACCCTTCGTCGCCGAGCACCTCACACAGGAACTGGATAATGAGCGGATCATCTTCCACGATGGCGATCGAACTGGTCATTGGCATCGCCCTGCGCTGATCGTCCGACGTCATGCAACGCTCTTTATGTGCTCACGTGCTCGGCATACATCACGCGGCGTGAGCCCGTGTCGGCGCGCAGAATGAGCGAGTGCGTCTCGGCGCGCGCGCCGTGGTAGCGCACGCCGGTCAGCAATGGGCCGTCGGTGATGCCGGTCGCCGCGAAGAACACCTGCTCGCCCGCGATCAACTCATCGCCACTGAGGATGCGCTTGGTGTCCAATTCTGCAGCGGCGATGGCCGTCCGCTCGGCCTCGCTTTGTGGCGCCAGGCGGCCGAGTATCGCGCCACCCAGCGCCTTGACCGCACAGGCCGCGATCACCCCTTCCGGCACGCCGCCGATCCCCAGCAGGAGATCCACGCCACTGCCCGGCGAGGCCGCCATCAGCGCGCCGGCGATATCGCCATCCGTGCGCAGCATCACCCGCGCGCCGGCCTGGCGAATTTCCTCCACCAGCGCGGCGTGGCGCGGCCGATCGAGCACGAACACCACCAGGTCGCGGATCTCCTTCTGCGTCGCCCGCGCGATGAGTGCCAGCGTCCAGGCCGCCGGCGCGTCCATACACTCCGCCACCAGCGTGCTGGCCGCATCGCGGCCCACCACGATTTTGTCCATGTACACCGCGCTGCTGGGCGACCACATCGCGCCGCGCGGCGCCACTGCCGCTACCGCGATCGCGCCCGGGTGCCCCTGCGCCAGCAGGTTGCGGCCATCGATCGGGTCGACCACCACGTCCATGGCCGGTCCGGCGCCGGTGCCGACCGCACGACCGCTTTCGAGCGCGGAATGAACGCCGAACTTGCCTTCTTCGCCCACGACGATGTGGCCGGCGATGTCCAACGTACTGAATGCCGTCGCCATTGCACCGATCGCATCCATGTCCGCGTCGTCGCGCTTGCCCAGCCCCATCCAGCGCCCGGCGGCGCGCGCCGCCGCCTCGGTCACGCGGACCAGGTCCAATCCCCAGTTGCGGGATGCGCGCTCGCTCATCGTGCATGCCTCCTCGCCGCGCTACGGCTCGATCGCTTCCAGCAGCCCGGCTGCCTCCCAGGCCAGCATCCCGCCGTCGAGCACGACGATGTTCGTGTTCCCGTTGCCGCAGAGTATCGCCGCCGCACGCGCGCTCCGCCGCCCACCGCGGCAGACGACGATGACCGGCCGGTCGTGTGGCAGCGTGGGCGGCGACGCCAGTAAGGTTGGCAGCGGGATGAGCTGCGCCTGCGGGATGTGGCCGCGCCCAAACTCGCGCGGCTCGCGTACGTCGATCACGAGTGGCGGCGTTGGGCCGCGCAGCTGCTGCCAGAGCTGCGCCGCCGTGACGGTCGGTGCCGCGTGCGCCGGGCGCGCGAGCTGGAGTGGTATCTGAATCGCGTAATCGGGTCGTGGCAGGTTCTGGCACTCGCGGAAGACGCGCACACCGCTCTCGTAAATGCAGATCGCCGGATCGAGCACTTTGGAGAACAGGTACTCGATCGCCGTGTCCTCGTCGAGGACATGATCCGGCCCGAGCCGCCCGGCAAAGCCGGTGGCCTGCATCAGGCGCTGCACGTCCACGCTCACGCGGACGAGGAAGACATCCCCACCCTGCGCGCGGTAGAACCGCACGATGCTCTCAAGCATCCGAATGCCGCTGATATCGCAGTAATCGACGCTGTGCATGCGCAGCAACAGAAAGCGCTGACCGGGGTAGCGCGCGCGATGCTGGCGGATCACCTCCTCGACGTGGCTGACGGCGCCGAAGTACAGGTCGCCCGCGATGTCCATGATGCCGAGCTGCGGGCACATCGGCTTGTCGGGCTGGTGGAGAAAGTGCCGGAAACGGTCATCCGGCAGCACGGGCACGACCCGCGGTGCGCTGGTCCGTAACAGGTAGGCGGCCAGCGACATCAGAATACCCGCCAGCACCGCGAAGTCGATCCGCAGGAACAGCGTCCCGAGCAACGTCGCCAGCATGATGACGGCATCGCTGCGGCTGCTGCGCCACATGTGGCGCATTCTGTGCCGGTCGATCATCGCCACGCCGACGACGATCAGCACGCCGGACAGCGCGGCACGCGGCAGGTAGGCGCCCAGCGGCGCCAGCGCCAGCATGCCGACGAGCGTGAATACACCGGATAATATCGCGGCCAGGGGAGTCCGCGCGCCGGCTTCAGCATTGATCGCCGAGCAGGAGATCGAGCCGCCGCCCGGATAGCCCGACAAAAAGCCCGTGACGATATTACCGAGCCCCTGCCCGACGAACTCCTGGTTGTTGTCCAGGCGCTCGCCGGTCTGGGTCGCCAGCGTGCGCGCGACCGCCATGGTCTGAATCAGCCCGAGCGCCGCGATGGCCAGGGCGCCGGGCGCCAGTTGTGCCAGAAAGGGGAGGTCGAAGACCGGCAGCGGGGTGAGCGGCGGCAGGCTGCGCGGCAGTGGGCCGATCACTCTGACGCCTGTCGTATCTAAACGCAGGGCAAACAGCACCGCGGACGCGGCGACCAGGCTGATCAGCGGCGCGGGCCACTTCGGCTTGACCGCGCGCACGACGACCATGACGACGAGTGTGCCGAGGCCCAGCGCCAGCGTCGGGAGACTGGTCTGTGCGAGATGCAGCACAAGCTGATCGAGGGTCTCGAACAATGTGCTGCTGCCGAAGTTCAGCCCAAACAGGTGGCGCAGCTCGCCGGCGGCGATCTGGACGCCGGCGCCAGCCGCGAACCCGACGATCACCGCGTCGGAGACGAAATTGACCAGGATGCCCAGGCGGGCCAGCCCCATGATGAGCTGCACCAGCCCGGCCAGCACGGCCAACAGGCCAGCCGCCAGGATGAAGCGCGACGTATTCGGGGCAAGGGTTGCCGATAAGCTGGCGAGGACCAGCAGCGAGAGCGCCGTGGTCGGGGTGCTCTGGACCTGGCTGGAGGAGCCCCACAGCGCGGCGACGATCGGGATGACGATCGCGGCGTACAGGCCCATCTGCGGCGGCAGCCCGGCGACGAGCGCATAGGCGATCGCCTGCGGCAGGGAAATGATCGCCACGGTCAGCCCGGCGATCAGGTCGGGGCGTAGGTCGCTGGGCACGTAGGCGCGCGCGATCGTCAGCGGTCGCAGGAACAGGGTGGGAATGGCTTGCAGATTCGCGAACATCACGCCTCCATGTCCTGCCACGCGCAGTCGCTCAGCGCGCTGGCGGTGTGGTTGGTCGCACATGTGCGCCAGGTTCCCACACGAAAAGACTGATTACCGGGTTGGGACGTTGGCACAGCCGTTGTCGGCACGGCTGGCGCGGTGCGACGCGTGAGCGTGGAGGTATGCGTGCGCGACGGGAAGCTGCGCAGCGCGATACCGAGTGCCAGGACGATGAGCAGCATGGCCACGACAAGGAAGCATTCCCCGGTATGCCGCCACCACCAGGCGCGTTGGGACCGGGTTGGTTGGCTGGACATCGCGTCCTGTATCGGATGCAGCAGCGGAGAGGATCTCAGCGGCGCAGGATGTTCCTCCCTGGTGCCCGTAGCGTTCTGGAGCGCCAGCGCGTGGGTGGTGCCAGCTGAAGCAAGCAGCGCTCCGTGTTCCGCACCGCGCGCATCTACCAGGCGGCACGCGTCCATCCCTACTGTCCGATCGACCATATGGTCGACTGCGCGGCACTCCGGCGCGGCGCGCCGAATATAGCATCGGACACAGATGGGGTCGAAGGAAGGCACCTTGCGCGCGTCAACGGTGCCAAGCCGCAACATCTCCAGTTCTAGGACCACGGCGAGGTCGTTCACGCGGAGCTTCGCGCCACAATCCGCGCAATGGAAGTCCAGGTAGACTTTGGCGTTTTCGAAGGCCGTGCCTGGGCGATCCCAGGGCCAGGACGCAACCAGGTGCTCCAGCAGCGCCCGGGCCTCACGATAACGTTGGGGTTGTTCGTCCATACGGGTGCTCTTCAATTCGCTCGCGGTTCGCCGGATGCACCACGGGCTCAGAAGGCGCGGGCAAACGGCGTTCAGCGCTCTTCCGGCGCCACAGTGAGTGCCTGTATCTGCTGCGCCGCGCCACGCAGCAGGGTTGGGTCGCGCGCATACTCCAGACAGGCGCGAAAGTCGGCCAGCGCCGCAGCACGTTGTCCGAGACCCCGTCGCACCAGACCACGACTACAGAAGGCCGTCGCATCGTCCGGTCGCAGCGCCAGAGCCTGCGTGAAGTCCTCGCCGGCACGATCCAGGTCACCACGCGCATAGTACGCCAGCCCACGGCCGAGATAGGCGTCAGCCGAGTTAGGCTGGAGGGCCAGCGCGGCGGAGTAATCCGCGATGGCGCCGTTAAGGTCATGCCGATCATAGTTGTCAAGGGCGCGCGCAAGATAGGCATCGGCAGGCCGATCGGTCGGTGTCGGCGGGACAGGCGCGACCGAAGGAACAGCGTCTTGCGCTGCGACCATATCAGCCTGCGCATTGGCCGGGCGGGTCGTGGACGTGTCGATGATATCACAGCCGAGCAGGAGCAGCGCAGCCAGGCCGCACACGCGGATACACCAGCCGTGGATGGCGCGCACCGGCAAGCCACCACGGAGCGGCATGGTACGCAAATCGCTGCCCGGCCATGTGGTGCGTGTTGCCATGCGGTGGTTCCGATGCTACTGGATGGATCACACTACGACGGTGTAGCCGTCCCAGGCGAGTCCGGATGGACGTAGCTCGGCAGCACCCAGCCGGTTTTGCCCGCCTGTGTCCCTTCGAGAATCTGTACAATCGCAACGGCCTGGTCGTTCGCCAGCACCGCCACGCGGCGGTTATTCGCCACCGAAAACAGCTTTCCCATGTTGGTCAGGGTGGTGATCAGCATCTGGTCGTGGTCACGGATCGCCTCTCGCAATTCGCGAAAGGCGGTCTGGTCGACCGCAACCGGAACGCGGGGCAGCGGCGCGACCAGCCGCCCGTTGCCGACGACCGGCGATGTCCGCTCAAGCGCGCGGACATACAGCGCGAGCACCACGCCCAGCGCCAGCAACACAACGACGAAAAGCTTGTGTGACCGCTGGCCAGGGATCATAACAGATGCCTTTCACCACATGCCGCTCTGCCAGGACGCTTATTCCGTCACGCTCAGCTCAGCGCTAAGAAGCGATACCAGCCGTTTGAGTCGGTTTTGAGGGCTTCCACCCGCTCCTTGAGCGCCGCGTGCAGCTTCGCGTTTTCGATCGCCACCGCGCCCAGATCGGCCACAGCGGTGGCGAAGGCCAGTTCCTCGGTGCTGAAGCGGCGGACCTGGCCGGAGTAGAGCCGCAACACGCCGATGGTGGTACCATGTACACAGAGGGGCAGAATGAGCACGGAGCGGATGCCTTCGCGCTGCGCCTCCTCGGGGTACTGCAACCCCGTCTCCTGTGTGACCTCGGTGATCGCAATCGGGCGCGCGTGGTGCAACACGCGCTGGTCGATCGGGCTGTGCGCGACCTCAACCGTGCCCTTCTGCACATAGCTGGCGCTCAGCCCATAGGCCGCTGCCAGGTGCAGCGTCGCCCGCTGTGGGCCAAGCAGCCGGATCGAACCGGCTTTCACGTTCAGCTCGCGCACCGACTCCAGCAGCAGTGTCGTGAGCACATCCTTCAGATCGAGGCTGGAGTTCACATGGCGCGCAATGGCCTGGAACGCCTCGTACAGCCGGGTGCGCTCCATGACCTGCGCACCAAGGTTAGCCACCGCCGTGAGGAACGCCCGCTCTGCGGCGCTGAACCGGTGGGACTCCGCAGTGTAGACCCGCAGCACCCCAATCACGCGCTTGCGCGCCGTCAGCGGAACGGCGAGGACGCTGGCCAACCCTTCCGCCGCAGCCACCTCGCCGTACTGAAAGCTCGGGTCGTGCCGCACATCGCCGACCGCCACGGGCATGCCGCTCAGGACGGTCTGGTCGATGCCGCTCTTGGCGACTTCGACCGCCCCCTTCTGGAGATACGCGGCGCTCAGCCCATAGGCGGCCTTCAGCTCCAGCGTCTGGCGCTCCTCGTCGAGCAACCGCAGCGTGGTCGCCTTATAGCCCAGCTCGACGACCGTGCGCTCCAGCATGATCGTCAGCAGGTCCGGCAGGCTCAGGCTGCCGTTAATCGCCTCGGTGATC
>WNGB01006217.1_pt1 | contig 20255 bp, 16 predicted proteins | sample 5400681 | NCBI WGS metagenome assembly WNGB01 (sample SAMN13153367, study PRJNA577476) | soil metagenome | isolation source: 115 cm soil or saprolite under grassland replicate 2 | place: USA:California | collected 2016-06-15
TCAGCACACAAGCCCGGAGCGCCAGCGACGGGACCAGGCTACCGTCCCGTCGCTGGCGCTCCGGGCTTGTGTCCTCTGCCTCGGACGGATATGTTCACCGGCCTTGTGGAAGTTCTTGGCGTCGTCAGCCGCCTGGACAGCGACGGCGACGGTCGCCTGCTGGACATCGCCGAACCGGCCCTCGCGCCGCAACTCGCCCTCGGCGAGAGCGTCGCGATCAACGGTGCCTGTCTGACAGTCGTGGCGCGCGACGCTATCTCCTTTCGCTTCCAGGTCGGGCCTGAGACGCTGCAACGAACCAATCTGGGCGAACTTTCTCCCGGCGACCGTGTCAACCTCGAACGTGCCCTGCGTGTCGGCGACCGCCTCGGCGGCCATCTGGTGCAAGGGCACATCGACGGCCTGGGCCACATCGCCAGCCGCGAGCGTCAGGGCGAGTGGGAGCTGGTCTGGTTTCGCTGCCCCGAGGAACTGGCGGCTCAAATGGTGAGCAAGGGGTCGGTCGCGGTGGACGGCATTAGCCTGACGTTGGTGGACGTGACGCGCGACGGCTTCAGCGTCGCGCTCATCCCGCACACGCTGGCGAACACCACCCTGGGGTTTAAAGCCGTCGGCGCATCCGTTAACCTGGAGACAGACCTTCTGGCGAAGTACGTCTGGAAGTGTCTGAAGGGCATAGCGCCACCACCATCCGTTTAGCGACGCTTCGCAGAAGCGTTTGACGAACAACGCTTCTGCGAAGCGTCGCTAAACGACTTTTCGAGATCGCTTTCATATCTATGGACAACCAGGCGCCGCGACAAACGCTCTCCTATCTCCGCCAACTCTTTGAAGAGCGCGGCATCAAGCCGAAGAACAAGCTCGGCCAGAATTTCCTCATCGACCTCAACCTCGTCGATCTGATCGTGCGCACGGCGGAGCTGACGCCGCCTGACGTGGCGGTCGAGATCGGCAGCGGTACCGGCGGTCTGACGGCGCGCATGGTCGATCACGCCGGCGCCGTCCTCAGCGTCGAAATCGACCCGAATTTCCACACCCTCGTCGCCGAAGCGCTCCGCGATCGGACGAACCTCGTCCTCTTGCACGCCGACGCCCTCAAGAACAAAAACCATCTGAATCCTGAAGTGCTGCACGCTCTGGACGAACTGCGGCGGCGCGCGGATGGGGCGCAACTCAAGTTGGTGTCGAACCTGCCCTACGCCGTCGCCACGCCGGTCATCTCGAACTTCCTCCTCTCCGGCCTGCCGTTCGAGCGCATGGTGGTGACGGTGCAATGGGAGATCGCTGAACGCCTCCTTGCGGTGCCCGCCAACAAGGAGTACGGCGCCCTGGCGGTGCTTGTGCAGAGTATCGCCGACGTCAGCCTCGTGCGCAAATTGCCGCCGTCGGTGTTCTGGCCGCGGCCGGAGGTCGAGTCGGCCATTGTGTTGATTCGGCCGAACGCCGCCAAGCGCGCTCATGTCGGCGACGTGCAGCGTTTTCGTGTCTTCCTGCGCGATCTCTACGCCCACCGTCGTAAGAACCTGCGCGGCGGCCTCGTCAGCTTCCCGGGACATCGGCACAGCAAGGAGAATGTCGATCGCAAACTCGCGGAACTCGGCATCGACGGGACGCTGCGCGCCGAGACGCTGGACGTGGAGCAGCACTTGCGACTGTGCGCGGCGTTCGGGGGCGAGAGCGTTGGCGCTGCGACCGGGGAATAATTCGAGCCGCGGCTCGTCTTTCCTTGTAGCGGCAGGTCGTTCGCCAAACATCTCCGTCCGCCGAGGATCCCCCGATGCACCTCTCGCGCATTGCTTGCATGGGCTGTTTGTTGCTGTTTGCTCTTGCCGCCGGTTGCGGCGCCGAGAGGAAAGCGCACATGGCTGCCCCAGACGGTGTTGAGCAGCCGAAAGCCGCCCCGGAAGCGGGTGGCCGCGACGAACAGGCTCAGGCAAAAGGCGGCGAAAAAGCGGTATCACCGCGCAAGATCATCTACACCGCCGACGTGCGGCTGACGGTCGAAGACTTCGCCAAGGCAGAGCAGCAACTTGAGGAGTTGCTCGACGCCCACAAGGGCCACATCGTCAAGTCCGCGATCCAGGGCTCGCCGGGAGCGCGGCGGTCGGGCGAATGGAAAGTGCGCGTGCCGGTCGAGAGCTATCGCAAGTTCCAGGCGGCTCTGATCAAGCTGGGCGAACTGCAAAGCAGCACCCTCGACTCGCAGGACGTTACCGAAGAGTTTTACGATCTGGAAACGCGTATCAAGAATCGCCTGGCCGCTGAGGCAACCCTGCGCGGGATGTACGACAAGGCGAAGACCATCCAGGAAATGATTCCGATCAACGACAAGCTGCGCGAGGTGCGCCTGGAGATCGAACGGGAACAGGGCCGCCTGCACTTGCTGGCGAAACTCACCGCGATGACGACCGTGACCATTCATCTCCAGGAGCGCGGCAAATTCGTCCCGCCCGAGGCGGCTTCGTTTGGCACCAGGGTGGACAGGACGTTCTCGGAGTCCACGGGCGCGCTCGGACAGTTCGCGGAGGGAGTGGCTCTCCTCGCCGTCAGACTGGCGCCGTGGCTGCCACTGATAGCCGTGGTGGCAGTGCCGTCGTGGTTCCTCTGGCGACGGCACCAGCGCCGCGTCGGCGCGATCGTGACTCTCGCAGAGGCCGCACCGCCGCCTCGAAGCCAGGGACCGTCGCCCGAAGCACGCCCGTGACGCGGTTCGTAGTTACACCGCGCTCGTCGCCTGTCGTCAGTGTCCGCGTCTGGTCGCCTGGCGCGAGCAGGTGGCGCGCGAGAAGCGCGCCGCCTTTCGCGACGAGGACTACTGGGGCCGACCTGTGCCGGCCTTCGGCGATCGGGCGGCGCGCGTGGTTGTGTGCGGCCTGGCGCCGGCGGCTCATGGCGGCAATCGCACCGGCCGCGTCTTTACCGGCGACCGCTCCGGCGACTGGCTGTTCGCCGCCCTGCACCGAGCTGGCTTCGCCAATCAGCCGACTTCGACCCACAAAGGCGATGGCTTATCTCTGAAGGATTGTTACATCACCGCCTGTGTGCATTGTGCTCCGCCGGCGAATCGGCCCACGCCGGAGGAGCGTGATCGCTGCCTCGGCTACCTGGAGGCGGAGTTGCCGCTCTTGAAAAAGGCACGGGTGCTGGTGTGCCTGGGTGGCTTCGCGTGGGATGGGGCGTTGCGTGGGTTGCGGGCGCTGGGACACGAGCCTGAAAGTAAGCCGAGGTTCGGTCACGCCGCCGAGGCAACCGTCGGCCCGTATGTGCTGCTGGGCTGCTATCACCCGAGTCAGCAAAACACGTTCACGGGGCGGCTGACCGAAGCGATGATCGATGCGGTGCTGGCGCGGGCGCGTGAACTACTAAATGAGCGTGCGTGATTCTGCTGCACCAACCCGAAGCGTGAGCGAGGACGGTCCTCGCTCACGCTTCGGGTTGGTGTGTTGCACCTTCACACACGCTCATTTCGACGGGCGGGCGGTTTGAAGTCAGCCTGCCAACGCTGGGCGCACCCCGAACGCAGATTGAGGGTGGAGCGGGTGTCAACGTGCAATGCAATGCAACCCATTTTGCTCCTCCCCGCATTATCCCACAACCACACCCGAGCCCGCAAGGGGCGCAGCGGGCAGCCACACCTCGAAGCGCGTCCCCTTGCCGGGCTCGCTCCAGAGATCGATGCGGCCTCGGAAACTGTCCACGATCTGTTTGCTGACCGCCAGACCCAGGCCGCTGCCGCGCTCCTTGGTGGTGAAGAACACGTCAAAGATGCGCGACCGCACTTCCTCGCTCATGCCGTGGCCGGTGTCCTGCACGGTCAGGCGCACCCAGCCACCCGCCGGGTCGGAATTGTTTGACCCAGTTGCCTCCAGCGCTGTCCGTACCGTCAGGCGTCCACCCTCGGGCATGGCGTCGCGGGCGTTCAGGCACAGGTTCATCAGCACTTGCTGCAGCTGCGACTCATCGGCCAGCGCACCGACTTCCCCCGGCGCCAGGATCGACTCGACAACAATGTTGGCCGGCAGCGACGCCGCCAGCAATTCCAGGTTGCGCCGCACCACGGCATTGACATCGACCCGCCGCGCCGCGATCCGGCGCTCCTTGCTGAAGGCGAGCACCTGGGCGATCAACTGCGTCGCCTGCTCCCCCGCCTGGACGATCCGCTGCAGGTCGGCGCGGGCGGGGTGTTCCGGCAACAAGTTCATCTGGGCCAACTCCGCCAGGCTCAGGATGACCGTCAGCAGGTTGTTCACGTCGTGGACGATGCCACTGGCGAGCCGCCCGATCAGTTCCAGACGCACGACCCGCTGCAGTTCCTGCTCCAGCCGCCGTTGCTGGGTCACGTCAACGACAAGGAACGTGGCGCCCGGCTCATTCCCTCCCGGGGGCGCCGAGGGCTGGACGAGCCCATACCCCACCTTTTCCGATCCGTCACGGGACTTGTAGCGGAATTCACCGCGTGCGCTTCGTCCGGCCAGCGCCTCGGCAAACAGGGCGCGCACGCCGGGCAGGTCTTCCGGGCAAATCAGGCTCTCCCAGGAGCCGGCCGCGCGCAGGCCGTCAAGACCGTGGCCCGTGGCGGTTACCGCTGCGGGATTCAGATACGTCACGCGGCCGGCGCAGTCCAATTGCAGCACCATCAGCGGCAAGTTCTCGACCAGACCGCGATATTTCTCCTCCGAAAGACGCAGCACGTCGGCAGCGCGGCGCTGAGCGGCCTCGGCCTGGCGCAGGGCGGTCAAATCTTCGAGCACCCAGACGGCGCCGTCGGGCTGCCCCTGGCCGCCCAGTTCCACCGGCGCCGCCCAGGTAATCAGCGGCACGCGCCGACCGTCCGGCCGATGGACGACGATGTCATCGCGCATACTGGTGATGCCCGCGTCGAGCGCCTTGCTAACTGGCAATTCCTCGACCGGATAGAGCGTGCCATCCGGCCGGTGCAGCCGGTAGACTCTCGACAGGTGGGCCACCCCCGCCGCGAGATCCTCGCGCCGGCCGAGCAGTTGCCGCGCCCGCGCATTGACGAACAGCGGTTGGCCAGTCGGGCCGTGGACGAAGAAAACACCTGTCGGCAGGTGCGTGACCAGTGCCTGCAGCATGTTGCCGGTGCGTCGCAACTCCGACGCCAGCAGGCGCCGCTCGGTGATGTCTTCGACCACGCCCTCCCAGCCTTCAAGCCGCCCGTCGGGACCGTAGTGCGGGGCCAGTGTGTCGCGCACCCACCGCTCGCGCGGGGTGGATGGTGGATGGTGGGTGGTGGATGGTGAAGCAGGCGGAGACTCTGCTTTTTCACCATCCACCACCCACCATCCACCATCCACCGAGCGAACGCGATATTCGCACGTCACCGGTTCGGTCTGGAGAGTGAGTTGGGTCAGGGCGGCGGCGAGCAGTTCGCGGTCGGCGGGGTGGACGCGTTCCAGCCACAGCGCGTAATCGCCCAGCAACTCCTCCGGGGCGCACCCAAGGATGTGCCGGCTCGCGGGGCTGACGAGGGTGACCTCGGCCTGGGGGATGCGATGCCCGCCGGGCCGGCTCAGCAGCCGCGCGCTGTACAGCACGACCGGCATGTGGCCGACGAATTGCCGGTAGCGCGCCTCGCTGGCGCGAATCCAGCCGGCGGAGGCCCCGACGAGGAGCGCTGTCGTACACTGGGCCAGCAGGTTGCCCTGGAGGGGAACGAGTTGTGCGCCAACACGGGGAGGAAGAAAAGAGGCGGTTTCCAGAGCAAGGATTGCCGACAGCGCCGCTGCCAGGCTGCCGCCTGGCAATCCTTGCCGCAAACTCGTCCAGACGATGAGCAGCAGGAGCAGGCCCCAGAGCGACCAGTTCAGGGCGGAGGTGCGGGCATGCTGAACGCCGAGCACAACGCCCACCAGCGCGGCGCCGAGCGCCAGCCCACCCGCTTCGACCGATTCGCCCCACCCCAGTTGCGTTGCCGGTTCTAACCACGGGCTGTTCTCGCCTGACTCGGGGAGGGCCAGCCCGCGGCGAACCAACCACGGTGTCGCAATCACGAGCAAGGGCGGCGCGAGCGTCAGGATTCCGAGAACTTGCCGGATCCACCAGGCGACAGCGAGAGTGGGCACGTCGTCCAACCCCGGCCCGAGGGCCTGACCTGCCAGGGCCAGCAGCACAGCGGCCAGCCCGGCAACGGCCCCGGGGACGAGGATCAGAAAGAGTGTGGCCGAGCGGGGATCGTTCAGGCGCCGCACCCCCTTTGCCTTGAAGTGGTAACACCACCAGCCCAGGCCGACCACGCCGCCGAGGACCACCGCCTCGATGACCGTCAGGACCGGCCAGTCAGTTCCACCCCCCGCCAGCCCCGCCAGCAGAGCGGCCAGCGCAACCAAGCCCGCGGCCCAGAGGCCGACCCAGGCGGTCAGGGCCAGGCCCAGGCCAACCGGGGCCAACCACAGGGCGTGATTTCCGTGCCACAACCGCGGATCGCTCAGGAACAGCAATGGCAGGCCGAGAAGCGCCAGGAGTTTCCGCCGGTCGGGCACTGCGGAACGTGCGGCAGAAGCGAGCGGGGCCGAGTTGCTGCCGGGGCTTTGCATACGGTAGTAACGAGTTGCGAGTAACGAGGAACGAGTCGAAAAACCCAGTTCACTCGTTACTCGTTACTCTCGACTCGTTACTCGTTGTTGACGATTCTAAGTCATTTTCCTGGCAGGAACAAGAGGACCGGGGGGGCGTTGCGGGGATGGCGCGACCTCGGCGGGGTCGGTGAAGCCGAAAGTGAAGAGAAGGAGGGCGAAGGCAGCGAAGCCCGCCGCTGTCGCAAAGGTTGGGCCGAAGGCCCCGCCCGCCTGCTCGCGCACGCAGCCGACCAGGACGTTGCCGATCAGGAGGCCGGCGCCGTTGACGAAGGTTAGCAGGGCCTGACTGCTGGCGCGGATATCGCCGCGGGCGCGATTGTTGACGAAGACCTGGCCGGCGACCAGGAAGCAGCAGATGAAGACGCCGTTGAGGCCGAGCGAGGCGATCACCACCTCGGCTGGCTCGCCGATGGCCAGCACCGTCAGGGCGAGGGCCCAGGCGAACAGGCCCAGGAGCATCGTCCCGCGCACGCCGCAGCGCAGCAGGATCAGCGGCAGGGTGGCGAGGGTGACGATCTCCATGCTCTGGGCAATGGTAAGCATGGGCATGATCAAAGCCCGTGATACGCCGAGATGCTGCAAGAGCAGCGAGGTAAGCTGACTGCTGAAGGGAATCGCCACGCAGCCGGCGAGGGCGCAGGCACAGTAGACGGCGACGCTTCGCTTGCGCAACAACCGCAGCGCAGCGAGGGGCGCCAGCCAGGAGGTGGCCGTTCCTTTGCGGCGGCGCGTCGGCGGTGTGTGCGGCAGCGTCAGGGCGTAGGCGGACAGGACAAAGGCGATCAGGCCGCCCAGGCGCAGGGCGTCGGCCCATTCGCTGCGTGGTGCGTGGGGCCGCAGCCACGCGAGGAAGGAGGCAACTGCGGGCGGCTCGGCGAACCAGACGCCCAGCAGCAGGCCGGGCACCACCCAGCCGACCGTCCCCCACATGCGCACCGGGCCGTAGGAGCGCTCCGGGTCGTCTAAATGGGCGAAGCAGATGGAAATTGTCAGAGTTGTGGCGGGCACCATGACCAGCCAGAAGGCCAGGGCGGTCCAGAAGACCGTCGCGGGGACAGTGAGTTCGGCAAGGAGCCAGAGCAGGCTGCCGCCGACGAAGGCGCAACAGGCGACGCAGCGCTGGGCGGGAAACCAGCGATCGGCAACTTGACCGGCGACGAACGGTCCGACGAGCGACGCGAGCGCCGAGCTGGCGCAGACCCAGCCGATCTCGATGTGGGAGAAGGCGAGTTCTGTCAAGCGCAGGGTGAAGACCGGTATCCAGGCGCCGGCGACGGCGTAGAGCAGAAACATCAAGAGCGAGAGACGGAGGCGCAAAGGTGGTGAATCGGGTTGGAGGCAGTGCCAGGAGCGCGGGCGTCTCACCCGCTTAGTTTGCGGGCGAGACCCCGCGCTCCTATCCGGTGCCGAGGCCAGCACCGATTGTTGTACGGAGCAGCGTTCGCTGAAGGCAAGGAGAAGAGGAAGGCGGTTCGCCGCAATTGCCACTGCGTCAGGGGCCCGCTGCGTCAAATGGCTGGCACAGTGGCGCAGCCCTTACAGGCCAATGACTTATGGCAAAAACAGCCCCTGCTCTGCGGGATCATCGCAAGGGTAGTAGACAAAGCAGTGAACGGGCGCGGACAGTTGGGCGGGGACGGCACGAAGCCACAAAGCCTTGTGCCAAGCCGCGTTAGCAGCACCGAAAAGTCGGCGCCGAGGTTCGCCAACTGTCCGCCTCCCTCCCCTGCCCTGAGATGATCCCCGCTGTGCCGTGCTTCCCCCTCTGGCACAGCGGCTCTTGCTGACGCCCGTCGCCCGCACTTCCGCTACCCCTGCGGAGCGCCCTTGAGCGCGATGCTCAGGGGATCCACACCCGCCGCAACTCGTCCGGTGTGGTCGATGGTTCAATTGCCCGCAGGACAGCGCGGAGACGTTCCACCTCGGCCAGTTGCTCGATCTCCGGTAGGAGCTTCAGGCCTTCCGGGCCGAACTTGACTTTGGGCCTGCCTCGGCTGTGCGTGCTCTTTCCCCTCAACCGCTGCCATACCTTCATTGCCCACTCTCGCCAACGCCTCCTCCGGCCCTCACGCTCAGGGGCCGAGCGACCGTGCGATAAAAGGGGCGGGGCAGGGTTTACTGAGTTTGAAAATCCTTAACATCTCCTTTTCTCATAAGGGCCTGCCTGACAGGTGGATTTCCGAGCGACGCCTCGGTTTCCCCCATTTGTGGACAAAGGTTCCCACAACTTTCGAGACGGCCCGGTCGCGACTCTGTCTCAAGCCGCCATTGTCGTGGTTGACAGTTTGTCCCGTAGTTGTTCAGGTGTTAGTTTGAGCACATCCCACCAATGCAGGCCGGGTGGCCAGGGTACTCCCAGCCGCTCGTACGGCGTTGTTTTGTGCCGGCGGCCGGCGCCGAAACGGTGGCAGTTCCAGTACAGACGTTTCAGATCCAACAGCCCTTGCGTCATGCGACGGTGGCCGGCCTGATGCATGCGCAGTACGCTGTTGATGCATTCCACCAGACTGCTCGCCCGATACGCCCGACGGAATAGGTCCTTCACCGCCGCCGCTAGCAAACCCTCGTCGCCGACTTTGCGCAGCACCACCGCGCACACCAACAGCACGCCACGCAACGCAGCCGCCTTCGTGCTCTCCCCTTGCAACGCTTCCGGCCGACGCCGCAGGCCTTCCTGACGGATCGCCGCTTGCTTGACTTCTTCGGCGAACGGCAACGCCGCCAGTTTCTCCTCGACGCGATCCACGTAGGCGAGCATCTCGGGCTGTTGCAGTTGGCGTTTGGCCTTGGCGAAATCGCTGTCGGGTAACTGCGGCAACACCTCCGCCAGTACGGCCGCCGCTTGCGCGCGTGTGTTCAACGCGCCGTCAGGCGTGAACAGTTGCAACGCCTGCTTGGCCTTTTGCCAAAGCTGTTCGCGTTCTTGCCACGTATCCATCGCCTGTGCCGCCTTCTGCCACGCGCAGCTGACACGCGTCGCGATTCCCGCTTGTGACTGTCCTTGCCGCGCGCGTTCGTCCCGTTGCTTCTGCGCGGCTTCCGCCTTGGCCAACGCCTGCTGCGCTTGGCGTCGGGCCTTGTTCAAGCCGATGCCGCCGTGACGCAACGCGTGAAAATGATCCCCTTGATCGGTCAGCAAACGTTGTCCCTGCTGTTGCCTTGGCGCATTGACCACGGCTACGCCTTTTTCCAGACCGGATCCGCCGTCACGCATCAGTGGTTCGAGGTTCGGCAACGGCGCGAATTCCTTGGCCCACGCTTCGCCGCTGACGTCGTCCGACCGTCGGCCGCTCAGCCAGCACAGGCTCTCCGGTTCGACGACCATCAACACGGGATCCTTGACATAGATTTCATCCGCCGCCGCTTCACGGACGTTCTGCCGCGCCACCTCGTCGAGCACGGCCAGCAATGCCCCCGCCTTTTTGCCGGCGGCTTGCGTGCGTCGGCCCAACTCCGCCACGCTCAAGGTTTGGCCGGGAATCAAGACCTCCAGAAGTTCGTGGCAATCACGCAAGGTGACACCGCGGGCCTGACCGACACAGGCGAGTTGCTCCTGTTTGTGAGCATCGAGGACCACCGCCTGGGCCAGTTGCGCTTGCAACGCAGCCACCTGCTGGTGGGCCTGCCGCAGTTGCTGCCGCAGGTGTTCGCTCTGCTGCTGGGCGTTTGCCAAGGCGTGTTGTAGGGTCTGGGCTTCGCAATAGATCCACTGGCGTGAGACGCGGCGTTGTTGCGCGTAGCGTGTGACGTCGCCATACTGGCCGTGGAGGACGAAAAAGGCACTGGCAATCAGTGACTGAGGGGCTACGATGGGCAAGGGTGAACTCCTGCGGCGTGTCGAGTTGGTTGCTCAACACGATTGCAGCTGTTCACCCTTCAACTGTCTACCCCCACGTCACCCAAAAATCGGGGTTCCGAGACAGAGTCCCCGGTCGCGGGCGCAGTCTTACCGGAATTCGTTTGACAGGAAGGAGTTGGGTAGGTAATGTCGGAGGGGTGGGCAAGGGGATCTGAGAGCTGAGGAGGCAGGATGCCGCAGCGGTCAAGCGGCGGGCTTTTGCCGCTCGCATCGAGAGAAGGAATGCTGAGACGAGTGGAGGAATCAGTGGGTGACGACCGCCAAAACCGGCCTTACCGCCGAGTCGGTGACGCGGCGAAGTGTCCAGCCTGTGGCTGGGGTATGGACCCAGAGGCGTACCGCTGCCCGAAGTGCTTCATCTACTTCTGTTTCAAGTGCCGAGTTCGCGTCACGGAGCGCGAGCCGCAGTTCCAGTGCGCCGACCAGTCATGCCCGTGTTACGGTAAGCTCCTGTGTGCGGCCTGCACGGTCATGGTGCCTGAGTTCAAGGACGTCACTCAGACTGAATACGACTACGTTCTCGACACCCTCGAGCGCACTGTCGAAGTCGGGGATAACTGGGGGTACGCTGCCCTCATTGTGCCGTTGCTCGTGGGTGTTACAGTGTGCGCCTACCTGTCCCGCGGCTTTACGGACTGGGACGAGTCCAGCTTCACGCAGTGGAACAAGTCCATCCTCGGTGCAGGGATTGTCGCTGCTGTCGGAGCGTTCATCCTCGTCGCGATCCTCCTGCACAACGCCGGCTCGACATGGTTCAAGCAAGTTAAGGTAGTTCCTGCCACGACGAAAGGCGTGCCGCGTCAGGTGACAGAGAACAAGCAGGTCGCCGAGCATCGCTGCTGCATCCAGTGCAGGCACCCGATCAAGGCGCTGCGGTAGGCAGAATAATCCGCTAACCCCATGTGGAGTAGCCTCAGTGGACAATCCCTACATTACCCTGCTTCGGCCCTCAGGTGACAAACTTGAGGTGATTCGGCACCACCTTGAAACGTGGTGCTCAGTGGCAGGTGTCCCAGTCAAAGGATCTCTGGATCGTCAGGAATGTGGTAGTATCGCTGCAGCCATTGCTCAGCATCCGACGATTATCCCTTTCGGCGAAACGCCGTCCGCAGAGTTCCGGAGGGAGCAGGCCGTGAAGTGGTTTCAGGAGTCTGATGCCCTCAAGGTCATCGGCCTTGATGCGTAGAGGACGCCGATGGAATCAGTTCTAGCCGTTCCCCACACCGCGGCACAAGTGCGCCGGGAAGTACCTGCGGGACGCCGCTGCTGGCCCCAGCAATCGGCGCCCGGCCGGAAAACAGGACATTGGTCAATGCGAATGGCTGATGATCGTCGAATTCGTGCCGCCACCACCGCAGTGAACGGCAGCCGTTGCCGTGCGCGCCGCCGACCCGTATCAATAACCTCAAGGGGAACCAGGCGACGGGGAGAGCGACGAACCGCCACGGCGTTGTTGCCGTGGCCGAACCGAAGTAAGTGCGGATGCGCTGTCTCTACGCCGCCTCTGAAGTAGCGGGCTTCGCCAAGACCGGCGGTCTGGCCGACGTCGTGGCCGCCCTGCCCCGAGCCCTCGCTCAGCGCGGTCACGATTGCGCCGTCATCCTCCCCCTGTACCGCGGTGTCCGCACCGGCAAACGACCCCTGGAGCCGACGGGCCTGACCTTCGGCGTCCCCTTTGGCAATCGCCTCGCCTCCGGCTCCCTCTGGCGCTCCACCCTCCCCGACTCCACCGTCCCGGTTTACCTCGTCGAGCAACCTCACTACTACGAGCGCGACGACCCCGCTGCCGGCAGCAGCATCTACCAGTTCACCGCCCCCGACGGCGCCCGCCGTGATTACCCTGACAACTGCGAACGCTTCGTCTTCTTCCAGCAGGCCGTCCTCGAAGCGCTGCGCCTGCTCGACTGGTGGCCCGACGTCCTGCACAACAACGACTGGCAGACCGGCCTCATCCCGGTCTATTTGCGCGAACTTTACAGCCGCCATCCCACGCCGGAACTGCGGCCGCTTTACCGGAGAATTCGCACCCTCTTTACCATTCACAACATGGCCTATCAGGGCGTTTTCTGGCACCTGGACATGCCGCTGACCGGCCTGCCCTGGCGGCTGTTCAACACCGACGCCCTCGAGTTTCACGGTCATATCAACTTCCTCAAGGGCGGCATCGTCTTCTCCGACCTGCTCAACACGGTGAGCCCGACCTACGCCCGCGAGATCCAGACGCCCTACTTCGGCTGCGGCCTGCACGGCGTTCTCGCCCAGCGCGCCAAAAGGCTTTTCGGGATCGTCAACGGCGTTGATTATCGCATCTGGGATCCGGCTGTCGATCGCCACATCGCCACCAACTACACCGTCGAGGCGGTCGCGCTTGGCAAGCCGAAGTGCAAACTGGCCCTGCAGCGCCGCTACGGTCTGGCCGAGGAGCCGCGCACGCCCCTGCTGGGCATGGTCTCGCGTCTAGTCGATCAGAAAGGGCTGGATCTGCTGGGCAAGACCGCGGCGGCGCTGCTGCAGGAACATACCCAGCTCGTCGTCCTCGGCGAGGGCGACCCGGTGTATCACCGGATGCTGCAGGATCTCCGCACGCGTCATCCGCAGCAGGTCGGCGTCACGCTGGCCCAGGACGAGCCGCTCGCGCACCAGATCGAGGCAGGAGCGGATATCTTCCTGATGCCGAGCCTGTTCGAGCCGTGCGGCCTGAGCCAGCTGTATAGTTTGAAGTATGGGACGGTGCCGATCGTGCGCGCCACGGGCGGCCTGTGCGACACGGTCGCCGATGCCACACCGGAGCGTCTGGCAGCGGGGACAGCCACGGGCTTCGCCTTCATCCCCGACTCGCCCGCCGCGTTCCTGGAGGCCGTCGAGCGTGCCCTGCGGTTGTACCGCTTCGACCCGGCCGGCTGGCTGGCGCTGATGCAGACCGGCATGCGCCAGGACTGGTCGTGGGCTCGCAGCGCCGCAGAGTACGAACGGCTCTACGAGCGCTTGCAGGGGGAGAGTTGGGGGGAAGCCCACGAGCCGCGGACCGTGGGCCGCCCGTGCTCTTGCTGACACAGGAGAGGCGTAATGGCTGAAATCGCGGTTGCGTTCCTCTGGCACCAGCACCAGCCGTACTACCCCGACGACGTCGCCGGTGAGAACCCCATGCCGTGGGTCCGCCTGCATGGCGTCAAGGACTACTACGGCATGGCCCTGCATCTGCTGGAGTTTCCGGAGATGCGCTGCACGATCAACCTGGTCCCCAGCCTGCTCTTGCAACTCCAGCAATACACAGAGGGCGGCGCCCGTGACAGGCCATTGACAGCGTCGCGCATCCCGGCCGACAGCCTGACCGAGGCCGACTGCCTGTACCTGCTCGATCACTTCTTCATGGCGAACGCGGAGTACATGATCAAGCCGTTCGGGCGCTACTTCGACCTCTATCAACGTCGGGCGCAGGGGCGAAACACGGCCCAGGAGGCGCGGCGGCGCTATAACGAGCGCGACCTCCGCGACTTGCAAGTGTGGTTCAACCTCGCCTGGGTCCACCCGCTGGCCATCGAGCAGGACGACGACCTGCGCGAACTCGTCGCCAAGGGCCGCCACTACACCGAGGCCGAGAAGAACTGGTTGCTCGACAAGCACCTGGAGATTTTGCGGCAGATCATTCCGCTGCATCGCCAACTCGCCGAGCGCGGCCAGGTTGAACTGACGACGACGCCCTACTACCATCCCATCCTGCCGCTCTTGCTGGACAAGAAGCTGGCGCGCGAGGCGATGCCCGACGTCAGGCTGCCGCGCTACACCGGCGGCTACCCCGAGGACGCCGCGGTCCACGTTCGCCGAGCCATTGAGCAGCACACGGCCCTGTTCGGCAAAGCCCCGCAAGGTATGTGGCCCGCCGAGGGGAGCGTGTGCCAGTCGATGCTGCCGCTGCTGGCACAGCACGGCATCCGCTGGTTCGCGACCGACGAGGAAATCCTGAACCGCTCGACGCACGGCCTCGTCAGTCGCGACAGCCACGGGCACGTCCGCAACCCCGAGCGCCTGTATCGCCCTTACACGGTCTGTGAAGGCGACAGTGAGCTGGCGGTCGTCTTCCGCGATCACGCCCTGAGCGACATGATCGGCTTCCACTACCAGCGCAGCGAGCCGGTCGCCGCGGCGGAGGATTTCATGCGCCACCTGCGCAACATCCGCGCCGCCATCCCCGACGACGAGCCAGCGCTGGTGAGCGTGATCCTCGACGGCGAGAACTGCTGGGAGCACTACCCCGGCGGCGGTGTCAAGTTCCTGCGCGCCCTCTATGAGCGCTGTAGCCGCAGCCCCGACGTGCGGCCGGTAGCGCTCGGCGCTTATCTGGAGGAAAATCCGCCGCCAGACACCGTGCCGCGTCTGTTTGCGGGCAGCTGGATCAATCACAACTTCGCCATCTGGATCGGCCACGAGGAGGACAATGCCGGCTGGGACGCGCTTCATCGCGCCCGCGAATTCCTGCTCCGCCGGACCAAAGAAATGAAGAACGGAGAACGGAGAACGGAGAATGAAGAACGGAGGACCGAGCCAATTCCTCATTCTCCGTTCTCCGTTCTCCATTCTTCATTGCAGTGGGCCTGGGAAGAACTCTACATCGCCGAGGGCAGCGACTGGTTCTGGTGGTACGGCGACGATCACTCCAGCGCCCAGGACGCGCTGTTCGACTACCTGTTCCGCAAGCACCTGCAGAACGTCTACCTGCTCCTCGGCGAGGCGCCGCCGTCCGAGCTGAGCCGCCCGATCAGCCGCCGTGGTCAGCGCGCCATCCACACCTTGCCGCGGAGTTTCCTCGACGTGAAGGTCGATGGCCGCGAGACGTTTTTCGAGTGGGTCACCGCGGGCCGCTACACCTGCCAGAACGAGCGTGGTACGATGGCGATGGCGACGTCCGGCCCGATCCGCGACATCTACTTCGGCTTCGACCTGGAGCGGTTGTTGGTGCGGATTGACTGCGACGGCCCGGCGCGCGAGGCGCTGGCCGAATTCGACACTTTGCGGATCGGCTTCGTCGAACCGGCCGGCGCCGAGGTCGTGATCGAGCACCCTGCGGTGCCGTTGGCCAGGGGCGAATTGCGCTTCCGCAAGGAACTGGAAGCGGCGACGCCGGGGGAGCCGGTCGAGGTTGGGATCGAGCGGATCGTCGAGGTGGCCGTGCCGTTCGACCTGCTCGGGGTGAAGGTGGACGAGCCGGTGCAGTTTTTCGTCGAACTGCTGGAGAGCGGCCAGAGCCGCGATCGAGCGCCGCGCGAGGGCGCCATTCACCTGACGCGGCCGTCGCCAGACTTCGAGCAGATCATGTGGGATGTATGAGGAGAGGGGCGAGGGACGAGGGGCGAGGGGCGAGGGAAGACAAAAGAGGCAACCTCTTCTTCCCTCGTCCCTCGTCCCTCGCCCCTCGCCCCTACGACTGATGGACGAGACCCTGCGAGGTTTTACCGCCGCCCTTCGGAGTTTGCCGATGCCTGAATTGCGCAAAGATCCCATCGTCGGGCGCTGGGTCATCATCGCCACGGATCGGGCGAAACGGCCGGTGGCCCCCAAGCTGGAGGCACTGCAGCCGAGCGGCACCTTTTGTCCCTTCTGCGAGGGCAGCGAGGACAAGACGCCGCACGAGATTCTCGCCTATCGCGACCGCAATACGCGCTCGAACGAGAAGGGCTGGCGCGTCCGTGTCGTGCCCAACAAGTTTCCCGCTCTGCAAGTTGAGGGCGACCTGAACAAGCGCGGCGACGGCATCTACGACAAGATGAACGGCATCGGCGCTCACGAGGTCATCATCGAGTGCCCCAGCCACGAACTCAGCCTTGCCGACCTCGGCGAGGAGAACATTCGCGAGGTGCTCTGGGTCTACCGCGATCGTCTCGTCGATCTGAAAAAGGATCCGCGATTGGTCTACGGCATGCTGTTCAAGAACGTCGGCGCTCTCGCCGGCGCCTCGCTGGAGCACACGCATTCGCAGCTGATCGTCACGCCGATTGTGCCGATCAATGTCTGGGAGGAGATGACCGGCTCGCTCGAGTTCTACAACTACCGCGGTCGCTGCATCTATTGCGACATGATCCATCAGGAGCTGGGGACCGACAAGCGCGTCGTGCTGGACACGCCGAACTTCGTCGCCCTGGCGCCGTTCGCCAGCCGTTTTCCATTCGAGACCTGGATTCTCCCAAAACACCACAATAGCCATTACGAAAACATCCAGAAGATCGAGGTGGACGAACTCGGCACCGTCCTCAAGACGATCCTGCTCAAGCTGGAGGTGGCGCTGGACCGGCCGGCGTACAACTACATCATCCACACGTCGCCGTTCGACACGCAAGCGCTGCCGCACTATCACTGGCACATTGAGGTGATTCCGCGGCTGACGCGGGTGGCCGGCTTTGAGTGGGGGACCGGGTTTTACATTAACCCGGTGCCACCGGAGCAGGCCGCCGCGTACCTGAAGCAGACCGAGGTGGACCTTACGGCAAGGCAAAAGTAAAAAGGAAAAAGGCAAAAAGGAAGGTGGGCATTCCTCCTTTTTCCTTTTTCCTTTTTACTTTTGCCTTTTTTTCCTTTGCCATGCGCATCGGCGTTTTCGGCGGCACCTTCGACCCGGTCCACCTGGGCCACCTGATCCTGGCCGAGCAATGCTGCGAACAGGGGCGGCTCGATCAGGTCTGGTTCGTCCCCGCCGCCAGCCCGCCCCACAAGCAGGAGCAGACGCTCACCCCGTTCGCCCAGCGCGTCGAAATGCTGGCGCTGGCCATCGCCGGGCAACCGGCCTTTCGCATCGACGAACTGGAGAAGGATCGACCCGGCCCCAGTTACACCGTCCACACGCTGGAGGAAATCAAACGGCGCCAGCCGGACGATGAGCTGTTTTTGCCGATCGGCTCCGACACCTTGCTGGATTTGATGAACTGGTATCAGCCGCAGCGCGTTGTCGCAATGGCTGGCCTGCTCGTCACGCACCGCCCTGGCTGGCCGCTGCCCCGCCCCGAGGACGTCGAGGCGAGCCTCAAATTGCCCGAGGGGATCCGCCTGCGCCTGCAGACCGTGGAGGCGCCGCTCATCGACATCCAGAGCCGCGACCTGCGCCGCCGCGCCTCCGAGAATCGCTCGCTGCGGTACCTCGTGCCGCGGGCCGTCGAGGCCTACATTCACGACAAGCGGCTCTATCGCAAAAGCCTCACTTGACATCCACAATATAGATATTATATCCGCCATCGCGGTTCGAGATCAACGCGAGCCGCCGGCCATCGGGCGCCCAACTGGCGAAATTGTCGTTGCCAGGATGCTTCGTCAGGTTGCGCTGGTCGCTGCCGTCGGGGTTCATCGTGTAAATCTCGTAATTGCCATCGCGATTTGAGGTGAAGGCAATCCGCTTGCCGTCGGGCGACCACACCGGCCAGTAATCCATGCGCGGGTGATTGGTGAGACGGCGCGTGTCGCCGCCGTCGGCGTTCATCGTGTAGATCTCGAAGTTGCCGGCGCGATTGCTGCAGAACGCCAGGCGCTTGCCGTCCGGCGCCCACGACGGGTTGTTGTCCAGGGCGGGGTCGCCGGTCAAGCGGCGGATGTTCTTGCCGTCGGCGCCGACCACGTGAATCTCCTGATCCTTGGTGCGCGTGCTGACCCAGGCGACGAGTTTGCCGTCGGGCGACCAGCGCGGCGACTCCTCGAAGGCGTTCGTGTGCGGCACGAGCGTCTGGCGGCCGCTGCCGTCGGCGTTCATGGTGTCGATCTGCAACTTGCCGTCGGTGCCCTGAAGCCGATCGTAGACAAAGACGATCTTTTTACCATCCGGCGACCAGTGGCCGTCGAAGTGCGGCTGCTCGTTCTCGGGCAGGAGGCGCTTCCACTCCTTGCCGTCAACGGTCACAGTCCACAGGCCCATTTTGCCGGCGTGGATGCGCGTCACGAGGAAACGACTGCCGTCGGGGGACCAGCACAGGTGTTGCAGGAAATCGCGATTGCCGCGGGTGACGGCGACGGGCTGGGCAGGGCTCTGCGCTTGCCCGGCGAGTTGCTGCGGCGCAAGGATCGCGACCAGGGACAGCAGCCCGACGAAGAGAGGCAGCAAGGTCCGACGCGACATGACGATGTCTCCCAGAAGAATGACTGCCTTCGAGATCAAGGACGCAACCCGGCCGCACGCAACCGCTCGTCTGCCCAAGTCACCGCTTCAGGGGGCAAAGGGATCTCGGGCGATTTCGTGTAATCCACTGCTCTATCGTAGCCACAATGGTCATAGACGCTTGTCAGGGTTGTTTGCAAATCCAGGAGTACTTCCGGATCGTCCTCCAGCAATGGCACAGGCACGGTCGGTAGGGGATGATCTAGGCCAACGGCCAGACGTCGGTGATCGGTCGCCGGCTGGCCCGACCGAGAAAGACAAAGTAGCAGGCTGCAGGCAATGGCTGGCGCATCGGTAGACGCTGGCCGGCACGCAACAAATCGATCTCCAACAGATGGGCTGGGCTCAACAGCCGGCGCGCACGCCTGGCCAGATAACGCCGGCGGCCGTCCCGTCGCTTGGTTGTCGGCGAGAGCAGTTCAATCGCGGTCACAAGTTGCCGCTCCGTCGTGTCTCGGATTTCAACCGCGTACTGTCGGATCGGCAAGGGCACAACTGTCAACAGCCGCAGAGGGACCACCATCTCTGGGTCAGGGTGTTCCCGTTTCAGCAGCGCCTCGCCTGGACCCCCAACTTCCACGTCGGGCTGAGGAACGTCGGCGGTACTCACAACTTCGTCAGGCGTTTCGACAACCAGCCAGGGCTGCATGAGAGCCGTGTAACGCGGTCTGAGATGAGGCATGAGCTGACGGATGATCTCCGAGGCAAGTTGTACGTGGAAACCCTGCCAAAGGCTTCCCTCCAGGTAGGGATCCATTCCCGGAAACGGTGAAGGCATCGCCTTCCTCCTTACGCAAGCGGTTCGCCCGTTGACCTTGCCGTAACTTTCATTACGCTCTCGTGTTCCGCTCGCGCCCTGCGAATCTCGGCGCCGCGCAGCAGCACTTCCTTGTCCCGGTTGGCCGCAGCGTTGCGCAGGGCCAGCAGGAAGGCCGCCACAAACCCAAGACCGCCGATGACCACGGCGCCGAGAATCGCCCCAACTTGCCCCGCCAGCGCCCAGCCAAGATCCCACCCAACCACCCTGACAATGGCTCCATACGCCATGCCGCCGAGCCAGCCCATCATCAGCCCCAGAAAAGCCAGCGCGAGGAACAGGAACACCGCGGGCGGATCGTTGCGGGCGCCGCAGAGCGGGCAGCGGTAGTCCTTGAACGCCGTCCGCGGCAGCCTCGTTTCGCAGTTCCAGCAGGCCGTGAGGTGCCGATCGCTCATCTTTTCACCTTTCCAGCCGTCGCCTCAGCATACCCGACGCAGTCCGCCGCCGCAATTCCGCGAACCTGTCATTCGTGCTTGAACATCGCAAACCATTTTCTCAATGCAGCTTGCGCCTGGCACGCCGATTGCTAGTTGTTACTGGACAATTCCGTCACCGGCATTTTCGGAAGGTCGCTGCAAGATTAATCAGTTCTTAATGGGGGCCGACTTAAGATTGTATGCGTGAGAGGACTTCCGTAGCCTTCCTGCCTTTCGGGAATCACGCCATGATCAAGAGACCTGCCCAAGCCGCAACCAGGGCTGCCTTCACCCTGATGGAAATGTTGGTGGTCGTCGCCATCCTCGTCGTGCTGGCCGGCGCCGCTGTCCCAATTTACATGAGTTATCTCGACAATGCCAGGATCGACCGCATGAAGCTCGACTTCAAAACGCTCGAAATGGCGCTGGA
>WNGB01027409.1_pt1 | contig 20255 bp, 20 predicted proteins | sample 5400681 | NCBI WGS metagenome assembly WNGB01 (sample SAMN13153367, study PRJNA577476) | soil metagenome | isolation source: 115 cm soil or saprolite under grassland replicate 2 | place: USA:California | collected 2016-06-15
CGCCTGCAATTCGCCGGGGAAGCGCTGGTTCACCCGCGGATCGGGATCGGGGATCTCGACTTCGGCGGTTTCCTGGAAAACGTCGAGCGGAACGTCGATGTTCACCGGTCCCGGGCGGCCGGTGCGCAAAAGGCCGAACGCCTGCTTGACGGCGAGCGGCAGCATTTCCACGCGCGTCGGCTGAAAGCTCTTCTTCACCAGGGGGCGGATGACCGACGGGAAATCGCCCTGGAAATAGCGGCCGGTTTCCTGGAACGGCATGCGGTTGAACTGGGTGGTGGGCACGTTGCCGGTGATCGCGAGAAACGCAGACGAATCCATCATGGCTCCCGCGAGCGCGACCGGAAGATTGCACGATCCCGGTCCGCACGAGGTGATGGTCGCCACCGGCTCGTGGCGGACCTTGTAGTAGGCATCGGCCATGTAGCCCGCCGCCTGCTCGTGATGCACCGAGATCGTCTTGATGCGCGAGGCGGCATCGGCGGCGGCGTCGAGAAAGCCGATGTTGCCGTGCCCGCACACGCCGAACAGGTAAGGGACTTTCTCCTTGATCAGGTATTCGACCAGGATCTCCGCGCCCTTCCAGGTCTTGCGTTTCGGCGCAACGCGCGGCGGAGCCTCGTTCTCCGTCGCGACCTGCTTGAGAACCGGGCTGGACACATCCATGGCTGCTCTCCTTCGGTATGTAGCGACGTCTTCGCGGGCGATTCTACTACCGCTATAGATTCGCGCCGATCCAGTCGGCGATGCAATCGATCCCGACCTGCCGGTTGTCGGCTTGCGCATGATACGTGCTGCCGTCCTCGGCGGTGAGGATCTTCAGGCTCTTGCGCCGGGCACCGATCGCCTCGAAGAGCTTGTGGGCGGAAGCGACCGGCACGACCTTGTCGTCCTCGGCGTGCACGATGAGAAACGGGCAGGTGATCTTCTGCGCGACCCCCACGAGCGAGAAGCGCCCGGCCCGCTCGATCGCCGCGTCGATGTCCTCGGCCCCCATGATCCAGCGGAAATGAAAAGCCGATTGCGGGGTGGTCTTCGGGTCGGTCGCGTGCCTGCGCTTGACCTCGCGTTGCCACGCCGCCAGGTCCCAGTGCAGCGCGCTCATGGCCACGCCGGCGGCGTAGCGCTTCTCGAATGCGGCGATGCGGGCAGCGTAATAGCCGCCGAAGCTGTAGCCCATGATCACCACCTTGCGCGGATCCACCTCCCGCCGCTGGGCGGCGTATTCGTACGCCGCCGTGCCGGGCACTTCGTAATCGTGACGGGCATGGAGCCCGCGAAGACGCAGCGACTCGCCTTGCCCGGGCCCGTCGATGGCGAGCGTATGCCAGCCGCGCCTGGCGAACTCGAGTCCCGCGAAGAGAACGCTCATCTCCTTGCAGTTGTCCATGCCGTCGAACACGACCACTGTCGGCGCGCGTCCCGGCGGTCCCGGGGCTTTCATGAACAGCGCGGGCAGCGTCGTATTTTCGTACGGCACCTCCACGCGCTCGATGTTCGGGTAGCGCCGCTCCAGGCCTGCGTGCTGGCATTGAAGAGCCTTGCGGCCGATCTCGCGTTTTTCCTCGCCCGGGACGACGAAGCGCTCCCCGGTGAAGTAATACATGCCGGCGCGCAGGAAACAGTTGCCCGCCGTGAGCTGGCGCCCCTCGCGGGCTGCCGCGTCGGCGGCGCGCTCGAGCCGTCTCGCCATCGCGCACCACTCTTCCCGCCAGGCGTCGGCTTCGCCCTGGCGAGCTTTCAGCCTTTCGCAGACTTCGTCGATCTCGCCGAGCGCGACCGCGCCGTAAGGCGCCATCCCCTTCGTGACGAGAGCCGCGTTCGACCAGGTGAGATTGCCGGGGAATTGCTCGATCCAGGCGCCGGACGACATGATCCGATCCTTGCTAATCGACCCGGATGCCCGTCGCCTTGATCACTCCCGACCACGTGGCCAGTTCCTTCTTGATGTAATCCTCAAACTCCGCCGGCGTGCTCCCCACCGCGTGCGCGCCCACGCCGGCAAGGCGTTCGTTGAAATCCGGAGCCTTTACCGACTCGACGATCGCACGGTTGAGCCGGCCGATGACCGGGCCGGGCGTGCCCGCAGGCACGACGACGCCTTGCCATTCGACCGCTTCGTAGCCCGGCACGCCGGCCTCGGCGACGGTGGGTATTCCGGGAAGCGCGGGATCGGGCTTCGAGCTCGTCACGGCGAGGACCACCAGCCTGCCGGACTTTATGTGCTGCACCTGGGAAGGAATGCTGCCGGCATAGATCGGGACTTGCCCGCCGACCACGGCCACGACCGCCGGGCCGCCGCCGCTATAGGGAACGTGCACGATGTCGGTCCCGGTCATGGTTTTGAACAGCTCGGTCGCCATGTGGGTCGCGCTGCCGTTGCCCGAAGAGGCGTAATGCAGGCTGCCGGGCTTGGCTTTAGCGAGCGCGATCAATTCCTTCACCGACCTTGCCGGCACCGACGGGTGCACCGAAATCGCGAGGGGCACGATCGTGACCAGGCTGACCGGCGCGAAGTCGCGCCCGGTATCGTAGGGCAGCTTCGCCATCAGGCTCGGATTGACGGCGAAGGAAAGATTGGCAACGCCGAGCGTATAGCCGTCCGGCGCTGACTTGGCGACGGCGTCCATGCCGATGGTCGAGCCCCCGCCCGGGCGGTTGTCGATGACCGCTTGCTGGCCGAGGCTCTCCGACAATTTCGGAGCGAGCAGGCGAAACACCACGTCGGTCGCGCCTCCGGGCGCGAACGGCACGATCACGCGCACCGGCTTGGCGGGGAAGTTCTGGGCGGCCGCGGATGCGGCGTGAAAGCACGCCACGCACAGCAAGGCCAAAACAAGCCGACGCAACCGAAAACTCACTTTCTTCTCCTGAAGTTGAGCGCGGATCGTATCCTATCAGGGAACGCACGAGGCTCCACCCACGCCCGCTCACCGCGAGGCCGATCGGAGGCGGCGGATTTGAAAGCAAGAGCCGGAGTGCTTGCTTTCGTGCCGTCCCCGAACATGGCGCCATGGCGAGCCCAATGGCGCGCCGCCACCGAAAAGGAGCGTTATCATGGAATTCGCAATGACGAGGAAAGCAACCGACTGCCTGCCTTTGACGCGGACGGCGTGTTCTGCTACTCCGTGCGGACCACCGGCGTCTATTGCCGCCCCTCGTGCGCCGCGCGGCTCGCGCGGCGCGAAAATGTCCGCTTCCACGCGAGCTGCGAGGAGGCCGAAGCGGCCGGGTTCCGGCCGTGCAAGCGTTGCCGGCCGAACGAGGCGGCTCTCGCCGTGCGCCGCGCCGCCGCAGTGGCGAAGGCCTGCCGCCTGATCGAGACGGCCGAGGAGATGCCGAATCTCGCGGCGCTCGCCGCATCCGCGGGAATGAGCCCCTTTCACTTCCACCGCGTCTTCAAGACGGTCACAGGGGTCACTCCCAAGGCCTACGCGGCGGCTCATCGCGCCCGGCGAGTGCGCGAAGCCTTGCCGCAGAGCTCCACGGTGACCGAGGCGATCTACGGCGCGGGATTCAATTCGAGCGGGCGCTTCTATGCCGAGTCTGCGCAGGTGCTGGGAATGACGCCGACCCGCTTCCGCTCCGGAGGCAGCGGCGCGGCGATCCGCTTCGCCGTCGGCGAATGTTCGCTCGGCTCGATTCTCGTCGCCGCCACCGGCAAAGGCGTCTGCGCCATCATGCTCGGCGACAAGCCCGAGGCGCTGGTGCGCGAGCTCGAGGACCGCTTTCCCAAGGCGGCTCTGATCGGCGGCGACAGGGACTTCGAGCAATGGGTGGCCAAAGTGGTCGGCTTCGTCGAAGCGCCGGCGCTCGGCCTCGATCTGCCGCTCGACGTGCGCGGCACCGCCTTTCAGCAGCGCGTCTGGCAGGCGCTGCGCGAGATCCCGGCCGGCTCGACGGTGACCTACTCGCAGATCGCGCAGCGCATCGGCCTGCCGAAAGCCGTGCGGGCGGTGGCGCACGCCTGCGCCACGAACGCGATCGCCGTCGCCATTCCCTGCCACCGGGTCGTGCGCAACGACGGCTCGCTCTCGGGCTACCGCTGGGGCGTCGAGCGCAAGCGGGCGCTGCTCGACCGTGAAGCGCGATCCTGAGCATGTCCTGCGGCGCTCGCCGCGTTACATCGGCGGCACCTGGCCTTTCAGGCCGACGTTGACGCGCGCGGCGGTGAGGCTGCCGTCGGGCTGGCGCTGCGTGACTGCAAATACCTTGGCGCCGGGCTTGAGCTCGCCGCGCTCGGTGGGCGTGAAGGACACGATCACCGCGTTTTCGGGGACCAGCACCTTCTTCTCGCCGCCCTTGTACTGCACCGTGAGGACGCGGTCCTTGCCCATGCTCGTGACATTGGCCACGTTCGCATTGGTCATCTTGCTGGCGGGCCTCAGGTCCCAGTCGTAGTGCCCCTCGCCGGTGCCGCGCATGTTCTCCGGGAAAATGTGCACCTCGAGCGCGACCAGCGCGCCATCGCGCTCGCCGAGCGTCGTGGTGCCGATGAATTTTCCGCTGGCGACATCGGCGAGGCTCGCCTTGGCGATCCCCATGACCGCGTAATTGTCCGCGAGCTTGACGCTCATGCTCTGGCCATTGTTGGCCTTGATGGTCAGGTTGGTACCGTCGATTCTCTCCACCGTGCCCCGGATTCTCACCGGCGGATTGGCGGGGGCCTGGGCGATGGCGACAGCGGATACGGAGGCAATCAGCAATGCAAGGATGGTGCGGGTCATGGAGTTTCCTTCGAAGTGAACGACACAGCGCAAACGTTGCGAGCGCGAGACTTATTCCCTAAAAACGCTCTGCGATCGATATGCATGGCCCCTCCTTTTCCCGGAACGCGATCTAAGGAAATCAGCCGCGACCTTCTTTCGGCTCTTGTTCGCCGCCGGTCCGCTGCCAGGGGTCGCGGCGAAAGCGCGCGCGGCGCGCGGAGCCCTCCGCGTCTTGCAGCGCGTACTCGCGCAGTCGCGCCTTCAGTGCCAGGCGCAGCGCCTCGGGCAGCTCGCTTGCGGCGAGCTCGAAGCGCGCGATGATCGGATCGGCCTCAAGCGGGTCTCCGGGGGCAAGCCGCGCCCCGATGAAGTCTTCCGAGCCGGACATCCCGCCGTCGTGAAAGTAACCACTGCCGCGGATCCACGCCAGGGCCCGCTCGTTGGAACCGATTCCGTAGCAGAGCTCGAACGCAGACAGCTCGCCACCCGTCTCGCGCACGAACAGATCGAAGTAATCGTCGTGGAACCAGCGCCGCTCGCTCGAGGGGTCGTCCTGCAATACGTCGCGGATCTCTCTCAGCACCGCAATGCTCCCGCTCATCGTCCCATAACCGTAACATAGGGCATAGGGCGCAGGCAAAAGTTTTACAGGTCTTGTGATTTTATGATTCTTGAATCTCCGCAGGGCTCAAATCGCGCGTGCGCCTCGCCACAGACCAGCGGTGCCCGAACGGATCTTCCAGCTCGGCATACCGGTCGCCCCAGAACATGTCCGCGGGGGGCATGGCGATCCTTGCGCCTGCGGCGACGGCCCGCTCCACCACCGCGTCGGCGTTCTCCACGTGCAAGCGTACCGTAACCGGCGAGCCTTTCGGCGATTTCGGCCCGAACCCGCCCCACTCGGGAAACTCGTCCGACGGCATTGAACGCCTTGGTATAGAACTCGATCGCGTCGGCCGCGCCGGCGCAGGTCAAGAGCGGGGTGCGGGAACGCATCCCGTCGGGAATGGGCTTGACGGCTGGTTGGGTCATGATGCGGCTTCCTCGTATCGACAGTGGGGTTTATCTGCTCGCTGAGGGACTCAATGAGCGCGATGAGCCCGCTGCAGTGCCGCGATGTCGATCTTGGTCATCTGCATCATCGCCTGCATGACGCGTTGTGACTTCTCGGGATCCTTGTCTCGCAGCAGTTCGATCATGACGCGCGGAACGATCTGCCAGGACAGACCGAACTTGTCCTTGAGCCAGCCGCACTGCCCCGGCGCGCCGCCCGCGGAGAGCTTCGTCCACATGTCGTCCACTTCTTTCTGCGAGTCGCAGTTGACGACCAGGGAGATGGCTTCGGTGAATTTGAATCGCGGACCGCCGTTGAGCGCGGCGAACTCCTGGCCTTCGATCTGGAAGTTGCAGACCATGACCGTTCCGGCAGGGCCGGGTCCCGCCTTGCCGTATCGCGTCACGCTCAGGACCTTCGAGTTCCTGAAGATCGAGACGTAGTGATTCATCGCCTCCTCGGCGTTGCTGTCGAACCAGAGGAACGTCGTGATTTTCTGCTTGCTGGCCATGGCTCGTGCTCCTTCGTCGGGGTGAACTGGGTTTCGATGTAGCGCCGCAGGTGCCGCAGGCACTCGGCGGCGATCCGCGGACCTTGCCTGGCTTTGGCCAGGATGAAGGCGCCCTGGATCACCGCCTGGATGTGGAGGGCGAGGCTTTCAGCGCTCCACGGCGCATCCGGTGCGTAGCGACGCCTGGCTTCGGCGATGTCCTTGGCCACCCGCGCCGCGTGCGCGCTGATATGCGTGTCGCACGCCGCGCGGATCGCCGGGTGCGTGTCGTAGGTTTCCTGGACCATCGTGCCGAGCAGGCAGGTGAACTCCGGCAGCGAGCCCTGCAGGATCGCAATGCGGAACTCGACGTAGCCCAATAGCCGCTCGAGCGGGTCGGTGGCGCTCTGGTAAGAGGCGGTCGCAAACAGTACGTCGGCCATTGCCGCGAAATGATCCGCCGCGGCAAGCGCCAGCTCTTCCTTGCTGTCGAAGTGGTGGAAGAAGCTGCCCTTGGTGAGTTTGGCGGCCGCGCAGACGTCTTCGATGCGCGTCGCCGAATACCCTTTGGTTCGGATGACTTGCAGGGCGGCGTCGAGGAACCCGTGCCGGTCGCGAGCTAGGCTCCGGAGACCTCGAGCTCGACGGGAACGTTGTTGCGCGTCGCGTGCGAGTACGGGCAGATCTGTTCGTGCGCCTCGCGGGCGAGCGCGGCGAGCTCGGCCTGCGGCAGGCTCTTGTCCTGCACGCTGAGCTTCACGGCGAGGCCGAAGCCCCCGCCTTCGCGCGGGCCGATCGTGACGGCGCAGGTGATCCGCGCCTTCGCCGCGTCCTTCTTGTGCCGCTTGCCGACGAAGTCTAGCGCGCCTCCGAAGCACGCGGCGTAGCCGGCGGCAAACAGATGCTCGGGCGTCGCAGTGCCGGGCTTGCCCGGGCCGCCCATCTCCTTCGGTACCGAGAGATTGGCTTTCACCACGCCGTCGCTCGACTCGGTGTAACCGTTGCGCCCGCCGGTGGCGGTCGCGGTCGCGGTGAAGAGGGGCTTGATCGTGTCCATGCGGGTCTCCGGGGTGGTCGCTGGTCCCTCATTATATGGATGAACCCAGGTCAGGCCACCAGCGCGCGCAGCTTCGGGTGCCGCCCAAAAAACGCGAGCCTCTCCGCCCACGCATCCAGGCCCCAGACGTGTCCGGCGCGCTCGACGATCAGCTGCACGAGCACGCCCGCGTACACGATGTGGTAGTCGAGGAGGAAGTTGTTTTTATTCTCGATATAAGGGAAATTCATGTGCGCCGTCCAGTAAAGGAGCAGCAGCAGGATGCCGAAACCCGCGCTCACCCGCACGAACAGGCCCAAGAGCAGCGACAAGCCGATGAGCAGATGGCCGTATTCCACGAGAAACGTGAGGGTCGGCGCCCAGGCCGCGCTCGTGAAAGGCGCATACACATCGTGGAACGTCTTGGTTCCCTTGAGGAACCCGGCGACGCTCCAGTTGGGATCGAAGACCTGGTGCGAGGCGGCGTAGAGGAAAGTCCACGCCATGGCGAGGCGGAAGAAAACGATCAAAGCCCTTCTTGTCGCAGCGGTGTCCATGCTCTCTCCTTTGGTCATGTCCCTCGAATTCCGCCTGCAATATACGCGCCTCGGACCGGGACGCTCACGCCGGGTCGCGAAATCCCACCTGCCAGTGCGAGCCGTCGCAGAACGGCTTGTTCTTCGACGCGCCGCAGCGGCACAGCGTGTAATGCTCGGTCGAGCCGCCCTGCCCGAACTTCACGCCCATCAGCTCGATGCCGCCCGTGACTGCGTACGGCCCGTCGTTCGTCACCGTGACCATCGGCGGGCGCTCTAGCGGCTCGGCCTCGACGCCGCCGATCGCGTAGCTGAGGGCCCCGGACGGGCACTTCCTGATCGTCGCGATGATCTCCTCCACCGCGGCGGCGTCCGGGGCTATCCAGGGCTCGTCATGCATGCGGAACACCGACTTCAGCTCGTCGGTGCAGAACCCCGCGTGCGCGCAGATCGAGCGATTGTCGAGGATCGTGATGCGCTTGCCTTGCCTTCGTAGGCCTGGCGCTTGTCCTTTGCAGGGTCGGCGGTCTTCGCGTCCTTGAAGCCGATCACGCTGTGCGTCCCGTCGCAGAAGGGCTTGTTCTTCGAGGCGCCGCAGCGGCACAGCGCCACCGCGCGCACGTTCGCGCAAGCTTCGCCGGAGGCGCGGCGCAGGTTCGGCACCGGCCTCACTTCCATGTCGTTCAGGAGATAGTACGGGCCGTTCGGGGAGCAGCCCATTTTCGGTTTGGGGTCCATGAGCCGATGTTACGCCACTTGGCTCGCAGCCTGCCATCGCGCGCCTTCGCGCGAGCGTCACGTGTGGAAGCGCGCCGCGCCCTGAGCGGGGCGCTACGGTCGATTCATTTGGGGACCCGCCTGTCCCCGCCCGAGACGACCCTGAGCCGACCCCGCGCTTCGCGCCGCCGGCTCTCCTCGAGCGCCGCTCCCTGCTCCTCCAGGTAGGCCGTCAGCTCTTCCGCCGGCAGCGGCTTGCTGAAGTAGTAGCCTTGCATTTCGTCGCAGCCTCTGCGCTCGAGGAATCGCACCTGGTCGTGGGTCTCGACGCCCTCGGCGACGACTTTGAGCCCCAGGCTGGCCGCCATGGCGAGGATCGTCTCGGTGATCGCGACGTCGCTCGCGTCCACCGGAATGCCGCGGATGAACGACGCGTCGATCTTCACGCAGTCGATCGGCAGGCGTTTCAGGTAGGCGAGCGAGGAGTAGCCGGTCCCGAAGTCGTCGATCGTGAGCCGCACGCCCATCGCCTTGAGATTGCGCAGCAGCTTCACCGCCTGCTGCGGATCCGGCAGCATCACGCTCTCGGTCACCTCGAACTCGATCCAGCGCGGATCCATCCCCGTTTCCCTGATCGTGCGCGCGACGTCCTCCAGCAAGGTGGCGCTCATGAATTGCCGCGCCGACAGGTTCACCGCCATCCGGAACATCGGCAACCCCTGCCCCGTCCACTTTTGCGCCTGCAGGCAGGCGGCGCGCAGCGCCCATTGTCCGATCGGGACGATCAAGCCGGTCTCCTCCGCGAGCGGGACGAGCTGATCGGGCAGGACGAGACCGACGGTCGGATGCTGCCAGCGCAACAGACACTCGATTCCCGTCACGCGCCCGGACCGCGCTTCGACCTTGGGCTGGTAATACAGGCTCAGCTCGTTCCGTTCCAGCGCGCGGCGCAGCGCGGCTTCGAGCTCGAGCCGCTCGACGGAGCCGGGGTTCATCCCGCTGGCATAGTGCTGGGCGGTGTTCTTGCCCTGCTCCTTCGCGCGGTACATCGCGATATCCGCGTTCTTCAGCAGGGCCCGCAGATCCTTGCCATCGACCGGAGAGACGCTGATGCCGATGCTCGCCGTGATCTGGAATTCCTTGCCGTACACCGTCATCGGCTTCGCCACCTCGACGAGGATCTTTTGCGCCACCTGGGCGAGGTCGCCCCGGTCCTGGAACGCCTCGATCAGGACCACGAATTCGTCGCCTCCCTGCCGCGCGATCGTGTCCGACCTGCGCACGCAACGCGCCAGCCTGGCCGCCACGTTCTGCAGGAGCCGGTCGCCCGCCTCGTGGCCCAGGGCGTCGTTGATGTTCTTGAAGCGGTCGAGATCGATGAACAGCAGGCCGACGGGGCGTCCCCCCCTCTTCGCCGAGGTGAGAGCGCGATTGGCCCGTTCGGCGAGCAGCAGCCGGTTGGGCAGGCCCGTCAGAGGGTCGTGCGTCGCCGCGAACCTGACCACCTCTTCCGCCTGCCGCCTCTCCTTGATTTCCCGCCGCGCGAGCAGGATCAGAAGGCCGAGCAGGCCGAGGTTGAACAACGTCGCGACGGCGGCGGTGATGACGCTCAAGTCCGAGCTGCGCCTGGATTGCTCGGTGCGGCGCGCGAGCCGCGCATCCGCGGCGCCCAGGAGCTCGGCCGTGAGGAGCTGGACGCGGTGAATCGTCGCCGGGCCCGCCGTAGCGCGGATGTTTCGGATGGTTGCTGCGACGCCGCTCCGGCGGTGGATTTCGATCAGGGTGTCGAACCGTGCGAGCTCCTCGCCGATCTGCGCGCCGAGCAACTCGATCTGCTGCGCCTGATCCGGAATCGCTCCGGACAAGGCCCGCAGCGTTTCGACGGGCTTCGCGGCGCGCTCGAGAAACGCTCGAGCCCGTTCGAGGCGTTCCCGCTCGCCGCCGATGATGTAGCCGCGCAGCTCGATCTGCGAATCGGCGACGTCGCCCTGGACGTCCTTGAGGGCTTCGACGACCTTGAGCGTGTTTTCGGCGATCCGCGAGGCCTCGATCAGATTGGCGATCGTTCGATACGTCACGAAGGCGTTCGCGACGAGGATGCCGAACGCGACGAGCGAGCCGATGACGAACCGTCGCGAGAGAAAAGGCCGCCGCGTTCGGGCTCGGGTCCCCTGCGGCTCTCCTCGGGGATCCCGCCGGTGCGGGAAAGGGATTTGGGCTCGGAATACATGGGCCCGTCGAGTATACTCAAGGCCCGCCGATCGCAGGGCGCTGACCCTCCCTTTAGCTAATGCCGATCGGGAAAAAGTCATGAAACGCCTCGCATTTCGCGAGCCGCTTGCGCTCGCCCTGCTGCTCGGGCTCGCCGCGCCCGCCCTCGCCCAGTCGGGCGGCCCGCGCACCCTGCCCGAGCTCAAGGCCGACGTCCAGGAGCGCTCCGACCGCCACGCCTATCCGGTGTCGGAACTCGATGCGGCCGAGGTGCGCGAAGCGCTCGGCAATCTCAAGACTCTCGACCTTTCCGAAGACACCCCGCGGCGAAAGAAGTACGGGACCCCCAAGCCCCTATGCCGCGCTGACCGTTACTTCGCCATTCTCGGGGTCATAGCTAAATACTCGGTAGCCTTGGAGTTCGACTTGGGACAGCGAATTCTTTGAGAAAACCGGTAAGGTTGTACCGTCCGGACGACGAGCCGATCTAGACATCAGAGCCGCAAGCCCCGATTCGACGGCCTCCTCCCCTAATTGATTGCAAGCGTCGTACCCGTTTTCAGCAACGAGGAACGGCCACTCCTCGACTTTCGGCCTCAAGTCTTTTACGTCCCCGGCAAATCTAACGCGAGCCAAGCGATAGTACGCTCGGGTAGGCACGTTGCCTTGAAGCAGTGGTTTGAGATACCAGTACCTGATTTCGCGCTCGACCGTTTCAGCCTCTAGCGCACTATAGAAGACCCTCAACGTTCCATCGGAGAATCGGGTCTGGTCCGTTTTGTAGAGAGACTTATTGGCAAAAGGCCCTTCGATGACATCAGAAGGATCGTCAGTGAAACCTCGGTCCCTCAATAATTCGATCATCTCCTCAATTTGTCTGGGATCGAGGCCTAGGTCCCTTAGCTTCTCCATGTGACTTACCTGGTTGACCAGTCGAAGGGTGGGGCCTTCAAACGTCGTTGTCTCGACCTGTTCCAACATCCCTCAGAGCCCCGAGATGTGCTCAACATATTGCCGCAGCGCTAGTAGGTTCTCCATAGAACCCTCGAGGAGCATGTCGAGTGGTGCGCGATTTCCAAGCTCAAGCCTGGGAGTACGCATCCACGCTTGCTCGCCCTCTCTAAACAGCCCACTCGCAAGGGCTTTGATCCGGAACAACGCGGCAATTCGCGCCTTGACATCGGCTCCGCGCAGGGAAGTGCGACCGGCCAAAATCGCTGCGACGGTAGGCTGGTCTCCGGGTTCATAACCTAGCAACCGAGTTGCCTGTGCTAGGTCAAGATTCCAAGACTGAAAAAGCTTCGATACAAATTGAACGGGACCAACAATACGATCCGCGCGAAATGGGTTTTCAGAGCCGCTCTGAGTCGTAAAGATTTTGAAACCGGCCTCTTTCGCCTCGCGCAAGAACTCATCTGCTTTCGCCCAGCGGAATGGCGACAATGACTCTTCCATCGCACGCCGCAAATCTTCAGATTGGACTAGGGCGCCTGTATGCGTTGGCCGTCTGAGTGTTGCAGGCGACTGCGAAGACTCGCCAAGGGATCGGCCGATTCCCTCTAATGGAGCAAATCTTATTCGCTCCGCAAGTGGCGTTTCCGCATCTTGCCCGTTCGGTCGTGGTCGAAGCATAGTTCGCCCTTAGCTCTTACTCGATGGTTGTGGTTGTTTCTGTGGTTCTAGACCCGCGCGCTTGAGAACCTCTTTCGTAAGATTGACGGCATGCTCTATTTTTTCCTTGAGTGCGGAGAATGCACCACCTTCACGAAATTGGGTGCTAGTCGAGAAGAATAGTTCCTTGGAAGAGCGTATCGCACGAGTGAGATCGAAGTTGAAAGTCCACTTCTCCTCATTCTCCACGAACTCTATGTGGAATCCTGGAATTGCCTCAGCGTGGCGTTTGCCAGCTGGCGCAGCGAAGAGGTCGGATCGGTTGAATAGGCCTCGCAGCAATTCGGTTACGTTCGTCGAACTATCCAGCAGCTCGATAAACATTCGCCCCCCTAGGATCTCTTCCTGTACGGCGAATTTGCTGCCGCCAACGGTTGCTAGGGCTTCGATGGTCAATTGAATGCAGTCCTCAATCGTGTCCAGGTCGCCAGGGGCATTGGGGTTTGTAAACTTTGCCGTAAAGACGTCTGCACGAATATCCAAACTTCCGTTGCCCGCAAATAGGTTGATGCGCGAATGAACGTCACCAACGCTACGACCAGAGTCGACGACGAGATCACTCGGCGCAAGGGCGTACTTGGGTGAAAGGCGACCGTGCACGGCCTCCAAAATAACCACGGGAGTTCCAGCCAGCACAAACAGCGGTGCTCGAAATTTTGCTTCGTACGTCACGTCAAAGAAGTTTGTCTTATATAGCATCGTGGCGGTCTGCCTAGCAACTTTCGGCGGCTGAGGACGACTAGTCATATCGATGAACCCAAGCCCCCGAACCAACTTGACGGTGACGACGAGCGGTGGGCGGGATCGGATGACGCGAATGGGGGTGACTGAAAGAGTTGGCCACTGATAGTTTCCGCAATCAAATAGACATTGTAGTTGTAGATTTGCGGATCATCATTCGAATCGATACGCTCGGTCAGCAAAGCGCCCCGGATTGCCGATGAGGGAGAGGTCAAACCGAAATCGCGCAGAGCGTCACCCGAAACAAGCAATATGCGGCTGAACTGAGTGCTTGAGTCAGTCCACCGCGGCCAATTGCCACGCGAGAGTTGGTGCATCCCGTTCTCCAACGCGTTCCTTAGAACTGGCAGATCGAGGGGCACCCATTCTGCTGTGCTGGAACGCATTTCAGGATGAAATCTTTTCGATTAAGAAGGATAAGCCCGAGGTTCTTGAGTTCACGTTCTTGATGCATTGAACCAATGAACTTTCCATCTTACTTGTATTTTGGTCCGATTCGAGGGTCACATATATGGAGTGTGGTTCCCCAGGCAGAAGGTCCGTACGCGCTTCAACGAAAGACTTTGCGAAATGGAGCCGCAGCGCCGTGGGCAGTTCCTCCAGCTCGTGCTCTAACCGAGCGGACGAAAGCTTGGATACCGCCCGCTCTACTTTCGGAACACCATCTTCAGAGTGATATATCCGGTACTTTAGTTGCATATCGTGGATCGAAATTTCTGCAAGATTACCCCAAACGGGCCCGGCATGGCGATTGGGCCCGCTACTCGACAGAGCGCGAACAGCTTTCTGGCCCGATCCTGAGCAGACCTAGACAACCCGCAAGCTCTCCCAGGCTAAAAGGCTCTCGCGCGCAGCGAGCTGACAGAGCTAGCGCCGATTGATGGGAAAATCGACGCAGGTCTACCGCAACGCCGCGTTTATCTTCTCCAGCATCCCCGCCCCCGGACACAGCTCTTTCTCGCCGAGCTTGTTGAACGGGGTCTCCACGGTGTTGAGGTGGGCGTGGAGGTCTTCGGAGTTGGTGTCGAGGTACAGCAGGCCGGTGACGACTTCGCCTTTCGCCGCATGGTGGGCGACGTATTCGAGCGCCTGCACGCGGTCGGTCGGGTCGTACTCGGGATGGGTCTTGCGCAGGCGGATGATGGAGCCGTCGTGCTGGGGCACTTCGATGGCGTCGCCGTCGTTGTATTCGACGTTGATGGCTTCGCGCGAAGGCCAGAAGTCGAGGCGGTTGACGGCTTCGTTGTGGTCGCGCACGTAGTCGTAGCTCTTGGTCGAGCCGGCGTGGTTGTTGAACGCGACGCAGGGAGAGATCACGTCGATGAAGGCCGCACCTTCGTGCGCGATCGCCGCTTTCACCAGGGGAATGAGCTGGGCCTTGTCGCCCGAGAAACTGCGCGCGACGAAGGTCGCGCCCATGATGAGGGCGAGGGAGACCGTGTCCACCGGGGCGTCGGCATTCACCACGCCGCGCTTGGACTTCGAGCCGGCGTCGGCGGTGGCGGAGAACTGGCCTTTGGTGAGACCGTACACGCCATTGTTCTCGAGGATGTAGGTCATGTTCACGCCGCGGCGCATGACGTGCGCGAACTGCCCCAGGCCGATCGAGGCCGAGTCGCCGTCGCCCGAGACGCCGAGGTAGATCAGTTCGCGGTTGGCGAGGTTGGCGCCGGTGAGGACGCTGGGCATTCTTCCGTGGACGGTATTGAAGCCGTGCGAGTTGCCGAGGAAATAGTCCGGAGTCTTCGACGAGCAGCCGATGCCCGAGAGCTTGGCCACCCGGTGCGGCAGGATGTCGAGCTCGAAGAAAGCCTGGATCAGCGCCGCCGAGATCGAGTCGTGGCCACAGCCGGCGCACAGCGTCGAGACCTTGCCTTCGTAGTCGCGCCGGGTAAACCCGGCCTTGTTCTTCGGCAGGCTCGGGTGATGGAGCGTGGGCTTTGCGAGGTAGGTCATGCTTGAAAAGCAGATTCTTCGCTACGCTCAGAATGACAATGTGGGTTCATGCCGCTTTGTCCTTCTTCACCAGAGGCCGCACGTTCAGCGCGGTGACGATCTCGGCGATCTCGGCGGTGATGTAGCGCGCGGTGATCGGCGTGCCGTCGTAGTGCAGGACCGAAATGAGGCTCGCCGGGTTGATCCCCGCGTCGTTGACGAGCAGCGTCTTCAGCTGCGCGTCGCGGTTCTGCTCGATCACGAAAACCTTGGAGTGCGAGGCGACGAAGTCGAAGATCTCGTCCTGGAACGGGAACGAGCGCAGGCGCAGGGCGTTCACGTAGATCCCCTGACGCGAGAGCGCGTCGAGCGCCTCGGCCATCGCGGGACTCGTCGAGCCGTAGTAGATCGCGCCGAAGCGCGCCGGCTCCTTGGACGCGTTCAGGATGGGCTTGGGCACCAGCGTCTTCGCCGTCTCGAACTTCTTCAGGAGGCGCTGCATGTTGGCCTTGTAGTCCGGGCCCTGCTCCGAGTAGATCGCGTAGGCGTTCTTCGAGGTGCCGCGGGTGAAGTAGCCGCCCTTCGACGGGTGCGTGCCCGGATAGGTGCGGAACGGAATCCCGTCGCCGTCCACATCCAGATACCGCCCGAATTCCTTGCCGGCCTCCAGCATCTCGGCAGTCATCACCTTGCCGCGGTCGTACTTGCGCGAGTCGTCCCAGACCAGGGGCTTCGCCAGGCGCTGGTTCATGCCGATGTCGAGATCGGTCATGAGGAAAACCGGCGTCTGCAGCCGCTCGGCGAGATCGAGCGCCTGCGCGGCCATCTCGAAGCATTCGTGCGGGTCCTCGGGGAAGAGCAGCACGTGCTTGGTGTCGCCGTGGCTCGCGTAGGCGCAGGCGAGGATGTCCGACTGCTGCGTGCGCGTCGGCATGCCGGTCGAAGGCCCGCCGCGCTGCACGTCGATGATCGTGACCGGGATCTCGGCGAAGTAGGCAAGGCCGATGAACTCCTGCATCAGCGAAATGCCCGGCCCCGAGGTCGCGGTAAACGCGCGCGCGCCGTTCCAGCCCGCCCCGATGGCGATGCCCACTGAAGCGAGCTCGTCCTCGCCCTGCACGATGGCGAACTTGTTCCTGCCCGTTTCCTTGTCCACCCGCAGCTTCGAGCAGTACTTCTGAAAGGCTTCGGCGAGGGAGGAGGACGGCGTGATCGGGTACCAGGCGCACACCGTCGCCCCGCCGTAGATGCAGCCGAGCGCCGCGGCGGCGTTGCCCTCGATGAAGATCTTCTCGCCGACTGCGTTGGCCTCGCCTTTCAGGCGGCGCACGCGGATGCCCAGGGGGCACTTCAGGTGCTCGAGCGCGTAGGTGCGCCCGAGCTGCAGCGCGTTCAGGTTGGGCTTCAAGAGCGCTTCCTTGCCCCGGTACTGCTCGCCGATCAGCTCGGCGATCACCAGCGGGTCGACGTCGAGCAGCGCCGAGAGCGCCCCGACGTAGATGATGTTCTTGAAGAGCTGGCGCTGGCGCGCATCGGTGTAGGCCTGGTTGCAGAGCTCGGTGAGCGGCAGGCCGACGACGTTGATGTCGTCGCGGAACTTCGACTTGGGCAGGGCCTTGGTGTTGTCGTAGAAAAGGTAGCCGCCGGGATCGATCTCCTTCACGTCGGCGTCCCAGGTCTGCGGGTTCATCGCGACCATGAGGTCGACGCCGCCGCGGCGGCCGAGCCAGCCCGATTCCGAGACGCGCACCTCGTACCAGGTGGGCAGGCCCTGGATGTTCGAGGGGAAGATGTTGCGCGGGCTGACCGGTACGCCCATCCTCAGGATGGATTTCGCGAAGAGCTCGTTCGCCGAGGCCGAGCCCGAGCCGTTCACGTTGGCGAACTTGACGACGAAGGCGTTGACGGATTGGATGGCCTTCGTCATGGCGACCTCAGGCCGCTTTCCTCTGCGGCGTACGGCAGCCGTGGCCGGCGTGCGTCAGGTCGAGCAGGAACTTCTGCATGTCCCAGGCGCCCGTAGGGCAGCGCTCGGCGCACAGGCCGCAGTGCAGGCACACGTCCTCGTCCTTCGCCATGATCCTGCCGGTCTTGAGGGGGCCCGAGACGTAGAGGTCCTGGGTGGGATTCCTCGCCGGCGCGGTGAGGCGGGTGCGCAGGTCCGCCTCCTCGCCGTTCTGCGTGAAGGTGATGCAATCCATCGGGCAGATGTCGACGCAGGCGTCGCATTCGATGCACAGCTTGTCCGCGAACACCGTCTGCACGTCGCAGTTCAAGCAGCGCTGCGCTTCCTTGAAGCCGGTGGCCGGATCGAAACCGACCTCGACCTCGACCTTGATGTTCTTCAGCGTGATTTTCTGGTCCTTCCAGGGGCTCCCTGATGTCCTCGCCGTTGAGAAGCTTGTCGATCGAGATCGCGGCGTCGTGACCGTGCGCCACGGCCCAGATGATGTTCTTCGGGCCGAAGGCCGAGTCGCCGCCGAAGAAGATCTTCGGCTGTGTGGACTGCATGGTGACCTTGTCCACCACGGGCATGCCGTGCGGGTCGAACTGAATTCCAGCGTCGCGCTCGATCCAGGGGAAGGCGTTCTCCTGCCCCACCGCGACCAGCACGTCGTCGCACTCGAAATGCTGCTCGGGCTCGCCGGTGGACACGAGGCTGCGCTTGCCCTTGTCGTCGAAGACGGCTTTGACCTTCCCGAAAGTCATGCCGGTGAGCTTGCCGTTCTCGTGCTCGAATGCCTTGGGGACGAGATAGTTGAGGATGGGAATGCCCTCGTGCTGAGCGTCTTCCTTTTCCCAGGGCGAGGCTTTCATTTCCTCGAAGCCCGAGCGCACGATGACTTTCACGTCCTCGCCGCCGAGGCGCTTCGAAGATCGGCAGCAGTCCATTGCGGTGTTGCCGCCGCCCAGCACGATCACCCGCTTGCCGATCCTGTCGGTGTGGCCGAAGGAGACCGATGAAAGCCAGTCGATGCCGATGTGGATGTTCTTGGCCGCTTCCTTGCGCCCGGGAATGTCGAGATCGCGCCCGCGCGGCGCCCCCGAGCCGACGAAGATCGCGTCGTAATTCTCCGAAAGCACTTTCTTCATGCTCGCGATCTTCGTGCCGCCCTTGAACTCGACGCCGAGATCGAGGATGTAGCCGACCTCCTCGTCGATCACTTCCATCGGCAGGCGGAAGCGCGGGATCTGCGACCAGATCATGCCGCCCGCGCGCGGGTCCTGGTCGAACACGGTGACGTGGTAGCCGAGCGGGGCGAGATCGCGCGCCACGGTGAGCGACGCTGGCCCGGCGCCGATGCACGCGATCCTTTTCCCGTTTTTCTTCGCGGCGGCCTTCGGCATCCTCGCCTTGACGTCGCCCTTGTTGTCCGCGGCGACGCGCTTCAGGCGGCAGATCGCCACGGGCTCGGGCTTCTCGCCGTTGTTTTCCTCGACGCGCCCTCGCCTGCAGGCGGGCTCGCAAGGGCGGTCGCAAGTGCGCCCGAGTATTCCTGGAAAAACGTTGGAGTACCAGTTGACCATGTAGGCGTCGTCGTAACGCCCTGCCGCGATCAACCGGATGTATTCGGGGACTGGAGTATGGGCCGGGCAGGCCCACTGGCAATCTACGACTTTGTGGAAATAATCCGGTGCACCGATATCAGTCGGCTTCAAAACACGTTCCCTCCAGCGTCAAGCCTGCCGTTTCTCATTTCGCAGCGCCTGACTGCGCGTAAGTCTACCGCCTCGTGGCGGCGGTGAAAAGACTTAGTTTTCAATTACTAGGGCCTTTTCCCTTGAAGCCGGAGAATCTTTTTTCGAGGAACGATTCCAGCGCTCGCGCCTCGGGTGCTCCGAGCTCAGTATACAGGCGGGCTATAAATTACTTTAATATAATGTTGTATTGTATTGATACGCCATTTAAATATGGCAAGTATCGCGCTCGCGCGCTCGGACCACGAGGAGTTAACGCGCTTCCCGGACTTCGGGAAGACAAGGAGCTACGGGCGGCGGGGATCCTGCAGCTCGCGAGCGAGGCGCTGCCGCTCGCGCTTCGCGCGGGAGGGGGAAACGAAGAGCCAGTAGGTGACGGCGATCGAGAGCAGCAGCGCCGCGACGCCTTCGAGCAATTGCCAACCTGTACCCACGCGAAATTCCGGCATTTTCGAATGCCGGCGGCGCTTATTGCGACCGGAGAACCGCGATGCTACTCGCTAAGCCAGGGGCAAGCAAGCTTGTCCGCGCTACAACGGCGAGAACGAGGTGGACTTGAGGATCCTGGATTCCTGGTGCTGGTGCGCGCCCATCTCGGCGCTGCGCCGCAGGTAGTCCTGGAACACGGGATCGCTCATCAGGGCGTCGCGTTTTCTCTCGCGGTCGGCCTGGCTTTCGTAACTCCACACGTGTACCACCTGGTTGAGCGGCCCTACCTCGGTGACCGCGTAGAACACGGGTTCGCCGCAGTGCTTGACCTGGGTCGGATGTCCGTACTGTTCGTACATCTTCAGCCAGGCGGGCAGACGGCCCGGGTGCAGCGAGTAGATGCGCAGATCGAAGATCATCGTGTTCCTCCCTACTTTGCCGATGCCGCCGGCAAGGTGGCGATGATCTGCTGCCTGCCGTTCACGACCCTGGTCATGAAGCTCTCCCGATCGAGGTCGCCGTTCTGATCGAACGTCACATCGAGCAGCACGCCAGGGTAGTCCTTCGCGGAAAGCGCCGCGCCGTGCATCGCGGCGGCAAACGCCTTGGGGTCGAACTTGCCGACCCTTTCGGTCACCGCCTTGACGATATACATCGCGCTGTAACCCTTCAATCCATTGTGGTCCGTCTTGTATCTGTATTCCTTCTGGAAGCGCCCATCGAAGGCCTTGATCGTCGGCTGCGGCGCATCCGCGCTCAGCCCGACGTGCGCCACGGCGCCATTTGCAGCCTCGCCCGCCATCTCGATGACCTTCTGGCTGGTGAGCGTCGTTTCGCCCACGATCGGCCTGTCATAGCCCTGCTTCTTCAGCTCGCGCAGCGCCCGCGCCGATTCCTCCTCGTTGGTATACACGAACACGGCGTCGGCGTTCGACTGTTTCACTTTGAGCACCGGGCTCGAAAAGTCGACCTGGCCGGGATCGGTCGAGATGTCCGCCGCGATCTTGATGCCCTGCGCTTCGAGCGC
>WNGB01006001.1_pt1 | contig 20250 bp, 18 predicted proteins | sample 5400681 | NCBI WGS metagenome assembly WNGB01 (sample SAMN13153367, study PRJNA577476) | soil metagenome | isolation source: 115 cm soil or saprolite under grassland replicate 2 | place: USA:California | collected 2016-06-15
TCCGCATTCCTCGAGTCTCTTCGGGCCAATAGCGCGAAGTCTTGTGTACCACGACTCGCTTTGGCGCTGAATTGTGTTGCAGTGTGTAGGATTGGATTGCTCGCGCGAGAAGTTGCTCCGCACCCTGTTCGCTCAGGTGCGGCTTACGATCACGCTCTTTGTTGAAAACAGCTTTTTCCCCTTTCAGAACGATTCCCTCCCCTGCACCGAAAACTTGAGCCAAGCTCGTCTGAATGTCGGATCCCGCGCGGGGACTTTCCTTGTAAAAGGAGATGCCCACGTAACACGTGTTGTCCGGCAAAAATTGGAGCCGCCATGGATTGTTCCCGGCCTTGTAGTAAAGCGCGGTAAAAAGATTCCAGGCCACTGAGGCCGGATTTTGATCCCTGAGAGTGCTTTCCCAGACGACCTGCGTTGTAATGCCAGTTTTCATGGCATGAGCCTTTAACGCGTGGTGGATGTTGAAAAAGCCAACTCGCGAGATCGATTCTGTCTCGTCCGCGGTGTCGAAATCCAAATTGAGGATTCCTTGGCCAGTCCGAGCTGCCTCGCGCTGGAGCGTGCGCTGAAAGCTCTCCTGTGGTGACAGACGGACTTTTTGGCGTGCGAAGACAGCGCCAATTGAAGCGCACGCTGCTTCAACCGACTGGGGCATTACGAGCACAACGACGTCCGGAGCCGGCTCCAGATCTGCGAGGGCGGAGAGTTGATCCACCACCAACTTTACGACTGCCTCGATTCGCTTTTGTTCATCGTGTTCTGCTGCTGCATGTTCAAATAATTGTTCGTGAATTGTCTTGCGATGCGAAGGATTGTCCGCAGTAAAGGATGCCCTGAACGTGTGATCGGGAGAGCAACCGGGAAAATCAGGAAAACAATGAGGATCGAGGGGAAGGAAGTTGATGAACGCCTGAGTGCCTTCGCCAGTGCCGATCAGTCCGAGTTGAACCGTCTTCGTAATCGAGGCCTCCCACGCAAATGGTCCGTGGTTTTCGAGGCCAGCTTTTGGATCCACTGAAAGCGCGCCGCCACCAAAGACAAGTTTGGGTTCCTCGATGTAGAATGCGCTAAACTCGGGGGAATTCGATCGGATCAATTCGTCCAGAATCCGAGGTTTATCCCGTCGGCGTGGCGCAGCCTTATGGGGTGACTTATTCGAACGGAGTGTCGTCATCTCCTTCATCTCCTTCATTTGCGGCCTCATCACTTGTTTGGATTTCGGTAGCGGCCTTCTCCAAGTCGCCGTCTTTGAGGGCAAAGAGCGCCTTGATCCTGATCTCGTCAAAGGCTATCCCTCGATCCAATTGAGCGGACGCTGGAACGGGATTCAGCACAATGGGTTGATTGCCGGTTTCTATACGTATCGTTTTTTCGTTTTTCGCGAGGACGGCCCCCCAGAACAGAAGGTTGCGGAGCACGTCTGGATTCTGCTGTCGGCCGGGACGTCTTGCTTCCGTCGATTGTTTCCGACTCGATCTGTTCCGCGAGGCGCGTCACCCAATTCAGGTCGACACCATTGTAGCAAATATAAACATCTTTCTGTTCCATGTCCGTCGAGCCGTTATTTCTTTGGGTCAGGAGCCGGCGGCAACCGCTGCGGATTGTGCGATGGTTGCGCCCAGCCTCTCCAATTCCGCACAAATCTCTTTCGTCTGAGCATCGTTCGTAAGCGACTGAAGAACAGCAGCTACGAGCTGAGCGTTCGCGTTTGCTGAACCGTTACCGAGCTTAGCCTCGACTATCTGAACGGCGTGTTCCAACCGTTGAATAGTGGATTGATTAGCATCCATGGAATTAGCCTCGGGGCGGGAAAGGGTCATTGCCGTAGCTGTTCCTGTCACGAATTTTCCCGTCTTCGCCGTGAATTAACACCTCACTTTGTTGATTAACGGCTATCTCACGAGCGCGCTCGATAGCCTCCTGTTGAGTCGGATGAATGGATGTATCTCGGCTGTTGCCTTCACCGACGACAGCCCAACCGCCCGATCTTTTGACGACATGTTGGTTGATTCCCATATGCTTGTTGTCATTGTTCGCTTCTTCCCGCCACCGTGGCAGAAATAGCACTTTTCCATCATTCGGCACGAGAATAGCATGACCCCTGAGACATCCGTGGTCCCATGGCAAAGAAAACTTCAACTTCAAAAAAATTCATGAGCGTTGGGACGCGGCCGCAGTTGGAGCGGATGCACGCCATCGTTCGGCGCCTCCAGAAGGGCGACTATCCGAGTCGAAAGGATTTAGCGAACGAATTGAACGTCACCACCAAGACCGTCCAGAGGGACATCGATTTCATGCGAGATCGGCAAGGATTGCCGATCGAATACAACCCGTACAAATACGGCTACCACCTCACCCAGCCCGTTACGAGCTTCCCCCTAATGCAAATCTCAGAGGCCGAGATCATTGCGCTTTTCGTCGCGCAAAAGGTTCTGGCGCAGTACCATGGTACACCTTTCGAGGACCCTCTTCGACTCGCTTGTGCGAAGCTGATAGAAAATCTCGAGGGCGAATTCTCCGTTGCCTGGAGCGACCTCGACGCCGCAATATCATTCCGCATGATCGAGACCAATCCCGTCGATATCACGATTTTCAAGGACCTGAGCATCGCCGTTCGGACCAGCCGTGAAGTGGCCTTCGACTACTGCAAGCTCGGATCGAAAACTTTCGAGAGGCGCCAGTTTAGGCCATATCATTTAACATGTATCAACCAGCAGTGGTACGTTCTCGGTTTCGACACACACCGACAGGAGGAGCGGAGATTCGTACTCGCCAGAATGCAGAAGCTCCGAGTGCTCAATTCGAGGTTTGTTCGTCCGAAGAACTTCTCTGCTGACAAGTTCTTGAAAGGAAGTTTCGGTGCTTTCTCGGGCGATAATCCGATCGAAATCCGAATCTGGTTTGATTCATTTGCGGCAAGGTTGGTGCAGGAGCGTATTTGGCATCAGTCACAGGAGATCCGCCGGCTGCCCAAGGACGAAATCGAACTGAAGCTGACCTTGACGAGCACGGTTGAAATCCTTCGCTGGATATTGAGCTGGGGAAACCACGCCAAAGCATTGGCACCAGCAGAACTCGTAAAAGCGGTTGCGGAAACTTTGGAAGCAACCGCGAGACACTACAGGGTCGCTTGAGAGGGATTGCAGTTCGAATGCGACAGCGCGATCAAGTTCTCGGGAGACTGGAGCCGCCGCCAGGTACGTTTTCTGCCTCTGGAGGTTGAAGGTTCAGTAGAATGGTACGCGACAATTCCTCAGCATACTGGCCGTCCAAGTGGCTTCCGAGAAACTCAACAAGGTCAGCCTGTCTTAGTTGTCCAAAGGCCAATCGATAGAGAGAAAGCGATCGTTTCAATTGGACAAGCCGGACCTCGTCGATACTGGCTGGTATCGACGGGACGTGCCGCTCGATGTAAGCCCCGCCTTCTAGTGTCAGGACCCAGAACGGCTCGATCTCGCTGGCACCCGGACGAGAGTCGCTCCGGGCCTTCAGAAACATTGAAGTCCAAGGATCGACTCCCTCGCTTATGGCTTGCCGGTACTTGTGAGCCAAGTTTTTTCGAATTGCGTGGCCTTTGTAGCGGTGAACTCGGCCTTCTCGTTGCTCCAAATCGACGGGGTTTGTGGGTAGGTTCCAATGGACCACCGCATGACAGTAATGGTGAAAGTCCAAGCCCTCTTGCCCAATAGAAGTCGTAGCCATAACGAACGGCCAAAACGGCGAATTGAAGGCAGCGCGCACGAGGTCTTCTCGCGTGGGCTCGCCCCCATCTTCGGTTTCTTGCTTGCCAAAACGCATGGCGTAACGCACGCGCATTGATTGCGGCACAAGCCGTAGGTAGCGCCTTGGTTTCGCAATTATATGGTCATATCCGACGCGCGAGGTTCGTAATCGCAGGACAGAGCAAACCGCCTCTGCCACGTCCGTCAGTGTCTTGTCAGGTGGTGAGTCGATACAGCCGAGGCTTTCACGCAGGATATGAACGTACTCATCGAGAACAGCTTGAAGGCAACCAGCTGCTGAGTATTTCAGCACCTGGAGCCAGTACGGCTCTGTCCCTTCGTCGCCCCCTCGTATTCCACGTATGATCGCCATTGTCTCAGGCAGGTTAAACAGGGTGAGAAAAGCATAGGCCATCGCGGCAGCCGCGTTCCGAGACTCCAGATCGTAGCCCGAGAAACCAAAACGCCATAGGCTTCTCAAACAACAACACCCCGGTCCGGCCATTCCGGCCCATGTTAGAACATCCGCGAGGTCATCGGGCTGCCGCTCTAGTGTGAGCGTGCCAGCACGCAAGTCATCGCACAGTTTACCCAATTTCTCTACGTGATCGCGCCATCGGCTTTCCCGATCCTGCCCCTGGTTATCCTCCTCACCAGACCAAAGCTGAGCCAGCGCAGCTTGTTCCAGCCATTGAGTGGTTGCGTCTGGCTGGTGGACAAGGTCCATTAGTAGCGGACCTGCCCAATACCAGTCCTCATCCACAGGTCCGTCTGCGCGCTTTGTGACAGGAATGCTGGCGAGCATTGACTTGACCCGTGTCTTGGCCCGCTCAAACAACTCTGGGAAAGATGATACCCCATCTGTCGCCGATGAATTCCTTTTAGCCAAAGCCAGCGAATCCGTCTGTTTGGCAAGATGTACGCCGGGGTAAATGAGCGCAAAGATCGGCATTCCCGTGAAGCGGCCGTCTGAAAAAGCAAAGCGAAGAAGCGCTCGTCGTTTCCTTCTCGCCTCCGGCGTATTGATGGCTTTGGAGTGCTGCATTAGATGACAGCGCCGTTCCGCCTCGTAGCTGACGAGGGCAGCAATCGCCTTCGGAACGACATTCCAGCAGGAGAAAACGAGCCGCTTGGTAAAGGTCGCCACCGCCGATTGGGCAAATTCGTCGAAAAGAGCGTAGTACGGCAAAGACGGTGGCAGCCAAAGCAACCTACACGCCCCAGATTCGACTACATCATGGATGAGACTACGCAATCGGGCGTTGCATGGATCCACTGCTCGGTACCGCTTCAAGTCTGCGTGCGACAACAACACGCTCGGCGATTCCAAGAGTAACTGCCTTACAGTCGGGTCAGTATTAGATTCTGTTCGGCCCCGGAACGCCCTCTTTACCTCGTATTCCTCCATGAAGTTCAGGAGGTAGGGCGCGGATTTCCAGTAGTCAACTAATGATCCGCTGCCTAGACTGTGCCCAATCCGTGCGTGTCCGAGATAGTGGTCAATATCCCGAGTTTGCGGCGCCATCATGGATGGTGGTACTTCGCGCAGCATGCCGTTCCGATCCTTCGAGATGGATAACCTCTCCGTGCGTGCCATCACGCGTCGCATTTGCGACTCCAATTCGGTCTTCACTCGTACCAACGTCTCCACTCCGACGGACGGAAGGCGATGGAGCTCCTTCGAATACGCATCCAGAAGACGCTCCACATCTGCGGACCTAGCGGTGTCGTTCAGCAAAAAGCTCAATGTGCCGAGAAAATCTTCATAGTGGCTATCTCCTTCTTGTTCATCGTTCAAAGTGTACATCTTGTAGGGAGTGGCGGAGAGTAACAGCACACGGACAGCCGAGTGTTTATCGGAGTAATCGAACAAGCTGTGAGCCAATTCCCAAGCTCCCTTCTCGTGATCAGTAGCCTCGCTATCCAGCGTTAGCAGGTGTTTGAACCGCTGGAACTCATCCATGATGATTAGGTCCGGTTGGAGCCACTCCAGACAGGTCAGCGCCATCTGCATCCTCAACTCTCCAAGTACTCTGTTGCGTTCTTCGATGGCCTCTGCTGGAGGTCTGGCATCGCTCCTGCTGAATACCCCGCAGAGTTTCTCAAACCTCTGGCGTAACCCGGGGCGTCCTGCCGATTTATCATTTACTTCTTGGGAGTCCAGGGAACCCCGAAACGCAGCTATGACATCTTCTTCGACCCTCTCGTTGCCCATTTCGTCACATCGGGCGATAAAGTTTTCCGGATTCATCATCCCGACCGAAAAAACATTGTATGGTGCGCGGCCGGAGAGCTTCCAGTGTTCACGGAGAGCTCGCAACAAGAGCGCCCGCTCCCAGCCGGTACCTCGCCTTGACTTGAGGTCAAAAGACGTGCCTGGGGTAAAGGCCACAAAGTTGAGGCGCCGGCCGTCTTTGAGGCCGTGAAGATGCAGCGGAAGCAGTGTCAGTCGTGAAGGCGGAGTGAAATCGTGCTTATCGGCGATGTACAGGCGGGCGATGTTCTGCCGGGCAATGTCCACATTGGAGCATATGTAAACCACATCAATCCGCTCGACACGGTCCCATAAATGATCGACGACCTTTGCGATGAGTCCCCTCGCGACGAGTGTCTTGCCCAGCCCAACTTCATCTGCGACCAAGAATCTCCGCGTGAGGTCGGCGTCGAGATACATCCGGCGAAAGACATAATCGACCGTGCGGCGCTGAAAGTCTTTCAGCGCCTTCAGGACATGTTCCGTATCGGGTTTATGGTGTTCCTCGCTCATTGATTAGACGTTGGGCCACAGACCACACCGGTGACCAAACGTTCAAGAAGCCGGGCGGAAGCAAGTCCGCACCGTCTGGGGTCTTCTCCAAGTCCGAAATCAACCGTGCCACCCGGACCAGCGTGTCTGGACTGCGTTCAAGGGTCCTGAGAAGCGGTTCGAAGAGGGCAAGATCCCCGAGGCCAGGACTCGCACTCTCATCGTAATCATCATCTGAGGTTCCATGCGCATGCGTCAAGCCAGCAAGCACGTCGCTACCGGAGTCGGCCAGCAGGAGCAGCAGCATCCGTAGGACTTGCTTCTTGTTCTGCAAAATGAGGCGCAGCATGTGTTCAGACCGATCGATCGGTAATCCTTCAACGTGGAGATTCAGCACAAAGCGAAGTCGATGCGTCCCTTTCCCGACTGTCGCTTGCACTTCGAATGCCATAAATGCAGTCAGCGCTTCAAATGTCAGCTTGGGAAACAAAACGGGATCGCCCGAGAGCAATCCTCGTCCATCAACGGCTTCACGCTCCGGCAGGGTCACGGGCCAGCAACCGATAGTAATGGATTCCTGCTTCAAGCGCGCCGGGGTTCTGGGAGCGCCAGTGACTTCCATCTGAAACGCCGAGCCATCTGGGGTTGGGGACGCAGCAGCTTTTAACGGCGGGTCGAGCAATGCAGCGCGGACGCGCTCTGCCAGTTTTTCCGCTGCCCGCGTTTCGAGATCCTTCTCGATAACCATCCCTTCAGGCTCATATTTGTGCAGCAGGTCAGCAAAACGTGTCTGCCCCTTCAGACGCTCGAGAAAAGCGTCCACGCCTATGGCGCTTTTCTTGCCGGTAAGTTCGATCAGAAACTCGACATTTCGAGAGAAAGCAGCACTTGTTGCGTTGGCCGATCCTGTCCACACGCTGGCGTTCCATCCCGCGTCAGTGATGTATAGCTTGGCATGCAATCCGGTGAGGATTTCTTGTCCGTCATCATTGCGTGCGTCTGACTCATCTGGCTCCGCCTCGTCTGCTGATGCCGGCGCCACGTCGGCATCTTCTTCACTGGCATCGGGGTGGAGGTAGAAAACATGTTCACACTTAGCCAGCAATTTCGCCGGCAACTCCTGCAATTGTTCGAGTCGCGAAACCAACACACAGTTGTCATTCGTTCGCGAAGCTAGTCGCTTCAATAGGACTCCGTCCACGAAGGGTGCGACAGCCAGGACTTTCTCGCATCGTCCAGGGAACCACCAGTCCTGTTGTTCATCTAGGCCAAGTGGGTGAAAGCGTGCTTCGTCAATGCCATCGGGCATTGCGAATCGCACTCGCCGCAACTCATTCTGCACTTTGCTCACTGTCTTGCGCAGGTTTTCATCCGTAGGTCGAGTCGTCAGTTTGGGAAGGGCCTTAACAAAATCCGCCAATGGGTGATTCGCAGCGATCGCGAGATCCCGATCTACCAGTTCGCCATCCAAACTGAGTACTGTATCCCACGAGCAGTCGTACGTCAGATTGCGGCTTAGGCAGAGTATGCGGTAGTGGACCAATTCTCTCTTCGTCGTCGGAGTCAACCTCAGGACCCAGATTTTTGGGTGGAAGACGCCCCGGTCATTAGGCGGGCGCACTTCCTTCACCATACGCTCAAGTTCAAAGAAGAGCGGGGAGCTCTGCTTCGGAAGGTGGATCTGCCCCGCTTGGCAAAATATGTGGGTCTTCCCCGCGTAGCGTCGCGCCGCCTCCAACAGTGCCAGCGGATCCGCGTTGACCTTCCCAGAATCGTCCTCCCAATCGAAAAGCGCGAAGGCCAGCGGAATGGCCAGAAGCGCCATGAGGTCGAGCGAATAAGTCGTGCCGATGGCTACATCCACGTCGTAGCCGGCAGGCGGACGAAGCGCGTCAAATAAATGTCGGCGATCCAGAGGTTCAAGCATGGCCGAGACCCTCCAGTATGTCGTTCACCAACCGCCTGGACACAGCCCACCTGAAGTCCAACCGACCGGTACCCGCCGCCTCGTTCCACAATTCGAGTGCCCGCTGATTCTCTAACCGGGCAAGTCCCTTCTTCAAATCGGCTTCGCGTTGCTGGATTAGTCGACGGACCTCCTTGCTCTCGATCAGTATACGGGGGTGTTTGGTGTGCTGTACCCGCTCAATCCAGTCGTTTACGAACGCGCAGGTGCGGCGCGTTACGCGAACGTGTTGGTCGCGAAGCAGCGACCAGAATACGGAGGTATTCCAGGCAACGATTGCGTTACCTCGCTGTTCGAGCATGTCCGACCATTCGCGAATTTCCTCGACATACTCGTCAATTAAATCCTTCTTGCTTGCCTTCTCCGCCAGCAACAGGTTGTAAATCAACGCCGCGCCGTGGATGACCTCAGAGAAAGCCCGCGCGTGATCCACTTGGATTCGATTAGCCTCCGGAAAGTCTCGGTACGCCTCGCTTGTCCAACAAAACCCAGCCTCCGCCAATGGCTTGTCAATGGTCACCAGATGCGCCAAAAGCGAGCCGGACGTGCGATTCAGAATGCCATCCCGGAGAAACTTTGCCTCTATTCGCCGGAGCCGAAAATCTGTGTTCCAGCGCCAACCATCGGGAGCACTTGGAATCCCGAGATGCCAGTTGGACTGCAAACCACCACCTTCTCCGCTCTCGCCCGGATCAGCCTTTGGCCGGTCAATCTGCTGCTGATACCAAGAATCAAGAGAGCGATGATATTGATCTTGGGATCCCTTGAATAGCCGGACACCCCATGCGCCGAGGCCTTGCCAATAGATATTGCTCGGAAGTCGCTGCAGATCCTCGCGGGCCTCAACACCGATAACGCCCGCAGTCTTCTCGCCGCCTTTTTCCAGCGCGTAAATCAACTCGATTTCCCGCTTTCGCGCTCGTTGGGCAATTTCGCGAGAAGGTGTACTTCGTCGCTCTAAATCCAAGTAAATCCACGGGATGAACAAAAAATACCGCGCTCGTGTCTGCACGGTACCAGAGCCCGGGAACAGCAAGTCCGCCATTCCGTCTCGGATCGTCCCAATCCCCAGCTCATCCCGCGTGCCTTTTTCGTCAAAAGAATGGATGACTTCGAGCATCTTTCGTCGCTCGTGCTCGGAGTAGTCCAGCCACGTGAATGTTGATCGAAGCATCGGCATCATCCTCCGCTGACAGAGAAAAGCACGACGACGAGATGACGGGCGAACCGTGTCCAGATGGACTGCATGCTCAGCGGCCTGTTTGCGCCGCTCCTCATCCGAGCCAAGGTAAAGGGCTGGGGGTCCCGGAGACGTCGTCCTGGTTGCAGGTGTTCGGGCTTCATACGACACGGGCTTTCTTCAACGAAATCTGGGATTAGAGTTTACATGAACTTTGGTCTGCTAACACGGGAATTTTTTGGACCGAGCAGTCTTCAATTTGAGGGTTCGATCCGGTTCCTGCAGGCCCCAGGCTTTGAAAACGCATTTCACGGCCAACGTCGGAGAGTGGGCAAGTAGGACAACGGAGCAATTGTTGGTCCCGGCGCCAAGCTCATTCCTCAAATTCATCGTATTCGAAAGGCATGTCCCAGCGTATCCTTGCATGCTCCCTCTCCTTGGCATCCAAGGGCTTCGGATTCAGAGAAAGTTGTTTGCGGCTTCGACACGGTTAGACTGTATTTGTCCCAGGTGATTTGATAGACTCCGGGCCAATGTCCGCATACGCTCCCAATCTAATTCGGGAAGTCCGCTCCGAATTCTTGAATTCTCCGGGGTGTTGGCCCGTCCGCGGGCACTGTTTTTCGTGGATGCACTTGACGCGCTGGCCTGCGAAGCGGGCCGGAGAAACCAAGGGCTGGATCGCGGGGAAGTTTTGGCGCTCATTAAGCAGGGGGTGGAGGAACGCGGTGACGTGACCGCCGCCGATAACGACATCTTGACAGGGTGAGAAGTCTCGACCTGTTATTTATATGCAGGTTCAAAAAGATAGCTTTTTCAGAATCTTCCAGCCTGATCTCCGGGTCACGTTACAGCGGTTCTTTGAAAACCGCCATGCTCGTATCACGCCAGAAATTGCCGGCGATTTCGTCGATCCTGCTACGCTGGACAGGTTGATTGCGTTGGACCTCGTTGAATATGACAGCGAGGCCAGTGAGTACCGTCTCGATGATCGAGTGGAGCGATTCTTCGATGAGATGTTGGGAGCGGCTGAAATCGCCCAAGCGGATTGGCTCGTGGGCCTGCTTGAGGAAATCCGCCGTTCGATCGAGGGCTATCGCAAGTTGTCCGATTCCAGCAAAGGCGACGTGCTTCTTCGCAGGATTTGCCGTCTCTTGCGCACGTGTAAGAGCCGCATTCAGCGGCACCTTGAGGACGTCAAGGCCGCGGTTGACTACGATTACCGGGCCGGCTCGGATTACGAGGTGAAGCTCATCAAGCTGGAGTGGCACCTCCAGAGGGCGAAGAGCTATGGTAACGCCACCGACGAATTAAATAACCTGCTTCGCAACGATACATTCTTTCAAGTCCATCAAGAGATGGAGATCCTTTCCCTGCGCCGGCAGGTAATCCTAAGGTGCAGCCAGGTGGGCGATGCGTTGATCGATGTCTACCAGCGCATCGAGGATTATCTCAACCGGGTTCAGCGCGATTATGCACGTGCCCGAAAGCTCATCCGTCTTTGCGGACTGATTGAACGCCACGAACATCTAACCGCCACCAGTTTGGCGGAGGTCGCCGCGACGGCGGGCGGCCCCTGGTTCCATGAATTCCGCCTTCGCACTTTGTTGGATCCCACCTTGGTCGATGGCCGCCCGGACCTATTGCAGCGAGTGCTGACCCGCGCTGGGATTGGCGAGGTCGCCGGCAAACCGAGGCGCGTGGAGGTCGACCAGGAGCCGGCGGACGACATCCCGCCGGTCATTGACTGGCAGAATGTTTATGAGGCATTTACGAAACAGAAGGACGACCTGTTCGTGTTTCTCGGTAAGGTCCGGGTAGAGGGGCGACCGTTGACGGAGGAGGAACGCATCGACGGTTACTGCGCCATCATCACCAACGAAGACTGGGCGTTGGCGTGGGACGACCGTCCATTCGAGATGTCCACGGATGGGCGCTGGGAATACGCCGTGGTCCAGCCGTCAGCACTACAGACGACATGAATATCGAGGCACCTCCCATCGTCCGTCGGCTGTTTGCCCGGCTCTGCCGGGGAGACAATCTTCTGTTGTCGCGCAACGGGTCAAGTGAAGACGCGGATCTGTTCACCCGGTTGGAGTTGGATGAGGGATCCTGCCGGACATTCTTCGAAATGCTCGGGTTTCGTTTGCAGAAGAGCGACAACTGTTATTACTTCACCACCGATGAGGAGCCACAAGCCAACCTGGAGATGAAGCTGGAGCGGATGATCCGACTTGTCCGAATTCTTGATTTCCTCTCCACGCACATTGAAAACTTTGGCGAGGGGCAGATATTCTCGGCGCCGGCGCTGGCGGCACGGTGTAACAACGACCCCAAGGCGGAACGCTTCCTTCAGTATGCGGGCAAGGGCGCGACCAACACGGATCGCTTGGAGAACCTTCTGCAATCGCTGGTGCGACAGGGTTACCTCTCCGAATATGATGCCAGCCGACAGGAGTACAGGGTCCTTTCGGCAATCAACTACATCTTCGAGTTCGCGGATCGGATCGAGATCCATGGGGAGGCGGTCGAAACGGAGGAGACCAATGCCGAAGCTTGACCGCATCGTTCTGATCAACTCGGCGGGTTTCGATTACCTAGAATTTCCGGTTGGCGGGTACGGCCAGGTCATCGGGGTTAACGGCCACGGCAAGTCAACGTTGCTGCGGACGATCCTGTTTTTCTATCTGGGCACCAACGAGAAGGCCCCCTACGCCCTGCATGAGACAAAAACCGATTTCGTCAGCCACTACCTGGGTGATCCACCGTCCTATCTCATCTACGAGGTAGCGCGTGGGAATGGCCAACCCTCGTATCACATCGCGGTCACCCGCCCATCCGGGCGCATCCAGTTTCAGTTCATCGACGCGCCGTTTCTCAAGGACTACTACCTCAACGGAAGCTTCGTACAAACTATCGATGGGGTCCTGCAACGGCTGCGGGACGCGCGATGTGCTCACGATTTGGTTGCATCGTACGACGAGTTCGCTCGTCGCCTGTACGGGATTGTCCCGTCCCCTTACGCCGTTTTTCGTCCTGCTCCGAGGAGTTCCGGCCAGGTCTCAATCCTGCCGCGGATCATCAGCGGAATCTTCACCGTCAGCCAACTCGACGCAGACAAGCTCAAGGCAGCGTTGACCTGCGGCGTGCAAGAGGATTCGCTCACCACCGAGCTCGATCTCCTGTCGCTGAAGGGTCAACTGGAGAACTTCCGTCGTGTAAACCGAGCGGTGAATACCTTCCTCCGTTTCGAGAACGATGCCTTGCAACTTGTGGACGTGGCCGAAGAGTTTGAAATGGCCAAGGGCGAGCGCCAACGGGCGATAGAGGATTTGGTGCGGATGGCGAAGCGCCTGCCAGAAAGGACGCGAGAGATTCAGGAGCAACAAACCGCCCTTGATCAGGAGCGGAGCCAGGCAACCGAACGATACCAGAAGGAAAAAGCCGAGTTGAAGTCGGTGATCGAGCAGTTGGGAAAAACCATCGCGGTTTTCGATGAGAAGATTCGCCAAGGCGAGCAGACCCAGATGGATTACGCGTCGCGGCAGATCGAGAGCAAGGCGGCGGAATTGGAGACGCTGCCCACGTTGCGCGAGGAAAGGCGCCTTGCAGATGAAGATTACGCGATACTGACGACGAAGTACGACGATGAAAATTACCGCAAGGAACGGATGCTGGCGAACATCCAGCAGGGCTGGACCGAACTGAGCCGACAATTTGAAAAACGAAAGACCGAAGTCGAACGAACGTTGGCCCATGCCATGGAGCAGCTCACTGGCGAGCGTACGGAGGCTCTCGGTGCCCTAGAGGACGAGCAGCAGCGGGCGAAGGCATCATTCGCCTCAAGGCGGGCGGGGCTCGATTTTGCGTGCGGCAAAATCCACGACGAATTTAGGACCTGGGCGGATACTATGGAGCCCGAGGAATTGAAAAAGGCTCGGAAAAACCTGGAGGAAAAGCGGAACAAGCAGGGCGAAGAGGCCACGCGGCTACTGGGATTGCGTGCAGAGATTACGCTTCAAAAGGAACAACGCGACCGCGCACGGGAGAAGATCGACCAGAATGCTGAGGTGGAGCGGGCGGCTTGGCAGACCAAAGTCAATGATAGTAAAGCGAAACGCGATCGGACTGCGGAGGAATTGGAGAACTTTGACGGATCGCTGGCTCGGTTCTTCCAGAGCAAATCCCCCGAGACCTGGCCTCGCGCTGCCAAAACGCTCGCGCGAGAGACGCTCTTCCACGATGCGGGCGAGTTGGAAGCGAAGCCGGTCAGCGCCGGCACGAATTCAGTTTGGGGGGTGGAGTTTTCCACCGAGAAGCTGCCATTGACGGCGGATGGTTATGACCGGGACGCACTCGAAGCGAAGCTACAGGAGTTGCAGAAGACTTTGGCTCGCGACCAGGATCAACTTGCAGCGGCGCAACAGCGGTATCTTGCAGTCGTCGACGCCTTTGAAAAGCAGGCGACGGAAGCGCAGAGCGGCTTACAATCCAAAATCGATTGCTGCGCCGAATTGTGCCGCTCTATTTCGAGCGAGGCTGACCAACTGGAAAATCGGATCATCACGCTTCAGAGCCAGTTCCAAGCACACCAAGGTGAGTGGCGAAACAAACTGGAGAAGCGCGATAACGAACTGAAGGCCGATGAAGGACGACTCCGCACGGACCAAACCGACTCAGAAAAGCAGTTTCTGTCCCGGAGGCAACGGCTTGAAGCAGATTTCAACGCGCGGACGGCGAAACTAACCAGCAAGCGCGATGATCGGCTGGCGGTGATCGCGGGGGAGGAGAAGGAAAGCACGCGAAAACGCGATGCCGACCGCGAGCGTATCGAAGAGACATTCCAGGAATCTTTGGTGAAGCAGGGCGTGAACCAGGACCTGATCCGTGCGGCCAGAGAACGGGCGGATTCGGCCAACACGAGCATCACACGGATCGAAGGATACGCAAACGAGGTGATCGAATTCCAGGGATTAAAGCGCGAGTTTGTCGATCCGCTCGATTCCTTTCGTTCCCAATGGCGCAATACCAATGAATCGCTGGATGCGGAGACGCGCCGACTCGACAGGATCGAAGAGCTCAACCACCAAGTGACGAACGCTTTCCAACTGCGTCATAACGAATTGGCGGAGCACCGCAAAGAATTGGAGTTGGATGAGGGTGCGGTGAACCGGTTTCGTGGTGATCGACGATTTCTCCTCGAGTGGAGCCTGTTCGATGACAAGAACCTCGAACCGGCGCCATTCTATCGTTCTGGGGCGGCGCGCGAATCCGGACAAATGGCAGAGTCGGCGCACGAGAAGCGCGTCGAAATCGAAACGCGGGGCAACAAGAGCGCGCGTTCCTTCCTCAACCATTTCGACGCGGAAACTCTCGAACGCAAGGTGCTGGGGTTTTCTCCCATCCACGAGCACTTCGATTGGTACGTCTTCGTCGGCGCCGAATTGCGTCCCTTCGTCGACGGTCGGGGCATCCAAGGGATGAAGCAGATCCAAACTCAGGAGTTCGAGCAACTCATCCGCAACATCTGTGGGAAGAACGCAGACTTCCAAGATGGCATACGCCAGGTCAGGCAGACTGCGGCGCTCGTTCAGTCGAATCTGGAGAAGAATAATTTCGTTGATGTGCTCGACTCCATTGAATTGAAAATCGAGCGCGTCGACAACAACCTGACCCAAATACTCACCGAGCTCGAATCGTTTGCCGGGCTGACTTTCGGTACCGACCGGGATCTCTTCGGCAAACGTGCGGACAGGGCTCAGATCGATAAGGCGATTGACACGTTCGCTCGTCTTGTGCGCGAGATTGAAAACTACCGTGACAAGCGCCTGCGACTGACGGACTACTTCGATTTCCTGATCCGCGTGCATGAAAATGGGCACGACATGGGATGGAGGAAATCATTGGATCACATAGGCTCAACCGGGACCGATTACCTGGTGAAGATGCTGATCTATCTCTCCCTGATCGAGGTCTACCGTGAGCGGGCCATTGATGCCAAGGCGGGCTCGACCGTTCATTGTGTTTTGGATGAAACCGGAGTACTCGCGCCTAAATACGTCCGTCGCATTCTCGAATACGCGAAGGAGCGAGGGATCATACTCATCACGGCCGGACATTCGCAGCAGACGGTAGGTTTCGAAAATTGGGTCCGGGTCCGAAAACGCGGCCAGCGGTTCGGTGGCCAGACCGTATTACGGAAGGTGCTGACATGCGATTAGGGCGATTAAGCTGCGCCCAAGCAGCAAAACTTGTTCGCTTGGAAGCGGGGGAGTCACTGCCGCGAAGCCAATTGCCCAAGAGTCTCTTGCAACCCCTGCAGCAGGGGGGTGTCGTGCTTCTGGAGAAGTCTGGATCCAGTTATGTTGTGCGTGGTTTACCTGGGAAGTTGGCCGGTTTTGTCGCGCAGCACTGGGGAATCCGGGATTTGGCGCGATATGCTCAGGCCGCACCAGATAACCGCAGCCGAGGTGTGTTAGCGGATATCGCAGGCGATTCCAAGGCGCTACCGAATCGTCCCTTCGACGGAATCTTCATCCGCTCGTTTGACAACTGCTTTCTGGCGGACAAGCCCCTGAATATCAGCCCTCCGGGCAGCGCCGTTCTGATTACCTTGGGCAATCTGCCGAAACTCAGGGTTGAGGCATCTTATTTGATCGCGGTCGAGAACGCCGAATGTCTCTGGAATTTCGAAAGGGTTCAGAAGTATTTTCCAGATTTAGCCGGTTTGGAATACGCTCTCGTGCTGAGGTGGCACTGGGGTAACGCCTGGCGCCAATGGCTCGACGGTTGGAGGGGCCAATTGCTCTACTTTCCAGATTACGATCCAGCCGGATTGAGGATTTTTGCGACCGAGGTTCTGCCACATGAACCAATGGCCCGCCTGCTGGCCCCGCAGGATTTTGAAGCAATCCTTGAACAACGCGGCAAGAGAGACCTTTACGTGAGTCAGGAAAAGTTTCTCAATTCAGTCGAGTCAAGTCAGCACGAGGAATTGACCCGCCTCTGTCGGGCGCTGCGTAAAACCCGAAAGGCATTTGAGCAGGAAAGCCTCCTCTCATGACTCGTTCGGAACGAGTGCTCGCACACCTTGAGTAGCGGATTGTGTAGATTACGAATCCGTACCGTCACGTCAGATTCCGGGCGCATTTATGCGCGAACGCGGCGAGAGACTTGTTTTTCGGCGGCGTGCTGACGACGCTCTGCCAGCCGCGCCGTTCTCCGCGCCTTGCGCTCGCTAAGTTTTTCCATGCGGGCTTTGTCCACTTCGCAACGGAGTATCCACCAATAAACGTCGTACGGCCGCGCTGTGTGGAGCGTGCGGCGGCCTTGTTCCCGCAGCGTAATCAAGTCGCCTTTTTCCAGCGCAACAACCAACTTGCGGCGATTGCGACCGTAGCCGTATTCCTCGACGGTAACGCGCCGGACGGTTTTATTGAGCGGAGTCATAGGGCGAGATCGGTTTGTTTGGGTGGCAGCGCCGCGTTCGCAGAGTCGCCTGCGAACTCCAGCAAACGACGCATTTCCGCTTGGGTGCGTGGCATTCCCTGCCGTGCGCATTCAGTGAGTTCCTTCTGGCGGGCGGATTCCTCGTTCTCCGACTTTGGGGCGAATCGTTGGTCGAGAAACTCGATGTATGTGCAGCCCGCTGCGAACATGCCGCCGTCGGCGTAATGGACGCGCAAAAGTCGCCGCCATTCTTCGACGGTTGGATCGGAAGCTTTGAAGACCACTTTCGGACCGAACCGGAACACCTGGCCACGGTAGGCCGCTTCACGGCCTTCGTAGGTGTACTGGCGCGCCTCCGGCCCGCGATACTCGTCGGCGGGAATCAATGGATAACAATCCGCCTCGACGTGAACGGCCCCGTGGAAGTGAACGGAGAGATTTGTGAACAACCGCCCTTCGTGCATGAATATCCCGACCCGTGGAAAAGTCTCGGCCGAGTAGGCAGCGTGAATATCCCCTTCGGGCACGCGCCAGAGTCCGTGGGACAGCCGACGCCAGTTCACCGTTACAGAGTCGGGCCACGTGCTTGGCAATGGCGAAATAAGAAGAGTCGGATTCATGGCGGTCGCTGGAAAAGCGGGCACTCCCCTCGACGGAGAGCGCCCGGTGTTCGCTACTCGGCGAAGCTCAACGGTTCGCCGTTGGCCAGTCGTTGCGCGAGGCTCCAAAGCTCCTTGTTGAGCTTGACGTTGCGGTCGAGCCCCGTAATCGCTCGGGTGCGCGCGAAGCGTCTCCCATCGGCACGGCAGCGCGTCTCATCTTTCAACCCGCCGCGAAGCAAGTTCTCACTGACCTTGTTGAAAACGTGCCAGAGATCGTCGCCGGCATCCTCATAGCGGCGTGCTTCGAGAAGCTTCTCCGGTCCAATCGGCGCCTTCTGCGCGTCTTCGTAACGGAGGCGCAAGGCGGCCGTCGCGAACGCTCGAAATTCGGCGCCTGTCAATTGCCGCGCCCGGAAGGCTTCGACGCTGGCGGTAATGGCCGGAACGTGGTCCAGAATGTGGAAGCTTGCTTCGATGACTTCCTCCGGCGTGAAGCCGGCGTGACGAATAGAGACTCTTTCAAATGCGTTGCCGTCGCCGACGAACATGCCATTCGCGCAGATGAACCGGTAGAGACCTGCGTGCAGTTGGTAGGCGCTGCTACGGTCGTGGGAGTTGATCAGGCAAAGCTCGGGAGTGTATTCGCCTTTGACCGGAACGACATCGCGGCGTTGGAACCGAATCAAGTGCTTTTGGAAACCGCGGCGTGCGTCGAGTTTGACCCTCTGTTGAACCGCCGAGACGGGAGCCCAGCCGGCGTCGCGCAATCGGGCGACGAGTTGAGCTGTTGGAACAAACGCGTAGCGCGAAGTGACGCCGGGCATCGGCTGTAAAGCGAATACAGATGGCGCCAGAGCGCGGATTTGCTCGTCTAGCAATTCGACGCGTTCATGGATGGAGACAGGATTATCATTTTGAGCGAACATATTTGGCTTTTCTTTCATGGTTACTGTTTTGGTCGCGCAGCGACAGGTGGTGCGCGATTGAACCTAGAGGCGAGGGCCTTGGCGGCGGTGTCCGGGGTCAATGTGGAGCGCAGCGGGGAAAAGGGGGCGAGCAATACATTGAGCGCAGCGGACGCCGGACACCGCCGCCATATAATCGCCCTCGGTCTCATCGCGCTTGCACAGCGACCGTGAAGGCCGTTTAGGCGGGTTGAATTCGGAGCGATTAGCCCGGCGGAATTCTGCGGACCTGTGCGGATGACATTGGTATGTTCGCCTTCGCTTCTGTTGGAAGTGGGCGATGGAAAGCGGAGCGTTTCCGAAGTGGAGCGCATAGAGGAACGAAGGAAGTAGCGGAGCGGCAGAGCCGACTTCCAACGGAAGCGGGCGCGTCTGCGCTTTTCACCACTCGGGACGAGCGGGTGCGGAGAGAAGGGAGCCGAGCCGGAGCGAAGTCAGCGCAGGCCGGTCACGGAACGGAGCATCCGTTGGTCCCGGTGGTTTGAAGGATGCGTCTTGGAATCCCTGTTGTGCTGTAAACCTCCCTCTGAGGGCTGCATTCGCCGGCCGAAGATTTTGCGACATTGACTTGTCGGCGTCTCCGTCGCGCTGGACGCTTTCCAGTACGCCTTTCGCTCGTGTGGGATCCCAGGATGGCCCCTCGTCATATTTGTTTCAACGAAGACTTACCTGTGGTTCGCCGAAGGATCGTGGTCGAATTGACGGGAGCGGATGCACCTAGCCTTTCCGTCGGATTGATAGCGGCGACGCTCGCCGCTGCTGGCGCTTCGGTTGGGATGTTGGCGACGGAAGCGAAGCGATTCCGAAGTGGGGAGGACAGGGACGGAGGAAGTAGCGGAGCGCCGGAGCCAAGCTCACAACGGAAGCGCGCGCGTTTGCGCGATGTAATCCGCTCGTGACGAGCGCGCGGTTTCGCAGTGGAACGGGCGTGGTCGAGAGGGAGATGGGGCCGACCGGAAGCCCGTGGAGCGAAGCAACCGCGCGTTGGTCACGGCCCCGCGATCGTTCGCGGTTCGCTTTCATGAGTTGCGGATGTTGGGGCGGTTGCCGGATGGCGAAGTGGCTCGCCGCATCGGATGGTTTCTGGCATCGGTGCGCAACAAACGCATTCAGCTTGGAATTCCGCCTTATGCGCCAAAGCGTTGATTAGTTTGAGTCCGCTTCGGTCTGAATGTTGGGGGGGCGGAGTGTAGCGGAGCCGGAACGGAGCGTTTGGTGGAGTGGAGCCCGGAGCGAAACGGCGCCGAGCCAAGCTTCAGACGGAACCGCGACGCGAATGGCGTTTTGATTGGCCCGTCCGTGAAGAGCGCGACCGCAATGAAGCGAACCGGGCACGGTCGAAGGGGAGAAACGGGGCGACGAGTCATCGGTGAGCGGAGTGGAGGGCGCGTTGGTCACGGCGGTTGAAGGGTTAAGTGGCGCGGGCGATAGAGAATGCGTCGTTCGTCTTGCTGGGACGTCTGAAAGGCTGGCCATGAGTTCGTGTCCGTGAGCGGTTTGATTCCGGCGGCCAGCCTCGACACGCAAATCGCTACAGTCGATTCCTGCCGCGAGCCTTGGCTTTTGCCCAACGTGCCTTCGCCATCGCCGAAAGCCTTGCACGGGCTGTCCGACTCAATT
>WNGB01006293.1_pt1 | contig 20246 bp, 18 predicted proteins | sample 5400681 | NCBI WGS metagenome assembly WNGB01 (sample SAMN13153367, study PRJNA577476) | soil metagenome | isolation source: 115 cm soil or saprolite under grassland replicate 2 | place: USA:California | collected 2016-06-15
CCTCGCCCGTCATCACTTCTCGCCACAATCGTGACACCGCGGAGCGCCGAAGTCACGGCTCGACCCCCAGCCTGCGCGCGTTAGCACGAAGCTACAGAAATCGCACGCAACCAAGCGGCCTGACGTCGACTACCCAGGCCGCTGTTAGCACCGCCACCGGAGCATCTTCCGAGTAGAAAACAGAAGACGCCGATTTGCAGCGACTTTCTATGGGCGGTACTGGGCTCGAACCAGTGACCCCCAGCTTGTCGAGCTGGCAACATGCTATACACGAATTGACGGGTGCTAGCGTTGTTTCTGGTCTTTGCAGGCGTTTCCGCGTGCGTTACCGCGCAGCCTTTGGCACCCATTAGCACCCTTTCGCGCACCCTCGTGGTAGCACGTGGTAGCACCGTCCACCGGTCTCCGACTCTTCGAGCAGTCACCCTGTCTCTCGCGCGCGCGTGGAATCAGAAGCAACCAGAAGCAACGTCCGGCTCGCGTTCTTCATGCACTACCTCGATGCCGACCGACCCCTGCGAACGCCGTTCGGAGAAGTCCCACTCCCGGCTCCGTCTGAGGGCCCCGTAGGGTTCGCAAAACTCAATCTCCCTGCGAACCTAGAGATTGGCGCGACTGACCCGAATTGGCGCACTCTGCGGGCGAAGGCCCTCGATTCGACGCTGACTCGCGACGCTGAGCCGCAGCCGGGCGTCGCTGATCCATGGGATCCGAGCACGTGACCGAATCTCTGCGCCCCCACACGCCAGCTGTGAGCGAGCCGGGACTCCGAACGCGTCAGGATGCAAGGCGATTTCAAGTCGCACTCTTCGGCCGCTCGACACCTCTCCGCGTGGGCAAAGGGCAACCGAGGCCCGCGGGATAGGCCGGGCCACGGAGGGAGAGGGCCTGAGCCATCGCCCGACGGACTGCCTTGAGCAGCTCGACGTACGCGCGCCGGGCTGGCCTCCGCCGGTCTCTGTTCCGCAGGCGGCGGAAGTCGGCCCGCCGGTTCTTGCGATCATCTGGGCATGCCACCGCTTGGCGCGGAGGAGCGAGCAAAGCTTCCCGATAGCGCGTTCGCATACATCGATTCGCGCGGTAGACGTCTTCTGCCGATCCACGATGCGGCGCACGTCCGGAATGCTCTCGCGCGGTTCAGCCAGGTGGCCTTCGAGGACGAGGGCGCGCGGGACAAGGCGCGCACGCGACTGCTGAGGGCAGCCAAGAAGCACGGGATCGTGCCCATCGGCTTCGTCAGCGCGCAGCTGCAACCGCAGCGGAAGCTGCCGAAAGGCCAGGTCACCTTCCTGCTGACCGATATCGAGGGCTCCACCGAGCTGCTCGGGCGCCTCGACGATCGATACGCTCCCCTGCTCGCCGATGTCCGCCGTCTGATGCGCGCCGCGGTGCGGCATGCCGGTGGTCGCGAGGTGGACGCCCGCGCGGACGACCTCTTCGCCGTCTTCGAACGAGCCCCGGCGGCGCTCGAGGCCGCGCTGGCGATCCAGCGGGCGATGCGCGCGAGTGCATGGCCCGATGGGGTCGACGTGCGGGTGCGGATCGGCGTTCACCGCGGGCGTCCAACCCTCACCGATACCGGCTACGTCGGCCTTTCGGTGCATACCGCCGCGCGTATCTGTTCCGCGGCACATGGCGGTCAGATCGTCGTGTCGTCCGCCGTGCGCTCGGCGGTGCTCACGTCCCTCGCTGACGGGGTCAGCCTCAGGAGCCTCGGTGCCTGGCGGTTTCAGGGCCTGCGGGAGCCGGAGGATCTCTACCAGGTGGAGGCGGCCGACCTGCTCGCCGACTTCCCACCGCTCCGCTCGGTAGCCCCTGCGAAGTAGCGGTGCCTGACAACGGTCGGTGTCATAACCTAGGTTCAGCCCCGAATCCGAGTTTTGACACCCTTCAGGGCAGCAGCGGCAGGAATCAACAGCTGCGGGAGTCCTCCGCTGAGGTTTTGGCAGCTTTCCAACCACCGACGCGGCAGGGCAGCATCCCAGGTCGGCCAGCGGCCGGAGAGACCGGTTATCCGGCGAGCTCGACCCCGGGATCCCCCGTCTCGATCGGGTTGGTGATCGGATCCTGGCTCCACTCGAACCAGCCGCCGTCGTAGACGGCGATCCGCTGCCAACCCATCAGGTACGCGTAAAACCAGGTCTCGCTTGCTCGCCAGCCGGTGCCGCAATAGAAGGCGACCCACTTGTCGGCGCTGATCCCGGCCTCGTCCCAGTGGGCGGCGATCTCCGGGTAGGCCCGCATGGTGTTGTCCACGTTTCGGTAGTGCTGCATGTGGTAGGCATCCGAGCCGCAGTTGCCCCAGACGTCGCCGGCGATCCGGCCGGCCGGGTTGATGTAGTTGTAGCCGCTGACCTTGCCGATGTGCTCGTTCCAGGTCCGCACGCTGACCAGAGCGGCATTCTCCGGGTCCGCAAGGATCTGCTTCGCCTCGTCGATGTCGACGATGACCTCCGGGCGTAGCGGAATCTGGACACCGAACAACGAGACCGGCGCGGGCTCACGGACGACCGTCTCGAGCGGGTTGCCCTCCCGGACCCACCAGTCGTAGCCGCCGTCGAGCAGGCGGACGTCGTCGACGCCGCAGTAGCGCAAGATCATCGCCGCCCGGGTGGCTGCGATCTGCCCGGCCCGACGTCCCGGCCACTTCTCGTTGGCCTGGCCTTCGGTATCGCGGCCGTAGAGGATGACCGTGGTGTCATGGGTGATTCCGAGCGCGCAGAGGGCCTGCTCGAGCTCCTCCGGTGATCGGCGGTTCCAGTCGTCCGGGCTCTCGAGCCGGTTCGTGTCGAGGTACAGCGCGCGGGGGATGTGACCCTCCTCGTACTCCTCGGGGACGCCGAAATTGACGTGGAAGAGCAGGAAGGCGCCGGCCGGCGCGGCCTCCGGCCGGCCACCGTCGAGCACCTCTCGCAGCCAGTCGGTGTGGACGAGCTTGTCGTAGTGCGGCAGAGCCTCGACGGGCAGGTTCGCGTCGGCCGCCCACTCGGACCATCCGTGCTCGTAGGTTCGGATGCGCTCGTGACCCAGATCCGTCAGCCTGGCCCTGACCGCCCTGACACCCTCGGGGTCATCGCCGTAGAGGACGACCTCTCGGCCCGGAACAATGCCCTTCGAGTGGAGCAGCCGTTCGACCTCGACGTCGTCGACGCTGTTCAGCCAGGCGCTTGCGAACGCGACCGCTCCCGGGATGTGACCGCCCCGAGCTTCTCCATTCCGGCGCCAGCCGTTGTAGGCGGCCAGCGGCCGGACGTCGACGATGGTGAGATCGGGGTCGTCGAGTCGCCGCCGGAGCTCCGCGGTGGAGATGGTCGCAGCATCGTTCTGGAACAGATCTGGGGTCATCGCTCCTCCTGCAGGGTACGTTCGCGACCGCTGGCGGGAGCGGCGCCCGCCTTCGGGCGGGGCCGCTCCCGCTGCAACTCCTTACAGCCCGTTCGCCGCCAGGAACTTGGCCGCCACGTCTTTGGGGTTCTGCTTGTTGAGCTGCGTCGCCTTGTTCATGGCGAGGATCGCAGCCTGCGTCAACTTCGCACTGACCGCGTTCAGAATCCCCATCACCTGTGAAGTCGCGGCGCTCTGCTTGACGATCACCGCGACGTTCTGAACGCCGAAGATCAGCTTCGGGTCCTTCAGCACGACGTACTTCCCGCTCGCAATCTGCGCGTCCGTCGAGAAGACGTTGATGCAGAAGACCTTCTTCTGGTCGAGCGCTCGGTAGGTGAGCCCGATGGCGAGGCTCAGGAACTTGAGCTTCGTCAGCCCGTAGACGTGCTTCATCCCGAGGTAGCCCTCTTCGCGGCTCTTGAACTCGGGTCGAGCGCCGATCGAGAAGTTCTTCGGGCGCTGCGCCGAGTTCTGCAGCCGCTTGAGGTCGAAGAGGGTCTTCAGGTGGTACTTCTTCGCATCCGCCTTACGGACGGCGATCGCGTCGACGTCGAAGAACGGCGTGCGATTCGAGAGCGCGAAGCCGTCCTTCGCGAGCAGCGTCTTTGCGAGCTGCCACCAGCCTTTCGCCGTCTTCGGCAGCTTCTTCTGGTGATACGCCGTCTGGACGATCTCGCCGACGTACTCCGGATAGGCGTTGATCTTCCCGCTTCGCAGCGCCGTCTGGATGACCTCGGTGCTGCCGATGTTCTCGTGGTAGTCGACGGTGATGCCCTTGTGCTCAAGGGCCTGTTTGTAGAGCTGGCCGAGCACGAACTCCTCGGTGAAGTCCTTCGTGCCGAGGCTGATCGTCGTCGCGGCTGTCGACCCGGGCGCCGAGACGCGCGCATTCGCCGAAGACCCGAGCGACGCCACCAGCAGCACACCGACGGCCGCGATCAACGTTCGCGTGCGACTCATTCTCGCCATCTCCTCCTCCTCTCGATCCGGTCCCAGCGCAACCCTCTCATGCTGTTACGGCCTCGGCTACCCCCGTCGAGACGTCCGGCTCGATCAACTTCACCTTTCGCCGGAGCCCGCGCGGCGTCACCGCCCGTTGCAACAAGCCGAAGACGAAGCTCGCCGCGAACGCCAGCACGGCTACGGCAATCGATGCGGCGATCACCCCCTTCAGGAAGTAGCTCGCCTGATTGACGATGATGTCGCCGAGGCCGCCGCCGCCGACGACTCCGCCGAGCGTCGCGGTCGCCACGACGTACACCGCGGCAGTCTTGATCCCGGCGAAGATGAGCGGCAGCGCGAGCGGCAACTCGATCTTGAGCACGATCTGGTGGGGCCGCATGCCCATCCCGCGAGCTGCCTCGATCGCGTCCGGGTCGACGCCCTCCACACCGACATACGCGTTCGTCAGCATGAGCGGGAACGCAAGGATGACGAGGGCGAAGACGACATTTGTCGTGCCGATCCCGAAGACGCCGAGACCGATCGCGATCACGGCGAGACTCGGCAGCGCTCGACCGACGTTCGCGAGGTTGATCGCCAGGAACTCTCCACGGTGTAAATGACCGAGCCAGACGCCGAGCGGGATCGCGATCAGGAGCGCGATCCCCATCGCCTCGCCGCTGATCACGAGGTGCTCGAGGATCTTGCTCCACATCAGGCCCGGGTTGTCGTACATGAAGCGGAAGGCGTCGACGAACGTGCTCGGACGGAAGGAGTCGTAGCCGAGGATCACGCCGTCCTCCGCGCCCGCACCCAGGGCGTGAGCGCCCGCTGCACGACGACGAGTAAGCCGTCGGCGCCGATGGCCAGTGCGACCGCCAACGCACCCGTGGCGACGAACTCGGTCGTGAAGTCGGTCTGCAGTCCGTTGAAGATCGGCTGACCCAGGCCGAGCGGCGTGATGTAGGCGGCAACGGTGGCGAGGCTGATCGTCGTCACGACCGCAATCCGGATCCCGGCCGAGATGGCGGGCAGCGCAAGCGGGAGCTCGACCCGGAAGAGCATCTGCCGCCGCGTCAAGCCCATTCCCCGCGCCGCCTCCAGGACGTCGCCCGGTACCCCGCGCAGACCCTCGAGGATGTTGCGGAAGAGGATCAGCAGCGTGTAGCCCACGAGCCCGATCTCGATCGTCAGCATCGTGAGCCCTGTGAACGGGACGAGCAGCTGGAAGAGCGCGAGACTCGGAATCGTGTACAGGAACGCCGAGAAGACCCCGAACGGGGTCTCGAACCAGCTCTTTCGGTACGCGAGCAGCGCTGCGGCGAACGCAATCGCAAACCCGATCCCCACCGCGATCGCCGTCATCTCGAGATGCTCGAGCAGGCGCGGCTGGAGGATGTCACCCCAGTGACCTTTGACCCACTCCCAGCAGAAGGTTCCGTTCTGGGCGATACAGCCGTGCTTGCCACCCGGAGGCCCGCCGTAGTTGGGGATCACCGGCGGAGGAGGCACGGCAGCGGCGGTGATGATCACTCTTGCTGTTCCCGCTCCGGCGCGAGCAGCGCCGCGACATGGTCGACCGAGCACAGCCCGCACACCCTGCCGTTGTCGACGACCGCGAGCTCGCGCCGACCCTCCTCCAGCATCAGCGCGAGGGCGTCGCGCAGCGTCGTCGACGCGGCGACGGTGGGATACCGCGATTCATCCCCGTTGGGCGCGGCGAGCAGCTCGATGTCGGAGAGTCGCTTCAGCGCGAGTCGTTTGAGACTGCGGTCCGCACCCACGAAGCGAGCCACAAACTCGTCCGCCGGATTGGCGAGGATGGCGTCCGGCGTGTCGTACTGCGCGAGGATGCCGCCCTCGCGCAGGATGGCGATCCGATCACCCATCTTGATCGCCTCGTCGATGTCGTGCGTGACGAAGATGACGGTCTTCCGGATCTCGGCGTGCAAGCGGAGGAACTCCTGCTGCAGTCGCTCACGGGTGATCGGGTCGAGCGCTCCGAAGGGCTCGTCCATCAGCATCACGGCAGGATCCGCGGCCATCGCCCGGGCGAGCCCGACACGCTGCTGCTGCCCACCCGAGAGCTGTCTGGGATACCGATCGCGATCGTGCACCGGGTCCAGTCCGACGAGCTCGAGCAACTCGCCCACCCGGGCGTTGATCCTCGCCTTCGGCCACCCCAAGAGTCGCGGGACCGTCGCAATGTTGTCGGCCACGCTCATGTGCGGGAAGAGTCCGACGTGCTGGATCACGTAGCCGATCCGCCGCCGGAGCTCGATCACGTCCAGGCTGCGGACGCTGCGCCCGTCGATCAGGATGTCGCCTTCGCTGATCTCGATCAGACGGTTGACCATCTTCATCGCCGTCGTCTTGCCTCCGCCCGAAGGACCGACGAGGACGCAGATCTCTCCCGCCGGGATGCGTAGCGAGAGGTTGTCGACGGCAGCACCGCTCCGCCCGGGGTAGCGCTTCGTCACGCCGCGGAAGACGATTTCCGCGGCCGAGCTCTGCGCTCGCTTCCCGTCTGAGCCCATCTCCTCCCGCGAGTCTAGGGCCCGCGGCCGGGCCTCACAACGGCGGTCAGAGCTCCTCCGCGAAGGCGAGGTTGTCCGTCTTGAGGCTCTCGTCGGTTCCGAAGTACGCGTGCTTGGACATGTCCGCCGAGTATCGGCTTGCCGGAGGCGTGCGCCCGAGCGCCTCGGCCAGGCTCCGCACGAGGTGGGGAGCGCCGCCGCAGCAGAGCCCCAGATAGCGGGCTCCCGCCTCGCGTGCGGCCCGGCCGAACTCCGCGATCTCGTAGCGGTTGCAGGTGAACGGATCGAGCGCCGTCGGGAACGGCATCTCGCCCGGAAGCGCTGGATCCCTCAGCGATTGGAACGTCGGTTCGTGCTCGTGGGTGCGGTACGGGACCGGCAGCGCCGCAACGTGGCAGGAGACGGCCTCCCTGATCTCCTGCAGGAGCGGCAGCATCGTCGCCGGGCCGCGCATGCAATTGAGGCCGACGACGTCGGCACCTCCGGCTTCAAGCCGCCGGCACGCGTCGCCGAGCGTCCAGCCTTCCCGCGTCACGGGATGCTGGTGCGCCGCGAGCGTGATCACCGCGGCAAGACCCGCCTCCTTGATCGCCGCGAGCGCGGCGAGGGCTTCCTCGGCATACGAGAAGGTCTCCCCGATGACGAAATCGACACCCGCCTCGACCGCCCAGCCCACCTGCTCGTCGAACATCGCGCGCGCGGCGCGCTGCGACTCGTCGTCCTCCGCGAAGACGTTCGTATTGCAGAGGTCTCCCGCCACCAGCGCGTCGGCCTCGGAGGCGGCCTGCTTGGCGATTGCGAGCGCCTGCCGATTGATCTCCTCGAGGAGGTCCTCCTTGCCGACCAGGCGCATCTTTTCGCGGTGGGCGTAGTACGTGAACGCTGGAACGACGTCCGAACCGGCGCGGACGAACTCTCGGTGCAGCTGCGCCACGACCTCGGGATGGTCGAGGACGACCTCGGGCACGTACGGGCCCGCCTGCACGTAGCCACGCCGTTCCAGCTCGAAGAGATAGCCCTCTGCGCAGATCACGGCGCCTTGCCCGAGCCGTTCGAGCAGACGGCCGTTGTCGGAGTGAGTCGCAGCCATCGCGTCCCCCATTATCCAGCGCTCAGCCCGGAGCGGACGAGGTCTCTGACCGGTTCGAGGTCCGCCGGGAGAGAGGCGCCTTCAGATGTGAAGGGAACACGCTCGCGAATCAGCTCGAGGACGCGCCGCGTGCCCCTGCCGAGTGCCGGCGGATCGCGAAGGTCGATTGCCTGGGCTGCGACAACCAGCTCGATCGTGACTACTCGCTCGCCGAGCTCGACCATCTCCGCGAGTCGGCGGGCGGCGAGGGGGGCGAACGTCACCCGGTCCTCGATTCCCTCCGCTTGGGTCGTGCTGGCGAGCTCGAACGAGACCGGTTGCGCAAGCAGACGTGCCTCGGCAGTCAGGGCATGGCCGGCGTTTCCGAGCTCGGCGAGCGCGTCCTCGTGCAATCCGCTGCGGGCCGCAAGCCCATCGGGAAGACCGGAGATGGGCGACTGCAGGAGCTTCATCAAGCGCTCGTTCGCGGACGTGAGCGCCGGCGCCAGCGCGATGCGCAGGAAGTCGAGCGCGGCCGCAAGCGGGACGACGTCGAGGTTGGAGACCGAGACGACTCGCTCTTCCTCCACGATCACGAGCGGATTCGCGTTCGCCGCGTTCAGCTCGACCGCGAGCTGGGCGCGTACGAAGTCGAGCGCGTCCCACGTCGCGCCGAGCACCTGAGGCAACCCGCGGAAGGTGAGCGGGTCCTGAAGATTGCGCGCCGCGGCCGGCAACCAGAGGGCGCTGCCGTCGAGCAGCTGCGTCAGTTGCTCCAGCGACGCGCGCAGTCCCTTGTACGGCCGAGTGTCCGCAACGGCCGGATGGATGATCGTCAGGTTGGCGCCGAACGCTTCGAGGTCGAGCGCACCGGCAATGTGCAACGCGTCGAGCAGACGCGCGGCATCCGCGATCGCCAGCGCGGCGAACCCGGTCGAGTAGGCGTTGTTGTTGACCAGCGCGAGTCCTTCACCCGCGGCCAGCGCCGTGTCGCGGAAGAGATGGTGTACGAGGTCGGCGTTGGCAGCAAGATCGCTCTGGCCCACGGATCCGAGCAGGCGAACCTGCGGCGTCTCTTTCCCGTTCAGCGCCGCGACCAGGTGCTCGGCGAGATCCGGCCGGACGCCGGCGGTCCCCCTGGCGAACCCGTTCGCCATTCGCAGCATCGTCGCCCTGACGACGTCCGCCGGCGCCTCCGGGCCTTGGCCGACTCGGTGGCTCTGGATCAGCCGGCGGTTGAACTCCTCGACCTCCGACGGCTCGATCTGCACCCGCTTTCGCGCGCCGACGCCGGTCGTGAAGCCGTACACGACATCGCCGCGGTCGAGCACGCGCTCGACGACCGCCCGCGCCTCGCGCATCCGCACCACCGCCTCCGGCGCCAGCTCGACCGCTTCGCCGCCGCGGGCGACCGCGACGACCTCGCCCAAGCGGAGATCGTTGCCGGTGAGGACGACGGTCACGCGCCCACTCTCACGACCAGACGACCGCAGCCGCCTCGGCGATCGTGCGCAGCTTCGCGCGCTGGTCGTCGATGCTCAAGGCGTTGCCGACGACTGACGTCGCGAAGCCGCATTGCGGGGAGAGCGCCAGCCGATCGAGCGAGACGACCTGCGCAGCCTCCCGAATCCGCTCGACGAGTTCGTCGACCGTCTCGCGGCGCGGCGTCTTGGTCGTCACGAGACCGAGCACGACGACCTTGTCGTCGGGCACCGCCCTAAGCGGAGCGAACGTCCCGGAGCGCGCGTCGTCGTACTCGAGCAACAGCCGCTCTGCCCGCACGCGCGGAAACAGTCGCTCGGCGAGCCAGTCGTACCCCCCTTCGACGAGCCAGCGGCTCGCCTGATTCCCCCGGCAGAGGTGGAAGCCGAAGGTGACGCCCGGATGATCGCCGATGACGTGGTTGTCGAGCTCGACGCCGAGCTCGAGCCACCGCTCGGCCGGCCAGCCGCGGCTTTCGTAGAACCGCCGGTATGTCGGATCGAGGAGCAGCGGGTAGTGCGGTGCGTCCAACTGGATGTACACCGCGCCGAGGCGCACGAGCTCGTCGACGTCCTCACGGAGCAGCTCGGCGACGTCCGCGAGGAACTCATCCAGATTCAGATACGCGCCCTTCGAGCGTTCGGGATCCCAGAAGTTCGCGAACAGGCTGGGACTCGGCAGCGTCACCTTGACGACCCGGTCGGTGCGTCCGCGCGCGTACACGAACTCTTCCGTCGCGAGCGAGCGTTTGCGCCGAAGCGTCTGCTCGACTGCGAGCGGCGGCCGTTCGACACGAAGCTCACCGAGCTCCTCGCTTTGCCACGTCCCCCAAAGGAACGCGTCGAGGTCCCACTCGGCGAAACCCTGGACGGCAGCGGGAAACTGGCTTTGAAACGAGAGTCGGCGCATCTCGCCGTCGGTGACGACCGCGAGGCCTGCCTCCTCCTGGAGCTCGAGGGCGTCGTCGACCGCCTTGTCCTCGACCCGCTTGAACGCGGCGGGCGTCAACTCCCCCTTAGCGAGCTTCTCCTGCGCTGCGAGCAAGTCGGGCGGGCGAAGAAGACTGCCGACGACGTCCGTTCGCGCGTCAAGCACGCCCTCACTCTACGGACGTCCGGTCGGGGGCAGTCCGACGCCGAACTGTTGGGCGCCGGACGCGTGGGGTTCAGAAACTCTGTCAACCATCGACTTGGCGGTCGCCTCGACACAGCGACGCCCGCCGAGAAGGCGGGCATCGTCCACGACCTCGTCCAAAGCATTGACGTCGAGGCCGAGCGACCAGGCCGGGCGCCCGGTTTTCCATTACAAGAAGCGGCATCGCGTCGACGGCTCTTTCTGGTACGCCCACCGAGTCCCCCACGTCACGATCAAGGTCGTCTACGCCTTCCCAGACGACGATTTCCGCTCAGAATCCGGCGCGCACGCACGCGAGCGCTGGCTGCCCCCGCCCGGCCGGGTAACGGCTCCCGACCTTGAAGAACGCCTGCAACGCGGGAGTCGCCGCGGTTGTCGGCAGGTGGAATCAAGCGCGGCCTAACCGTCCTCAAACCTCTGCTGCCTAGATTGGGTGCTGTGAGGTTGGCACCTCTGCCGACAATCGCACTCTTCGTGGCGCTTTCGGTCACGGGCTGCAGCTCGGGCCACGAGACGGCGGGAGTGCCGGTGCCTTGGGTGAACCGGCCGCTTCCCCGCTACGAGGTCCCGGCTCCGCAGGTGATCCCGTATCCGACCTCGGCGCCGCCGTGTCACGCGAGCGAGCTGCGGATCGCCCAAGGCCGGGGCGGCGCAGCCGCCGGAACGCTGTACGAGCGCCTCGTCTTCACCAACATCGGCCGGCGCACGTGCCTGCTCCGCGGCTACCCGACGATCACCGCCCTGGGCCCGGACGGCAGCCGTCGCCCGCTGCGTCCCCACCGTGAAGGCTTCACTTTCTTCTACCTCGTCCCAGCCAACCTGCCCCCGCGCGGCCACAGCTTCATCGGACTCGCAACCGGGGACGGCTGCGACAACGGCACCAAGCCGACGACGAGCTACGGACAGCTCAGCGTCACGATCCCACAAAGGGAAACCGTCCAGGCCGGCGCGGGCGTCCGGATCACCGAGGTCTGCGGGCTCTTCGTCAGCAGCTTCGGGCTACCGGCGCGCTACACGCCGCTCGCACCCGCCGCGGGAACCCCCGCGACCGCAACCCTTCGCGTCCACCTGCCCGCAAGGGTCCGCGCCGGGACAATCCTCCGCTACACGATCACGCTCGCGAATCCCACGCAGACGACGATCACGCTTCGGCCCTGCCCCGGATACAGCGAAGGCATCTACGCCTCAGGCCTCGTCGTCCGCCGATCGCTCGCACTCAACTGCGACACCGTCCATACGATCGGCGCCCACGAGCAGGTCCGCTACGCCATGCAGCTCGCCGTACCGACCCGCGCCGCAGCGGGCATCGCCAAGTTCAGCTGGAGCCTGAACGACCCGAACGGACCCTTCGCCGGCCGCATCATCCGAATCACCCGGCGCTGATTCGCCCATATCTTCGCCCGCGGCACCGCCGGGGCCCGACCCAGCACCTCCCCCAGCCGCCGCTCACCGCACGCACCGCACCACGAACGGGCAACCGTGCGCACATACTTTGGATCAGTCTCACCGCCTCTTTTCGCCTAACTAAGCGCTTTCGACCATCGTCCATTGCTCGCCTTCTGGGCGCAGGCGGCGAGCGGGACGCTGTTCGGCTTCTCAAGCTTCGACGCTCGATTGCCTGGAAAGCAGGAGCACGTAAGCGGACGCCTTCAGGCTGACTGCGTCGCGCTCGCCCTCAGCTTTGGTCGGTCGCGCGCGCCGACTCAGCGGAGTCGACGGTGGCCGCCCAGCTACCGAGGAGCCTTAGCGCCTCCTCAGAGCGCGAACCGGGCTCGGCGGCGTAGGTGAAGATCGTCAGCCCGTGGTCTGCGGCGAGGTCCAACCGGTTGAAGCTCAGGCTGAGCTCGCCAACCACGGGATGGTGGAAGCGCTTGACACCGGCGTTGTGGAAGCGCACGTCGTGCGCGGCCCAGCGGGTGCGGAACGCCTCGCTGTGTGTTGCGAGCTCGCCGACGAGGTCTGAGAGGTCGCGGTCGTACGGGTCACGACCCGCGGCCCAGCGCAGAATCGCGACGCACTCGCCGGCGACGCGCTCCCAGTCCCCGTAGAACGCCTCGGCGCGCGGATCGAGGAACACGAACCGGGCGTTGTTGACCGGTCGCGCGGGCGCGGCGTACAGCTCGGAGAACAGCGCACGCCCGAGCTCGTTGGCGGCCAGGATGTCGAGACGCGCATTGCCCACGAACGCAGCCGCGCCGGTGATCGCTTCGAGGGTCCACTGGACCTCGGGCCGGACGCGCTGCTTGACCTGGCGCCGACGAGGACGCGCTCCCGTCGGCTGCGCGGCGCGGGCGAGGTCGAAGAGGTGGGCGCGCTCGGCATCGTCGAGCTCGAGCGCCCGCGCCAGCGCCTCCAGCACGCTCTGCGAGACCCCGCTCATGTCTCCGCGCTCCAGGCGGGTGTAGTACGGAACGCTCACGCCGGCCAGGACGGCGACCTCCTCGCGGCGGAGCCCGGGCACCCGGCGGCTGCCGTAGGAGCGCAACCCGGCCTGCTCAGGCGTGATCCGGGCACGCCGTGGTTCATCACCGGCGCGGGGCGCGGCATGGGCGTCGAGTTCGCCAAGGCCGTCGACGTCACGAGCCGGCAGGACGCCGACGCGGCGGTCAAGGCGGCCGTCGACCGCTTCGGCGTGGACGGCTGGATGGAATCGCTTGCCCCCGAGGTCGAGCCGTTCGGCATCCACACGACGATCGTGAACCCCGGCTTCTTCCGCACCGAGCTGCTCACGAAGGAGTCGACGAACTACGCCACGCCGTCCATCGAGGACTACGCCGAGCGCAACGCCGCCCAGCGCGAGTTCTGGGAGAGCCAGAACGGGCAGCAGTCGGGCGACCCGGCCAAGCTCGCCCAGGCGCTGCTGACCATCTCCGACGAGAAGCAGCCGCCGCGCCGCTTCATCGCCGGCGCCGACGCGATCGACACGGCTGAGCAGCAGATCGCCACGCTGCAGCAGCAGATCGACGCCTTCCGAGAGCTGTCGTCGTCGCTGGCGATCGACGAGGACGCGGCCCGGAGCTAAACGCGGCGCTGGCTTCGCTGGCTAGCGCGACTGCTTTGGCGCCACACATACAAGCGCAAATCCGAGAACGGAGGCACATTGCCATGAAACTCATTTCCCTGGGTGGACTCGACGTCTCCCGCATAGGACTCGGCGCGATGTCCATGTCCGGCTATTACCTCGACGCGGGCAGCGACGACGCCGAAGCGATCCGCACCATCCACCGCGCACTCGACCTCGGCGTCACCCACATCGACACCGCCGAGATCTACGGCCCCTACACCAACGAAAAGCTCGTCGGCCGCGCGCTCAAGGGGCGCCGCGACCGTGTCGTGGTGGCGACGAAGTTCGGCTTCGTCTCACACTCAGGCGGTGGCCCCGGAGTGCTCGACAGCAGCCCGGCGAACATCCGGACCGCGGTCGAGGGCTCCCTGAAGCGACTGGGTACCGACCGCATCGACCTCTACTACCAACACCGGGTCGACCCGAACACTCCCATAGAGGACACCGTCGCCGCCCTGGCCGAGCTGGTGGCCGAGGGCAAGGTCCTGCACATCGGCCTGTCCGAGGCCGGGCCCGCAACGATCCGCCGCGCCCACGCCGTGCACCCGATCGCCGCGCTGCAGACCGAGTACTCCCTGTGGACCCGCGATCCGGAGGCCAAGCTGCTACCGCTGCTGCGCGAGCTGGGCATCGGCTTCGTGCCCTACTCCCCACTCGGGCACGGCTTCCTCACCGGGACGATCCGCTCCCCCGAGGAACTCGACGACAACGACTGGCGCAAGAACAACCCGCGCTTCACCGACGGCAACTTCGAGAAGAACCTCCGCATCGTCGACGAGGTCGAGGCCGTCGCATCCGAGATCGACGCCACACCGGCGCAGATCGCTTTGGCCTGGCTGCTCGCGCAGGGCGAGGACATCGCCCCAATCCCCGGCACCAAACGAGTTTCCCGCGTCGAGGAGAACACGGCAGCCGACGCTGTCGAGCTGAACGTGGAGCAGATCGCCCGGCTGAACGATCTCACCCCGGCCACCGGCGAGCGCCACAACGAGGCAAACATGTCCACCATCGACCGCTGACCTAAAGGCGGTTGATCGCCTGAGCCTGTGGGGTGCCAAAATTCGGTGCGCACCGTCGGAAATCAGCGATTTGCAGCCAGGACGCTATTTTTGGCACCCCACACGTGAGTCCGGTTCCCGAAATTCACGGACCCGGCGACGTCTACTGTGCGCACGCGGGGATTAGCCGGTGCTGACGGAACCGATCGGCGGCCGGAAATACGCCGCCGCCGCGACCGCCTCTGGGAACCGGCGCTTGAACTTCTCTTGCGAGACGCGGAGAATCAGTCAACCCCTGACCGGAGGAGATCATGCGGCTTCTACTCGCAGGGCTTGCGGCTCTCGTTTTCGTCTCGCTCGCTGCGGCCGCCGCGCCGTCGAACGATGACGTCGTGCAGGCCACCGACATCACGACCCTCCCATTCGCGGACACTGTCTCGCTCGCCGAAGCGACCGCGGCGGTAGGCGACCTCGACTGCTCGGGACTCGACGACACACACACAGTCTGGTACCGGATCACTCCAGGGTCCGACATGCGTCTCGGCCTCCGGACTGTGAACGGAGAGGGAATCGAGGTGTCAACCACGGTCGCCTCCGGCCAGCCGGGCTCCTTCACGCAGCTCCAGTGCAGCTTCAGCCAGACACAGGGACTCGACGTGACGGCGGGGACGAGTTACTACATCCAGCTCGCGACCGCGGGTGCGGATCCCGGCCCGGTCGCCGACTTCTCGGTCGTGCACGTTCAGCCGCTCGCAGTGGAGATCGCGCTTTCGAAGAATGTGCCCTTGAGCGGCGGGGTGGCGACCGTTTCCGGGACGCTTCATTGCTCGCGGGCGACGCCGCCCGGCTCGGAGACGGCCGTGCAGGGTACGCTTGACCAAGGCGCGACCCACGGCTGGCTCGTCCCCTTCTACTTCCCGACCGGCTGCTCGAAGATGCCGATGCGCTGGCGGACAACTGTGCAGGTCCTTTCCGGTCCCGGCTTCGTGCAGGGGCAAGCGTCTCTGAGCGGAACGGGGTTCGCGTGCGACGCGTTCATCTGTGCTGACCCGGACACCGAGACAGCGACCGCGAAGCTGCGCTAGCAGTCTTCGACGGCAGCCGCGCGGCGCAACGTCATGCCTCAGGCGCAAGATTGTCGACGCACTGACTCGATGCGGGCAGCGCTGATCGCCGTGGAGCGCGTGGTGCTCGACCCTGCGAACAAAGTTCGCAGGGTGGATCACCGCTACGATCGGTCGCATTCGCAAGCGCGCTCAGCCAGCACCAAGCAGTGACAGGTCTCCGGGCCGAACCACTTTCCGGGGCAGTGCCGCAGTGTCGGGTCGGGATGCCCTTCGCCTTGTTCGCGCGACTCGCGATCAGCTAGGAGTGGCCTGGTCTGCGGAGGCGGACCCGCTCTCGTGGCGGGTCGTCTGCTGGGACAGCTGCGATGCCGCCGTCGCCCGGCTCAAGCTGAGCGGAAGGCACCGGCGCGCGACCTTCGCCGGCCTTGCTCGTTTGCCGCAGCCGTTCACGATCGCCGTCTCCGGACTCGGACAGGATGGCTGCGTGATCTGGCAGGCCGGGCTTGCCGATCTGTATCTGCGGGCCGATCGCCCCGCCGGGCGACAGGGAGCCTCCGAGCGAATGCGAACGCGCGGGTACCAAACTACCGCCAGCCAAGCCAGGAGGGAGCCGGTGTCACCGAAGCGGCCGAAGAAGGATCCGCCGCCAGGCAAGACGGGCAAGACGACGAAGCCGAAGCCAAAGAAGAAGACCGCACGCGGGAAGTAACCGTGGCTGGAGTCGGGATCGGCGGCCGATGCGATGGCCCGAGTCGCCTGGGGCCTGAATGCGCAGGCGTGCGCCTAACTCTGGTCTGGCCTCACTTGCTTAAGAACATTGTCTTTGTGCCGTATTTCGCGCAAAGCGGTGGGTGACAGCTGAGTCGACGCGCGAGGCTGGGCCGCGCCCCTAGGGCGTCTCGGTTACTGGCTCGCGCGCGCGTGCGAGAAGAGTGGGCTCAGCGGGGCTGTTCGAGTCGAGTTCGCGGGCGCGAACTACTCACGGCGCCGCCGGAGAGCAGCCGAAGGACTCGCTCGTGTGGTGTCTAAGAGTTCTCCCATGGCCGAGGAGAGCCTGAAGGAGGAGCTGCGCGCCGCTCTTTCCCCGCGTCTGGTGCGTCAGCCCCGCAACCTGCTCAGCACCGAGCCGGCCAGGGAAGCGGAGGAGCAGAAGCAGTCGCCTCGCGAGCGCGGGCCGGGACTGTTCGCCCGACTCTTCCGACGACGCTGACAGCGAGGAGCCGTTTCGCCGAGAACCTCACGACCGCTGCCGGGGTTGGCGACGGTGATCGCGCAGCCGCAGCAAGCCCGTTGCCTCGCCCTCGACCGCGCGTCCGACCCATCACGGCTCGCGCCGCCGGGCGGGCGCGCCGCACGACTCCCAGGGCAGCCGTCGACTCACGGCCTAGAAGTGGAGCCAGCGAGCGCCTAGTTCGTTGTGGCGGGCGATGGAGCGATCGAGTTCAGGCTCCGTCATTCGAGCTCTGAAATGCTATGTCCTCTCTTTCGCCCAGTCTATGCCGATGAGCGCGTTGCCGATGTTCCTCACGCTCACCGTCGACGGGCTGGCAGCGGTGCTGCGCTGCCAGCCCGAGAAGGTCTACCGGCTCGCCGCCCGGGGCGAGTTCCCTCCAACAAGGTCGAAGGCCGGCGCCTGTTCAACGAGGCGGAGATCGTGCGCTGGCTCGACGCGCAGCCTGTGGGGTAAAGAAATTCGGTTCGGGCTGGCAGCTCGGGTTGTGGTTGTTTAGTTTGCGGCGATCCTGAGTTCAGGAGATCCTGGCAGCCTGCCGAGGGGTCCCGCACGTGGTTGGCGCGGACGCGGGACGCGATCGGCCGATCGGCGCTGGCTTTGACGTCGCGTGTGGGCACTGGGTTGTGGGACGAGCGCGGGCTTCCCCTTGGGGGTCCGTCGCGGGCGTGCGATCGATGCGACGGCGGCGGCGGCAACGGTGCTCGAGTCGTCGGGAGGAGACACGGCCGGGCCGGGCGTCTCCGCACGGGCAGCGGGTGAGAAGCCAGCCGAGGCTGGCCAGAAGCGGCCAGGGAGCGGTTGTCGTCCGCTTCCACCTGGCCCGCCTCCCCATCCTGGGCCGGCCCGCCCGGCTCCAGGGCATCGGCCTCGAGGCCGTCGTCTCCCAGCGCAGGGCGCAGATCGCCGCCGAGCAGGCTGTACGCCTGGGCGCGCAGGAACTCCGACCAGCTGGGGCCGATCCGCCGCGGCGCCGGCCCCAGGCCTGAGCTGCGCAACACGGTCGCGATCGTCGTGGCCGAGGCGCCGATCCCGAGCTTCAGCAGCTCACCCTCGATGCGCATATAGCCCCAGCGAGGGTTCTCCCGCGCCAGCCGCCTGATCAGGCCGCGCGTCTCGGCCGCAAGCGGCGGACGACCTGGCCTGCGACGGCGGCGGCGCCGACCTCCCTCAAGTAACGCCCGGTGCCAGCGGCGAAGCGTCTGCGGACTGAACGCAAAGCAGGATCCCCGCTCGGGCGGGAGCAGCCGACTGGCCGCAGCGAGCAAGGCTCGGTCGACGGTCGTGTACCGCGGCCGCTTCCCACCGCGCCTGAGGATCGCCAGCTGGTGGCGCAGGACGACGATCTCAAGCTCCCGCTCACCGCCGCCGCGGGCGAGTACCCGAACGACCCCACAGAGAAGCCGGTAGAGCAAACACATCAACACGACGCGCAAGTTTGAACAGCCTCGACGGCGAGCACGAGCACTGCCGTCCCGGTCGAATCGAATTTTTTACCCCACAGGGTCGTGCATCAGCGCTGCCGACGCCGAGCCGGTGTGCCGAGTCCCCAGCGAGATGAATCAGCGGGAGCTAGTCGCGGCTGCTCCCGAGCGCGTAACGTTTCGGCCCGTGATCCGCTACCAGGGCAGCGCGAGCATCCGGCAGGGGAAGACCGTCATTGAGGGCGCGTGCATCGTCGAGTCAGATGACGATCAGCTGGCCGAGCCTGATAAGCCGTGGGCTGGCCGCTTCCACGATCCGGCACCCGCGGCGAACCTCGAGAAAGGACCCGCGTGGCTGCGCCTCAACGAGGACCCCGTCCGTGAGGGTGCCATCAAGATCACGCGCTCCGGCTCCGGCGCCGGCTTAATCGACTTCGACGGAATCGGCAGCCTGGGCGAACTGCGCTGATCCGCGCAGAGCGGATCGGAATCAGCTCAGCTCCCGCGACTCATCTGCCTACGCCTACAGCCGGGCCGAAGAACTTGTGCGGTGTCAAAACCGCGTTCCGCCTGCAAATCTCCATTTCTAGGTAGGACGTAATTTTGGTACCCGTAGGGTGCGAAAATTCGGTCGCCCGTCCCGACCTGCGCCATTTGCGGGGAGATCGAGTTTGCGAACCCTCCGCGCTCGGTGGCGTGCCACGCGAACGACGTCGGCGACCAGATCCGGACTTACGTGCGCGTGCCCGCGCGCGGTCCCTATAGTTTTCGCCGTCCGAATGAGCGAAGGTCGTTCGGCGTCGGGCTTCGTCCCACTTTCAGCCCATCTGTCCGAGTCGGAAGGAGGATCAAAGGGATGCCAAGACCCAGACAGCAGCACTCGAGTGAGCGACAGGGGCTCGATCTGGCTGTTAGCGGCCTCGCTCAAGCCGTGGCGGTTCTCGACGCTGAGATCGGCACGCTCGAGACGCAGCTGAAAAACAAAAAGGACGAGCGTCGCGAGCTCCAGCAGACGCGCACCAGACTGACGAAGCTCGGCGGAAACAGGAGCACCGCGGCCGCCCCTGGTGGCACAACAGGTGGGCGTGCACGTACAGGAGCGGCCCGTTCAGGATCAGCGGCGAGCGCAGCGCCCGCTGCGGCTGCCACCCCGCGCCGTACGCGTCGGCGCTCGGCCGGACGCGCTCCGGCCGCCGAACGCGAAGCTGCGATCATCGAGGCGATCACCAGCAAGCCGATGACCGCGGTCGAGACAGCGAAGGCAGTCGGCTTGTCGCAGCCGCGCGCGCGGCAGATCCTCAAGCAGCTGCGCGACAGCGGCAGACTCCGCGTCGAAGAGGTCTCAAGCGGCCGCGGACGCCCGCGGCGCCTGTACCACGCTGGCTCCAATGGCTCAGCGCGGGGCGCAGGCACCGGCGAGGGCGCTGCCGCAGCCAGCGCGGCTTCCTCCTCGGCGACTTCGAGTTCGAGCACCCCCCGTCGCCCAGGCGGCCGACGCCGGACGAGCACCCGTAAGCGCTCGAGCGGTGGCGGCCGGACACCCGCGAGCGGTGCCGCCGCCCAAGCAGCACCCGCGGATCCGGCAGCGGAGACCGCCGCTTGAGCCGACCTCGCCGTAGCGCCGACAGATCCCCAGGAAAACGAAGGGCCGCCGAGCGCGTGGGGTAAAGAAACTCGATTCGGCCGGGAGGACCGTGTCGGTGATCGCGTGGGGTTCACAAATTCGATCGTGCTGCAAATCGCGCAGATCCACCCGTCCGACCGAATTACGGACCCTACGGGGTCTTCGGCAACTACGGACCACTACGGACCCGCTTGACCGAGCCGGCCTCCGCGGGGGGCGCGTACGGCCAGGAAGAGCTCTACCTCGTCGTCGAGGACCCGCGCGCGGTTCGTCTGCGACGGGAACGA
>WNGB01005689.1_pt1 | contig 20233 bp, 18 predicted proteins | sample 5400681 | NCBI WGS metagenome assembly WNGB01 (sample SAMN13153367, study PRJNA577476) | soil metagenome | isolation source: 115 cm soil or saprolite under grassland replicate 2 | place: USA:California | collected 2016-06-15
GGATGCCTTGGGCATTTACGTTCGACAGAAGAAGAAGCTCAACTTCCGGGCCATGAGGGACTTCGCGCGGCGCCACGGCGTGACCCGAGAGCTCAACGATCTAGAGCAGCGGGCGAGGAACCTTTCATAGCGGGCAATCGGTGCAGGATGTGACGCCTCGCGATCATTGCCCCCTCAGCTATGGGTACTTCTCGATTCGAATCTCATCGGCCAGATCGCGGAACCGGCGATCCACGGCCAGCAGGGTTTGCGCCCGGGCCCTCGCCATCCCTGCGATCTGGACGTCGACGGTCCCCATCATGTGCCCCGAACGGGACAACTGGCCAGAAAGGAGACCCGCCTCGCGAGCATCCGTTTCGCTGAAAGACAGGCGCTCGTGTCCTCCCGCAAAATCCGTGACTTTCGCGGCCTCGGCCCGTGGGCGCTCGGATCGGGCCACCCCCTCCCACAATTCATAGAGGACGGGTGTGTGGGATGAAGCTCGTGTCGAGGATCATGCGCGGACATCCAGGTTTCGACGCGTACTCTGGGCTTCTTCGATGGCTTCCCGGATGGCTTTCACGGAGGACTTGCTGAGCATTCCCGCGTACTCGGCAAGGGGCCTCCGCTCGGTGAGGCGCAAGATGACATCGCTAAAACTGTCACCAGGCCTCTTTCGAGCTCTCAAGCGGTCGTAGGCCTCCTTGCTGATCGAGATCGTTTTGGTGGCCATGTATGTGTACACACACGTTATGGAATGAGCTTGACCGGGGTGCCGAGGCCTTGCGGCGGGAACCCGCGGTCCCACCGGACGCGGAGCGCGCCTTTCCGTCCGTGGAGGGCCACGACCCGGCCCAGGATCTGGAGGCCGTCCTTGCGGGCCCACACCACGCGGGCCCCGAGGAGATCGGCCGCCTGCTCCGGCTTGGCGAGATCCACGATCGTCTGGTAGCTGTCCTGCTTGAACTTGCTTTGACGGAACGCGGTCACCGTCCCGGATGCCTCGGCCTTCGCCATACGAGGAGCGCCACTCCCCTCGGCGCTATAAGGCCTCCGCATGCGCTCTGGCGGCGGGGCCCGCGATCAGTGCAGGAGCCCGTTCGCCTTGAGCTCGGCCGTGATCTTCTCGACGGCCTTCTCGACGTCCGCGGGCTTGCGCGCGCCGGTGCACACGACCTTGCCGCTGCCGAACATGAGCAGGACGACCTTCGGCTCGTCGATGCGATACACGAGGCCGGGGAACTGCTCCGGCTCGTACTCGACGGCACCGAGCCCGAGGGTGATCGCGACCGCGTTCAGGTCGATCTGGGCGCCGAGGTCCGACGTGGCCACGATGTTCTGCACCTCGATCTCCGGATCCTTCGTGATCGGGATGCCGGCGGCCTCGATCTGCTTCGCGACCAGTTCGATCGCCATCTTGACGTTCTCGAGGCTCTTCGCGCCGGTGCACACGACCTTCCCGCTGCGGAACAGCAGGATGGCGGTCTTCGGATCCTTGATCCGGTAGATGAGCCCGGGGAACTGCTCCGGCTCGTACTCGGAGCCGCCGAGGGCGAGGGCGATCGCCTTGAGGTCGAGCTCGTGCCCGAGGGAAGTCGACGCGACGACGTTCTCGATCCGGAACTTGGCCATGGGGACACCCTCTGGGCCGGGATCGCGGATACCGGCACCGGTGGAGGCACCTGCACGCAACCGGTGCCTTATATACTTCCGTCCGCCCAGAACCAGCCCGGAAGACCGAACGGACTTTGCCTGAGACGGCCGGGCCGCGGAATCGCGAGACCCTGCCGACCCCTCACGTCTCGATGCGCTCCACGCGGCCGTTGCCTCCGCCCACCGCAGCAGGCGCAGGAAGGCCTGGGTCTCCGCCCCGTGGAGCGCAATCACGTCCCCGCCGTGGAACGCCGTCCCGGTCTCCCAGTCCTTGACCACCCGCAGCACGCGGTACCGAGGCTTCTGCTGCACCGCCATGAACTCGGCCATCTTCGCCACGGCCCACGAGTCCTTGAACGTCCGTTGGAACACGGGGAGGCGCCGGTGCGCGATGACGGCGATCTTGTTCGCCACCTCGTTCAGGCCTCGCGGTTCCCTCGGGTATACATCGGCAGCATCGCAACGACCTTCCCCGCGAACTTCGATCCGCTACATCCGCTTCACGGGACACAAGAGTCCTGCGATCCATTTGCGGATGCTCGAGACGGCGGCGGAGCACGGGTTCCGGTTCGACACGGTCCAGATGCCGCTGAACGTCATGGACGCCCACTTTGAGAGCTTCGAGAAGATCGTCCTGCCGATCCTCGTGAAGGAGGGGATTGGAATCCTCGGGATGAGGCCCCTCGGGGACTGTCACATTCCGGCGAGCAAGACGGTGGGCCCGGTCGTGTGCCTGCACTATGCGATGAACCTGCCCACGGGCGTCGTGATCACGGGCTGCGACTCGATGGGGATCCTCGAACAGGCGCGCCTCGCCGCGCGGACCTTGAGGCCGATGTCGCTCGAGCAGGTCAAGGCACACCTGGCCAAGACTGCGCGCGCCGGGCAGGCCAGTGCGTTCGAGCGTTACAAGACGACGCACGATTTCGACTCGACCGTCGCCCACCCTCGGTGGCTTGGATGAGGTGTGAGAGTTCCGGGCGAGCAATGGCCATCCAGGTATTTGCGGCGTGCCTTACCAGTAGACTGGGTTCTCAAGCGACCGCTGCGTAGTCAGGGGTGAGAAGCGTCGCACCACGGCAGCTGCCCTGCGGCCACGGCAAGACTTATGTGACCTTGCGCGTCTTGGAGTCGGAGTCGTTTCAGGGGAGATCGGTTGATGAGGAAAGGAAGACGTCGAGCGAAGTGGGTTGGCCCCGAATACCGGATCCGCGTGTCCTTCCGAGTTCCGTTGGATTTTGCGTTTGCTTGGTGCACGGACTTCACATCGGAGGACCCGAAGCTCGAGAGGGCAACATACCAGAGGAAAATCATCGAACGGACGCCACGTCATGTCGTCTTTGAGGATCTCGAGGAGACGAAGGACGGCTGGAACTGGTCGCGAAACGCCGTCACCTTGCGTCCCCCCAACCGGTGGCACATGGACGGCTTCGGGAACCACCGAGACATGACGGCCGCTTACCTGTTGACCGTTCTCTCAGAGGGTCGGACTCAACTGGACCTCCGTTGGAGACGGCAACCCAAAGATGCATCTGCGGCGAAACTTACGAAGGCGCAGCGAGAAGCGGACAGCTCTCGAGCGTGGAAACAATTCGCGCTCGCTATGGAGAAGGACTACAAACAGAGCAAGCGCCGGCGCGGTAATTGAACGCGTCCAAAAGATCCTCAAAGGATGTGCAACGAAACCCGAAGCCGATCCACAACTCTCGTATAGGTCCCCCCGGGTCAGCTGCGCGCGAATCCATCGAGAAAGCGAACGAAGAATTTCGTTGCTTCCGGCATCCCTGCCAGTTTTTCGTTCCCCTCGAACACAATGTACTCATCGGGAGCATGCATTCTTCCGCCGTGCCCGATTCCACCCGCCGCGACGGGCGCCTTCAGGAACTCCGTGAACCAGTAGAACGGCGCACTCCCTGCAATCAAAGGCCAGATCTCCGGCGTCATGCCAGCCTCCTTGTACGTCTGGAGGAGGGTTTGATTCACGGGTTCCGTCACGCTCGACTTGCTGGGGTAGTAACCGTCCATGAGCGGCGTGATTGTGATGTCCTTGTATCCGTGACGATTCAAGTGGTCGCGAATCGCGGGGATGACGTCCCCGGGATTCTGCTTCGGCACGAGCCGAACATCGAGTTTCGCGGTCGCTTTGTAGGGGAGTACGGTCTTGCTCCCCTTCCCGATGTACCCGCTCCAGATCCCATCGATGTTCAGGGAACTCGTAAACATGTACCGGCGGAGGAGCGCCACCCGGTCGTCCTCGTCCATGTTGAACGACTCGAGCTTCCACATGTCTTTCATGTCGCGAGGATCCCAGGTGGCCGCGAGCCGACGGAGGAGGTCTTCGTCCTCAGGATTCGGTGGCTCCACCTTCCGGGTCAGAGCCGGGACGAGGATCTCATTTCCGTTTCCAGTCGCCATGGTCCCCAACGCGTCGACGAGTCGCCATGTCGGGCTATCGACGATGGCCTTGTAGCTCCCGTGGATATCGAATTCGGAAGGGCCTCGGCCCCAGTTCTTCCCGGAGGCCTCGAGCTCGACGTAGACGATCCCTTTGCACCCGAGCCACATCTGCGCCTTCCCGGCGGCGCTCTGGATCAGATACGGAAAGAAGGTAGCGTTCGCACCCAAGAGCCGGGCTCGGTTCGTCTTCACGAAATTTGGAAGGTGCTTGCTCCCGAGCTCCTCCTCCCCCTCGGCGATTAGCTTGATCGTCAACGGAAGCTCGCCTCGCGTCCGGAGGATCGACTCGAGCGCGTTCAGGAACATGACGAGCGGTCCTTTCGAATTCATCGCCCCTCGACTGATTAGCGCCTGCACGTGACCGCCCGGGAGGTCCATCGCGTCGATCGAACCGCTCAGCGGCGGATAGTGCCATAGGTCTGCGTCGTCGTACGGCTGCGTGTCGTACATCAGGTAGACGAGCAACGTCTTCGGCCCACGCCCCGGGATTTCTCCATAGACAACGGGATTTCCAGGAGTCTCGATGAGCTCAGGTTGAGGACAGCCGACCTCCTCGAACATTTTGGCGAGAAGGTGGGCACACTCGACGACGCCTTCGCCGGTCGGGCTCACGCTCGGCTGCTTGAGCAACTTCAACAGGCGCTGGGTGTGTGATTCCTTGTGCGCATCGATGTAGTCCAAAGCCGGATCTGGCGGACGTTCTCCGAGCATCCTCGACCACGCAGGAATAGCGTCGTGCCCATCAAGAAGTCGACCCCAGCCTTTGCCGGCTCAGCGGAAGTGACACGCGACGAGGTGACCCGGTTCGCGTTCCACGAGCGGGGGCTCCTGTTCGGCGCAGACGGATTGCACAAGCGGGCATCGAGTCCGGAACCGACACCCGGACGGCGGGCTCCGCGCGCTGGGCAGTTCGCCAGACAAGAGTGCGGGTTTCTCCCGGAGTCGGGGATCGGGCTCCGGTACGGCTCCGAGCAAGGCCTCGGTGTACGGATGACGGTTCGGCGATTTCTCCAGCTGCTCTTTTGTCCCGACTTCCACGATTTTCCCGAGGTACATGACGGCGATCCGATTGGCCATGTAGCGCACAACGCGGAGATCGTGGCTGATGAATAGGAACGCCGTGCGGTGATCTCGCCGCAAACCTCGGAGCAAGTTCAGGATCTGAGCCTGGACGGAAACATCGAGGGCCGACGTGGGCTCGTCGAGGACGATGAATTGCGGGTTGAGGGCCAAGGCCCGAGCGATGCAGATTCGCTGCCGTTGCCCCCCGCTGAACTCGTGGGGATAGCGCCAAAGGTGATCCTCCAGCAAGCCGACGCGGCTCAGGAGTTTGACGGCGCGCTCCATCCACTCGGCTTGCGGTATCCCATGAGATCGGAAGGGTTCGATGAGGACATCGCGGACTAGCATCCTCGGGTTGAGCGACGAGAACGGATCTTGTAGGACGATCTGAAGTTCCTTCCGGAGTCGCCTCATCCCCTCGGGGGGGCGCCGATTCAGCGCGTAACGACGCCGAATCGCTTCGAGGCGTTCCCCGTCCTCGCCTCTGCGGACGAGGGACCTCGCCTCCCGGAGCTCGTCCTCGGGGATGTTGTAAAACACATCGCCACCAGTCGGCGGGAGGAGCTGGATCAAACATTTGCCGAGGGTCGTCTTTCCACAGCCGCTCTCACCGACGAGCCCGAGGGTTTCACCGGGATTAATCTCGAGGTTGATGTGGTCGATCGCGTGGACGGGTAGCTCCGGCTGACCGAACAGACGCTCCCGGCCGACAAAGATGCGCGTAAGGTCCGAAGCGACCAAGAGCACCGAACTCATGCGGGTCCCTCCGGGTAAAGGAAGCAAGCGACCTCGTGACCTGTTGATGCGATTATTGTCGGCGGCTTCCGTTCTCGGCACACATCCATCGCGAAGGGACATCGAGGATGGAACCGACAACCGTCTGGGGGATGAAGCAGATCGGGGACCGAGCCTTTGATCACTTCGAGGTCTCCGGTCTGATGGGGACTCACGATCGCGCGCAGTAATGCCGTCGTGTACGGATGAAGCGGCTTTGAGAAGAGCTGGATCACATCCGCGGACTCGACTACGTTCCCCGCGTACATCACGGCGACCCGGTCGCACGTCTGAGCCACAATCCCGAGGTCGTGTGTGATCAACAGCACGCTCATGCCGTACTCGGCCCTCAGCGCTTTGACGAGTTCGAGGATCTGAGCTTCGATCGTTACATCCAATGCCGTGGTCGGCTCATCTAGGATGAGCAGCGCCGGCCGGCAGACCAAGGCCATCGCAAGCGCGACCCGTTGCTGCATTCCACCGCTCAACTCATGAGGGAATTTGTCCAGCATCGCCTCCGGTTCCGGAAGTCGGACCTTCGAGAACGTGTCCGCGGTCCTGCGAAGTGCCTCACGCTCAAGGGGTCGCGACCACCGACGGAGGATCGGAATCCGGTCTAGCGTTCGGAAGAGCGCGGATCGGGGCTTTTCACGATAGTGTCGGACCATCCATTGGAAGGCTCGGGATCGCAGGTTCCTGATGGAGCTCTGGCCGCTGCGACCAGAGAGTTCTCCGAGGACGACGTCGCAGACGGACTCACGCTGGTGGAGGAGGACACTTTCCGCCACCTGCGCGCCGACCGGGAGGACCGGATTCAAGCTGCTCATGGCCTCCTGGAAGACCATCGAGATTCGATTGCCGCGTATCTCGTTCATTTCGTTCTCTGGCGTCCGTAAGAGATCGCGGCCCTCGAACGTCACTCGGCCGTTCAGGATCCTTGCGGGAGGCGAAACGAGAAGGCGCAACGTGCTCAGCGCGGTGACGGACTTCCCACACCCGGTCTCCCCAACGAGACCGAGGATTTCGCCTCGTCCGATGTCGAACGTCACCCCATCAATCGCGCGAACGGTTCCCTTGTACGTCTCGAAATGAACCTTGAGATCCTCAACGCGAAGCAGCGGCTGCGCTGCGTCGGAGGCAACACCCGCACGAGCCAGCACGACCTGCGTGCTCCTCCCCCTGCTCTGATAACCCGAGGACTTATAACAACGATGCCTGCCTATGCCGACGGCCTACTCCTCGGATTGCATGAGCGAACGGATCAATTTCACTTCGGCGAGTCGAAGATGTTCTTGGTATGTGGATCGGCTGAGCTTCGCTTCCCCCGCGAGCTCCGCGATGTGGACGCGCCTCGGGTAATAGTAGAAGCCTTTCCTGTAGGCGAGTTGAACGGCCTCCAACTGCCGCGGGGTCAATTCTCTCCTCCAACTCACCTTCGGGATTTCCTGCCCTCCGGTTCGGATCTCCTTCACGCTTAGGATCCTGAACTCCCGTTTGTGCTTTTGAAGGATGGATTTCAGTTTTACGAAATTGAGCTTCCTAGGCGCCAGCAGGTTGTGGTTTTCGAACGCCCCGTTCACGGTGGCCGGTGGTTCGAAGACACATCCCGATTCAAAGATGAGGTTGATCGTCGTGTCCTTCTGACGATCGATGGCGACGTATTCGACGGTGTACTGAAAATCGTTCGGTGTTGGGACCTCTTCGAGCACCTCCACGAACTCGAGCGGATAGGCGTTGTACTTGAGGACGTCGATCGGCTCTCGGGATCGTGCGACGAATGTCCCCATGATGCGCGTGCGATCGAGCCGAACTCCGGCCCAGAATTTCAGATCGTACACGCTCGCGACCTTCGCGAGATTCGTCGCCCAGCAGCCGTCATGTCGAATTGCGCATCGCATCCTGAACAGGGTCACTCCCCCTCCTGCAAGGATCGAATAGACTCCAAGAAGGCAGCACGAAAAGCATCCTACTCGTTGATAAACCTTGTTCCACGCTTGACACTCGAACCCCGTCCAATGTCGCCATCAGCGCTTTACCGTATCAAGCGTTGAAGATTCGCGAGGGGGCGGCATGGAAGAACGTCGATCAGACCTGATGCGCGCAGCGCGATTGACGATGGAGGCTTGCTTGGTCAGGCCCGAGGAAACGGTCGTGGTGTACACGGACACGAACAAACCGCGGGCCACCGTCGAGGCGTTCTTCGGAGAAGCCGTCGCGGCCGGAGCGGACGTGACCCTCATCGCGTCACCCACCAGGCGCGTGCTTGAGAAGCCATCCCCCGTTTCCGTGGAGGCGATGAAGGCCGCCGACGTCGTCTTCGATCTGACCTCTGTCCCCTGGCTGTATTCGCAAGCGACACACGATGTACTCGCCTCGGGAACGCGCATGCTTCAGGTACTCGCGTCGGAAGATGCCATCCTTGCCCGGCCTCCGACCCGGCCGGTTCGAGAGCGCGTCGAGCTCGCCGAGAAGCTCTTCAACCGCGCAACGACCCTCACGGTTGTCACGTCTGGGAAGGAACTCACCGCAGATTTCTCCGGTCGCAAGCCGATGCCCCAATTCGGGGCCGTCGTTCATCCCGGAGATTGGGACAGCCTCACCCTCGGCATGTGCAATGTCTTCCCCAAGGAGGACTCTGTCAACGGCCAGATCGTCGTGAACGGAACGATGTTCCTAATTCCGGGCCACCAGTTCATCTGTAGCGAGGCGACCACGTTGACGTACAAGGACGGGCGCGTGACGAAGGTCGAGGGAGGATCCGAGGCTCGGATCCTGGATCGCTGGCTGCGGTCCTTCCACGACGACAAGATGTTCGTCAGCAGCCACATCGGATTTGGATTGGACCCCCGGGCAGGGCCGCCTCCGATCCCGAACGACATCGCAGGGTGGGAGTCGATGAACGGGAACGCGATCCTCGCCTTGGGGTCCAATGTAGGCATTCCCGGCGGGATCGGCGGGGTGAACGATGCGAAGGCGCATGCGGACCTCACGACCCTCGGGGGAGACTTCCTCCTTGACGACCAGCCCATCATTCGAGAGGGCGAGTTGGTCTACCCCGGACTCCAGGCGTGAGGTGGCGTCCATTCGACGCGATAATGCCGTCAACCGGGAGGATCGCGTGTGAGACGCTGGCCCGATTACGTTCAGGCGGCCCGGGAAATCTACGAGGCTTGCAGCCTCCGGCGCGGAGAAAGCCTGACCATCTACGGGGACACAGGACGCGAATCCGAGGTTTTCGATGCCTTTATGGCCGCTGCCCAGGCCGTGGGCGTCGACCCGGCAACGATCCGCGTCTCCTCGCGGAAGCCCCTTGTCGAACCGCCCCCACAGGTGGTCGAGGCGATGGCCAACTCCGATTTTGTCATCGATCTCGCAACCGAGTCGTGGCTCTATACGCCGGCGACAACGAAGATCATGCGCGCCGGTGCGCGCATGCTGCAGGTCCTCATGCCCAGCGAAAACATCCTGAAGAAACGTCCACGCGCTCAAATTGCAAGTCGCGCGCGGTTCGTTGAATCTCTGTTCGATGGCGAGACGAAAGTCCGAATCGTTTCCTCAGACGGAAACGAACTGCGGGCTTCGTTCGAGGGACGTTCCCCGGCTGCACAGGACAGCGTCGTCCGGGAATCGGGGGAATGGGACAGCCTGGGGACCGCCTTCGTCAACGTCTGCCCGATTGAAGGGTCCGTGGAGGGCGAAGTCGGACTCAACTCGACGTTCTACCTCGCGGGCGGTCCGAGTTTCATCGCGTCAAGTCCCGTCTGGATGACCATCCGGGAGGGACGCATCGCCGACGTTAAGGGTGGCGTCGACGCGGATCGCTTCCGACGTTGGCTCGAATCCTTTGACGACGCAAACCTCGGGGTCGTTGCCCACTTGGGTTTCGGTTTCGACGAAGAATCGGGACCTCCTCCCAAAGCCACAGAAGACCGCGACTGGGTGTCATGGGAGGCGATGTACGGAGGCGTCATCGTCGCCTTCGGTGCGAATACAATTGATGTCGAGTTCCACAAGGGCAAAGGCTCGGTGGGCGGGAAGAACGTGTCCGCCAGCCACGCGGACTGCACCGTCTTGGGAGCGGACTTCTACGTCGGGGACACGAAGGTCCTCGAGAGGGGCTTGTTTCTGTTCAAGGAACTCGGAGGGGAGGGGTAGGCATGGAAAAGCAACTGGTGAATCAACGCATCCGTCGGCTGAAAGAATCGATGGGCGACCTCGACGCGGTGGTCGCGAGCTCGCTGGAGAACACATATTATTTCTCGGGCAGCCACATCATGACGATCCGGGCCATCCCCGATCGCCTTGCCCTCCTGCTCGTACCCAAGGACGGAGATCCGACGTTCCTGGTCTGCGTGATCGAGGAGACCCTCGTTCGCAAGGAATCTGCAATTCAGGACGTCCGACCGTACGTGGAGTTTGCCGAGAACCCGGTCGATGTCCTCGGAGAGCTCCTGAAAGAAAAAGGACTCTCCGATGGGGCGATCGGATTCGAGAGCCGGCATATCAGCGCGATGTACCGCGAACGTCTTTCCCAGGCCGCACCGAATGCCGAGTGGCTCCCGGTCGAACACGTCCTCGGACGCATTCGCGCGATCAAGGCGAAGTCGGAAATCGAAACCCTCAGGCGCGGAGCAGACGTAACGGAGCGGGCCATCATCGACTCGTGGGAGGGCGCTCGAGTCGGCGACACCGAACGCATGGTTGCCGTCAAGATGTCGAACGCGATGCTCTCGCGAGGTCTCGGACAAATTTCCTTCCTGTGCATGGGCGCGGGCTCCCACTGCGGCGATGCGCATCCGGTGCCCGGTCCGCGAAAATTGGGAACGGGAGACCTCATCCGCTGCGACGTCGGCGGCCTATACGACCGATACCAGACGGACATGGCAAGAACCGGCGTCGTCGGGAAACCCTCGCCGAAACAGGTGCGTCGATACGAGGCCATCTACGAAGCTCAGCGTCGGGTGATTCAGGCCATGAAACCCGGTACCCCCGCAAGCAAGCTCTGGCAGCTGGCCGCGGAGATCGTTAAGTCCTATGACTACCCGTTCAACGCGCCCCACATCGGCCATTCGATTGGAATCGGGCTCCATGAAGAGCCGATGATCCAGCCGTACAACGAGATGACGTTGGAGGAGAACATGGTGTTCTACGTCGAGCCCTTCTTCCGGACGGGCCCGCGGGACGCGTATCACGTCGAGGACCTCGTCATGGTCACCCCGGACGGCGGCGTCTTGCTGACGGACCCGGAGGGATTGCGGGAATCGCTCTATGTCCTGTGAGGGAGACCGTGATCGGCGTACAGGGGATGGACTTGGTCCGAAGCGCGACGAAAATCCTGAAGCACTGCGAACTCAAAGAGGGCGACGAAGTCGTCGTGTATGCGGACACCGGAAAGCCGCCATCTGTCGTCCAGAGTTTCTTTGCGGCCGCGTTGGGCCTCGGCGTGGAACCGATCCTCTCGGTCTTCCCACAGCGACGCATCATGTTGCAAGAGCCCACGCAGTCCGCGTTGGAACTCATGAAGGCGAGCACGATGGTCGTGGACTGCGCGACCGACGCGTGGCTGTACACGAAAGGTCTCAACGCGATCCTCGACACCGGGGGTCGTGTCCTCCAGGTCCTAGCGGAGGAAGCGAGCATCGCGAAGATGACGCCGAACGAAAGTCAAGTTCGGCGGGCTGAAGCCGCGGCGAGTATGTTCGACCAGGCCAACAAAGTCCGGATCACCTCCGAGGCCGGGACCGACATCGTGGCAGACTGCCGCGGTCGCCCCGGGTGGGGCCAGGACGGAGTGGTCCGTAAGCCCGGGGATTGGGATAGCGCCGCGACGGCGATTTACGCGGTCGCTCCGCTTGAAGACCGCATGGATGGTACGATGGTGCTAGAGCCGGGGGATTTCGTGTGGACGTTCCCGGAGCCGATGCACTTGCACGAGCGGATCAAGCTAACCGTCGACGGCGGACGGCTCGTTAAAGTCGAAGGAAGTAATCAAGCGCTCCGGCTCGAACGGTGGCTCCACGCCTTCAACGATCCGAATTCCTATGTGATCGCGCACACGGGCTTCGGGGGAGATCCCCGCGCGTCCCTTGACCGGGCCCAGGAGGTCGAGAGCATCGAGGGAGGCATCAACATCGCATTCGGAGGAAACCTCTTCCGGGGGTTGGGCGGCAAAACACGCGCGAAGTCCCATGTCGACATTGTTGTGATGCATCAGTCCATGCACCTCGACGGCAAGTTGGTCGTCGAGGACGGGAGGATCGTCCACCCGAAGCTTAAGATTGCCGCGAGCAAATCCTAGGTCGCGGGGGCGCGGTGAGGGCGGACCTGTGAAGGCGATCGTCCGGTACATAATCCATCGAATCCTTGCGACAATCCCCATCTTCCTGGCTCTCACTGCCATCATCTTCGCCCTTACGCGGCTCATAGGGGATCCAGCGAGCGCTTACGTCACGCCGCAGATGGGACCGGCGGACATCGCGCGCATCAAGGAGATCTATCACTTCAACGATCCGATTCCGGTTCAGTACTACTACTACATGCTCGGCCTTTTTCGTGGAGATTGGGGCTTCTCGCGTAGCCAGGGCATCCCGGTCCTCGATGCGATCGTCACGTTCATTCCTGCGACCGTCGAACTGGCCCTCACCGCGTTCTTGCTTTCCCTTTTTGGAGGGATCGCGCTCGGGACCGTAAGCGCGGTGAAGCGAGACCGACCGATCGACCACGCGACACGGCTCTTCGCCCTCGGTGGGTATGCGCTTCCCGGATTCTTTCTGGGTCTCCTCCTGCTGTATGTGTTCTACACGCAACTCCATTGGATCGGTCCTGGGCGACTGAGCGATACGGTCGTGTTGAGCGAATTCCCGCCCAATGGCACGTTCCGGGAATGGACGGGGTTGCTCCTCCTCGACTCGATTCTGAACTGGAACGGGCGGGTCTTCGTCGACGCCTTCGCCCACTTGGTCCTCCCGGCAATCACGCTCGCGGCCGGGAACATGGCCCTCGTTACCCGCGTGATGCGTTCGAGCATGCTCGACACGTTGAACCGCGAGTACGTCCGGACCGCACGAGCGAAAGGGCTCGACGCGTCACAGGTGATCCGAAAACATGCGCGGCGAAACGCGCTCATCCCTGTCACGACCGTGGCGGGTCTGTACTTCGGCGGGCTGATCGGGTATGCGGTCATGGTCGAGCTCGTGTTCCTCTGGCCCGGCCTCGGACGGTGGGGGGCTCGGTCGGCTCTCACATTGGACCATGCAGCCATCCTCGGATTCGCGCTCGTCGTCGGCGGGGTGTACATCATCTCGAATCTGATCGTTGACGTCGCCTATGCCTATCTCGATCCTCGAATTCGCGTTGGTGGGAGTTGACGTGGCCGCTGCCGAGTCGACCGCGGTCCAATTGTCGCGTCAAGAGATCATCCGACGGGCCCTGGCGCGGCGCCAGGAGGAATTTCGCTATTACGTCTACCTGTTCCGTCGTGGTCCCCTGGGCCTCCTCGGCCTCGGCATTGTCGTCGGATTCCTCGTGATCGCAGTCTTGGCGCCCGTCCTGGCCCCTCCGAGCTCCGCGGATCCGTACGTGATCCCGAAGACCTTCATCACGGACCCGCAGCCGCCGAGTTCCCAGTTCGCGTTCGGTACCGGGCCCTTCGGGACGGACATCTATTACGGCGTGATTTGGGGGACGCGCATTTCGATTCGGATCGCCTTTACGTTGGTGGGCATCTCATTCCTGGTCGGCCTCGCGGCGGGAGGGGTTGCGGGATACGTCGGTGGCCGCGTGGAATCGATCATCATGCGGATTACGGATCTCTTCATGTCCCTTCCTGGGTTGGTCCTGGCCCTCGCCGTAGCCGCCGTGCTGGGACGATCGATTGAGAACCTGATCGTCGCCCTCGCCCTCGTCTGGTGGCCGTCCTACGCACGCATCATGCGGGGGGAAACGCTCCGCATCAAGAACGAAGGATTCGTTGAATCGGCTCGGGCCCTCGGGGTTCGCACGCGGGGGATCATCGCCCGCCACATCGTCCCCAACGCCATTGGACCGCTCCTTGTTGTCGCGACGATGGATCTTGGGACGACGGTCCTCGTCGCTTCGGCTCTGAGTTTCATCGGCCTCGGCGCACAACCGGGGACGACCGAGTGGGGGCTCATGATCAGCGACGGCCGAAACTGGATCTTGGACGGCCGCTGGTGGACCGTCACGTTCCCGGGCCTCGCTATCTTTCTCTTCGTCCTCGGTTGGAATCTCTTGGGGGATGCGATCCGTGATTTGCTCGATCCGAGGCTGCGGCGGTAGCCGGCGAATGGCGGGGTTATGGCTTTGCCCCCCAGGCGCCTTCGTAGCGCGGGGAGGAGGATCGTGCAAGAAAGCCCTCCGGCACCGGAAGGGGTGCCGAAGAAGTCGAATCTGAAGTGGATTGCGGTCGCAATCGCCATTGTTGTCGTCCTGTCCGGTGGGGCGTACTACTATCTGACCTTGCCAAAGGCCCCCACGTCAAACAACGCCCCGGTGCCTCGCGCGCTCGCGAGCAAAGAGATCGTGGACACCGGCCAGTCGCTCCAGCTGGATGGTTCCGCGTCGACTGATTCCGACGGCACGATCGTCGCATTCAATTGGGCCCTCGGAGACGGCGCTTTAGCAACAGGCAGGCAAGTGAACGTTTCCTATGCTGATCCCGGGAGCTTCATCATCGTCCTGACCGTCACGGACAACGCGGGCGCCTCCGTGACGGGGACGGACTCCCTGATTCTACTCAAAGTTTTGAGGCCCGGTCTGACTCCCGACAACGCCAGCGCCCCCACCGCAGTAATCATCGCGAACGCCAGCGTGGTCCGCGTGAATCAGCCCGTCAGCTTCAACGGATCCAGCTCGTGGGCGTTCTCACTCGATGCCGGGAGATGGAACCAGAATACGACCCGCATCACCGCCTTCCTCTGGAATTTCGGAGATGGCGCGACCGCGACGTCAGCGACGACGAACCACGTTTGGGCGGCCGCGGGGAACTACCCCGTGAGCCTCGAGGTGACGGCGTCGAACGGGAAGACGGCCAAAGTCTTCAACACGGTCCAGGTGCTCCCTCCACTGGTTCCCTATAGCGGCATCGTGCCGAACCCGAAGACGTATTTCAAAGCGGTCGTCTGGGAGCCCGCGTTTATCGACCCGATCAAGATCTTCGACTACGTGGCCGGCGAGGTCCTGATGAATTCCTATGACAAACTCCTCACGTGGGGCTCCGGCGACCCCAACACGTTGGTGCCTGCCTTGGCGACGCAAGTGCCCACGGTCGCGAACGGCGGCATCTCCTCGGACGGCTTGACGTACCGCTTCACGATCCGTCAGGGTGTCCGGTTCGCGGACGGGACGACCCTTACGCCGCAGGATGTCGAATACTCCTTTGAAAGGCTCCTCACTATGAATCCGCCGGGAGCGTTCGGGGAAGCTCCGTTCCTCGTCGATCCTCTGAGCGGCGGTAGCTCGGACCGAACCACAATCGCGAACGCGATCGAGGTCCAGGGACAGGACGTGATCTTCCACATCCGCTACGTCTATGCGCCGTTCCTCCAGGTCCTCGCCGGTCTCAATCCGACGTACATCCTGTCGAAAGCGTACGTGATTAGCCACGGCGGATGGAATCCCGCGGACACGAGTGTGAACTGGACGGGGAAGGATGACCTGTGGATGCAGCGTCATACGATGGGGACGGGGCCGTACAACCTGGTTCGCTGGGATCTGAGTCAACGACTCATCTTCGAGGCGAACCCATACTATTGGCGGGGGCCGCCGAGGAGCGTGACGACCGTCGTCCTTGTCATCGCGCCGGAGGCAAGCACGCGGATTGCCTTGCTCAAGGCGGGCGACGCCGACCAGGCGGACGTGACTCCGCAGTTCAAGTCCCAGATCGAAACGGCTCCGGGCGTCAAGATCATCTCCGGAGGCAGAACGGCGTTCATCCATTTCACCGGGATGTCTCAGAACGTGAACATGGCGAAGGTGCCGTGCTGCACAACCGGGATCAACGCGACGTTCTTCAGCGACCTCCATGTGCGGCGCGCAATGAACTACGCGATGCCGTATGACCAGTACCTCCAGTCCGCGTACCAGAACCTCGCCGTGCGGACGAACTCCCCGATTCCCCCGCCGATGTGGGCGAACGATCCGACTGTCCCCTCGTATCCGTTCGACCAAGTGAAAGCCGCCGACGAATTCAAGCTCGCTTGGGGCGGCTCCCTGGCCTCGCCCGGTCCCGTCTGGCAAAACGGCTTCAGCTTCACCTTGTACCACGAGCCGAACGACGAGATGCAGATTCGCGGGGAACTCCTCGCACAGAGTCTGAAGCAAATCAACCCGGCTTTCGACCTGAAGGTCCAGGTCCTCGATGTCGGACCGCTTATCGACCTCTACGTGAACGGCGCGCTGCCGATGTGGATGTTCTGGTGGGGTGGCTACTTCTGGGACCCACATATCTATGCGTTCCCCATGATGCACAGCTCGGGCTGGCGGTCCGCGCTCGCGGGATACCACAACGCCACGGTCGACTCCCTCGTCGACCAGGCTTCCCGGGAGCTGGACCAGAACGTGCGGTTCGGCATGTATCAGCAGATTCAGTGGGCCGCTTACTACGACGTCCCGGTGATTACGATGGAACAGCCGCTGAACTTCCACGTCTTCCGTGACTGGATCGGCGGGTACGTCTTCAACCCAGCCGAGGGCCGCCAGAGCGACCACTGGAACCAACTGAGCAAGGGCTGAACGCGAGGTGGCCGGCCGGCCGCGACGCACGACGCAGGGGGCAGGCTGACGGAGAGCCGTCCGGAGACCGTCGCCGCGGCGACGACGACGCTCGGACTCTGCGGCATCGGTCCCGAGGAGCGTGTCGTGATTTGGACGGACACCGCGAGACGCGGGTCGCTCCCGCAGGCGTTCTTCGCCGCCGCCCTGGTTCTGGGAGCCAGGCCGCTCTTGCTCGTGGGAACAGAGACCTCGGACCGGCTTCTCGCTTCGCCACCGGCGCCGGCCCTCATCCTGTTCCGAGCGTCCGCTCTCGTCGTCGATCTAGCGACGCAGCCTTGGCTGTACACGACCGCGAACGCGGAGACTCTTCGATTCGGCGTCCCGATCCTCCAAGTCCTCCTCGATGACGACGACCTCGTGCGCCTGGCGCCCCGGCGCGAGCGCGCGGACGAAGCGAGGCGGATCTCGGGAGCCCTCGCTGGTGCGAAGGAAATCCGGATCACGTCCGAGAACGGGACGGATGCGGTCATTCGCTGTGGCGCACGACGGTTCGCCTACCAGGCCGGCTTCGTGGCAAAGCCGCATCACCTGTACGACAGCGTCGGCGTGTCGGCGATCACTTTCTACCCCGAACGCGGGGCGGTCGACGGAACCTTCGTCATCGACGGCCCCGTTTCACTCTACCCGAAATGTTTCCTTCCGGATGAGCCGATTCGGGTCCGCGTCTCGGCCGGAAGAGCCGTCGACATAGAGGGCGGGAGGGATGCCCGCCGCCTTGCCGCATGGATCGAATCCTGGGAAGATCCGGACTCGTACCATTTCTCGCACACGGGCTTCGGCCTCGATTCCCGAGCGAGCCTCTCTTCCCTCACTCCGGTTGACGCGGAATCCCTCCGCGGCGGCGTGAACATCGCGCTCGGGTCGAGCATGTTCCCCCAGGGCGGCGGCGATGTCGTGTCGAAATCGCATCTCGACGCGATCCTCCTCAATGCCACGTTTCATGTCGATGGAAGGACTCTCGTATCGAAGGGCCGCATTTCCGCGGATGGGTAAGCTTCCGGTTCCGGCATCTCCGTCAAGGGCCCTTCGCCGTGAGGCGGACGGCCCCGAGGATCAGGACCGAGCCGACGAGGAATGCCAGGGTGATGGGTTCGGAAAGCAGTAGGACGGACAGGCCCGCCGCGACGACGACCTGGACGGCGAACAGGAGCGAGGAAACGGTCGCACCGACTTTACCGAGTCCGAACGTCCACATTAAGGTCGCAAGGAAAGTCGAAATCCCGGCGACCCAAAGCAAGACCGTCCACCCGACCAAGGGCAGCGCGATCGGTCCTCCGAACGCGAACATCGGGACGACGAGGGCGACGGATGCGATCAACAAGACGGCCACGGCAAGGCGAACGTAATCATGCCGGTCCAGGAGACGTTTCGTCAGCACGACGGTAAGACCGGACAAGGCTGCCGAGGAGAGCGCAAGCGCGTCACCGATTGCTCCGGGACGCAAGGCGGCCTGGGGATCGCTCCCCGCCGCGAGGAGGCCAACTCCCGCGAGGGCGATTCCGATCCCCCCGATCTGCCGTCCTGTGAGGCGTTCCTTCAAGAGCCACACCGAAAAGAGTGCGATGAAGACGAGGTTTGCGTTTACGATCAAACTGGCCTTCGAAGCCGTTGTCATTGTGATGGCAACGTGCAAGAGCGTGATCGAGACCGCGCTCAAACACGCGACGAGCCAGACGCCCCCGTCAAGGAATACCTCGAGGACACCCGAGCGGCGCAGGAACAGGAGAGGGGTCGCGAGGACCGCGGCGATCCCAACTCGGATGAATCCCAGGCTGAATGGATCGAGGAATGTAAGAAGAAATTTCGTCGCCGGGAACGAAGTTCCCGACAGGGCACTTCCGAGCAAGACGTACCGGTAGAAACGCGTCAGCCCCGCGGCCACGACGTTGCGAGAGAGAAGCCGCGACCATCATCGTTGTCCCGACGATGGCCGAGCCTCGCCGTGCTCAGGCGTCAGACGTTATTCAGGAAAGCGCTCGGGGTGAGGAAGTGTTCGGATTGACGCAGACCGAGATTGCGAGCAGCGCGCTTTCGAAAGTGCGGACTCAGAGTCCCTGGGGAGTCTGCTCGTTCTCCTCCGATCTCTGGCCCAACCCCTTCCCATTACTTGGCGGATCGGGCGGCGGAAGGTTCCTCGGACCATCCCACGATAGAGCGCGGGAGAGAAGTACCGCGGCTGGACCCGGCCTCGCGGCGTGGGAACGATATCATGCACACGCGTTCGAGCCTTGGCTATCGAAGCCCACTAAGGGAGAGCAATCCAGGTCCAAGGGCGTCGAGAATTCTCAGGCTCCGAGGAATTCTACGCGCCCCGCGGCCTCCGCCCACCGCAGCAAGCGCAAGAATGCCTGGGTCTCCGCCCCGTTCAGCGCGATCACATCTCCGCCATGGTAGGCCCTCCCGGTCTCCCAGTCCTTAACCACCCGCAAAACGCGGTACCGGGGCTTCTGCCGCACCGCCATGAACTCCGCCATCTTCGCCGCGGCCCACGAGTCCTTGAACGTCCCCTGGAACACGGCGAGGCGGCGGTGCGCGATGATCGCGATCTTGTTCGCCACCTCGTTCAGGAAGCTGCGGTTGTGGCTCACGACGAGCAGCATGCCCGGATACGTCTTCAGGGCCGCCGCCACGATCTCCTGGCTCTCGATGTCGAGGTGGTTCGTCGGCTCGTCGAGGACGAGGAGGTCGTAGTCCTGGGCGATGAACTTCGCGAGGGCGAGGCGCGCCCGCTCGCCGCCGCTGAGCTGCCCGACGCGGCTGTGGACCGCATCCCCCCGGAACCAGAAGCGGCCGAGGAGGCCCCTCGCCCAGGCTTCCGGCGGTTCCGGACGTCGCACGCTGCGGATCTCCTCGAGGAGGGTGCGGGAGAAGTCGAGCTCCTCCGCCTCCTGGGCGAAATACCCGATGGCCAGGTTCTTGCCCCGGAACACGGATCCCGCGTCCGCCTCCTGGCGTCCGATGAGGACCTCGAGGAGGGTCGTCTTCCCGGCGCCGTTCGGGCCGACGAGGCCGACCTTGTCCCCCTTCGCCAGCTCGAGGTCGACGTCCGCGAAGAGGAGGCGGCCGCCGTGGGATTTCGCGACGCCCTCGAGGCGCACGATGCCCGGACCGGAGGCGCCCGTGCGGAAGGCGAGGCGGAAGGCCCGCGGGGCCGTCGGCGGCGGCTCCGGCGTCTCGCGCCTCATCCGCTCGACCCGCAGCTTGCGCGAGAGGACTTGCTCGTACACCTTGCGGGACTTGAACGCCTCGATGATCGCGAGCTGCCTCTTGAGTTCCTCCTGATGCCGGTGGCGCTGCGCCTCCCTCGCCCGGGCGATCGCGTCGCGCTGCACCCTATAGTCCGTGTAGTTGCCGACGTACTCGAGGGTCCGAAGACGGTCGATCTCGATCACCTTGTCCGCGATCGCGTCGAGGAGGAACTTGTCGTGGCTCGCCAGGAGGACGGCCGCGTCGATCTCCCCGAGGAACGCCTCGATCGTCTCGATCGTGTCGACGTCCATGTGGTTCGTCGGCT